>Ga0153960_1000009_pt1 | contig 305122 bp, 270 predicted proteins | sample TSFL044MetaG_FD_102274 | JGI IMG/M metagenome (GOLD analysis project Ga0153960, IMG submission 102274) | Attine ant fungus gardens microbial communities from Florida, USA - TSFL044 MetaG | ecosystem: Host-associated > Fungi > Mycelium > Unclassified | place: USA: Florida, Withalacochee...
CGGTCGAACCGACGCGGGGCACGGTCGTCACGGTCGAAGCTCCGGCGCGGACGGTCATCGCTGTCACGGCGCGGGGCACGGTCATCACGGTCGAACCGACGCGGGGCACGGTCGTCGCGGTCGAACCGACGCGGGGCACGGTCGTCACGGTCGAAGCTCCGGCGCGGACGGTCATCGCTGTCACGGCGCGGGGCACGGTCGTCACGGTCGAACCGTCGCGGGGCACGGTCGTCGCGGTCGAATCGACGGGGAGCGCGGTCGTCGCGCTGCGGTCGGCCCTGGCCACCGTCGCGCGGCTCCCAGTTCGGACGGCTCGGGCGCTCGCCCTGCGATGCACGGCCGCGACGCTCCTCGGCGTCCCAACGCTGCTTCTGCCGCGGAGCCGACGGGTCGGCAGCGCGGAAGCCGCGGTGCTTGCTGCTGCGAGCGGCGGGGGTGCCGTTCGGGTGACGGACACGGTCGGAGGCGCGGTTGTCCGCGCCGCCCTTGTTGTACGGGGCCATGGCTACTTTCTCGGGGTGCAGACGTACCGCAGCGCCCGGCAGCGACATCGGCGGGGGCTGAATGCGGAGAGGGGGTTCTTCCCGTCGCGGATCGACGTGAATCCAGCCCTCGAGCAACACACACCCAAACTTGAACTCTGTGATCGCAATGTCACGGCGTCGAAGGCCGACCGACGGAGTCTACGCGACCACGCGCCCTGATGCCAGCCCCGAGGCGGGCGCGCGCGGTGCGCGGCGGCGGTGATCCGTGCCTCCAGGCAGTCCGTCGGGGTCAGGACTCGGCGAGCCGCTGTCGCTGCTCGGCCACGTCGAAGTCCGCCGCGGGCCACGTGAGCTGCATGTCCTCGAGCGCACGGAGGAGGAGCTGCTGGACGGCGAGCCGCGCGTACCACTTGCGGTTCGCGGGGATCACGTACCAGGGCGCACGGGAGGTCGAGGTGCGGTCGAAGACCGTCTGGTACGCCTCCTGGTAGTCGTCCCACAGCAGACGCTCGTCGATGTCACCAGGGTTGAACTTCCAGTGCTTGTCGGGACGGTCCAGGCGCTCGCCCAGCCGCTCGCGCTGCTCGTCCTTCGAGATGTGCAGCATCACCTTGACGATGCTCGTGCCTTGTTCGGCGAGGGCGTCCTCGAAGTCGACGATCGCACCGTAACGGCGCTCGATCTCCTCCGGGGGTGCGAAGGAGCGGACCTTCTGGATGAGGACGTCCTCGTAGTGCGAGCGGTCGAACACGCCGAGCTGGCCGGCACTGGGCAGCTGTCGTTCGATGCGCCAGAGGAAGTCGTGCTCGCGTTCCTCGGCGGTGGGGGCCTTGAAGCCCGCGTAGTGCACACCGTTCGGGTCCACCGCGCCGACCACGTGCGAGACGATCCCGCCCTTGCCGGCGGTGTCCATCGCCTGGAGCACGAGCAGCACTCGACGCTGGTCCCCCGCGGTCGACGCCGCCCAGAGCCGCTCCTGCAGGGCGGACAGGCGGGACGCCCCCGCGGCGAGCGCCTCGAGGCCGTCGATCTTGCGCCCCGGGAAGCCCGGCGTGCCGTCGGGGTCGACGCGGTCGAGGCGGAAGCCCTCCTCGACGCGGAGCAGCGGTTCGGGGTCGGCGTTCCAGGCCTTGCGACGGCTCACGGGTCCTCCTGTGGGGTCGCGTCTCATCCTGGCACCGCGGGGGCGGGTTCGCCCGGGGCCGGTTCGGCGGGGTCGGCAGGTGGGGTCGGCCGTCGGGGTCGGCCGGCGGGGTCGGCCGGCGGAGTCGTCCGGCGGAGTCGTCCGGCGGGGTCGTCCGCTGGGTGGAGTGCGCCGTGTGGTCGTTCGTCCCGCAGGTGGACGTCGGCGCGCGGGCGGCGAGTTACGGTGGACTCGATGAGGTCAGGCCGTCGCACGTTGCTCGCGCTCGTCGCCGCGGTCGCGGCGCTCGGCGCGGTCGCGTCGTGCAGCTCGGACCCCGTCGGCGACGAGAACCGCACGGTCACCGCCGACCCCGTGATCTACCCGCTGTCGTTGCGGTACCACGGCATCGACGTGGTCGCCGACGTGCCGTACGGCTCGGGCGCCCTGCAGCGTCTCGACGTGTGCCTGCCCGCGGACAGCGCCCCGGACACCACGACGACGCCGACCGCGACGGCCGTCCCCACGCCCACTGCCGCTGCGTCCGCGGCGGCCGACCCTGGTGCACTCGCCGAGGCAGCCAGCGGCACCCGCCCCGCCGTGCTGATGATCCACGGCGGCAGTTGGTCACACGGCGACAAGGCGACGGCGGCGTACCGGTCGGTGTGCAAGTACCTCGCGTCCGAGGGGTTCGTCACGTTCAACGTCGACTACCGGCTCGCGCCGACCGACCCGTTCCCGGCCGGGCTCGACGACGTCAGACGGGCGCTCGACTTCGTGTTCCGCCCGACGACGCTGTCGACCTACGACGTGGACAGCAAGCGGGTCGGGGTGTTCGGGGGCAGCGCCGGCGGGAACCTCGCGGCGATGCTCGCCGTCACCGACCACGACTCGACCGCCTACGCCGAGGGCGATCGGATCCGTGCCGTCGTCGACCTGAGCGGGCCGACGAACCTGACCTCGCGGTCGACCCGGGCGGACGGGGTCTCGGCGTCGTTCCAGCGGAAGCAGTTGCTGTACCTCGGGTGTCGGACCTACGCGAACTGTCCGGCGGCGACCCGGGCTTCGCCGGAGTACCACGTGACCTCGGACACGGCACCGTTCTTCATCGGGCACTCCACGGACGAGTTCATCCCGCTGTGGGAGTCGCAGGAGTTCGCGGCGACCCTGCGGAAGCACGACGTGCCGGTGACGTTCGTGGCCGTGGAGGGGTCGGCGCACTCGATCGCGCAGCTCGACGAGGCGATGAGCAAGCGCGTGGCGACGTTCCTCCGGGGGCACCTGGGCTGAGCGCCGGGGCCGGTGCGGCGTGCGGCGTGTGGCGTGCGGTCCGAGACTCGCGGTCAGCGACAGTTCTCGGGCTGTGGAGCGCGAGAAGTGTCGCTCAGCCCGAATCTCGGCTGATCGGACACTCCGCGGGTGTTCGCGGCGCGAAAGCGACAGCGTGCCACCGAGTCGCCACGTCCGTACCGCGATCGCGACAGCGTGCTGCGGGAACACGGCGTGGATCTGTCGCTTTCGCGGAGGGCCGGCAGAACCGAGACGGCGGGCCCGGCCGGGCGCGCGTACCCCGGGCGGGTGGCACCCGGAGTCGGGACTGCCGCCGAGAGCCGCACCCGCGCAGACTTCCGGGGTGACCGACACCTCGACCCGCCCTGCCCGCGACACCGCCACCCGCTGGGAGCGGCACTCGACGCTGCAGACGTTCGCCGAGCTCCTGCTCGGCCTGTCGTTCACCGCTGCCGTGGCCTTCGGTGGGTACGCCGCCGTGACCGGTCGGATGACCGTGCTGTCGCAGGGCGCTGGGATCGTGTTCCTCGTGACGCTGACGTGCGTGCTCGTGTCGTGGTTCCGCGCCGTCGAGCGCGAGGAGCGCCCGGCGGCACCGGCCGCTCCGGTGGACCCGATCGCCGCCATCGACGCCGAGTATCGCCGCTAGTCGGACGCGGCAGCCGCCCGGCGCCGTTCTCGCGCCTCGCGGCGCTGCTCCCGGGCCTGCTTCCGCGTCAACCCCGCGGCGATCCGGTCGGCGTTGCGCTCGCGCGCCCGCTCGACGACGAAGTACAGCGCCGGCAGCACCACGAGGGTGAGCAGCGTCGAGGACACCAGGCCGCCGATCACGACCAACGCGAGCGGCTGCGAGATGAACCCCGACTTGCCCGTGAGCCCGATCGCCATCGGGACGAGCGCGAAGATCGTCGCGAGCGCTGTCATCAGGATCGGGCGGAGGCGTCGGGTCGCGCCCTCGACCAGTGCTTCGCGCACACGGAGGCCTCGTCGGCGGTACTGGTTCACGAGGTCGATGAGCACGATGGCGTTCGTCACGACGATGCCCACGAGCATGAGGACGCCGATCAGGGACGCGACCCCGATCGGGATGCCCGACGCGATCTGCAGCAGGATCGCCCCGGTCGCCGCGAACGGCACGGACACGAGCAGCAGGAGCGGCTGGAGCAGGCTGCGGAACGTCGCCACCATCACCACGTAGACGATGAGGATCGCGATCAGCGCCGCGAGCAGCAGCTGACTGAACGCCGACGACTGGCTCGAGGCCACGCCGCCGATCGTCGCCGAAGCACCTCGGGGCAGGTCGAGTCCGTCCACCGCGGTCGTGACGGCCTGCACCGCGGCGCCCAGGTTGGTGGCGTCCGGGGTGACGGTGATGGTCGCGGTCCGGACGGCGTCCGAGGTGGTGACGGTGGTCGGGCCCTCGGCACGCTCGACGGTCGCGACGTCGGACAGCGGGACGACTCCCGTCGACGTCGGGATCGACAGGCCCCGGAGCGCGGCCGAGGTCGTCGGCGGCTCCGGGTCGGCGATGTACACGTCGAGCGAGGCGTCGTCGATCTCCACCGTGCCGGTGTCGAGCGGTGAGACGGCTGCGGCGACGATCCCGCCGATCTGCGTCTCGGTGAGGCCGAGCGCTGCCGCCTTCGACCGGTCGACCCGGACCGCGAGGTACGGCTCCGCCGAGGACAGGTTGCTCGACGCCCCGGTGGTGTGGTCGACCTTCCGCATCTCGCGGAGGACACGGTCGGCCGCGGTCCGGAGCTGGTCCTGGGTCGGCGCCGTGACGTCCACCTCGATGTCGCTGCTGCCGCCGAAGCCACCGCCCGCCGACGAGACGGTGACGTCACCGGACCCCTCGAGCGCGTTCAACCGCTTCCGGGTGTCCGACTGGATGCGGTCCTGGTCGGCGTCGGCGTCGGTCGTCACGGCGTACTGGATCGACGCGGATGCCCCGCCGCCGAAGGCGGCCTGGATGGACTGTCCGCTCGTGCCGATGGTCGTCTGCACGGTGTCGACGCCGTCCACCGCGCGCAGCTGCCGTTCGACCTTCCGGGCTTCGTCCGACTGCACGTCGAGGCTGGTGCCCGGGTCGAGGTCCTGCGTCACCGTGAAGGTGTTCTGGCCGGAGTCGCCGAGGTAGTTCGTCTTGACGAAGGGCAGCGCCGCCGCGGTGCCGCCCAGGACGACGACCGCCAGGATGAGCACCGTCCACGGGGTCCTGAGCACCCACCGGAGGACGGGTTGGTAGCCCCGACGCAGGCGGTCGGGGGCGGCCGCGTCGTGCAGGTCCGCCGCGGACGCGAGGGCTCCGGTCGTCGCGGACCGGCCGGGAGGCGCGGTGTCGGTGGACTCGTCGGCCGCGGCTGACGAGGTGGTCGCGCCGGCGTGCTTGTGTGCCTTCGGGGCGCGCAGGAACCAGTACGCGAGCACGGGCACGATGGTGAGCGACACGAGCAGCGAGGCGACGAGCGCCATCGTCACGGTCAGGGCGAACGGCCGGAACAGCTCACCGACGAGCTCGGCCACGAACGCCACCGGCAGGAACACGACGACCGTCGTCACGGTCGACGCCGTCACCGCGCCGGCGACCTCGCGCACGCCGTCGAGCACCGCCTGCCGTCGGTCGACGCCGGGTTGCAGGTGCCGCTTGATGTTCTCGATGACGACGATCGAGTCGTCGACGACGCGGCCGATCGCGATCGTGAGCGCCGCGAGGGTGATGATGTTCAGCGTGTAGTCCGCCGCCCGCATGCCGATGGCGGCGAGGAGCACCGACGTCGGGATCGAGATCGCGGTGACGATCGTGGACCGGACCGACAGCAGGAAGAGCAGGATCACGATCACGGCGAAGCCGAGGCCGAGCAGGCCTTCCTCGGCGAGGGAGTCGATCGACTGCTGGATGTACGGCGCCTGGTCGAACACCACGGTGATCTTCGGGTCACCGGTGATCTTCTTCTCGATGTCCGGCAGGGCGTCCCGCACGGTCGTCGAGACGTCGACGGTGTTGGCCTCCTGCGTCTTGGTGATCGCGATCGTCAGGGCCTGCTCGCCGTCGACGCGGCTGATCGAGGTGCGCGGGGACTCCTGGATCGCCACCTTCGCGACGTCGCCGATGGTGGCCGCCGAGGTCCCGCCGGTCAGGGGCAGCGCCTCGATGTCGTCGAGGGACGCGATCCGCTGCCCGGTCTGCACCGAGAGCGTCGTGCCGTCCTGCGTGATCGTGCCGCCGGGGATGAGCGTGCCGTTGTCGTCGAGGGCGTCTGAGATGGCGGTCTGCGACAGCCCGCGGGCGGCGAGCGCCGTCCGGTCCGGGGTGATCACGACGCGGCGGCCGGGGTTGCCGAAGACGTCGGCCTCGCGCACGCCGTCGAGCTTCTCGAGGTCGGGGATCGCCGTGGCGTTCAACCGGTCGACGAGCTGTTCCTGGTCGCCCGTCGCCGAGACCGCGAGCTGGATGACCGGCAGGTCGTCGAAGGACCCGGTGACGATCTGCGTCTGGACCGAGTCGGGCAGCGACAGCGCGTTGACGACGGTCTGGATCTTGTCCTCGGCGCTGGCGATGTTCGACCCGTAGGCGAACTCTGCGGAGACGACGCTCTGGCCGGTGGACGAGGTCGCGGTGGTGGACTTGAGGTCGGGCACCGCCTGGATCCCCTGCTCGATCTTCGTCGAGACGTCGTTCGACACGACTTCCGGCGTGGCACCGGGGTAGGCGCTGACGATCGCGATCTGGGGGAACTGGACGCTCGGGATGAGCTCCTGCTTGAGGCTCGTCAGCGCGATGCCGCCGAACACCGCGACGACGATGGTGACGAGGGCGATGAGGGCCCGGTTGCGGAGGCTGAAGACCGAGAGGAGGTGCACGGTCCGATCCTTGCAGGACCGACCCGTGCGTGGACGCGATCACCGCGATCCGTGGAGAACCCGGAACGGACCGGTACCGGTGGAGGACGATCCGGTACCGAACGGACCTCAGCCGCCCAACGCCAAGTACACCCCGAGCACCCCGACCGTGCCGAGGACCCCGATCCCGAGCGCCACGACCCGACCGAGCGGGTCGCGGGTGGTCAGGACGGCCACCGCGAGGAGCACGACCCCGACGACGATCTCGACCACCCAGGCCACCGGCCCCGTGGTGTCGGCGACCTGGAGCAGCGCCCGGACGCCCTCGCCGACGAGCACCGCCGCGGTCGCACCGAGGGCAGCGCCACGCCACCGCACGCTCGGAGAACGGACCGCCACGGCGACGGCCCCGGCGAGCACCCCCGCGGGGATCCCCACGAGGACCCAGAAGTTCGTGACGGACAGGACGTCCGGGAAGCCACGGAGGTTCGTCGTCGCCCAGTACCCGACGTGCATGAGCTCGAGCAGGACCACGCCGAGGAACATCGCGAGCGGCAGCGCGACCCGGCCCGCGCGGACGCCGGCCAGCAGGCACAGCAGCACGGCGACGACGAACCACGGTCCGGCGGAGTTCGAGACGGTCGACAGCCCGGGGACCGCTTGACCGAACGAGGTCAGCACGCCGGCGAGCAGCGAGCCGGTCAGCGCCATCGTGACGCGGGCGGCCGGCGGCACCGCTGCACACGCGACACGCTCCGGAGCCGTGGCCGTCGCCTTCATGGTCGTGTCCATGCGACAAGACTCCCGTGTCGACCGGCCGGACCGCATCACCCCACGGAGCGAGATGCCCGCCCCGCCGTCACCCCACAGGATGACGGGCCGCACACGCGCACACGCGCGCACCCGCGCACCCGCGCACCCGCGCACACCCGCACGCTCACACCACCGCGGCCAACGACCCCCGCACTCCGGCACTGTCCCCACCGATCCGCGCCCACGACCGTTCCAGTACCTCGACGAGTCGCACCCGATCGGCCGGCGGCATCGTGAACGGCACCCGCAGGAACCGCTCGAACCCGCCGTCCGGGCCGAACACCCCGCCGGACGCGAGCACGACGCCCTCGGACCGCGCGGCGAGCACGAGCGCGCTCGACACCGGCCGACCGAGCCCGACCCACGTCGTCAACCCGCCCGCCGGCGACGGGACGTCCCACTCCGGGAGCCGCGCGCGCAACGCGCCCACGACGTCGTCGCGACCCTGCCGCAGGTACTCGCGCCGCGCCTCCAGGACGGCCGCCGTGCGTGGCACGAGCTCCCGCGCGACCAGCTGGTCGAGGACGGGCGTGCCGAGGTCGCCCGTCGGCCGGGCGAGCAGCAAGCGCTGCAGGAGGTCGGGCGCAGCCCGGATCCACCCGATGCGCAGGCCGCCCCAGAACACCTTGTCCGCCGACCCGATCATCACGACGGCATCGGACCCGGCGGCCAGCGGGAGCGACGGCGTCCCCTCGATCCGGAGCTCCCCCATCGTCTCGTCGGCGATCACCGTGGTGCCGGTCGAGGCGGCCACCGACAGCAGCAGCTCCCGCGTCGACTCCGACATCGTCGCCCCGGTGGGGTTGTGCAGCTCGGGCATCACGTACGCCACGGCCGGTGCGGTCCGCCGCAACGTGGTCTCGAGCGCGGCGGCGTCCCACCCGGTCCGGGCGTCGACGGGGACGCCGACGAGGCGGCCGCCGGCCTCGCGGAACGCCTCGTGCGCGTGCGGGTAGGTCGGCGACTCGACCAGGACGGCGTCGCCGCGACGGACGAGCACCCGGGCGAGCAGGGCGATGGCGTGCTGCGCGCCGATGGTCACGACGACCTGCGAGGCGTCGGTGGGCAGCCCGCGTTCCGTGTACCGAGCGGCGATGGCCGCGCGGAGTCCCGGGTCACCGACGGTGTCGTAGCCGATGCCGGCGAGCGCCGCCGGGACGTGCCGCACGGCCCGTTCGACGGCCTCGGCGATCCCCGGGGCCGCGTGCATCGCCGCCTTGCGGAGGTCGAGCAGGTCGCCGGACACCACGCCGCCGAGCCGTTCCGGGTCCGGCCGCCCGGCGAGGTCCCGTGGCAGGTGGACCACACTGCCGGAGCCACGGACCGACACGAGGAAGCCGTCGGACCGCAGTCGCGAGTACGCGTTCGCCACCGTGGTGCGGGAGACGCCGAGGGCGGTCGCGAGTCCGCGCTCGGCCGGCAGACGCACGCCCAGGGGGATCCGACCGTCGATCACCAGGACGCGGAGGGCGTCGGACAGCGCCTCGTACGCGGGGGCGTCGGTGGCTGCACGCCAGTCGGTGAGCAGGTGCGCGGCGGCACGGGCGCTCAGCAGGACGGCGCCGGTGCGGGTCGCGGGCAGGACGGTCATGGATCCACGGTAGCCGAATTGGCCCTCGACGTGCAGTCCAATCCCGCGCACGATCGAGCCATGCCCCGCTCCACCGCCCTCACGCTCCGATTCGCCCAACTCTTCGTCGGCCTGTTCCTCTACGGGGCGTCGACCGCACTGCAGGTCCGAGCCGTCGTCGGCGTGAGTTCGTGGACGGTGCTCACCGAGGGCCTCGAGAACGTGGTCCCGTGGTCGTTCGGCGTCATCACCGTGGTGTCGAGCGGCGTCATCCTGCTGTTCTGGATCCCGCTCCGCCAGAAGCCCGGCATCGGCACGCTGCTCAACGCCCTCGCGATCGGACCGTCGGCGGACCTCGTGCTCTGGCTCGTTCCGACACCGTCGGCGCTCGTCGGACGGATCCTGCTGTTCGTCGCCGGACTCCTGCTGCTCGCGCTGGCCACGGCGTTCTACATCGGCGCCGGCTTCGGCACGGGCGCCAGGGACGGCCTGATGGTCGGCCTGCACGAGCGGCTCGGCTGGCCGGTGTGGGCCGCGCGGACCGCGATCGAGGTGTCGGTCGTCATCGTCGGCTGGCTGCTCGGCGGCGACGTCGGTGCGGGCACCGTGATCGCCGCGTTCGCGATCGGCCCGATGGTCCAGCCCCTGATGCCCGTCTTCCGCCGGTTCCCGTGGAGTCCGGAACGCACGGCTCGCGCCGCGGCCACCAGCCTGGAGGCACGCCCCGCCTCCGCGACGACGGCCGCCTGAACCGGGTCGGCCGCGTCATCGGGCCCCTGGTGCTTGCAGAAGCGCGACTCGCGATATAACGTGTCGTCCACAGACGCGATACATCGCGAGTTCGAGGAGGCAACATGGCCCAGGAGAAGTGGCTCGTCGAGGAGCCGAAGGTGATCGACACCGGGATCGTCCGCCGCTTGCGCGTCGGCCTCGCCGGTGGCCAGGTCGACGTCGTCGCGCACGACGAGCCGACCGCCCGCGTCGAGGTGCACAGCGTGTCCGGCAAGCCGATGAAGATCGAGCTCGACGGCGACACGCTCACCATCGACCACCCGCAGGTCCGCTGGGACGACCCGATCGGGTTCCTGAAGTCCTTCCGCGGCAAGGCCCACGCCGACGTCAGCGTGCTGGTCCCCCGCGACGCCATCGTCACCGTCGGGGTCGTCTCCGCCGGCGCACTGCTCTCCGGCACGAACCGCGGCGCCACGCTCAACACGGTGTCCGGCGACCTGGTCGTCGACGACGTCGCGGGCGACGTGACGGTCAACGCGGTGTCCGGCACCACGACCATCCGCGAGCTCGACGGCGCCCTGACGGTCCACACCGTGTCGGGCGACGTCGTGGCGACGGGCGCGATCCCCCGGTTCTCGGCCGACGGGGTGAGCGCCGACGTCGTGCTCGACCTGCACGGCACCCCGGACTCGGCACGCGTGAACACGGTGTCCGGATCGGTGAGCGTCCGACTCGAGGACGGCGTGCCCTACCAGTGCACCGTGAGCACGGCGTCCGGCAAGCTGCAGTTCGACGACTCGGAGATCCGGGGCGTCCGTGGCTCGTACGTCAAGCAGGGCGGCGAGCTGTCCGGGCAGTGGCTGGACCTCCGGGTGAACTCGGTCTCCGGCGACATCGCGGTGCTGCACGCGGCACCCGAGGCTCCTGCCGACGTGGACACGGAGGTCGTCGAATGAGCCCCGTCTTCGCCCACGGCCACCTGCGCCTGTACCTGCTCGTCCTGCTCGCCGACCACCCGATGCACGGGTACGAGGTCATCCAGGCCCTCGGCGACCGCTTCGGCGGCACCTACGTCCCGAGCGCCGGCACCGTGTACCCGCGGCTCGCCAAGCTCGAGGAAGAGGGACTCGTCTCGAAGTCCGCGGACGGCCGGAAGACCGTCTACGCGATCACCGACGCGGGTCGGGCCGAGCTGGACACCCGCGCCGACGAGATCGCCGAGGTCGAGAACGGCGTGAACGACTCGGTGAAGTCGCTCGCCGACGGCGTCCGCGCCTCGGTGGGCGAGGCCATGCGGTCCCTCCGCGCCGACCTCGCCGCGAGCGCGCAGGCCCCGCGCGGCCGGACCGCCGACGAGCCCGTCGACGTGCCGTCCGAGGGTGCCCGAGCACTCCGCGAGGTCGAGATGGCCCTGTCGTCGTTCCGGCAGCAGGTCCGTGCGGACCTCCGCCGCCGCGCCACGCGCGGCACGCTCACCGCCGACACCGTGACGCGTCTGCGCGACGGCCTGGAGGCACTGCGCAGGTCGCTCTGACGGCCGTCGGCCGACAGACGGTGACGACCCGTGCCTCCAGGCAGTCCGCCAGCAGGCACGGGTCGTCCGTCACAGGCCGCGGTCGGCCAGCGCGTGCATCGCGTCCCGCAGGGCGCGCGCGGCGCCCGCGCCCGCCCACTCGTAGGCATGCGTAAACCGCTCGTCCTGCACGTACATGTCGGCGAGCGTGCGGAACCGGTCGGCGGTGAGCTCGGCCGGGGGCGTCGCCTGCGCGAGCCAGGCGAACTGGCGCCGCGCGAGAGCCGTTCCGGCGTCCGATGCCGGCGCCGCACCGGACGCGGCGAGCGCCGCGGCGTCGTGCGCGATCGCCCGCTGCTCGGCCTGGAAGGCCTCCTTCGCACCGGCGTCCTTCGACTCCCACCAGCGTGCGGCGCGATCCCAGGCGTCGGCGCCCCAGCGCTCCTCGACCTCCTGCTTGAACCGGGTCTGGTCGAACCCGTCGAACGTGTCGGTGGCGTTCATGTCCTCTCCCTTCTCGATCCTGGTGATGGTGGTGCGCACCGCCGCGAGCTGTCGGGCGAGCCGGTCGCGCTCGCGTTCCAGCCACGCGACGTGCGCGGTGAGGGCCGTGACGTCGTCCTGCTCCCCGTCGAGGACCCGTCGGATCTCGGGCAGACCGAGTCCGAGCCCGCGCAGGAGCAGGATCCGCTGCAACCGGACGAGCGCGCGGTCGTCGTAGCGGCGGAGCCCGCCGTCGCCGACCGCCGTGGCGGGCAGCAGCCCGATCGCGTCGTAGTGGCGCAACGTGCGGCTCGACACACCGGCGGAACGCGCCACCTCGGCGATGCCGTGCGGTGCTTTCGCAGCTGCGCCCGCCGTGTCTGTCGAATCCCTCATGCAGCCCACGCTAGAGGTTGACGCAGCGTCAACCACAAGGGGTTTTCGGACCGTGTCGCACGAGAACGCGGCCAGGTGGGGAATACCGCCCCCGTGACCCGTGTTGACTCGCGCTCCGAAACGAGTAGGTTTGCCGCTCGTGACGAACGAGATCCGGTCGTTGAAAGCGCGACTGATCGGGGATCCCCTCCCCTCCGAGAAGCTCGAAGGGCAGCTCCTCCCGAAGCACCTGGCCCTGCCGATCTTCGCGAGTGACCCGCTGTCCTCCGTGGCGTACGCGCCGCAGGAGCTCCTCATGATCCTGCTGCTCGGTGGGATGGCGTTCCAGACGTTCGCCCCGTGGGTCGCCGCGCTCGTCGTGTTGCTGCTCGTGGTCGTCGTCGCGTCCTACCGACAGCTCATCAAGGCGTACCCGTCCGGTGGTGGCGACTACGAGGTGGCGCACCGGAACCTCGGCGAGAAGGCCGGCCTCGTCGTCGCGTCCGCGCTGCTCGTCGACTACGTGATGACCGTCGCCGTGTCGGTCGCGTCGGGCGTGGACAACATCATCTCGGCGCTCCCCGTGCTCAACGAGTTCCGGGTCGAGCTCGCCCTGCTGTTCGTCGTGCTGCTGGCGGCCGCGAACCTCCGCGGGGTGCGCGAGTCGAGCAAGGCCTTCGCCGTGCCGACCTACCTGTTCGTGGCGTCCGTGTTCGTCATGGTCGTGACGGGGTTGCTCCGCGCCGCGTTCGGCAACGCGCCGGTCGCCGAGTCCGCCGCGTACACGGTGCAGAACGTCGAGCACACCACGCAGGCGGCCTTCATCCTGCTGCTCCTCCGCGCCTTCGCCTCCGGCTGCTCGGCCCTGACCGGTGTCGAGGCGATCGCGAACGGCGTGCAGGCGTTCCGCCGCCCGAAGATCAAGAACGCGCAGATGACCCTCGTGTTCATGGGATCGATCGCGATCGTCCTGTTCGTCGGGCTCATCACGCTCGCCCTGATCTCCCGCGTGCACTACGCCGAGGACGCCTGCGACCTGCAGGGCTTCGCGGCCTGCGCGACGCACCCGCAGCGTTCCCTGATCGCCCAGATCGCCGCCGCGACGTTCGGCAACAACACGGTGCTGTTCTTCGTGATCCAGGCGACCACCGCGGCCGTGCTGCTCCTCGCGGCCAACACGGCGTTCAACGGCTTCCCGCTGCTCGGCTCGATCCTGGCACGCGACTCGTACGCCCCGAAGGCGCTGTCGACCCGCGGTGACCGGCTCATCTACTCGAACGGCGTGATCGTCCTCGCGCTCGTCGCGGCGGCGCTGCTCATCGTCTACCGGGCGAACGTCACGAGCCTGATCCAGCTCTACATCATTGGTGTCTTCGTGTCGTTCACGCTCGGGCAGACCGGGATGATCGTGCACTGGACGCGATTGCTGCGGGAGGACCGCGCGGGGACCACCGCCGAGCCCGTCAACCGCGGGCAGGTCGTGCGCTCGCGGGCGATCAACGCCACCGGCGCGACCTTCACGTTCGTCGTCCTCGTCATCGTCACGATCACGAAGTTCACCCACGGCGCGTGGCTCGTGTTCCTCATCATGCCGATCCTGTTCGTCCTGATGCTCGGCGTGAACCGCTACTACCGCGACGTCTCGCACGAGATCGAGGCCGACGAGGAGACCCAGTTCGGCGCGACCGGCGACCATGCGATCGTCCTGGTGAACAAGCTGCAGAAGCCGGTGCTCAAGGCCCTCGACTACGCGATCGCGGCGAAGCACGCGAGCTTCGAGGCCGTGCACGTCGCGATCGACGACGCCGAGGCCGCCCGGCTGCAGGCGCAGTGGGCCGAGTACGGCATCGAGGTCCCCCTGACCATCGTGCCGAGCCCCTACCGCGACATCTCGATGCCGCTCATCAAGTACATCAAGGCGCACCGGATGGAGCACGGCTCCGAGGTCGTCACGGTCTACACGCCCGTGTTCGTCGTCGGGCACTGGTGGGAGACCTTCCTGCACAACCACCGCGGCCGCCGGATCCGCAAGAAGCTCCTGCTCGTGCACGGTGTGACCGTCGCCCTCGTGCCGTGGCTGCTCGACTCGTCGGAGCTCCTCTACGGCCGCCGCTCCCGTCCGCTGCCGGGCCAGGAACGCCGCGGCGAGCCGATCCGTCCGGCACTCCGACGCTCCCCGCACGGCGTCTTCCAGCACGAGGCGCAGGACGACCGGCTCCTCCGGTCCGCGCAGCGCAACAGCCTGCAGCCGCGACGTGCGACCCGTCCGGCCGGCCCCGCCGAGGGCGTCGACCAGACTCAGTGCACCGGTGAGATGCACGTGCTCGTGCCGTCTCCACCGCGCGGCGACGGTGCTTCGTCTCCGCACGGTGACGGTCGTAGCATCTGACGTCATGACGATCTCCGACCTGCGCACCTTCGCGACGTTCGACGGGCACGGCGGCAAGGTCTCGAAGCGCGTCGAGGTGCTCGACCACGAGCCCACGCCCGGCGGCCCGCACGAGGGACTCGTCGCCGTCCGCGGACCGCACCCACTCGGGGCGCTCGACGAGCGGACGGCGGAGGACTCGACGCACCGCATCGGCTGGGTCGACCCCGCGACGCTCCGCGACTGGTACCGCCCGGACCGCGTCGTCGTCTCGCGACTCGACGCGCGGCGGTCCGGGCTCGAACCAGGGACGTACGCGGATTCGCGCGGTCGCGGACGCGTCCGGATCGACGGCCTGGAGGCACGGCTCGCCCCCGACGGTCGGCCCGCGTTCCGCGCGCTGGCCGGCCCGGCGGACGCTCCGGTCGCGGACGTCCCGCTGCCCACGGACCAGGCGGTGCGGCTCGTGGTCGTCCGGCACGTCGAGGAGGGTCTGGAGATCGTGACCACCCCGGTGTCGCCGTTCCTGTCGCCCGGTCGCTACACCGCCTACGACGACGACGTCGTGGGCCTGCCACCACGGGAGGCCACCGGGCACCAGGTCGTCAGCGCCGCCGTACTGCTCGACGGCACGCTGCACCAGGTCGAGCGGATCGACGAGCGGGCGGCGACGATATGGATCCGGCAGGGCGACCGCTCCGTGCCGATCGCGGCGAGCTCGATCGGGCCCGACCTGGTGCGGTACACGGCGGTCGCCGACTGAGGCGGGGTCCCGCCCCTGGGTTCCGTTCGGGGGACGCCGTGGTTGGGGTCCTGGTCGGGGGTGCGGCGTAGCGTCCCCGGCATGAGTGATGCAGACCCGACCCAGCAGCCCGCCTCCGACCTCGCGGGTGAGACCCTCGGCGGCGCCCGTCCGGACCCGTCGACGGACGCCAGCAAGGACCCGGAGGAGTGGGTCACCGGTGACGAGCCGATGACCGGCCCGCAGCGCAGCTACCTCGACACCCTCGCCCGGGAGGCCGGCGAGGAGCTCCCCGCCGACCTCACCAAGGCCGAGGCCTCGGAGCACATCGACCGCCTGCAGCAGCAGACCGGACGCGGCGCTTCCTGAACGCACGTCCGCGTTTCGGCGGACCCGGGCCTGGACGTGTCCTGGTGATGCCCGGGCAGTCCCCCGAACGAGGGGGAACGGTGACGTGTCACCCGTTAGCTTCGACGCCATGCGAACGACATCGACCTCCATCGGCCTGACCGCGCTCCGCATCGTCCTCGGGGTGGTGTTCATCGCCCACGGCGCCCAGAAGTTCGCCCAGGGCATCGGCTCCGTGACCGAGGGCTTCTCCGGCATGGGTGTCCCGCTCGCCGAGGTCGCCGCACCCCTCGTGGCCGGGCTCGAGCTCGTCGGGGGCGTGTTCCTCGTGCTCGGGGTCGCGACGCGGGTCGTGGGCGTGCTGCTCGCGGTCGACATGGTGGTCGCGGGCCTGCTCGCCCACGCGTCCTCGGGGTTCTACTCGCAGGACGGCGGGTTCGAGTACGTGCTCGTCCTCGCGGTGGCGTCCCTGGCGGTGGCGCTGACCGGGCCGGGGCGGTTCTCGCTCGACGCGGTGTTCCTCCTCGCCTCGCGCCGGCGTCGTGGTGTGCAGGAGCCCCTCCCCGCCTGACGCTGGCTCCGTGCCCACCTCGCACCGTGCGAGGCATCGGCCACCACGCCTGCGCACCGTGCGAGGCATCGGCGGCCACGCCTGCGCATGGTGCGAGGTTCCGTGCGTCGTGCGACCCTGCGCACCTCGCACGGGGCCCGGAACCTCGCACACTGTGGACACGCCCTCGGGCCGCCCTCGCACCGTGCGCGGTCACGCCCCGGCGAGCACGCCCATGACCTGGCGAGCGATCCGCCGCCCGGCGCGGTTCGCCCCGATCGTCGAGGCCTGTGGACCGTACCCGGCGAGGAACAGCCGCGGCTCGTCGACGGAGCGTCCGTCCTCGACCACGATCCCGCCAGCAGCGGTCCGCAGGTGCAGCGGTGCGAGGTGCCGCAGGTCCGCGCGGAACCCGGTCGCCCAGATCACCGCGTCGGCGTGCACGTGCTCACCGTCCGCCGTGACGACCCCGGTCTCGTCGAGGCGCGTGAACATCGGCGACTCGCGGAGTACCCCACGGTCGAGCCCCGCACGGATCCGCCGCGAGACGGGTACCCCGGTCCCGCTGACGATGCTCGGCAGGGTCTCCCCCGCGCGTGCTGCCCGGTCCTGCTCGTCGACGGCGGCGACGGCGGACTCCAGGTCGAGCGACGCGGACTCCGACCAGACCATCGGGCGACGAGTGAACCACCGCGTCCGGGCTCCGACCGCGTCGAGCTCGAGCAGGAACCCGATGGCGCTCGTCCCACCGCCGACCACGACCACGTCCTGCCCGGCGAACTCCTTGGCGCTCCGGTACTCGGTCGTGTCCACCTGCCGACCCCGGAAGACGTCGCGGCCCGGGTACCACGGGACGAACGGCGTGCCCCACGTGCCGGAGGCGTTCACCACCACCTCGGCAGCGATCCTGGCCGTGCCGCCGTCGGCGTTGGTCGTCGTGACGCAGAGTTCCTCGGCACCGTCGATGCGCGAAACGGACGACACCGCCACGGGGCGCCGGACCCGCAGGTCGTAGTGCTGCTCGAAGCGCCGGTAGTACTCGCCGACGACGTCCCGGGCGGGCCGTGACCGGTCGGCATCGTCGAACCGGAGCCCCATCGCGTTCATGCCGGGCAGGTCGTGCACGCGGTGGGCCGCTCCGAGCCGCAGCGCTTCCCACCGAAACTGCCACGCCCCTCCGGTGGCCGGCGCTCGGTCGAGGAGCACCAGGTCGCTCCCCGGCGTCAGCCCGAGTCGGCGCAGGTGGTATCCCACCGAGAGACCGGCCTGACCGGCGCCGATCACCACGACACGAGCGTGCTGGTCGACCGGGGGCGGGGCGTCGTCTGTCATCACTTCGATTCTGCTGTGCGCGGGGCCGTCGCGGCGACGTCCAGATCGGGGTACATGGTAGAGTGATCGGCAGATTTCAAACCACGAACCGTTCGGTTCCCCGGGTGACTCCTCTCCCGCCAGGACCGGACCAGAGCCGATCACGAGGGGGTCACGCATGGGGCGCGGCCGTCAGAAGGCAAAGCACACCAAGGTCGCCCGGGAGCTGAAGTACTTCAGCCCGGAGACGAACTACGGTGCGCTCGAACGCGAGCTCTCCGCCGGGCAGCACTCGGATGAGAACTCCTACGTCGACCGCTGGGCAGACCAATACGGGGATGACCAGCTCGAAGAAGACGACGAGTTCGAACCGCAACAGGACCAGAACAAGTCCGCCTGACCCAGGCTCGATGACGACGCCGCGCACCCTTCGGGGCAGCGCGGCGTTTCGTCGTGCGCACAGGCCCGCGGCCGCCCGTGCCGCTCAGCTGCTCGGGCCGGTCGCGCCCGTCGCGGCCCCGCGACAGGTGCCCGCGCATCGTTCGACACCGCACGCGTCGATCGACCGGCGCGGCGTCGGAACATGCACACGCAGCGACCCCGACGCACCCGCCCCACGAGGTCGCACGACCCGCCGCGTCCGTTCCGCCTCGGTCCCACGAGCTGCCGCCCGGAACGAGTCCGGACGGCAGTTCGTGCGACCTCGAGGCCGAGCGGCGCCGCGCAGCGCCGAGCGGCGCCGCGCAGCGCCGAGCGGCCAGCGCGGAGCCCGCGCAGCGCCCGCGCGCGACACCTCAGCCCGCGTACGCCCCCACGAGCCGCACCGCGCCGCCGTCGACACCCTTCGCGCCCTGTTCGAATCCGCTCAGGTCCCGCGCCGAGGTCGAGATCGTCCCGACGCTCCACGACGCGAGCCCGGCGGCCCCGAGCGACGCGATGACGTCGGACGCCGCAGCGGCCGACACGACCGCGAACATGCCGATGCCGAGGTTCCAGGTGCCCTCGGTGTCCTCGATCGGGGTCCCGGCCATCGAGGCGAGCACCCGGAAGACGGGCAGGGGCTCCCACGTGGAGCGGTCGACCTCGACCCAGGACCCGACGGGCAGGACGCGCGCCAGGTTCGCCGCGATGCCACCGCCGGTGACGTGCGACAGCGAGTGCACGGCGCCCGGGTGCTGCTCGATGAGCGACAGGAGCGGGGACGTGTAGAGGCGCGTCGGCTCGAGCAGGGCTTCCCCGACCAGGCCGCCGAGCTCCGGCAGCGAGTCGGTGTACCCGACCCCGCGGGAGGACAGGATGTGACGCACGAGCGAGTACCCGTTCGAGTGCAGCCCGGAGGACGCGATCGCCACGACGACGTCGCTGTCCTGCACGAGGTGCGCGCCGAGCTGCGAACCGGCCTCGACCGCACCGACCGCGGCACCGGCCACGTCGTAGTCGTCCGGCCCGAGCAGCCCGGGGTGCTCGGCCGTCTCGCCGCCGACCAGGGCGGTGCCGGTCTCCGAGCAGCCGCGGGCGATGCCGGCGACGATGTCCGCGATGCGAGCGGGGACGACCCGGCCGCAGGCGATGTAGTCCGTCATGAACAGCGGCTTCGCGCCGACCACGACGATGTCGTCGACGACCATGCCGACGAGGTCCTGGCCGATGGTGTCGTGCTTGTCGATCGCCTGCGCGATGGCGACCTTCGTGCCGACGCCGTCGGTCGAGGTCGCGAGCAGCGGACGTTCGAAGTCCTTCAGGAACGAGACGTCGTAGAGTCCCGCGAACCCGCCCACACCGCCCAGCACGGACGTGTTGTGCGTCGCCGAGACGGCGGACTTCATGAGCTCGACTGCGAGGTCACCGGCAGCGGTGTCGACGCCGGCCTCTGCGTACGGGTTGGGCATGCGTAGTCCTCCGCTAGGGCATGGCAGACTTGTTCGGTACCACCCGATTCTACGGTCTGGAGCACACCGCGAATGTGCGGCATCGTCGGCCTCGTTGCGCAGGGGCCTGCAAACCAATCCATCTACGACGCTCTGCTCCTCCTGCAACACCGGGGACAGGACTCGACGGGCATCGCCACGGTCGAGGGTCACATCCACCACATGCACAAGACCCGGGGTCACGTGCGGGAGTCCTTCCGCACCCGTGACATGCGTGCCCTCCTCGGCACGATGGGCCTCGGGCACGTCCGCTACGCCACGAAGGGCGCCGCGAGCAACGAGGAAGAGGCCCAGCCGTTCTACGTGAACGCGCCGTACGGCATCGTCCTCGTGCACAACGGCAACCTGACGAACACGCGGGAACTCACCCGCGAGCTGTTCGACATCGACCGTCGGCACCTCAACACGAGCTCCGACACCGAGCTGCTGGTGAACGTGCTCGCGCACGAGCTCCAGGGCCAGGTGCGCGGCAAGGACCTGGACCCCGGGCAGGTGTTCGACGCCGTCGAGCGCGTGCACGAGCGGGTCGAGGGTTCGTACGCCGCCATCGCGACCATCGCCGGGCACGGACTGCTGGCGTTCCGCGACCCGTTCGGCATCCGTCCGCTCATCCTCGGGCACAAGTTCGACGAAGCAGGCAACCCCGAGTGGGTCGTCGCCTCCGAGTCGCTGGTGCTCGAGTCCGGCGGCTACGAGATCGTCCGCGACGTCGCCCCCGGCGAGGCGATCTTCATCGAGATGAACGGCCAGATGCACGCCCGCCAGTGCGCGAAGAACCCGCGCCTGGTGCCGTGCTCGTTCGAGTACGTCTACCTCGCCCGCCCCGACTCCGTCATGAACGGCATCTCGGTGTACGACGCCCGGCTCCGGCTCGGCAACCGTCTGGCGGACACGATCGCGCAGTACGCCCCCACCGGCGACATCGACGTGGTCATGCCGATCCCGGACTCGAGCCGTCCGGCCGCGATGCAGGTCGCGCAGAAGCTCGGCATCGAGTACCGCGAGGGCTTCTACAAGAACCGCTACGTCGGCCGCACGTTCATCATGCCGGGGCAGGCGGAGCGCAAGCGGTCCGTGCGCCAGAAGCTCAACGCGATGTCGTCCGAGTTCAAGGGCAAGAACATCCTCATCGTGGACGACTCGATCGTGCGCGGCACGACGAGCCGCGAGATCGTCGAGATGGCCCGCGCCGCCGGTGCGAACGAGGTCACCTTCACGAGCGCCGCTCCCCCGGTCCGCTACCCGCACGTGTACGGCATCAACATGCCGACCCGCGCGGAGCTCATCGCCCACGACCGGAAGATCCCGGAGATCAACAAGGTGCTCGGCAGCGACCACCTGATCTACCAGGAGATCGGCGACATGCGCGACGCGATCATCGAGGGGTCCGACGTCACGGACCTCGAGATGAGCTGCTTCACGGGCGAGTACGTCACGGGCACCGTGAGCCCGGAGTACCTGTCCTGGGTCGAGGCCAACCAGCTCAGCTGAGTGGGGGTCGCGAACGCGACCCCGAGACCGACTGGAGGTGGGCCCCACCAGCCGGTACCGGCGCACCGCGCCAGCGGGGTGACGGCCGTGCCTGGAGGGACGGTGCCAGCTGGCACCGCGCCTCCAGTCCGTTGACCTGGTCGCGTCTACCGCGCCTGGTCGCCGTGGTCCTCGATCTCACCCTCGACCGTCTCGGGCGGCAGCTCGACCTCGACGCGCTCCGCCGTCAGGCGGGCCGCGCGACGCGCGAACACGCGGTCCAGGACGACGGCGACCACCGCGCCGACGAAGGCGCCGATGGTGACGCCCCACAGGCTGAAGTACCCCACCAGGCTGCCGAAGCTCGCGGTCTCCTGCTGGTCGCCGCGGTCGATGTTCATGGTCAGCGACACCACGATCAGCGTCGCGACGAAGCCGAGGAGCGCCCCGCCCACGATGAAGACCCCGAACTTCGGGGCACGGCGGATCGTCACCTCGTCGGAGGAGGTGACGGCGTTCGGCGCCGGAGCCGGTCGTTCGTCGGGTCGATCGGTGTTGCTCACCCGTCCATTGTCCCCCACTGTGGGACGTGCTCAGGCCTGCACGGGCGGTCAGATCCGGGGGAGGATGGTCGACACCGATCGGTATCCCACGCGGAGGAGGTGAGGCGAATGCGCGAACGGACAGCACGTGCGGCCCGTGTCCCGGCCCGCGTGGCGTGGCCGCTCCTCCAGCGTCGCGAGGAGGACCGGGCCGTCTCCGTCGTCGCCGAGCACCGGTGGAGCGTCGCGCTCGTCGGTGCGCCGGGCCTCGGCAAGAGCTCCGCGGCCGCCCGCGTGACCGACCGCGTCGCCGGTCGGGACACCTCCGGCCGGACCCTCGTCGTGCCGATCACCGCGGTGGCCGCCAGCCGGTCGATGCCGTTCGGCGCGGTCGTCGAGCGGTTCGGCGAACTGCCCGGATCGCTCGCGGAACTCGTCGGCGCCGGCGGGGCCGAGCAGCGCCTGCGCGAGACCAAGGACCTCGCGGACCGCGACGTCCTCCTCCGTGTGGACGACGCCGACCACCTCGACGCCATCTCGGCGCGGTACGTGGCGTGGCTCGTGCGGGAGCAGGGAGCACGCCTGGTGCTCACCTGCCGGGACTTCGCCGCGCTCCCCGAGCCCCTCCGTGCCCTGTGGCAGGACGACCTGCTCGAGCGGATCGACCTGGAGCCGCTGGACCTGCACGAGACGTCGTCGCTCATCGCCGAGGCCCTCGGGGCGCAGCTCGAGACCGCCTCCGCCGAACGCGTGCACCGCGCGACGGCCGGCAACCCGCTCTACATCCGCGAGGTCGTCCGGTCCGCGCTCGCGTCCGGCGCCCTCGACCAGACCGCCACCGGGTGGTACTGGCGCGGCCGGGTCACGGCGTCGAACAGCCTCGCCGACATGTACCGCACGGAGCTCGGTTCCCTGCCGGAGGACCTGCGCGACGTCGTCGACATCGTCGCCCTCGCGGACCCGATCCCCCTCGCCCGCCTGATCGGCCTGGTCAGCGGCGGGGACGTCGACCGGGTGGTGGCCCTCGGCCTCGTCCGGATCGACGCTCTCGAGGACGGCGCCGCGGTCGTCCGGCCGTCGCACCCGCTCGTCGGCGAAGTGGTCCGCGCCCTCGTCCCGGTGGCACGGCGCACGGCGCTGTTCGCCCGCGCCAACGCCTTCCGCACCGACCGGCCGGAGGGCGCGCCGCCCGCGGCACGGCTCCGTGCCGCGCTGTGGTCGCTCGAGTGCGGCGTGCTCCCGCCCGTCGACCAGCTGCTCGACGGCGCCCAGGTCGCCGTCCGGCTGCAGGAGCACGAGAGTGCCGTCGCCCTGGCGTCCGCCGCGCTCCGCACGACCCTGACCCCGACGGAACGGGTGGCCGCGCACTGCCTCCGGTCCCTCGCGTACTCGTACAGCACCGGTCGCGAGGCCGGCCGCGCGGATGCCGAGGCGGCGTGGGCCGTGGTGCGGTCCGCCCCGCACGAGGTCGACGACACCGCGGTGATCGAGGCGTGCGAGACGCTCGCCAACATCCGGCAGTTCCACGACGACGACACCCTGGCCGCGGTGGCGCTGACCGACGTCGCCGTCCGCTTCGTGTCGGCCGACGGGGCCGAGCGGCTCCGGCTGCTGCGGCTGGCGCACCTCGGCTGGGGCGGTCGTTTCGAGGAGGTCCGCGCCGAGCTCGAGCGGGCGGGCATCGTGCACGCGCCGACGATCCCGTTCGCGTTCCTCTGCCTGGCCCCGTGCGCGGTGATGGCCCTCGCGACCGCCGGCCGCCTCGACGACGCCGCGGCCCTCGGGAAGGCGTGTCTGGCGACCGCGGTCGAGCACCTCGAGGACGCCCCGTGGAGCGTCGGCGAGATCGTCTCCGTCATGCACCAGGTCCAGGTCTGGCGCGGCGACATCGCCGACCTCATCACCGAGGTCCCGGTCCGGCGATCGAGCCCGTACCTGAAGTACGACTTCACCCTCGAACTCATCGGCGAGGGCAACCTGGCGCTCGGCCAGCGCCGCTGGGACGACGCCGTCGCCGCGTTCTCGGCGGCCTGCGAGCGCTACGACGTGGCGGACCACGGCGGGTTCGCGGCGTACCCGTGGGCCCGGCTCGCGATGTCGTACGCCTACGCGGGCCGCGCTGAAGAGGCGACGGCGGCGCTCGAACGCGCTCGGTCGACACCGCTGCGGGCGATGCGGATCATCGGGGAGCAGGTCGCCGTGACGATCTCGTGGACCGAGGCCGTGCTCGGCAACCCGGCGGGACTCCGGCACGCCGACGACATCATCGAGCGCGGCACCGCGAGCGGGTCCTGGACCCACGTCATGTACGCGCAGACCCTGCACTACACGAACGACATGCTGAACGGGCGGGACTCCGCGGCGTCGCTCGACCGGATGCGCACCGCGGCAGCGCGCGTCGACGGGCCGCTCGCCGGCGCGATCGTCGAGTACGCCGACGCCGTCCGGGCTGGCGACCGCACCCGGGTCATCGCGGCGCAGGGCGTCCTGGCGACGCACGGCATGGCCGTCACCGCCGGCCGGTCGAAGGCGCCCCTGACGAACCGCGAGTACGAGGTCGCGAAGCTCGCCGCCGAGGGCCTGAGCAACCGGCGGATCGCGGAGTCGCTCGGGCTGAGCGTCCGGACGATCGACGCGCACCTGTCCCGGGTGTTCACGAAGTGGAACCTGCACGCGCGCACGGAGCTCTCGGAACTGCTCTGAGCTGCTCCGAGCTGCTCTGCCGGGCGCAACGGACCGACCGGAAGTCGCAGGTTCGTTGCGGAATGCAGCACGACTCGCCGGATCAGTTGACACGGTGTGACAAATGTCGCGTACCTTTGACCCTGTCGCCGGGTTCGGACCCGTTCGGGTCGGGTCCGAATCCCGGCGACTTCCACGGTATTCGGCCGGTTGATGACGTCACATCAGTAGGCACTACCTAATTCGGTTCATCGGCCTCGGCAAGTGCGTCCGCGCCGGCCTGGAGGCACGGGTCGGGCCCGCCACGATCCTCCAGTCCGTCGTCGGATCCGTCTCAGACGCCCAGCCGGACCGGCAGGAACGCCGTCAGGTCCGCGCGTGAGCCGGACGCGCTGACGCGCGACTGCGCGACGGCCTCGTCCCAACGCAGCGCGCCGGTGGCGAGCGCCAACCAGGTCGCCGCGTCCGTCTCGACGACGTTCGGCGGCGTCCCACGCGTGTGCCGCGGGCCGGGTACTGCCTGCACGGCGGCGAACGGCGGGACGCGGACCTCGACGCTGTTGCCCGGGACGTCGTCGGCGAGGCGCTGCAACGACCAGCGGACGGCGGTCGCCAGGTCCGGCCGGGCGGTGGAACCCTGCTGCACGGCGGCGAGCGCCGCGCGGCCCTCGGCGTCCTCGATCCTCCTGGGTGGCATGTCCACAGGCTAGCCGTCGCATCGCAACCGGCGAGTCGGGATCGGTAGGGTGATCGGGTGCGAATCCTCGTCCTCGGTTCCGGTGCCCGCGAGCACGCGATCATCACGGCCCTCCTCGCTGAGCAGGCAGGTCACGTCATCACGGCTGCACCCGGCAACGCCGGCATCGCCGCCGACGTCGAGACGGTGTCCCTCGACCCGACGAACGGTGCGCTCGTCGCCGAGTACGCGATCGAGAACGGCATCGAACTCGTCGTCGTCGGGCCAGAGGCGCCCCTCATCGCCGGTGTCGCCGACCCCGTCCGGACCCGGGGCATCCCGGTGTTCGGCCCGAGCAAGGCCGCCGCGCAGCTCGAGGGCTCGAAGGCGTTCGCCAAGCGCATCATGGCCGAGGCAGCCGTGCCCACCGGGCGTCCGGTGTACGCCGGCACCGCAGAGGAAGCCGTCGCGGCGATCGACGAGCTCGGCGCACCGTACGTCGTGAAGGCCGACGGGCTGGCCGCGGGCAAGGGCGTCCTCGTGACGGAGGACCGTCAGGCCGCGATCGACCACGCCACCTACTGGCTGCAGCACGGACACGTCGTGGTCGAGGAGTTCCTCGACGGCGAAGAGGTCTCGCTGTTCTTCCTGAGCGACGGACACGACGTCCGTGCGCTCAGCCCCGCGCAGGACTACAAGCGCCTCGGCGACGGCGACGCCGGACCGAACACGGGCGGCATGGGCGCGTACTCGCCGCTGCCGTGGCTCGCCGACCGCTGGGAGTCGGAGCGCGCCTTCGTGGACGAGGTCACCGACCTCGTCGCGCTCCCCACCGTGCGCCGGCTCGAGCACGAGGGCACCCCGTTCGTCGGGCTGCTCTACTGCGGCCTGATCGTCACGGAGCAGGGCGTGCGGGTCATCGAGTTCAACGCGCGCTTCGGCGACCCGGAGACCCAGGTCGTCCTCCCCCGTCTGGCGACCCCGCTGAGCGGTCTCATGCTCGCCGCGGCCACCGGCCAGCTCGGGGCCACCCCGGCACCGGAGTTCCGCGACCAGGTCGCCGTGACCGTCGTGCTCGCGAGCGAGGGCTACCCGGAGAACCCGCAGACCGGTCGTCCGATCACCGGCATCGACGCCGCGAACGCCCGTGACGGCGTCTCCGTCGCACATGCCGCCACCGGCGTCCTCGACGACCAGCTCGTCGCGACCGGCGGGCGGGTGCTGAGCGTCGTCGCCACCGGGTCCTCCTTCGCCGAGGCCCGCGACCGTGCCTACGCCGGGCTGGGCGACATCACGCTCGAGGGCGCGCAGTTCCGCACCGACATCGCCGCGAAGGTCACCCGATGAGCCCGGCACCCGTGCTCGACGGCTGGCAGCACGTCTCGTCCGGCAAGGTCCGCGAGCTCTACGTCCCCACCGGCACCGCCGACGTCGCGAGCGCCACCGAGTTGCTGCTCGTCGCCTCGGACCGCGTCAGTGCCTACGACTTCGCGCTCGAGCCGCCGATCCCGGGCAAGGGCGAGCTGCTGACCCGGCTGTCCCGCTTCTGGTTCACCCAGCTGGCCGACGTCCCGAACCACCTCATCGGGCCGTCCGCCGGCGGGACCCCGGTGCCCGCGTCGGTGGCGTCCCGGTCGATGCACGTGATGCCGCTCGAGATGTTCCCGGTCGAGTGCGTCGTCCGCGGGTACCTGGTCGGCAGCGGCTGGGCGGAGTACCAGGAGTCCGGCAGCGTCTGCGGCGTACCGCTCCCCGCCGGCCTGTCGAACGGCGACCGGTTGCCGGAACCGATCTACACGCCGGCGTACAAGGCACCGCAGGGCGAGCACGACGAGAACATCTCCTTCGAGCAGACCGTGTCGCTCGTCGGCGCCGAGACGGCTGCGGCGCTGCGGGACCTGTCGCTCCGGGTGTACACCGAGGCGGCGGCGATCGCGCTCGAGCACGGGGTCGTCATCGCGGACACGAAGTTCGAGTTCGGGCGCGATGCGTCGGGGCAGATCCGGATCGCGGACGAGGTCCTGACGAGCGACTCCAGCCGCTACTGGGACGCCCGGTCAGGGAACCGCACGGAGTCGTTCGACAAGCAGATCGTGCGGGACTGGCTCAGCGCGAACTGGGACCGGCAGGGGACGCCCCCGGTGCTGCCCGAGGAGATCGTCACCCGGACGGCCGAGCGCTACCGCGAGCTCATCGAGCGCCTCGGCGCCTAGCGCTCGCCCGCGCGCTCGCCTGCGCGCGCTCGCGAGGTCGCACAACACGCCGCTCACGTCCGGCGAGGTCGCACGAAGTGTCGCTCCCCAGCGCCGAGTGCGACACATATTGCGACCTCGGCACCCGCGCGCACCGACCCGCACGCACGCACCCACCCGCACGCACGCACCCGCGCGCACGCGCCCGCCCGCGCGTCAGTCGCGCGCGACGACGACGACCGTCAGGTCGTCCCCCGGGTCGTGCGACGCCGCACGCGCCCGCACCCGCCCCAGGAACACGTCGATGTCCGGCGCGTCACGCCACATCGCCCCGAGCGCGCCGAGTGACGCCAGCGTGGAGTCCCACAGCTCGAGCGCCCCGTCGCTGACGAGCAGCAGCACGTCGCCCTGCTCGAGCTCGAGCGTCCCCGTGACCCGCGCAGCCCCCACCGGGTGCAGGCCGATCGGCAGGTCGTAGGAGCGCAGCACGCTCTCGGTCCCGTCGGCGTGGAGCTGGATCGCGAGACCGTGCCCGGCGTCGGTGAACTCCATCCGCCCGGTCGCGGTCGTCAGGCGTCCGTGGAACATCGTCGCGAAGGACTCCGCGCGGGACAGGTCCGGGCCGACCTGGGCCTCGAGTGCCGCCACGACGTCGCCCGACGACGCTGTTCCCCGGGCGAGCAGGGCACCGCGGATCGTCGCGGCGAGGAGTCCGGCGGACATCCCCTTGCCCATGACGTCGGCGACGGTCACCACGAGGGAGTCCCCGTCGAGGTGCCAGTCGTGGAAGTCGCCGGACACGACGCCGTGCGGCTTGGACATGCCCCCGACGCGGTACCCGGGCAGGTCGACGGCGGACGGTTCGAGGCCGGCGAGCACCGAGCGGAGGCGGTCCTCGTCGGCACCGGCGGCCAGTTCGCGCTCCGCCCAGACACCGAGCTCCTGGAGCAAGGCGAGGTCGTCGGGGTCGAGGGTGCGGGGCTGCGGGTCGATGAGGCAGAGCGTGCCGACCTTGACGTCGTCCTCCCCAGCGCGCAGCGGCACCCCGGCGTAGAAGCGGACGTTCGGGTCGTCGACGACCATCGGCATGTCCGCGTACCGGACGTCCGCGCGGGCGTCGGGGACGACCACGGGGCCCTCCACCGTGAGGGTCCGGCCGCAGAACGTGTCCTGCAGCGGGATCGTCGGGCCGAACACGGTGTCGCTCTGCTGCGACTTGATGAAGACGTCGGTCTCCCGGGCGAGGTTGAGGAACGAACCGCTCACGCCGAAGGCCTCCCGCGCGATGCGGGTGATCCGTTCGAAGCGTTCCTCGGCGCCACCCTCGACGACGTCGAGCGCCGCGAGCAGCGCGGCCCGCCGGACGGCGTCCGGCGCGGTGCGGTCGGAGACGTCGGAGTCGAGGTGCATGCCCCCACGCTAACGCGCCTACCGGACAGACACGTGTCCCCAGTACGGAGGACGGCCGGCTCGGTCGTGACAGATGTCATGCCCGATCCGTGACGGAGCGCAGAGGACCGACGACGCGTCCCGCGCGAGGCTCGGAGCCATGAACGACACACCGGTCATCCAGCTCCGCGGCCTCCGCAAGCGCTTCGGCGCCGTGGCCGCGGTCGACGGCGTCGACCTGACGATCCGTCCGGGCGAGGTCGTCGCCCTCCTCGGCCCGAACGGCGCGGGCAAGACCACGACGGTCGACCTCGCGCTCGGGCTGTCCACACCGACGACCGGCGAGGCCCTGCTCTTCGGCGAGGAGCCCCGTGCCGCGGTGGTCGCCGGTCGGGTCGGGGCGATGCTCCAGGGCGGCGCGCTCCTGCCGGACACGACCGTCCGGGACGCGGTCGCCCTCGTCGCCGCTGCACACCGTCGTCCGATGCCGGTCGACGAGGCCCTGCGCCGTGCGCGGTGCACCGAGATCGCCGGACGCCGGGTGAACAAGCTCTCCGGCGGGCAGCTGCAGCGGGCGCGGTTCGCGGTCGCCGTGGTCTCGGACCCGGACCTGCTGGTGCTCGACGAACCGACCGCGGCGATGGACGTCGAGGCCCGGCACACGTTCTGGTCGTCGATGCGCGAGTTCACCGACGCGGGGCGCACGGTCGTGTTCGCCACGCACTACCTCGACGAGGCCGACACCTTCGCCGACCGGATCGTCATCATGCGCGCCGGCCGGATCGTGGCCGACGGCACGCCTGCCGAGATCAAGGCGATCACCGCCACGCGCGCCGTCCGGTTCTCCGGTCTGGGCACCGACGCGCACGTCGCGTTGCGCGGTCTGCCGGGCGTCGTCAGCCTGGAGGCGCGGCAGGACTCCGTCACGCTCCGCTCGGACCGCAGCGACGACACCCTCAGGGCCCTCCTCACCGCGTTCCCGCAGGCGCACGACATCCAGGTGGTCGCCTCGACCATGGACGACGCCTTCCTCGCGCTCACCGCCGACCCCGCACCCGCCCGCACCGACACCGCTCCCGAAGGAGTCCTCGCATGACCACCGTGACCGCGTCCGGCCGGCTGCCGATCCGCTACGTGTACCTCGAGACGAAGCGGCAGCTCCGCAACGTCCGCGCGATGGTGTTCACCTTCGCCGTCCCGGTGGTCATGCTGCTCGTGTTCGGCTCGGCGTTCGGTTCCCAGACCGACCCGACGACCCACCTGCAGTACCTCGTCGTCACGACGCTGCAGATGGCCTCCTACGGGGCGATGATGGCCGCGCTCAGCCAGGCGTTCGCGATCGTCAACGAGCGGTCGATCGGCTGGAACCGGCAGCTCCGGGTGACGCCGCTGTCCGGGTGGGGCTTCATGGTGTCGAAGGTGATCGCCGCGATGGCCTTCGCCGCGGTGTCGATCGTCATCACGGTGCTCGTCGCGACCGTGGGACTGCACGCCTCGCTCGAGCCGGTGCGCTGGCTCGCGGCCGGGTTCGGCATCTGGTGCGGGGTCGTCCCCTTCGCCCTCATCGCGATCCTGATCGGCCAGTTCGCCAAGCCGTCGTTCGCCCAGCCGCTCTTCATGGTGGTGTTCATGGGCCTGGCGATCCTCGGCGGGCTCTGGGTCCCGCTGTCGGTGATGCCGGACTGGATGGGCAGCGTCGCGCACCTGCTGCCCTCGTACTGGCTGAACCGCATCGGGCAGATGGGTGCCGGAGCGATCGGCGCCTCGGGGATGACCGAGCCGGCGATGGTGCTGGCCGCGTGGGCGATCGTCCTCGCCGCGGTGATCGTGTGGCGGTACCGCCGCGACGCCGCACGGCAGTGACCGACGGCCCTACGCTGGCACCGATGTCCGAGGCGACCAGAACGGCCGAGGCGCGGGGTGCGGAGAACGCACCACGCGCCTCCAGGCCGACGCGACCGGCCCCGCGCTCGTTCCCGTGGGCCGTCCCGCCGGGCGCGAGCGACGAGGACATCCGGATCGGCCGCCGCCGCTGGTACGCCGGAGCGGTCTTCGCGCTCCTCTGGCAGGTGCTCGAGATCATCGCCGTCTGGAGCGACGGCAGGAGCCTCCGGGCGCACGTCGTCTCGACGATCGCCCTCGCGGTCGTCTACGCGGCGTACCTGTTCGCGCCGGAGCTGATGTGGCGGCGGAGCCTGCGCGGCCGGGTCGTCGTCCTGGCCGGTGTCGCCCTGCTGGCGGGGCTGCTGCTGTTCGTCGTCGGGCCGCTCGCCGTCTGGACATGGCTGCTCGTCGCAGCGCTGTCCGGGTTCGTCGCGGAACGGTTCTGGGTGGCCGGCGTGGTCGTGCTCGCGATCCTCGGCGCACAGTTCCTCGTCGCGGCGAGCACCGGGTGGGACACCGCCGTGAACAGCGGCATCCTGTTCGCCCCGGTGATCACGGTGTCCGTCGGGGCCTCGATGCTCTTCTTCGGCCGGCAGCGCGAGGCGGAGCAGCGACTCGGCGTCGCGCAGGACGAGATCACCCGTCTGGCCGTGGTCGAGGAACGCGCTCGGTTCTCCCGCGACCTGCACGACGTCCTCGGGCACTCGCTCACCGTCGTGGCGATGAAGTCCGAGCTCGCCGCACGGCTCGTCGACGTCGACCCGGCCCGGGCGAAGACCGAGATGCAGGACGTCGAACGGCTCTCCCGCGAGGCCCTGCAGGGCCTCCGGCACGCGGTCAGCGGCTACCGCGAAGCCGACCTCGACGCGGAACTCGTGTCGGCACGGGCGGCGCTCGAGGCCGCTGAGATCGACGTGGCGCTCCCGCACGACGGCGACGCGGCGGCCGACGACGTCCGGAGCCTGTTCGCGTGGGTCCTGCGCGAGGGCGTCACGAACGTGGTCCGCCACGCGGCGGCCAGCCGGGTCCGGGTCACGCTCACCCGGACCGCCCTGACGATCGAGGACGACGGGACGGGGCTGCTCGACCCCGATGCCGCGTCCACCACCCCGGGCAACGGACTGCGCGGGCTCCGGGAGCGCGCAGACGCCGTCGGGGCGAGACTGACCACCGGCACGAGCGACCTCGGCGGCTTCCGGCTGCGGGTCGAGAGGGAACGACGATGACCGAGACCATCCGGGTGCTGCTCGCCGACGACCAGGCGCTCGTCCGCGGTGCCCTGGCGTCCCTGCTGTCCCTCGAGCGGGACATCGAGGTCGTCGCCCAGGTGGCCCGCGGCGACGAGGTCCTCGAGGCCGCACGGTCCTCGGGCGCGACCGTCGCCCTGCTCGACGTCGAGATGCCCGGCGCCGACGGGCTGACCGCGGCCGCCGCCCTCGCCCGCTCGCTGCCCACGTGCCGATCGCTCATCGTGACGACGTTCGGCCGGCCCGGGTACCTCCGCCGCGCGCTGGAGGCCGGGGCCGCGGGGTTCGTCGTGAAGGACACCCCAGCCGAACAGCTCGCCGACGCCGTCCGACGCGTCGCCGGCGGGTTCCGGGTCGTCGACCCCGTGCTCGCCGCGGAGTCCCTCGCCGCCGGACCGTCCCCGCTCACCCCGCGGGAGACCGACGTGCTCATCGCCTTCCGCACGGCGCCGACCGTCGCCGGAGTCGCCGGGTCCCTGCACCTGTCCGAGGGCACGGTCCGCAACCACCTGTCGTCGGCGATCGGGAAGACCGCCGCGCGCAACGCGACGGAGGCGCTCCGGGTCGCCGCGGACAACGGGTGGCTGCTCGGGACGGCGTAGCCTTGCCGGTGTGCTCCGTCGTGTCGTCCCCGTGTTCGTCGTCGGCATCGCCGCGGTCCTGACGCTCGCCGGCTGCGGTGCGCACGACTCCACCGGGCAGGTCTCCGTGACCGTGTCGGGCAACGCCGCGGACCACCCCTACGAGGTGAAGGTCTTCGCGTCCACCGGCAAGCTCTCCGAGCACCAGCGGGTGTTCCCGGGCGGCACGGCGAACTTCGCGGGGGTCCCGCTGGGCGAGGTCACCGTGCGGGCGAACGAGCTCTGCCCGCAGAAGACGACGGTGTCGAACGACGAGGTCGCCGCGGTGACGTTGACGACGACGGGCTGCTGACGTCGGCGCGGGCCGGTGACGCGCTGCGCGACGCTCACCCCTCGGTGTGCCCCGTCCGCCGCAGCGTCTCGTGCGGGCTCTCCCCGAACCGCCGCCGGTAGGCAGCCGCGAACCGCCCCAGGTGCGCGAACCGCCAGGCCCGCGCGACGTCCCCCACGGTCACGAGCCGGTTCCGCCTGGCGGCGAGTTCGAGGTGCACCCGGTCGAGCCGGACCTCCCGCAGGTACCGCATCGGCGTGACCGCGAGCCGCCGGCGGAACAGGTCCTGCAGCCCGCGTTCGCTGAGGTCCGCCGCCGCCGCGACGTCCGCGACCGTCAGGTCCTCGCCCGCGTGGTCGTGCACGAACCGGATCGCCCGGCGGAGACGGTGCTCGACGTCCGAGCGCGATCGGGTGAAGGTCGAGAGCACGACGGTCGCGACCCGCCGGTTGAGCGCTGCCCGTTCTGCACCGTCGAGCGACGGGTCGAGGATGCGGTCGGTGACCTCGTTCAGCAGGGTGAGGAGGGGTTCCACGCCGGGGTCCTCGGGTGCGGGCTGCACGAACTCCGAGAGCTCGTCGCCGTCGCCGAGCACCGCCGGGGTGACGTGCAGCAGCGTCATCGCGGTCGCATCCGTGTCGAACGCGTAGGCGACCGGTGCGGAGAGCATCATCGGGCGGCCCGCCTCGACCTCCCACTCGCTGCCGTCGTCGGCGGTCAGCGTCGCGTGCCCGTCGGCGAGCACGAACACGACGTGGTCGGGACGCGGGCCGATCGTGCCGGACTGCGGGCCGTCCGTGCGGATCTTCCGCAGCGAGACCTCGTCGTCGCCCCCGGTGACGTAGTCGAACGTCTGCTCGGACGACGTCATGGCATCCCTCCGATCGGCGTTCGGCGCGCCGGGTCCGGCGGGCCACCGAACGCTACCGCGGGACACACTCGGACGCGAGTCCCCGTCCACGTCGCGAGACGAGCGCGACGGCCGTGACGGCCCGCGTCGCTCACGACGGGTCGGGCACCCCGTCCCACACGTCCCCGTGCCGTGACAGCACCGTCCACCGGGACACCGGCCACGTCGTCAGGAACGCCCGGCCCACGACGTCCGACACCGGCACGGTCCCGTGTGCTCGGGAGTCGGCGGAGTCGTACCGGTTGTCGCCCATCACCCAGAGCCGCCCCTTCGGCACGGTGACCGAGAAGTCCTGCAGCGAGACCCGGTCGGACCCCGGCTGGAGCACCACGTACGACTCGTCGACCGGGTGACCGTTGACCGACAGTCGTCCCTGCGTGTCACAGCACGAGACGGTGTCGCCCGGCAGTCCGATGACCCGCTTGATCAGGTCGTCGCCGAGCCCGGGGCCGAGCCAGCCGCCCGGGTCCTGGAACACCACGACGTCACCGCGCTGCACCGGCACGACACCGGGCACGAGTTCGTTGACGAGCACGCGATCACCGACGAGCAGCGTGTTCTCCATCGACGCCGACGGGATGTAGAACGACCGGACGAGGTACGCCTTCACCAGGAACGACGCCAGCAGCGCCGCGACCACGATGATCACGAGGTCGCGCAGGAACTTCCAGCCGGGGCGCTTCCGCGCCGGGGCGGTCTGCTCGCTCAATGCGTCAGCACCACCTTCACGAACCCGATGACGAAGGCGACCGCGGCGAGCACGATGCCACCCCAGAGGCCGAGGAAGGTCGGACGCCTCCCGCTGAACCGCTGCATGAACACGCCGACCATGCCGATGCGGACGGCCAGGATCACCAGGGCGGCGGTCTGCGCCCACGGCGCCGGGATCCACCCGATCCACGCCGCCGCGTAGAGCACCGCGGGGATCAGGCCGGAGGTCGCGATCGGGTTGGCGTTGCGGACGATCGTCGCCACGGACTCGCGGCGGGCGTCGTCCGTCTCGGAGTCGTCGGCGCCGAACCCGTGCGCGACGAGGTGCGAGAGCACGTGCGCGAGGTACGTCAGCACCGCGGTCGCGAGCACGGCCCACACGGCCGAGCCGTGGTGGATCGCCTGGGGGTCGACGGCGATGGCCGCGGCGAGCACCGTGATGTTGCCGTAGATGTACGACGACATGCGGTCGCGCATCTGCTCGACGGGGAACTCGGACGGGTCCGGACGGCCGCCGCGGCGACCGCGTGGCCGGTCGGGCAGACGTCGTGTGCGTGGCATCCCTCCATCTTGGCCCTGTCCCGGCGCGCTCCGCCGACAGGACACCGGGTGCGATGCCAAGCTGGGCGCGTCGGCGCGCCGCTGCGACGACCCCGACGGGAGGCACGACCCATGTCCCACAGACCCCTCGCCCTGGTGACCGGTGTCGGTCGACGAGCCGGGATCGGCGCCGCGATCGCGGCGCGGTTGGCGACCGACGGCTGGGACCTGGCCATCTCGTGGTGGGGCCCGTACGACGTCCGCGTGCACGGAGCGGCCGATCCGGACGGCGTCGACTCCGTCGTCGCGGAGTGCGAGCACGCGGGTGCACGCGTGACGCGCCTCCCGGTCGACCTGGCGGACCCGGAACAGGCGGCCGCACTCGTGGGCCGCGCCGAGGCGGAGGCGGGCGCGCCGGTGACGGCCATCGTGATGTCGCACTGCGAGTCGGTGGACTCCGACTTCGCGACCACCACGCTCGAGTCGTTCGACCGGCACATGGCCGTCAACGTGCGTGCACCGTTCCTGCTCGTCCAGGCGTACGCGGCGCGGCTGCGCGCCGGGGCTCCCGCGCCGGAGGACCGCCGACGCGTGATCGCGCTCACGAGCGACCACGTCGCGTTCAACCTGCCGTACGGCACGAGCAAGGGCGCGCTCGACCGCTTGATCGTCGGGGCCGCGCAGGAACTCGCAGACGTGCACGTCAGCGCGAACCTCGTCAACCCGGGGCCGAACGACACCGGCTGGATGACCGAGGAGATCCGGCAGTCGGCGATCGCGCAGACCCCTGGCGGGCGCCCCTCGATGCCGAGCGACACCGCGGCGCTGGTCGGGTTCCTCTGCGGGCCGGACGGCGGGTGGGTGAACGGGCAGCTCCTGAAGTCCGACGGCGGGTTCAGCGCCAAGTAGCCCGATAGACCGATTTGGTTGACGCGTCAACCATTTCGGCGCACACTGGTGACATGCACACGCAGGACCTCCTCGCCGCCGACACCGGGATGGGCGCCGTGACGCTCCGGGTCGCGAACCTCGACCGGATGATCGGGTACTACCGCGAGGGCGTCCGGCTCTCCCTGCTCTCGAACGAGGGCGGTGTCGCCGTGCTCGGTCGTGGCGCGACGCCGATCGTCGTCCTCGAGCACGCGCCGTCGATGCAGCACGCCGGCCCGCACGACGCCGGGCTGTTCCACACCGCGATCCTGTTCGACACGAAGGCCGACCTCGCGGCGGCCCTGTACTCCGTCGCGACGAAGTACCCGCAGACGTTCACCGGCAGTGCCGACCACCTGGTGAGCAACGCCTTCTACTTCACCGATCCCGAAGGGAACGGCGTCGAGCTGTACTGGGACCGCGACCGCACCGAGTGGTCGTGGACGCACGGCATGGTCGACATGGACACGAAGTACGTCGACCCGAACGAGTTCCTTCGGGAGAACCTGACGTCCGCCGCGCTCGACGGTGCGGCCGTCGCTCCGGGACGGGTCGGCCACGTGCACCTCTCCGTCGGAGACGTCGCCACCGCGAAGGAGTTCTACGTCGACCGGCTCGGCTTCGCGACGACCGCGGGCTGGGGCGAGGCGCTGTTCGTCAGTGCCGGCGGCTACCACCACCACATGGCGATGAACACGTGGAACTCCCGCGGAGCCGGACGGCGCCAGCTCGCCCTGGGACTCGGACTCGTGCGCATCGAGGTCCCGGCCGCCGACGACCTCGGGGCCCTCGTCGCGCGCATGCACGACACCGGGGTGCAGACCGCCGACGACGGCCGGACCGTGGCGTTCGAGGACCCGTGGGCGAACCGCATCGAGGTCACGGCGCCGGGTCGGGGCTGACCGCGCCGGGCCCGTTCCGGCAGGATGGACGCGTGACTGAGGACATCCGGTGGGAGGTGGTCGAGGAGAGCACGCTGTCGCTCCCCGACCACGAGGCGATCGCAGCGCTGCTCGGGCAGGCCTTCCCCGACTGGTCGCACTGGTACGTGGGCGGCCGCAGCTGGGCCGGCATGCAGCCCGAGCGCCGGGTGCTCGCCCGCGACGCGGACGACGTCGTCCTCGCGCACGTCGGGATCCGCCGCATGTTCATCACGGTCGGCGGGCGCGACGTCCTGGTCGGCGACACCGGTCTCGTCGCGGTCTCGCCGCGGCTGCAGGGAACGGGCAGGGGCCGCGAGCTGATGGAGCGCGCGCACGTCGTGCTCGAAGGGCTGCGGGTCCCCTACGGCTTCCTCGGCGCCGGCGAGAACCGCGTGCCGTTCTACGCGAACCTCGGCTGGCAGGTGTTCGACGACGTCGTCGCCGACTACACGGCGTTCACCGCCGAGGGCGCTGGCCTGCCGATGACCGACCAGGGCGGCTGGATGGTCCTGCCGGTCGCGGCGCGACTGGAGGACTGGCCGGCCGGCCCGATCTGGCTGAACGGCCAGCAGGTCTAGCGGCCGCGACGGTCCTGCGCAGCAGGACGACGTCTGCACACGGTGGAACGTGCGCAGACGTCGTCAGGCCACGCACGGCCCGAGAACGCGACCGCAACGCGGACGGGAGGCACGGCGCCAGCTGGCACCGTGCCTCCCGTCCGTCAGGGGGTCGACCGGGGCTTACGCCTCGACCGCGACCTTCTCCGGGTCCTCGTTCGAGCCCGGGGCGCTCGGCGAGACGGCGGCGCGCACGCGCGCGCCGAGCTCGGCGTCGACGTTGGTCCAGTACGCGAAGACCCGCTCGCGCAGGTCGTCGCGCGTCACCTTCGAGACGTGCCCGGCGATGTTGCCGACCAGGCGCTCACGGGCGGCGTCGTCGAGGACCTCGCGCACGAGGGTGCCGGCCTGGCCGAAGTCGTCGTCCTCCGGGTGCAGCGTCGCGGCGGAGCGCTGGAGTGCTCCGTCGGACTCCCAGCCCGGGGTCTCGTCCGTCGCGGCGGGGTCGGCGTGCGCACCACCGAGCGAGTTCGGGGCGTACACCGGCACCTCGGACTTCTGGAAGTCGAAGCGCATGGCGCCGTCCTTCGAGTACGAGTGCACCTCGTTCTTCGGGGCGTTCACCGGCAGCTGCGCGTGGTTCGTGCCGACGCGGTAGCGGTGCGCGTCCGCGTAGCTGAAGATGCGCGCGAGGAGCATCTTGTCCGGGCTGGCCGCGATGCCGGGCACGAAGTTCGACGGGGCGAAGGTCGCCTGCTCGATCTGCGCGAAGTAGTTCTCGGGGTTGCGGTTGAGCTCCATCGTGCCGACCTCGATGAGGGGGTAGTCCGCGTGCGGCCACACCTTCGTCAGGTCGAACGGGTTGAAGCGGTAGCCCGCGGCGTCCTCGTAGGGCATGACCTGCACCTTGAGGGTCCAGCGCGGGTGGTCGCCGCGCTCGATGGCGGCGTGGAGGTCACGGATGTGGAAGTCCGCGTCCTCACCGGCGATGCGGTCGGCGTCCTCCTGCGTCAGGGTCTTGTGGCCCTGCTCCGTGAGGAAGTGGTACTTCACCCAGAAGCGCTCGCCCTCGGCGTTGATCCACTGGTAGGTGTGCGAGCCGAAGCCGTCCATCTCGCGCCACGACGCCGGCAGACCACGGTCGCCCATGAGCCACGTGACCTGGTGGGCCGACTCGGGTGACAGGGTCCAGAAGTCCCACTGCATGTCGTGGTCGCGCAGGTGCGAACCCGGCAGGCGCTTCTGCGAGCGGATGAAGTCCGGGAACTTGATGCCGTCGCGGATGAAGAAGACGGGGGTGTTGTTGCCGACGAGGTCGTAGTTGCCCTCTTCGGTGTAGAACTTCAGCGCGAAGCCCCGGGGGTCGCGCCAGGTGTCCGGGGATCCCTGCTCGCCGGCGACGGACGAGAAGCGCGCGAGCATCTCGGTCTGCTTGCCCGGCTGCAGGAACGCGGCACGGGTGAAGCGACTGACGTCCTGCGTGACGGTGAAGGTACCGAAGGCACCGCCGCCCTTGGCGTGCACGACCCGCTCCGGGACGCGCTCACGGTTGAACTGGGCGAGCTTCTCGACCAGGTAGTGGTCGTGCAGCGCCAGGGGGCCGTCGGCGCCGACACCCATGGAGTGCTGGTCGCTCGAGACCGGGGCGCCGGAGTTGGTGGTCGTGGTGGGGGTGCCGGCCGGCTGGCCGGGCGTCGTGTTCTGGTCGGACACGGTTCCTCCTTGGTGGAACGGTTGGTTCGGTCAGGGGTGCTCGGGTTGTTCGTGGAGTCCGTCTTCCGGACAGGAGCCGTCCGCCCGGTCAGGCGGGGACGGCTTGCGCGTCGTCGCGCTCGGCCGCCGCGCACCGCTCGCAGATGCCCCAGTAGGTCACCTCGGCGGTGGTGACCGCGAAGCCGTGGGTCTCCGACGGGGTGAGGCACGGCGCGTGCCCCACGGCACAGTCGACGTCCTCGATCGCGCCGCACATCGTGCAGACGACGTGGTGGTGGTTGTCCCCCGTCCGGCGTTCGTACCGGGCAGGGCTGCCGGCCGGCTCGATCCGGCGGACCAGTCCGACGCCGGTGAGCGCCGCGAGGACGCCGTACACGGCCTGGTGACTGGTGGTGGGCAGCTCTGCGGCGAGCGCCGTGACGATGTCGTCGGCGGTCGCGTGCGGCATCGTCTCGGTCGCCCGGAGGACGGCGAGCCGTGGTGTCGTGACCCGGAGACCGGAGGCGCGGAGCAGGTCGGCGTCGACGTCCATGCTGAGCCTTTCTTTTGCAGAGATCAAGACAACACGGCCACTGTACACCAGCCACGTGGCCGATTGGCGACGTCGACGTATGCCGCAACCGGAATACGAAGTGTCACGATCCGGTCGCGATCTGCTGGAACGACGCTGGGACCGCACGACCTCGCGCTAGCGTCCGGACATGTCCACGAAGCAGAGCCTGCCCGTGCAGGCGAACCGCGCTCAGGACGTCCGGGGGATCATCGCGAAGCGGGACCTGGTCGTCGACCTCATCCGGACGGCGTGCGTCGTCCTCGTCGTCTTCGTGCACGTCACGATGGTCGGTGTCGCCGCCGGGCCGGACGGCATCGCGGTGACGAGCCCGCTCCAGGAACTCCCCTGGTACGTGACCGCGACCTGGATCGGCCAGGTCATGCCGCTGTTCTTCGTGGTCGGCGGGTTCGCCAGTGCGGTCGGGTGGCGGAGCACGGTCGCCAGGGGCGGCGGCGCCCGCGACTACGTCGCCACGCGACTCGTCCGGCTCTTCCGCCCCGCGATCCCCCTGTTCGCCGTGCTCGCGATCGGGCTCGGCATCGCGACGGCGCTCGGGACCCCGCCGGAACTGCTGGCCGAGGTCGCGTTCGGCATCGGGTCACCGCTGTGGTTCCTCGCCGCCTACGGCATCACGCAGTGCTGCGTGCCGTTCATGGTGCGACTGCACGAACGCGCCCCCTGGCGCACGCTCGGGGCGTTGCTCCTCCTCGCCGCCGCCGTCGACGCCATGCGGTTCGCGACCGGCGCCGCCGAGGTCGGGCTGCTCAACCTCGGACCGGTGTGGCTGTTCGCGCAGCAGATCGGCTTCCTCTGGGCCGACGGGTGGTTCGCACGACGGTCCCGCATCCTGCTCGTGGTCGTGGCCGCTGCCGGGTACGCGCTGCTCGTCCCGATGACGTCGATCGGGCTGTGGGCACCGGACATGCTGCAGGACCTCAACCCGCCGATGCTCCCGCTCGCGGTCCTCGCGATCAGCCAGGCCTGCCTGGTGCAGGTCGTGCACGCGCCGCTCACCCGGCTGATGCGGACCCGGGCGGCGCAGGGAACCGTCTTCGTGCTCGGCCGCGACGGGATGACGATCTACCTGTGGCACCTGCCGCTCTTCATCGCGCTGAACGGCGTGGCACTGTTCGTCGGCGTGCCGTTCCCCGACCCCGGGTCGGCGCCGTGGTGGGCCACGCGTGCGGTCGCACTGGTCGTCCTGCTCGGCGTGGCGTTGGCGGTCGCACGCGGCCTCCGGTGGTTCGACCGCCCGCTCCCCCGGCTCCTGCCCGGTGCCGACCGCCCCGCGTGGCCGGTGCTCGCCGTCGCCGCACTCTGCACGATCGGCCCCGCGTTCGTCGTCATGCAGCTGCACCTGTCGTTCGGGGTCGCCGTGCTCGGCGCACTCCTCGTCCCCGCCGGCGTGTGGCTGCTGACGAAGACGGTGCCGGCCCCGGGCGTCGCGCGGATCTGAACCGGTTCTCACCGCCCGCAGCCCTCAGGAGCGGCGCTCCGGGCGGAGGATTGTCGTCGGCAGCACGATCCGCAGGAGGCACCCCACGCCGTCGACACCCGAGTTCTGGAGCATCTGGCACGTCGACCCGTTGGCAGCGGTGCTCATCGGCGTGGCCGCGATCACGTACGGGTGGTGGGTGGTCGGCGCAGCACGCCGCGGTGCCCGGTGGCCGTGGTGGCGGAGCCTCGCGTTCCTCGGCGCGCTCGTCCTGTTCGGGATCCTGCAGTTCGGCATCGTCGGCGTCTACGACCAGCAGCTCCGCTGGGCGTTCGTGCTGCGCCTCGCCCTGCTCTTCTTCGCGGTCCCCACCTTCGCCGCGTTCGCCGCGCCCGTCTCGTTGCTGCGGACCGGAGGCCCGGATCGCCTCGCGCAGACCGCCACCGCGATGCTGCGGTCGCGTCCGGCGCGGTTCCTCGGCAACGCGATCGTCTCGCCCGTGATCGCCCTCGCGCTGTTCTGCGTGCTGCTCACCCCGTTCGCGGCGACCATCCGGGAGTCCCCGGTCTGGGCCACCGCGATCACGGTGCTCGTGCCCGTGCTGGGCTTCACACTCCTCACGCCGCTGTCCGAGCCGGGCGTCCTGCGCTCCTCGACGTTCGTCACCGTCGAGTTCCTGCTGGCCTTCGTCGAACTCATGGCGGATGCGATCCCGGGCATCGTCCTGCGGATCACGAACCACGTGCTCGACGGGTCGGTGGTGCAGGCGGTCGGCCAGCCGTGGTTCCCGTCGCCGCTGCGCGATCAGCACCTGGCGGGCGACCTCCTCTGGTTCATCGCCGAGGTCGCGGACATCCCCGTGCTCATCTCGCTCTTCATCCGGTGGCAGCGCACCGACCGCCGCGAGGCCCGCACGATCGACGCCCTCACCGACGAGGAGATGGAGGAGCTCACCCGGGCGCACCTGCAGCGCCGCGGGTGAGCCGCACGTGGGTCCGGGTCGGGTCGCGTCGCGTCGCGTCGGGTCGGGTCGCGTCGTCCCGCAGTGTGCGAGGTTTCGCGCACGGTGGGAGCGCTGGACCCGCGCACACTGCGCGGAAGCCCGCACCGTGCGCCGCCTGACCCCGGACGCGGACGAGCCCCGCACTGCCTGGGCAGCGCGGGGCTCGTGGGTGCGCGGGACTACTCGCCCGCGTGCCGCCCGTGGTGGTCGGTCGCGGCCAGTTCCTGCTCGGCGGTGGCCGGGGCCGCAGCGGCCGCGTGCGCACCGACGTGCTCGGCCGGGGCGCCGGCAGCGTCGGGCTGGGTCGCGACCGAACCGGTCTGCTGCCAGGCGACGGTCTGCTTCGGCTTCGCCAGGAACAGCGCCGCCACGATCGCGACGACGAGCACCACGGCCGGCAGGACGAGCGACTGCCCCATCGCGGTGGCGAACGGCTGCTGCAGGAACCCGGGGAGCGCCCCGACCTGCTGCTCAGCACCGCCGGCGCTCGTGCCACCGGTCGAGGCGGGGAAGTTCGCCGTGATGCGGGCCTCGATCAGCGCGGCGATGCCGGCCGAACCGAGGACGGCGCCGATCTGGCGCGTGGTGTTGTAGACACCAGAGCCCGCGCCGGCGAGCTTCGGCGGCAGGTTGCGCGTCGCGGAGACCGAGAGCGGCCCCCACATGCACGCGTTGGCGAGGCCGAGCAGCGTCGACGGCAGCAGCACCAAGCCCCAGTCGGCGCCGGAGGCCAGGAGCGACCCGAACCAGAAGAGCGCGCCCGAGAAGCAGGCGAGGCCGAACGCGGCGACCCAGCGGAGGCTCCAGCGGTTGAGGTTCTTGCCGACGAGCGGCGCGAGGCCCGCGGACAGCACGGCCTGCGGCACGAGGAGCAGCGCGGCCTGGGTCGGGCTGAACGTCAGGACGTCCTGCGCCCACAGCATGATCGGCAGCGCGAACGAGGAGATCGCGACGCCCACGGCGGTGATGGCGATGTTCGCCAGGGTGAAGTTCCGGTCCTTGAACAGGCCGAGCGGCAGCAGCGGCTCGCCCTTCTGGACGCCCTGCCACACCACGAACGCGGCGAGCACGACGATGCCGGCGATGATCAGCGACCACACCGAGATCGGCCCGGTGATGGTGCCCCAGTCGTAGGTCTCGCCCTCCTGGATGCCGAACACGAGCAGGAACATGCCGACCGCGCTCAGCACGATGCCGAGGTAGTCGAAGCGGTGCCCGTGGCGCTCGAACGTCGGGACGAAGCGCTGCGCGAGGACGAAGGCGACGATGCCCACCGGCACGTTCACGAAGAAGATCCACTCCCAGCCGAAGCCGTCGACGAGCAGGCCGCCGACGATCGGTCCGACGAGCGAGGCGACACCGGCGACCGCGCCCCAGAGGCCCATCGCCGCACCGCGGTTCTGCGGCGGGAAGATGCGCGTGATGACGGCCATCGTCTGCGGGGTCATCATCGCGGCGCCGAGGCCCTGGACGACGCGGGCGATGATGAGCACCTCGATCGACCCGGCCAGGCCGCACCAGAGGCTCGACAGCGTGAAGACGACGAGGCCGATCTGGTACAGGATCTTCGGCCCGAACCGGTCACCCAGGCGACCGGTGATGAGCAGCGGCACGGCGTAGGCGAGCAGGTACGCGCTCGTCACCCAGATCACGGAGTTGATGTCCGCGTGGAGCTTCGCGGCGATGGTGGGGGTGGCGACGGACACGATGGTCGAGTCGACGAGGATCATGAAGAAGCCGACGACGAGGGCCCAGAGCGCAGGCCACGGCTTCTTCTCGGTCGTCCGCGGGGGCGTGACGGTGGTCATCGGGTGTGTTCCTTGCTGTTCGTGGGGGGTGCTGAGTCGGTGGGGACGGCCGGACCGTCCCAGGGGACGTCGCCGCGCGCGATCCGGTCGGCGGTCCCGGAGAGCCACTCGATCTGCGCGGTGAGCATGGCACGGACGTACGACACGTCGAGCCAGAATCGGCCCGCCAGCTGTTTGGCCTGGAGGCCCGTGGCGGCTTCGTCGTACTCCTCGCGTTCGCCCCGGAGCGCGTCGGCGCGTGCCCGCAGGGCGGTCACCGCGTCCTCGGCGGTCAGGTTGTCGATGTGCGAGACCGCGAGTTGGAACTCCGGGTACTCGTCCGCCGGCTCGGCGATCATGCGGCGGAGGCCGTCCTCGAGCGCGGTCCGACCGTGGTCGGTGATCGCGTAGGTGGTGCGTTCCGGCCGGTTGCCCTCGCGAGCGGTGCCGAGTGCTTCGGCGTACCCGAGGTCGACCAGCCGTCCGATCTGGTGGTAGAGCGTGCTCGGTCGGACCTTGACGTTCTGGTCCTCGCGCCGCTGGAGCATCGTCTGGAACATCTCGTACGGGTGCATCGGCGCCTCGGCGAGGAGCCCGAGCGCGGCGAACGCGAGCGGCGTGATCGACGTCATTCGTGCCTCCAGGTCGGTGTTCCGTGTGGACTATTCGACTTGGAATATACGCCTTGGATGCGTTCTCCACAAGCGGTCCGGCGCGCCGCGCGCGCCGCTTAGACTGGTCGGGTCCCACCCACCCCCGAAGCGCTGGAGTGAACACGTGCCAACGATCGTCGTCGAGGTCATGCCCAAGGCCGAGATCCTCGACCCGCAGGGAAAGGCCGTGGGCAACGCCCTGGCCCGTCTCGGCAAGGCCGACCTGACCAACGTCCGCATCGGCAAGCGCTTCGAGGTGGCCGTCGACGGCCCGGTCGACGACGCCAAGCTCGACGAGGTCCGCGCGATCGCCGCGGACGTCTTCTCCAACGCCGTCATCGAGGACGTCGTGTCCGTGACGGTCGAAGGCCAGTGACCTCGATGCGGATCGGCGTCATCACGTTCCCGGGCTCGCTCGACGACCGCGACGCCCAGCGCGCCGTCCGTCTCGCCGGCGCCGAGCCCGTCGCGCTGTGGCACGGCGACCACGACCTCCAGGGCGTCGACGCCATCGTCCTGCCCGGCGGGTTCTCCTACGGCGACTACCTGCGTGCCGGTGCGATCGCCGCGAAGGCGCCGATCATGGCCGAGGTCGTCGACGCCGCCGGCAAGGGCATGCCCGTGCTCGGCATCTGCAACGGGTTCCAGATGCTGGCCGAGGCCCGTCTGGTCCCCGGCGCGCACACCCGCAACGCGCACCAGCAGTTCATCCGCCGCGACCAGAAGCTCCGCGTCGAGACCACCGGGACCGCGTGGACCTCGGGCTTCACCGCCCAGCAGGAGATCACCATCCCGCTGAAGAACGCCGACGGCCGCTTCGTGGCTGACCCCGACGAGATCAAGCGCATCGAGGACAACGGCCAGGTCGTGTTCCGCTACGTCGGCGTGAACCCGAACGGGTCGATCGACGACATCGCCGGCGTCTCGAACGAGCGCGGCAACGTCGTCGGTCTCATGCCGCACCCCGAGCACGCGACGGAGCCCGGCTTCGGCCCGGACACCCCCGCGGCGATGGCCTCCGGCACGGACGGCCTCACCTTCTTCACCTCCGTGATCGAGTCGACGCTGGTCAAGTGACCGCGACTCCAGTGCCCGCAACTCCAGTGACAGGGAACGACAACACCGTGACGACTTTCGTTCGCCCGAAGCCCGACACCGTGCAGGACGCCGCTGCGACCCCCGACAAGGAGCAGCCGTACGAGGCGCTCGGGTTGAAGGCGGACGAGTACGCGAAGATCCGCGAGATCCTCGGCCGCCGCCCCACCTCGGGCGAGCTGGCGATGTACTCCGTGATGTGGTCCGAGCACTGCTCGTACAAGTCGTCGAAGAACTACCTCCGGCAGTTCGGCAAGAAGGTCACGCCGGAGATGACGAAGAACCTCATGGTCGGCATGGGCGAGAACGCCGGTGTCGTCGACGTCGGCAACGGCTGGGCGGTGACCTTCAAGGTCGAGTCGCACAACCACCCCTCCTACGTCGAGCCGTACCAGGGCGCCGCGACGGGTGTCGGCGGCATCGTCCGCGACATCATCTCGATGGGCGCGCGCCCGGTCGCCGTGATGGACCAGCTCCGCTTCGGCGCGATCGACCACGAGGACACCCAGCGCGTCGTGCACGGCGTCGTCGGTGGCATCTCGTTCTACGGCAACTGCCTCGGCCTGCCGAACATCGGCGGCGAGACCTACTTCGACTCCGTCTACCAGGGCAACCCGCTGGTCAACGCCCTCGCGGTCGGTGTCCTCCGGCACGAGGACCTGCACCTCGCGAACGCCTCGGGCGCCGGCAACAAGGTCGTGCTCTTCGGTGCGCGCACCGGCGGCGACGGGATCGGCGGCGCGTCGATCCTGGCATCGGACACCTTCACCGAGGGCGGCCCGACCAAGCGTCCGGCGGTCCAGGTCGGCGACCCGTTCGCCGAGAAGGTCCTCATCGAGTGCTGCCTCGAGCTCTTCCAGAAGGAACTCGTCGAGGGCATCCAGGACCTCGGTGCCGCCGGCATCTCCTGCGCCACCTCGGAGCTCGCGTCCAACGGCGACGGCGGCATGCACATCTCGCTCGACGACGTCCTGCTGCGCGACCCGACGCTCACCGCCGAGGAGATCCTCATGTCGGAGAGCCAGGAGCGCATGATGGCGGTCGTCCGCCCCGAGAAGCTCGAGGCGTTCCTCGCCGTCGTCGGCAAGTGGGAGGTCGAGACCAGCGTGCTCGGCGAGGTCACCGGCACCGGCCGTCTCGTCATCGACTGGCAGGGCCAGGAGATCGTCAACGTCGACCCGCGCACCGTCGCCGTCGACGGGCCGGTCTACGACCGTCCGGTCGCCTACCCGACATGGATCGACGCCCTGCAGGCCGACAGCGCCGCGTCGCTCGAGCGTCCGGCCGACGGTCCCGCGCTCAAGGCGCAGTTCCTCAGCCTGCTCGGCTCGCCGAACCTCGCGTCGAAGAACTGGGTGACGAACCAGTACGACACCTACGTGCTCGGCAACACCGCGCTCTCCTTCCCCGACGACGGCGGCATGATCCGCGTCGACGAGGAAACCGGGCTCGGCGTCACGATCGCGACCGACGCGAACGGCCGCTACTGCCAGCTCGACCCGAAGCAGGGCGCACGGCTGGCCCTCGCCGAGGCCTACCGCAACGTCGCCGTGACCGGCGCCGTGCCCGCGGCCGTGACCGACTGCCTGAACTTCGGCTCCCCCGAGAACCCCGAGGTCATGTGGCAGTTCTCCGAGGCCGTCGAGGGTCTCGCCGACGGCTGCATGGAGCTCGGGATCCCGGTGACGGGCGGCAACGTGTCGTTCTACAACCAGACCGGCACCACCCCGATCCACCCGACCCCGGTCGTCGGTGTCCTCGGTGTGATCGAGGACGTCGCACTCCGCGTGCCCTCCGGCTGGCAGGACGACGGCCACAACATCTACCTGCTCGGCACCACGTCGCTCGAGCTGGACGGTTCGGCGTGGGCCGGCACCGTGCACGGCCACCTCGGTGGCCGCCCGCCGGCGGTCGACCTCGAGCGTGAGAAGGCCCTCGCGGACCTCCTGCACGCCGCGGCGGGCGAGCAGCTGCTGACCAGCGCCCACGACCTGGCGGACGGCGGCCTCGGTCAGTCCCTCGCCGAGTCGGTGCTCCGGTTCGGTCTCGGCGCCCGCGTGGTGCTGGACGAGCTCGAGGCCCGCGACGGCGTCGACACGGCGACCGCGCTCTTCTCGGAGTCGACCGGCCGCGTCATCGTGACCGTCCGGCGCGAGGACGACGTCCGCTTCCAGGGCCTCTGCGACGGCCGTGGTTTCCCCGTGCTCCGCATCGGTGTCACGGACGCCACGAGCGGATCGCTCGAGGTCCAGGGTGCATTCGAGGCGACGATCGACGAGCTGCGCGGCACGCACAACGCCACGCTGCCGAGCCGCTTCGGCGACGTCATCGTCGAGGACGTGACCGAGGGCTACGTCGGCCGCGGCCCGCTCGACTCCGACGGCGCGTTCTCGCCGCGGACCGACTCCTGACCGCGGTCGCCGACAGCATGCCGATCGTCACGCTGCCGTTCGCCGAGCTCGTCGACCGGTTCGGCCCCGTGCCGGACGGCATCGAGCTGGACGTGTGGGACGTCGAGGGGCCGTACGGACGCCCCGACGACGTCGCCATCGCGTTCCTGCCGTTCTACTTCGGTGGACGGCACCGGTGGCAGTACGTGCACGACCTGCCGAACCTGCAGCTCCTGCAGCTGCCGAGCGCCGGGTACGAGCACGCGGTCCCGCACGTCCCCGGCCACGCGCAGCTCGCGAACGGCCGCGGCATCCACGACGACGAGACCGCCGAACTCGCGGTGGGGCTCGCGCTGACGTCACTGCGCGAACTCGGGGCGTTCCAGGCCGACCGTGCGAACGGTGTGTGGGACGCCCGGACCACCCGTTCCCTGGCCGACCGTCGGGTGACGGTGGTCGGCTACGGCGCGATCGGGTCAGCGATCGCCACGCGCTTCGAGGCGTTCCGCACCGAGGTCACCGTGGTGGCGCGCACCGCCCGCGAGCAGGACGGCCGGCAGGTGCACGCGTTCGGCGAGCTCCCGTCGATCGTCCCCGAGACCGACGTGCTCGTCCTCATCGCGCCGCTGACCGACGAGACCGAACGACTGGTGGACGCCGACCTGCTCGCCGCGCTGCCCGACGGCGCCCTCGTGGTGAACGTCGCGCGGGGCAAGGTCGTCGACACCGATGCCCTCGTGGCCGAGCTGCAGTCCGGACGCCTGTCGGCGGCGCTCGACGTCACCGATCCCGAGCCGCTCCCGGCGGGGCACCCGCTCTGGACGACGCCGAACACCGTCCTCACGCCGCACGTCGGCGGGAACACCGACCTGAGCATCCCGAGGTCGATCGAGCTCATGCGTCGGCAGGTGGCTGCGTTGGCCGAGGGCCGCTCGTTCGAGAACGTCATCGACGCCTGACGTCCGTCCCCGCTCAGGTGCGTCGGGCCATCCCGAGGCTCGGCGCGACGTCCTCGAACCCGAGCGACCGGTAGAGCCGCTGTCCGGGCGGGTCGCCGACGAGGGTGACGTACGCCCCTTCGGGCGCTCGGGAACGGACGTCCTCGACGAGCCACTCGACGATCCGCCGTCCGATTCCCCGACGCTGGTGGGACGGATCGGTGGCGATGTCAGCGATGTGGAAGTACCACCCGCCGTCACCGATCGTCCGCCCCATCGCGACCGGTGTGCCGTGCTCGTCCACGACGTGGCACGCCGACCAGCTCCCCGCGATGGCTCCGGCGCCCTGCTCGGGGTTCTTCGGCGTCAGGCCGGCGTCCCGGCGCAGCCGGAGGTAGTCGACGAGCGGAGGCGGACCGGAGATGAGGGTGTAGGACGCGTCCATCTCCCCAGTCTCGCCGGTCCCGGTGACACGCACCGTGCCTCCAGACCGGACCACGGCGTCTCGCGGCGACGTGACACCGCGTCGATCCTGTGACACCGCCGCGCGAGCCAGACACCGCGTGATCCGGCGGCGTCTCGCGCGCCCCGCGGCGTCTCGCGCGCCCGGCGGCGTCTTGCGCGCCCCGCGCGCCCCGCGGCGTCTCGCGCGCCCCGCGGCGTCAGACCGGGACGATGCAGGACGGCGTGCCGACCGGGATGTGCGCGACGGCTTCGCCGGGGACCCCGTCGTCGCCGAGCGGCAGGACCGCGATCGCATCCGACATCTGGTTCGCGACGAGCACGTGGCCGGGCACCCGCGCGAAGTGGCGCGGCCAGACCCCGCCCGACGACGCCGACCCGACGAGCGAGAGCTCCCCGCCCGAGGCGTCGAGCACCACGATCAGGTCCCGCCCACGGACGGCGACGTACACGCGTCCGGCGTCGTCGACCTCGACGTGGCTGAGCAGGGACTCCCCCACCGACCCCTCGAAGGTCGCCGTCGACGCGATGGTGACGAAGGAGCCGGATTCGTCGCGGCGCAGGCGGTGCACGTGCCCGTCCAGCTCACCGGCGACGATCAGGTCCCCGTCGTACCAGGCCATGTGCCGCGGGCCGACTCCCGGTGCCACGTGGTGCACGCGGACGAGCGAGATCGCGGGTTCGGCCGTGATCCGGAACTCGTGCAGCGCGTCGCCCCCGAGGTCCGCGACGAGCACGGTGCCGTCCGGGGTGGCGACGGACTGGTGGGCGTGCGGTCCCTCCTGGCGGTCCTCGACGGGTCCGGTCGTGTCGGGCAGGACCTCGGTCGCGACGGCCGCGGCGGGCACGCCGACGTCGTCGCTGCCGTGTGTCCCGACGACGCCGTCGCTCGCGAGCAGCGATGCGGCGTGGGACTCCGCCGCCGCGAGGGAGATCGCCGTCACGGTGCCGGAGACGTAGTTGGTGACGACGAGCGAACCGGACGGGTCGACCCGCACGTGGCACGGGGCGTCACCACCGGCCGGCGCGTCCCAGAGGTGCTCGAGCGCAGCGCCGTCGCGACGGAACGCCGAGACGCCGCCGTCCGCGGTCTCCGACACGGCGTAGACGCGGTCCCCGGAGACCGCGAGGAAGGACGGGTCGTCGATGACCGCGACGGTGCGGACGTCCGCGTCGCCGACGGGGCCCGCTGCGACGATCGAGATCCCCGTGGCGTTGCCGCCGCCGGTCGCCGTGTACGAGCCGACGAGCAGTGTCGGGAGCGTCTCGCTCACTCGTCGCCGCCGGCGATCTGCTCGTGGTGGTGGATGACCTCGGCGACGATGAAGTTCAGGAACTTCTCGGCGAAGGCCGGGTCGAGGTGCGACTCGGCGGCGAGCGACCGGAGCCGTGCGACCTGGATCTGCTCGCGGCCGGGGTCGGCGGCCGGCATGCCCGCTGCGGCCTTCAGGTACCCGACCCGCTGCGTGTACTTGAAGCGCTCGGCGAGCATGTGGATCACGGCGGCGTCGATGTTGTCGATGCTCTGCCGGATGCTGCCCAGTTCGGCGACGGCCGCCTGGTCGTACGCGGGCGTGGTGTCGTCGTCGCTCATGCTGCGAGCCTAACGGCCGGGGCTGGCCGCCAGGTGTCGGTTACGCGCGCGTCCGCTGTCGCTCACGCGCGCATCCGCCGTCCCAACCTGAGCGGGACCTGAGCACGGCTTCGGAACTGCGAGAATGGAGGTCATGTCGGTCCTGCTCGTGATCTCGAGCGTGTTTGCGGTCCTCGCTGGCCTCGTGCACGTGTACATCTTCTTCCTCGAGTCCGTCGCCTGGACGAGTCCCCGGGTACGGAAGATCTTCGGGCTGTCGTCGGAGACCGAGGTGCAGGCGACCCGCGCGATGGCGTTCAACCAGGGGTTCTACAACCTGTTCCTCGCGATCGGCGCGATCCTCGGTGTGGTGCTCGCCGTCGCGGGCAACGGTGCCACCGGGTGGACGCTCGTGGTGTTCTCGACCGCGTCGATGCTCGGTGCCGCGGTGGTCCTGCTCGGTACGGGTCGGCGCTACCTCAACTCGGCGTTCGTGCAGGGCTCGTTCCCGCTGATCGCCCTGCTCTTCGCGTTCCTCGGGTCGACGTTCGGTTCCTGATCGACGCGACCGTCACACACGCGAAAGCGACAGTGTGCCGCCGAACAATGGCGGCACACTGTCGCTGTGACGGGAGTTCCCGGGAGATCAGCCGAGCTTCGCCTGGAACTCGTCCGGCAGCTTCTCGAGCGCCCACTCGATCGCCGCGGTGGTCCCCATCGAGAACGCCGAGGACACGTCGGCGTCGTCGAACACGATGGAGTGCCCGGCCTCGACCGACGGCACCTTCTGGAAGAGCGGGTCCGCCTCGGCCTTCGACGCGTCGACGTAGATCGGCAGGATGAGCGTCAGGTCGGCGTTCAGCAGGTCGAGGTTCTCGTCCGACAGGTGCACCGAGAACGCCTTGCCGGCCTGCTCGTCGATGGCCTTCGGGATCGTGAACCCGAGGTTCCGCATGAACGTCGAGCGGCTGTCCGTGGAGGCGTAGGCACCGAAGCCCTCGGAGCTGTACGCCCCGACGACGGCGGTCTTGCCCTCGAACTCCGGGTGGGCCTTGCGGGCCGCGGCGTACGCGTCGTCGAGGCCGGAGAGCAGCTTCTTGCCCTCCGACTCCTTGCCGAGCGCCTTCGCGATCATCGTGGTCTGCTGCTGGGTCGACGCGAGGTAGTTCTCGCCGCCCTTCGGGATCGCCACGGTCGGTGCGATCGCGGACAGCTTGGCATAGCGGTCCTTGTCGCCCGACGACTTCACGTCGAGGATCACGTCGGGCTTGAGCTTGAGGATGTCCTCGTAGCTCGGCTCCAGTGTCTGGATGATCTTCGGCGACTTCGTGTACGCACCCTTCAGCCACGGTCCGACACCGTCGCCACCGAAGGCGAGCCAGTCGCTGGCACCGACGGGCTGCACGCCGAGCTCGAGTGCCGTCTCGGCGTCGCCCCAGCCGAGTGCGACGACACGCTTCGGCTGTTCCTTGATCGTCGTCGTGCCGAGCGCGGTCGTGATGGAAACGGGGAACTGACCCTCGGCCGATGACGAGGAGGAGTCGTCGGCGGGACCGGAGCCGGAGGCACATCCGGCGAGGACGAGGGAGGCTGCGACGACGGCGCCGGCAGCGGCCAGGACGCGTCGGAGACGGAGGGGAGTACGGATCACGAAGGGTAGCCTAACCTAACGGCCCCGCACGGGATGCCTCTGGATAGGCTGGATCACCGTGGCCGTCACCGATCCCGCCCGCACCCGGCTCGCGGTGCTCGGCTCCCCCATCGCGCACTCGCTCTCCCCCACGCTGCACGCAGCGGCCTACGACGTCCTGGGGTTGCGGTGGTCGTACGGGAGGCACGAGGTCGCGTCCGGCGGACTCGACGCGTTCGTCGCGGGGCTGGGTCCCGAATGGCGTGGGCTGAGTCTCACGATGCCGCTCAAGCGGGACGTACTGCCGCTCCTCGACCGCACCACCCCGCTGGTCGACGCACTCGGGGTCGCCAACACGATCGCCTTCCGGACGTCCGGCGGCACCGTGCTGCGGTACGGGGCGAACACCGACGTCGAGGGGCTGGTCCGCCCCGTCGAAGCCCTCGGCCACCTGCCCGGCGAGGCGACGATCCTCGGCGGCGGCGCGACCGCCGCGAGTGCCCTCACGGCGGCCGTCCGGCTCGGTGCGACGTTCGTCCGGCTGTTCCTCCGCGACACCGCGAAGGCCGGCGCGCTCGTCGACCTGGCCGTCCGGCTCGGCGTCTCGCTCGAGGTCCTGCCCCTCGCGGACCTCGCCGGCACGCACCACGGCTTCGTCGTCTCAACCCTGCCCGGCGGCGCCGCCGATGCGCTCGACGTCCTGCCGTCCGGACCGGACGCCGTGCTGTTCGACGTCGCCTACGAGCCGTGGCCGACCGCGGTCGCCACCCGCTGGGCCGCTGCCGGGGGTCGCGTGCTGAACGGCCTCGACATGCTCGCCGAGCAGGCACTCGGGCAGATCCGGTTCTTCCTGACCGGCGACCAGGACGAGCTCCTGCCCGCCGAGGCAGACGTGCGGCGGGCGATGCGCGCCGCCGTGGGCCTGCCGCCCACCGTGCTCAGCTGACCGCGCCGTCGACGTAGTACCAGCGGCCGCCCTCACGGACGAACTCGCTGGTCTCCTCGAGGGTGCCGTGCTCGGTGTCGGAACGCCACCACGCGCGGAACGCGACCGTGCCCCGGGAGTCGAACGGGCCTCCAGACCGCGTCGACAGCACGTCCAACCGCGTCCAGCGCTGATCCGGGTCCAACTCGAGGTCCTCCGGCCGCGTCCGCGGGTGCCACGTCAGCAGCAGGTACTCGGGCAGGCCGAGCGCGAACGCACTGAACCGCGAGCGCATCAGGCGCTCGGCGGTCGGCGCCGCGGCGCCGCCGTGCAGCGGCCCGCAGCACTCCCCGTAGGGGTTGCCGCTCAGGCAGGGGCAGCGGGACTCGTCGGTGACCACGCCCGAACGCTAGTCGACGATCGAGATCGCGACCGTGATGTTCCCGCGGGTGGCGTTCGAGTACGGGCAGATCTCGTGGGCGCGCTCGGCGAGGCGCTGCCGCTGCTCCGGACGGGCCGACGGTGCGTACACGTCGAGCTCGACCGCGAGGCCGAACCCACCGTTCCCGGCTCCGCCGATGCCGACCTCGGCCGAGACCTCGGCGTCGGTGGTGTCGACCTCGAGCTCCTTGCCGGCGGCGTGCAGCGCACCGAGGAAGCACGCGGCGTACCCGGCGGCGAAGAGCTGCTCCGGGTTGGTGCCCTCGCCGCTGCCACCCATCTCCTTCGGCGGGCGGGTGTCGAGGTCGAGGCGGTCGTCCTCGCTCCGCACGTGGCCGTCGCGGCCTCCGCCGGTGGCGTGAGCGGCTGCGGTGTAGACGATGTCGAGGCTCATGGGTCGAGCGCATCGTGCGTTCCTGAGCGAGTGCTGGAGCGCGGCGTCCTGGTGCGGGGTGCCGTCGCGTGCGAGGCCCGCTCCCGGGCGTGTCCCGGCGCGGACGAACGTCGTCCGTCGGGCGTAGAAGGGCAGGGTGTACGACATCGGCTGGCGCGTCTTCCTCGACCGGTTCCCCGCGCTCATCAGCCGCGAGCGTCGGCGTCGGCTCATGGTCGTCGGGGTGGTCGTCGCGCTGGTGGTGGTCGTCGGCATGCTCGCCGTCGGCCCCCTCACCGGCGACTTCGGCGCGAGCAGCCCGGCCGGTCTCCTGTGGGTCGTCGGATCGATCCTGCTCGGAACCGGGGTGGGGTTCGTCGCCTCGGTGTTCGTCCCGGTCGGGCCGTCCGGGTGGGCGGTCCTCCCGTTGCCCGGCATCGGCTGGCGGACGCAGGAGGCGATCGCCCGCTACTACCGTCGCAGCCCGCCGCCCGTCGCCCCGGAGCACCGTGACGCGGTCCTCGACGGGATGCCGGAGCGTCGCGACGTACTGGTCCGGGCGACGTTCCGCGGGCTCCTGCTGCTCGTGGGCTGGGCGCTCGCGTTGCTCGGGGTCATCGCGGTCGACGTCGGCGCGATCGGCAGCCTCAGCACCGGACTCTTCGTCATTCCGTTCTGGCCTCTGGTGTCCGCCGGGACGGCCATCGCGGGCATCCGGACGCTCGGACGTCAGGAACAGTTGCGCGTCGAGGCGGGCGCACTGCCTCCGGTTCCGCCACCTCGGCCGCCCAGGGGAGGTCCGGGGACGCCGAGCGGCAGCAAGCTGTCCTTGCCCGGCGAGTGAGCGCCTGTCGGTGGTCGCGAGCACACTGGGCGCATGTGTGGAAGGTTCGTCGTCTCCGACACCACGGCCGATCTACTGCCGGAACTGATCGGTGAACTCGCCGATCGGACCGAGCACGTGGACGAGGAAACCGGCGTGGTCGGCACCGGCCTCGTCCCGAGCTGGAACGTCGCGCCGACCGACCCCGTGTTCGCCGTCCGCCAGCGACACGGCGAACGGGAGCTCCCCCGGATCAGCTGGGGCTTCGTGCCGAGCTGGGCGAAGGACTTCCAGAAGCAGCGCCCGAAGCCGATCAACGCCCGCATCGAGACGGTCGCGACGAGCGGCATGTTCAAGCGGGCGTTCGCCACGAACCGGTGCATCGTGCCGGCGCAGGGCTACTACGAGTGGGTCGTGCGCGAGGACGGCAAGGAACCCCACTTCGTCCACGAGCCCGGCGGGGCGCTCGCGATGGCAGGCGTGGTCAGTGCCTGGCCGGACCCGACGAAGCCCGAGGGCGACCCGGACAAGTGGCGCCTGTCGCTGGCGATCATCACGCGGGACGCCCACGTGGCCCCGGGCGAGGTCCACGACCGGATGCCGGCGTTCCTCACGCCCGACGGCTACGACGACTGGCTGAACGCCGATCGCGGCGGTCTCGGCACGGATGATCTCCTCGCCCTGCTCGACCACGAGTCACTGACGGTCGCGGCCGGCCTCGAGCAGTACGAGGTCGCGCGGACCGTGAACAGCGTCAAGAACGACGGCCCGCAGCTGATCGAGCGGGTCGCCTAGGCGCAGCCGTCAGCGACGCACGTCCGGCAGGAGCACGTGGAGTCGCTCGGCGAGGCGCTGCTGCGCCTCCTCGAGGGAGCGGAAGTCGCCGACGTACTGTCCGTAGGTGTCGGACACGAAGTAGTGGGCGCCCTGCCGGTCGACCGTGCCGCCGTAGTAGCCGCCGTAGTTCGCGGCCCAGAGGCCGGTGTCCGGGCGGGACCACGTGATGCGCGCGTACGTCGGGTGTTGCTCGGGAGCGACCGCCTCGGCCTCGATCTCGGTGATCGCTGCGATCGTGGCGGTGTCGACCGTGACCTCGTCCGCGATCGCCTCGGTCTGCTGGTGGTGGGCGACCGTCGTGCTCATGCTCGTGCTCCTCGTACTGCTGGTGCTGGTGCTGGTCGTGCTGCTGGCGGAACCGGTCAGTCGACGGGACGGATCACGGAGGGCAGCATGACGTGCAGCTGGTCCGCGAGCTGTGCCTGCGCCTGCTCGAGCGAGTCGAAGTCGCCCACGACGAGGCCGAACGTGTCCGAGGCGACGTAACGGCCGTCGCGCTTGTCGATCGAGCCGCCGAAGTACCCGCCGTAGTTGGCGATCCACTCGCCGTCTTCCTCCTGCGTCCAGCTGAGCTTGGCGCGCGACGGACGGGAGTGCGGCTCGGCCTGGGCTTCGAGGATCGCGATGGTGTCGACGGTGTCGGTGTCGAGCGTGACCTCGGCTCGGGTGTCGGTGCTGACGGTGGTGCTCATGTCGCTCTCCTTCGCGATCCGGGGTACAACTGCTGACACCAGAACGCTACGAGACCGGCCCCTCCCACCGCCAGCGATGCCCACGCATTCACGGGTTCCGTCAATCCGGCGCATCAGCGATCCCCGGCTTTCCGGGGTCGTGTGACGCACTTCCGGGGTACAGGGGACAGATCGGGGTACTCGTTCTCCGGCCAGTCCGGTGGAGGCGCGTCCGCCGGTTCGCGGGCTCAGTCCCGCGGCGCTGCGGTCGCGGCGCGCCGGTAGGCGCCCGGCGTCATCCCCACGAGCGGGGAGAACTGGTCGATGAACTGACTCGTCGTCGCCCACCCGCACGCCGCCGCCACCTCGGTCACCGACCGTCCGCCGGCGAGGAGCACCAGGGCGCGGTGCACCCGCAGCTGCAACCGCCACTGCCGGTACCCCATCCCGGTCTCCTGCCGGAACAGCCGCGTCAGGGTCCGCTCGCCGACGCCGGCCCACGCAGCGAGCCCCGCCAGCGACACCGGCTCCGTCAGGTCCCGCTCGACCCGACGCACCACGCGTCGCAGCCGGTCGTCGCGGGGTTCCGGCAGGTGCAGGGGCTGCTCCGGGGCGGACGCGACCTCGTCCACGATGACCGCACGGAGGTGGGACCGGGCCACGTCGGAACGCGGCGCCGGCGTCGTGATGGCGAGCAGCGCCTCCCGGGCGAGCGACGAGACGGCCAGGACCGCCGGACCCGACGGGAGGCCCGTGGCGGCTTCCGCGGACAGGTAGACGACGCGCATGTCGGTCACCCCGTGTGCCCGGTGCCGGTGCTCGGCACCGGCCGGCACCCACGCGACCCGGTTCGGCGGGGCGATCCACGCGCCGTCGTCGGTGATGAGCGAGAGGACGCCCGTCGCGGCGTGCACGAGGTGTCCGAGCGGGTGCACGTGCGGCGGGACGGTCTCGGCGTGTGCGAACCGGAACGCCGCCTCGGTGCGGCCGTCATCCGACAACTTGTCCGGTTGGCTGGAAATCGACATCACCGGGCAGCGTACGTGTTCCGCGCCGACGCCGTTCGATGGTGTGATCGGTGCATGACCACCGCCTCCGTCTCCGTCCCGACCGCTGCTCCGCGGCGCGGGCTCCTCGCCGCCTGGTACGTCGGCGCGGGGCTGCTGCTCGTCGCACTGAACCTGCGGATGGGCGTCGCCTCGGTCGGTCCCGTGCTCGGCGCGATCGAGCGGTCGCTGCACCTCAGCCCGTCGGCGGCGAGCCTGCTCACCACGATCCCGGTGTTCGCCTTCGGGGCGTTCGCGTTCCTGACACCCGTGCTCACCCGGCGGATCGGCCTGCACCGACTCCTGGGACTCACGATGGCGGTGCTCGCGCTCGGGATCGCCCTGCGCCTCGAACCGCACGGCTGGGCGCTCTACGGCGGCACCGTGCTGGCTGGTGCCGCCATCGCCGTGGCGAACGTGCTCATGCCGGCGGCGATCAAGAGCGACTTCGCGCACCGGGTCGGCCTGATGATGGGGCTCTACTCGACGGCGCTCTTCCTCAGCGCAGCGATCGCGTCTGCTGCGGTCGTCCCGCTGATGGGCACGTTCGGGTCGTGGCGTCCGGCGCTGGCGTTCTGGGCCGTGCCGGCCGTCGTGGCGTTCCTGGTCTGGTTGCCGCGCGCCCTCCGGAACCCGGGGCACGCACGGGGCGCACGCACGGTCGCGGACGCCCCGGTGACGGCCGTCGACGAGCCGACCTTCGCACGGCTGTTCCGCGACCCGGTGGCGATCGCCGTGACGGGTTTCATGGGGTTGCAGAGCCTGTCGTACTACGCGTTCCTCACCTGGGTGCCGACGGTGCTGCAGGACGCCGGAGTCTCCGCGCACGAGGCCGGCCTGATGCTGGCGTACTCGAGCCTGCCCGGCATCGTGACCGGCGTGACCGGTCCGGCGATCGCTCGACGGCTCCGGCCGACGTGGCTGCCGGTCGTCGTCGTGGTGGTGCTCTGCGCGGCCGGGTTCGTCGGACTGCTCGTCGCTCCGGGCGCCGGGGCCTGGGTGTGGATGACCCTGCTCGGGCTCGGGCAGGGCGGTGCGATCAGTCTGTCGCTGAGCTACATCGTCTGGCGCTCCCCGGACGCCCGGCACACCGCGCACGTGTCGACGATGGCGCAGGGAACGGGGTACCTGCTCGCGGGGCTCGGGCCGCTCGGGCTCGGGCTGCTGCACACGGCGACCGGCGGCTGGACGGTGCCGATCGTGGTGCTGCTGGCGCTCCTGGTGGTCCAGCTCGTCGCCGGGGTGGCCGCGAGCCGCGACCGGCACGTGCTCGCGTCGCGGTGACCGCCGGGGCCGCAGTCTGCACCGAGTCGCAGTGTGCACCGAGTCGCAGTGTGCGAGGTTCCGGGCACGGTGGGAGCCCGCGAGCCCCGCACACTCGCCGGAACCTCGCACACTGCGCACACGCACACGCACGCGCACACGCGCGCACACGCGCACGCACGGGCGCGCGCGTCAGCGCACCGCGCGCAACGCGTCCGCGATGACGTCGAGCGCGGCGGCGATCTCGTCCGCCACGCGCTCGTGCGTCGCCGCCGACCGCCGGTAGGGGTCGTCGACGTCGTCCTCGGCGGGGTCGGCCGGCTGCGGCACGGTCCCCCGGAGCCGGGCGACACGCTCCACGAGCTGCTCGGCGGTCTCCACGCCGTCCAGGTCGGAAGGGTCGAGGGCGGCGAGCACCCGGGCGAACTGCCTGACCGTGAACGCCCGCTTCGCAGCCCGCGGCGCGAGGGACACCACGGCCGCACGATGCGAGCGCTCGGCGGTGAGCACGAGGTCGGCCGCCCCCGCGATCGCCGGCGTCAGGTACCGCGACCGGTGCGCCGACGGGTCCCCGCCGAGCCGCACCGACTGCTCGGCCGCCTGGTCGTCCATCGGGGCGCCGTCCTGCGCGATGGTGCCCGCCGACTCGACCGTGAACGCCGGAGCGTCACGGCCGAGCCGCGCGGTCAGGACCTGCGCGCCGAGTGGTGAGCGGCAGATGTTGCCGCTGCAGACGAACAGGACCCGCATCGTCAGGCGGAGGCGCCGAGCAGGTCGTGCCGGACGACGATCGCGTCGCGGCCGGGGCCGACGCCGATCGCGGAGATCCGGGCGCCGGACATCGCCTCGACCGCCAGCACGTAGGCCTGGGCGTTGGCGGGCAGGTCCTCGAACGAGCGGGCGCCGGTGATGTCCTCGGTCCAGCCCGGGAACTCCTCGTAGACGGGCTTCGCGTGGTGGAAGTCCGACTGGTTCACGGGGACCTCGTCCACGCGGACGCCGTCGACGTCGTAGGCCACGCAGACCGGGATCGTCTCGAGGCCGGTGAGGACGTCGAGCTTGGTCAGCACGAAGTCGGTGACGCCGTTGACGCGCGCCGTGTACCGGGCGATCGGGGCGTCGTACCAGCCGCAGCGACGGGGGCGTCCGGTGGTGGTGCCGAACTCGAAGCCGTTGGCGCGGAGGAACTCCCCCGACTCGTCGAACAGCTCGGTCGGGAACGGGCCGGCGCCGACGCGGGTCGTGTACGCCTTCACGATGCCGATGATGCGCTCGAGCTTGCCCGGACCGATGCCGGACCCGGTCGCCGCGCCACCTGCGGTCGCCGACGAGGACGTCACGAACGGGTAGGTGCCGTGGTCGACGTCGAGCATCGTGGCCTGGCCGGCCTCGAACAGGACGGTGTCGCCGCGCTCGAGCGCCCGGTGGATCTCGAGACCGGTGTCGGCGACCATCGGCCGCAGACGGTCGGCGAAGGAGAGCAGCGACTCGACGACCTCGTCCGCGTCGATCGCCCGGCGGTTGAAGACCTTCACGAGCAGGTGGTTCTTCTGGTCGAGGGCGGCTTCGACCTTCTGCCGCAGGATGTTCTCGTCGAAGATGTCCTGGATGCGGATGCCGACGCGGTTGATCTTGTCGGCGTAGCTCGGGCCGATGCCGCGACCGGTGGTGCCGATCTGGCGCTTGCCGAGGAACCGCTCGGTCACCTTGTCGATGGTGCGGTGGTAGTGCGTGATGACGTGGGCGTTCGCCGAGACGAGCAGCCGGGAGACGTCGACGCCGCGGGCCTTGAGCGCGTCGAGCTCCTGGAAGAGGACCTCGAGGTCGACGACGACGCCGTTGCCGATGATCGGGGTGACGCCGGGCGTGAGGATGCCGGACGGCAGGAGGTGCAGGGCGTACTTCTCGCCGCCGACGACGACGGTGTGCCCGGCGTTGTTGCCGCCGTTGAACTTCACGACGTAGTCGATGCGGCTGCCGAGGAGGTCGGTGGCCTTCCCCTTGCCCTCGTCGCCCCACTGGGCGCCGATGATGACTGCTGCGGGCATCTGGTTCTCCTCACGTTGGCGGAGGACCTCACGCGACCGTCGGGTCGGTGGTCCACCCGAGTCTATCGGACGGTCACCTCCGCGCCACCTGGCGCGTGCCCGAGATGGTGACGACGGAACGGACTGGAGGCGCGGTGCCAGCTGGCACCGCGCCTCCAGTCCGTCAGGTGGGGACGTTCCGGATCAGCTCCGGAAGAAGTCCTGGTACGAGGGATCGCCGACCGGCTGCGAGTGGCCGGGCTCGGCGAGGCGCTGTTCGATCATGGACTGGATGACGTCCGGCGGGGTGAGCCCACGGCGCCGCCACTCCATCGGGTTGGCCCGGAGCTGCTTCAGGGTGCTCTGCGTCTGCATGCTGCAACCCTGTCACTCGATAACTAGTTTGTCTAACTACATGTCCTTGGAACGCACTCCGGGCCCCGTCACGCGTGGTGACGGGGCCCGGAGTGCGGTGTTCGGACTGCCGTCGACTAGCGGCGGGACACCTTCGCGGTCGGCTTCGACGTCGCCGATCCGTCCTGGTGGCCCTTCGCCGTCGCGGTCACCTGCACCTGGAGGCGGTGCCCGGCGTCGGACGAGCCCAGCGTGTAGGTCTGCTTCGTGGCACCCTGCACGGCGGCGCCGTCACGGAGCCACTGGTAGGAGTACCGCACGCCCGTCGCGTCCCACGAGCCGTGGTGCGCCGTGAGCTTCTTGCCCACCGTCGGGTTGCCGCTGACGGTCACGGCGCTGCCCTTGCGGAGCGAGACGACCGGGGCGGCGACCGTCGCCGAGACCGTGTCCGCCTGGTCGCCGACCGCGTTGCCGAGGTGCAGCAGCAGCACCTTCGCGTTCGCGACACCGGTGCCGCGGGTGACCTGCAGCGACCCGGAGTCCGCGAACAGCACGCCCGTGGACGTGCCCTGCGCGAAGGTGAGCGTCGGCTTGGTCGGGTCGTAGGTCGCCTCCGCCGTCTCGTCGACGACGTAGGAACCGCTCGTGGCCAGGGCCGGGGCGTACGCCGACTCGGTGAGGACCGAGTAGGTGAACGCCTTCGTGGCACCGATCGTCGAGGCGTCGACCGTCAGGACCTTGACCGCGCTGTCGAACGTGTTCACGTCCTGCCCGGGGGCCCCGCCGTTCAGCGGCTGCGTGTCCACGGTCTTCCCGGTGGCGAGGTCGACCGTCGTGGCGAACGTGGCGTCCACCGCTGCCGACTTGGCGTCGTACACCAGGTAGTCCGGCGTGCCGTCACGATCGGTGTCGATGAGGACCTCGACGTTGGTCACGGCGCCGGGGTTGGCGTCGGGACCGGCGGTCTGGACGCCGAACGCGAGGGTGTCCGACGCCTTGTCGTAGTTCGCGCCGTAGGCCCGGACGTCCGCCGCCTGCAGGGACTGCTTCGCAGAACCGGCCGGGAAGGACTCCTGGCCGTCCGTCCCGCCGAGCACGAACGGAGCGACGGCTGCGTGGTAGCCGGTCGTCGCGTCGCCCTGGTCGACCGAGCGACCGGTCAGCGTGAGGTCCGCCGTGTTCTTCGTGGCGGGGAACGCGACGTCGGAGCCGTGCACCGCGCTCACCGGCTTCGGCGCGACGTAGGTGCCGAGCCGCAGCGGGTTGAGCTTCTCGTCGGTCGGCGTGAAGGTCACGATGCCCGAGGCCGCGGCGACGAACTCCCGCTGGTAGCCCTGCTGCACCGACTCCTGGGTGGGGTCGATGACGCGGCGGAGCTTCGTCGGGTCGGCGATCGAGAACGTGAGCTTCACCGTCGCGGTGCCGTGCGGTCGGACCGTCACGCGCTTCGTGCTGAGCGCGAAGGCGACACCCGGCTGCGACACCTGCGGCTGGTAGGCCACGTCGTAGGTGTGCGGCCGACCGTCGGTGTTCTCGATCTGCAGCGTGCGGTTCTCGCTGGTCTTCGAGGCGACCTCGACGACACCGTACGAGGCGGTGACGAGCTGGTCGTTCTCGATGCTGCGGACCGTGGTGCCGGCGGTGACCGCCTGCAGGGCGTCGACGCGACCGGTGCCCTGGCGGAGCAGGGTCGCGGTGCCGTCACCTTGCCGCACGTCGTGCGTCGCGGTGTTCATGAGCGCGGCCTTGACCTGCGGTGCCGACCACGTCGGGTGCGACTGGAAGGTCAGTGCAGCGATGCCCGCGACGTCCGGCGTCGCCATCGACGTGCCGCTCATCGAGAGGCGTCCGTCACCGGTGCCGTTGGCCGCGGAGATCACGTTGACCCCGGGGCCGGCGATGTCCGGCTTGACGATGTCGTCGAACGACCCGTGCACGCCCCGGCTGGTGAACGACGCGAGCGTGTTCACGGCCTCGGGGTCCGTCGCGAGTTCGAAGCCCTTGAGCTCGTCGGCGAAGCGCACGTGCAGGGTCCCGGCCTGGGCAGCGGCCTGGAGGCCCGTGACGCTGTCCGCGGTCAGCTCGGCTCCCGGGATGGTCGCGTTCCCCGCGATGCCGGAGTCGAACGTGTTGATCGTCCCCGCCAGCAGGACGCCGACGCCGCCGGCGGCCTGGACGTTGGTGAAGCGAACGCCGGAACCGCACTCGAGCGCGGCGTCGGTCCACTTGAGCCAGACCACCTTGCCGGCGATCTTCGCTGCCTCGTCGGCGCTGAACGCAGCACAGCCGTCGACGTTCGTGCTCGGGACGACGACGTCACCCTCGACCGGCAGCGTGCCCTGGAAGTTCTGCGAGTACTGGGCACGCCAGGTCTTCGCGACGTCCGCCGGAGCGGTCGCCTCGACACCGTCGTACAGCGACTGACCGGTGGCGCTCGCGGCGACCGTGAGCGCACCCTCGGCGTTGCCCGGCGAGCCACCGATGTCGGTGAAGTCGTCGGCGTTGCCGGAGGCGATCACCGGCAGGACACCGCGGGCGGTGAGCGCGTCGATCTTGGCGTTGTCGGGGTCGTCCGGCGCGCCGTAGTCGGAGCCGAGCGACAGGTTGAGGACGTTGATGTCCTTGCCCTCGGTCAGCGCCTGGCCGACCCAGTCGAGGGCGGCACCGGTGAGGTCGGTCGATCCGCCGTTGTCCCCGAACACCTTGAGGGCGTAGAGGCCCGCCTGGGGCGCGGTGCCCGGACCGACCCACATGTCCTGGACCTGCTGCGTCGTGAGCTTCGTGTAGTCGCCCCGGTAGGTCTTCTTGTCGGCGTCGAGGCCGTAGCCGGCGATGGTGCCGGAGACGTGGGTGCCGTGGTCGCCGCCCTTGCCGTCGATCGGGTTGTCGTCCGGCTTCGGGGTCGGGTCGTACGCGGGGTCGGTGGAGTCCGCGTTGTACGTCGGGCCGGCGAAGTCGTAGCCGCCGAGGAACTTCCCGCCGTCGTAGGAGCCGGCGGTCGGTGCGCCGGTGTTGGCGAGCGCCGCCTGGTACGCGGCCGTGGTACCCGGACCGCCGAAGTCGGCCTGCGTGTAGTCGAGGCCGGTGTCGAGCACGGCGACGTTCACGCCCTTGCCCGTGCGGCCCGTCTGCTGCCAGGCGTCGAGCGAACGGGTGTAGACGTCGCTCGCCGCGTTCTTCGGCGTGACGCCGTCCGCGCCGGGCTTCGTGAGGCTCGGGTCGACGCCGGACGGTGCCGCGCCGGATTCGGCGTTCACGGTCGGGTCGACGATCTTCTTCGGCGTGAGCGGGATGATGCTCTCGACGTCGGAGCGGGCCGCGACCTTCCGGAGCGCGGCGACGTCGGCGACGACGGCCACGCCGGGCACGGTGTACTCGGTCGAGTAGAGCTCGGTCGCGTCCGCGTCGGACTGCTCGACGGCGGCGCGCACGGCGTCGACCGTCGAGCCGATCGCCTTGACGCGCTGCTTGGCGGCCGAGGACGGGGTCTTCGACTTCGTGAGGTCCCCGCCCTTCGCCTGGGCGTCGACCTCGAGCGCGCCCTGGCCGGTCGTCCGCACGAACGCGGCGATCGTCTTCGAGGGCTTCGCGTCCCGCAGCGGCTGCGAGAGCTTGAGGTCGGCCGGCGCCGGTCCCGTCGGGGCTGCCGAGGCGGCTCCTCCGACGGCGAGTCCGCCGCACGCCAGGGCCGCGGCGGCGACGCCGGCGGTCAGGACGCGCGCGATGCGGTTCGGGGTGGGGTTCGGGTCGTTGTTCGGTGTTGCACGGTTCAAAGGGCGCACTCCCGGTTCGTCCGTGTTTCGCAAGGAATTGCTGTGAAGTTATGCGTTTCCTCTCAGGTCGCGCAGTCCGCACTTTGGGGGACGTCCCTCGTTCGGGGGTGGTCGGCCTGATAACTTGCACACATGTGTGCACGTTATTACGATGGGGTGCGTGACCAGTCCTGACCAGCAAGTACGAGCACCCCGACGTGACGCGGCGGAGAACCGCGCGGCGCTGCTCGATGCCGCGAAGACCGTCCTGCAGGGCGATCCCGATGCCTCGCTCGAGACGATCGCGTCCGCCGCAGGGCTCTCCCGGCGTGCGGTCTACGGACACTTCCCGTCACGCGACGACCTCGTGCGCGAGGTCGTGACGGCCGGTGCCGCCCGTGTCGCCGCGGCCATGCCGACCACCTCCGACCTCGCCGAACTCCCCCCGGCGGCACGCATCGCGGCCATCGCCGTCGCGCTCTGGTCCGAGGTGTCCCACGTCCGCTCGATGGCGGCCGTCGCCGTGCGCGACCCGTTCATCGAGTCCGTCGCGACCGAGTTCGCCCCCGTCCGAGCACAGGTCCGCCAGGCGTGCGCCGTCGGGATCGCCGAGGGCACGATGCGCGACGACGTCAGCCCGGACGCCCTCGGCCGGCTCGTCGAGGACGCCTGCATCGCCGTCCTCGACGAGGCCACCCGCTCCGGCACCTCGGACGAGGACGGCCGCCGCATGGTCGTCGTCTCCGCCCTCGGCATCACCGGCATCGACTGGCGCACCGCGCTGCTCTCCGAACCCGCCGCACCGACTCCCCGCACGACCTCCCCGAAGGACGCACCATGACCCTCGAACTCGACCACGTCGGCATCGGCGACGAACCGGGCGCTCCGCTGCCCGTCGTCTCCGCCATCGCCGCCCCCGGACGCCCCGGCGTGATCGCCGTCGAGACCGAGCAGGCGCCCGTGCTCGCCTCGCTCGTCGCCGGCGGCCGCATGCAGCCCGGGACCGGCCGCGTGCTGCTCGACGGGCACGAGGACGCCGCAGCGATCCGGAAGGCGTTCGCGCTCGTCGACACCCCGGGCATCGCCGAACCGTTCCCCGTCATGACCGTCCGGCGCATCGTGCGCGAGGAGCTCGCGTTCGCCGAGCAGCGTCCCTCCCGCGAGCACGTCGACACCGTGCTCGAGTCGCTCGGGATCGCCCACTACGCCGACACGCACGTGCAGCGGGTCCCGACCGACGTCCGCGTCCGGCTGCTCGTCGAGCTCGCGCTCCTGCGGGACGGGGTCACGGGCGTCGTGATCACCTCGCCCGAGCGGCACGGCGGCGCCGTCGAGGACTGGTTCGCGGTCGTGCGCGACGTCGCGCGCCGCGGCACCACCGTCGTGCTCGTCACCTCGAAGGCCGCAGCCGCGACCGTCGAACACCTGCTCGACACGATCGAGCCGATCGACACTACCCAGACCGAGGGTCCCGAGGACGCGACCCTCCCCTGCGGAACCGAGCCGCGCCTCCAGGCAGGCCCGTCCACCGTCACCGAAGAATCCCAGGCCGTCCCGACGGAGGCAACCCCGTGACCACCACCTCGCTCGTCCGCGCCGAACTGGCGCGACTCACTGCGACCCCGCTCGCACGACTCGCGTTCGTCGCGCTCATGGTCGTGCCGCTGCTCTACGGCGGCGCCTACCTCTGGGCGAACCGCGACCCGTACGCCAAGCTCGACCAGGTGCCCGCCGCCATCGTCAACCAGGACGCCGGCGCCACCCTCGACGGCGACCACGTGGACTACGGGAAGGACGTCACGAAGGAGGCCATCGACGGCGGCGACTTCCAGTGGAAGACGACCACCGCGGCCGACGCGCGCTCGGGTGTCCGGAACGGCACCTACGACTTCGTCGTCACCATCCCGCACGACTTCTCCGAGTCGCTGGTGTCCGCACAGTCCGACGACCCCAAGCGGGCGAAGCTCGTGATGACGACCGCGGACACGAACTCGTACCTCGCCTCCACCATCGCGGAGCAGGCCGGCAAGACCATGCGCACCGCCGTGGCCGAGCGGGTGGGGAAGCAGGCGGCGAAGACCCTGCTCGTCGGGCTCGCCGACGTGCGGGACAGCCTCGGCGACGCGGTCGACGGGGCCGGGCAGCTCGCCTCGGGTGCGAGCTCTGCCGCTTCGGGGGCGGCATCGCTCGCCGACGGTACCGGCAAGCTCGCGGACGGCGCGGCGACGCTGGCGGACGGGACGGCTTCCCTGCCGTCGCAGACCGCCGCGCTGAACTCCGGCGCGCAGCAGGTGGCGTCCGGTGCATCGACGCTGTCGTCCGGGCTGCAGTCGGCGAAGGAGCAGACGGCGTCGCTGCCGGCGCAGACGGCTGCGCTGAACGACGGCGCGGAGCAGCTGCAGAGCGGGCTCCACGCGCTCCGCGACCAGACCGCGACCCTCCCGGCGGACTCGACGAAGCTCGCGACCGGAGCGGCTGCCGTGGCCGACGGCAACGCGAAGCTCGCCACGGACTCGGCACCGTTCATCGCGGGTGTGCAGCAGCTCGCCGCGGCCTCGCCGGACCTGGTCGCGACACTGAAGCCCGTCGTGCAGACGTCGACAGTGCTGACGGCCGACCAGAAGGCCGCTCTGCTCGCCTCGCTCGACACGTTCCAGACGAACAGCGCGGCGCTCGGCACGGGGGCCACGACGGTGTCGAGCAGTCTCGCGAAGTTGCAGTCCGGTAGCGCCGACGTCGCAGCCGGTGCGGCGAAGCTCGAAGCGAAGGCGCCGCAGCTCACCGCTGGCGTCCAGAAGCTCTCCGACGGGTCCGACGAGCTCGCGGGTGGCACCGGGGAGCTCGCCGGGAAGGCGCCCGAGCTGACGAGCGGGATCGCCACCGCCGCCGACGGGGCGTCAAAGCTGGCGTCGGGGTCGTCGCAGGTCGCAGCCGGGACGTCCAAGCTCGCGGCCGCAGCACCCACGCTGTCCTCCGGCGCGGCCTCGCTCGCGTCCGGTGCGGCATCCGCCGACGACGGGGCGAAGTCCCTCGCGTCCGGGTTGACCGAGCTGCAGAGCGGCTCGTCCGAGCTCGCGTCGAAGCTCGACGACGGTCGCACGAAGATCCCCGCCTCCACCGCCTCCCAGCGGAACGACCAGGCGTCGGTGATCTCCGACCCGGTGAAGGTCGGGACGGACGACGTCGCCTCGGCGTCGAACTACGGGGCCGGCCTCGCGCCGTTCTTCATCTCGCTCGCGGCGTGGATCGGCATGTACGCGCTGTTCCTCATCCTCAAGCCGATCTCGAAGCGGGCGATCACGGCCGTGCGGAAGCCGTTGCGGGTGGTGTTCGGCGGGTGGCTGACGCCCGCGCTGCTCGGGCTCGTGCAGATGGTGGCGCTGTTCCTCATCGTCCGGTTCGCCCTCGACCTCGACGTCGCCTGGACGGGGCCGACGATCGGGATCATGGTGCTGGCATCGGCGACCTTCGCGGCGATCATCATGGCGCTCAACGTGCTGCTCGGGTCCGTCGGGCAGTTCCTCGGCCTGGTGCTCATGCTCGTGCAGCTCGTCACCGCCGGAGGGACGTTCCCGTGGCAGACGCTGCCGGGGCCGTTGGCGGCGCTGCACTTCGCACTCCCGATGACGTACTCCGTCGATGCGATCCGGCAGACGATGTACGGCGGGTCGGCCGCGGCGACGTGGTCGGACGCGGGGGTGCTGGCGTGCTGGCTGCTCGGCGCGTTGCTCGTGTCGTACGTCGTCACGGCGCGGCAGACCCGCTCCCGCACGCTGCGCGACCTGCGCCCGAGCCTGATCGGGTAGCGGGCGGTCGGGCGGCGGCGGCCCACTTCGTCGAGTGAGCAGGAATCGTCGGGTCGCCGTTCGGCACCCGACGATTCCTGCTCCGTCGACAGGACCGTCAATGCTCCCGACGACCGAGCGGGACGTCCGCCAAGCCACCGCCGAGGTACCGCATGTCCTCGGGTTCGAAGGCGTCCCGGGCATCGGGGTCGAGCACACGAGATGCGTCGTCGCGCGGGTGGAAACCGATCGCCTCGCCGGCGCGCAGGTCAGCCGGCGACCCGCTGTTCCTCGAGAGCGCCCACACCACGTGGTGACCGGGCTCGGTGAGCTCGGTCGTGGCGATCACCAGGCGTGCGAGGTCGTCGGGCGAGGACCACATCAGGAGCGCCCGCTGCGAGGACGGTACGTCGCCGAACGCCCCGATCCGTGCCGACACGATCGACATCTCGAACCGGTCCGCGAACAGGCTGCCCAGCAGCTCCATCCCGGCCTTGGTGACGCCGTAGTACGTGTCAGGTCGCGGAAGTCGATCCCCGGAGACGCTCCCCGGTGCGTCGACGGGCTCCGGAACGCGACCGACCGCGTGGACCGAACTCGCCTGCACGACCCGGAGCACACCCGCGGCGGCAGCCCGCTCGAGGACGTTCTTGGTACCGGTCAGGTTCGCTGTCACCAGCGCGTCCCAGTCGTCCTCGGTCGGGATCCCGGCGAGGTGCACGACCGTGTCGACTCCGATCAACGCGTCATCGAGTGCGTCGGTGTCGTTGACGGAACCGATGACCAGTCGCTCGCCGGCGGACACCGCATCAGCCGGCTCGTGTTCGTCGAACAGGACCAGGTCGTGACCGACCGCGAGCAGTCGGGGGCGGAGAGCCGAACCGATCCGTCCCGCTGCACCGGTGATGAGGAGGGTCGCCATGCGGCGGACGTTACGCGCGCTCCAGGAGGACTGTGGGGAACCCACCCCGTGTCTCCCGTGTGGAGGACAGAAGCCGTGGTCCACGGAGCAGAGATCGTCGGGTCGGCGCCCCCGACTCGACGATCTCTGCTCAGTCGACGTACGCCTCCGGGACCACGACACGAAGCCGCCACCGATACGATCGACGTGAGAGCCACGGAGGTCGATGCAGATCATGGGAGCCGGCAAACCCGCGACCATCTACGACGTCGCCGCGCGCGCCGGGGTCTCGAAGTCCCTCGTCTCGCTCGTGCTGCAGCGCTCCCCGCGGGTGAGCCAGCAACGGCGCGACGCGGTGCTCAAGGCGATCCAGGAGCTCGACTACCGACCGAGCACCGCGGCCGTCTCGCTGGCGGGCACACGCTCCCGGACCATCGGTGTGGTGCTCGACGACTTCCGGAACCAGTGGTTCGTCGACCTGCTGACCGGCCTGCGCGAGGCGCTGCAGGACCAGGGGCACCGCCTCGTCGTCGCCGACCGGTTCCTCAACACCGGCCTCGACGTCTCACCCGTCGAGGGCTTCCTGTCGATGCGCGTCGAGGGCATCGTCATCGCCGGCGAGCCCGACACCGACCTCGCCATCCCGGCGAGCATGCCCGTCGTGGTCGCCGGCGGCCGCGCCACGCTCCCCCGTGCGGACACGGTGGCGAACGACGACCGTGCGGGCGGGGTGATGGCCGCGGCACACCTGCTCGCCCTCGGCCACACGTCCCTCGGGTTCATCGGCGCGTCCTCGGCCGCGTCCGACGAGCGACGCACGGGGTTCTCGGCCGGCGTCGACGGCAAGGCCGAGGTCGCGACGGTCGTCCTCCCCGGCGAACCCACTGAAGGAGCGGGGTCCCGGGCACTCGCGCAGCTGCTCGACGCGCACCCCGGGGTCACGGCGGTGTTCGCGGCGAACGACGTGATGGCGCTCGGGGCGCTGTCCGAGCTCGCGGAGCGTGGGCTGCGCGTCCCGGAGGACGTCTCGGTCATCGGCTACGACGACACCCCGCTCGCGGCGACGCGGTACGTGGGGTTGACGAGCATCGACGACCGCAGCGTGGAGATCGGCCGCGGCGCCGGCGAGCGGCTGCTCGCCCGCATCGCCGACCCGGGGCTGGCGGCGACCGAGGTGCTCGTCGAACCCCGGCTGGTGGCACGGCGGACGACAGCCGCCCGCTGACCCGCGCTGACAGATCGTCGGACTGGAGGCGCGGCTCGGCTCCGCCCCGCCGGCTGCGGCGGCGTCTCGGTCGCGTCCGACACCGCCCAGCGCCCGAGACACCTCGCGGGTCGCGAGACACCGCGCGATCCCGAGGCGTCTCGCGCGCGGGGCGGCGTCTCACCCGGACGGCGGCGTCTCGTCTCACTGGGACGAGACGCCGCGACGAGACGCCGCGACGACGCACGACGCCGCCCGCCCCTACGCGCCCGACAACCCGAGCGCCCGCCCCTGCTCCACCGCCTCGCGCCGCGTCGACACCCCGAGCTTCCGGTACACGCTCCGCACCTGGGTCTTCACGGTGTTCACCGACACGTGCAGCTCCGATGCGATCTCCGGCACGCTCAACGGCTCCCCCAACAGCCCGAGCACGACCGACTCCCGCTCTGACAGGACGACCCCGACGTCCGGCCCAGGGAACACCGACCGCAGCCCGCTCAGCGACGCCCACAGTGCCCGCGCCCGCTCGTTCCCCGCCGCGTCGACGAGCTGTCGGACGTCGTCGCGCGGCGGAGTGAGCAGCTCACCGCCGAGGCCGTGCCGGTCGAACAGGTCCATCGCCTCGCGGAAGGCGGCGACGGCACCGAGCACGTCCCCGGTCCTGCGGAGCGCCACGGCCCGCAGCAGCACGAGCAGCGCGGTGGTGCGCGCTCGGTAGACCCCGTGCACGGCGACCGCGTTGACGATCGCGAGCGCGCGTTCCGGTTCGGACCGGGCCAGCGCGAGCCCCATGTGCTCGGCGGCGTTCCACACCTGCACGGCACCGAGTGCGTGGAGTCCTCGATCGGCCTGGGACAGCTGTCCGGCGGCGAGCTGGAGCCGGACCCGTGCGAGCGCGAGCATCCGCGCGCCGACCCCGCCGGCGGTGCTGCGCTGCCGGTACCGCTGCACCCCGGCGTCGTGCGCGGTGAGCTGCGCCTCGGGCGGGACCCGTCCGGCGACGGTGCTGGCGCGGGCGCGCACGGCGAGGACGATCGGCCAGTGCTCGAACGCGCCGAACAGCGGGTCGACGCGCCGGAGGATCTGCTGCACGCCGTCCGGGTCGCCGTCCTCGAGGGCGACGATCGCGGTCGCGAGCACCCCCGTGGGCACGTCGAGCGGTCGGCCTCCGTCGAGCAGCCGCCGGGCGACGTCGACCTCGCCGCCGAGCGCGTGCACGAGCGCGGTGAGTCCCTCGGCGGCGGTGCGCTGCAGGTCCCCGTCGGCGCCCTCGACGGGCTCGATCCGGGCGAGGGTGGCGAGTGCTCCCTCGCCGTCGCCGGCCGCCAGTTCGGTGGCCGCGATCTGCTGCAGGACGAACGGGAGGCGCGGTGCGAGTCGGTCGGCGGCCGTCGCGTCGAGCGCGTCGAGCCGGATCCGGGCCGTGGTCGCCGCCGCCACGGCGCCCGCGTCGTCGCCGACGATCCGTCGTGCCTGCGCGTCGATGGCGGCGAGGAACACGGCATCGGCCGGCGGTGCGGTCGGCAGCACGGCGGCGACGGCGGGGATGACGGCGGCGTTCACGCGGGAGGCGCGGGCGTGGTGCCGGTCGGCCGCCGACTCGGACCGGGCGATCGCGGCGAGGACGACGGGGTGCCGCGCGGCGCGCCTCGGGCGGATCGGGTCGAGGAGTCGGGCGATGGCCGGGGCGCCGGGGCCGGTGATCCGTGTCCACGCAGTGGTGAGGACGTCGGAGAGCAGGTCGAGGTCGTCGAGCTGCACGGCGGCGTCGATGGCGGTGACGGTGTCGTCGTGGGTGATCGCCCACGCGGCGGCGCGGAGGACGACCCCGCGGTGGCGGTCGGCGTCCGCTGCGGCACCAGCGGCCCGGAGCGCTCGGGCGATGCCGTCGAACCAGGTGAACCCGTCGCCGTCGAGTCGTCCGAGGCCGGCGTCCGCTGCGGACCGGTGTGCCGACCCGAGGTCGACCGGGGCGGCTCCGTCCAGCTCGGCGAGGAACGCGACGGGGGCGGACGGCACCACGGCGGCGCGTTCCGCGAAGCTCCGCAACCCCGGGTCCTGCACGGTGTCGCGCACCCACGCCCGCGTCGCCGTCGCCGTCGCGTGGTCGAACCGCGACGGGAGGTCCACCGGCGGCCGGTCCTCGCCCGCCACGGCGGCGGCGGCTGCGGCCAGCACCCCTGCGAGGCCCCCGACGTCGGCCGTGGTCCGGGTGACGAACGCGGGTGCGATCACCACGCCGACCGCGCGGCCGAGCAGGGCGGCCGTCTCGGCGGCGTCGAACGCGAGGTCCCCTGCGCCGACCACGGTGGTGTACGCCTCGGCCGCGACGGCGTCGAGCACGGTGCCCGCCCGTCCGGCGAGGACGACCGGTCGCTCCGCGGCGGACGCGAGCAGGGCCCTGGTGCCGGCCACCCCGAGGAGGTGGGCGTCGTCGACGAGGAGGACGTGCCTCCCGGCCGGGTCGTCGTCAGCGACCTGCCGGAGCCGACCCCGAGTGGCCTCGGAGTGGTCGACGGTGAGCTCCGTCCGGTCCGCCCAGTCGGTGACGAGCGTCGTCACGCCGGACCGCGGGGGTCCGGCGACGACGACCACCCGGCCGGAGCGCACGGCCCGCTCGATCGTCGAGACGAGCCGCGCGCGGTGGAGCAGCGGGGTGGCTCGCCGGACACCGCCCACCTGGGCGGCCGCGTGCGAGCGAGGGAGGGGCACCACCGGCGAGCGTGGCCGTCAGGCCGCGAAGCGCTCCACGCGCAGCACGCAGGAGAGACCGCTCTCCGAGGTGTCGATCGTGGTGTCCCAGTCCGCCGAGGCCCCGGCGCCGACGGAGGCGACGTCGACCTCCTTGACGGCGCGGGTGTCCGACGCCCCCTTGAGCAGCGAGACGTAGATGCGGTAGCCCTGACCGGTCTTCTCCGGGTTCTTGACCGTCCCCGCCACGGCCCACGACGACCCGGAGCGCTTGCACGAGGTGACCTGCACGTCCGACTTCGCGCCGACGAAGTCCCCGGTGCCGCCGGCCGGTGTCTGCACGTCGGTGATCGCCGGACGCTCGGTGGCCGCCGCGGAGGACGACGCCGAGGCCTTCCCGTCGGGGCTGTCACCACCCGAGCAGCCGGCGAGTCCGACGCCGAGCGCGGCGACCCCGGCGAGTGCCAGGAGTCGGACGGACAGGGAGCGCGTGGGGCGCAGGGTCATCGGTGTTCCTTCCTGGTGCGACGGCGGCTCCCGATGGCCGCCGTTGCGATGCCGAGTGCCACGAGGAGTGCGGCCACGGCGATTGCCGGCACGGGGTCGGACCCGGTGAACGCGAGGGCAGGGACCCCCGCGGCCGGGTGGACCGCGATCCGGACGGTGTCGGGCGCTGACGTGACCGGGCCGTCTCCGGGCAGGGTCCCGGGCTGCGGCGTCCCGATCGCCGTCGCGCTGTTCTCGACGCTACCGGAAGCACCGTCGGCCTGACCGACCACGTAGGTGGCGGTCGCCGTCACCCGCTGTCCGGGGGCGAGGACGCCCGCGGCGCCGGGCCACTGGCCGTAGGTGACGTCGGAGAGCCCGGCGAGCCGGTCCTCGACGTGCACGCCACGCAGGGTGACGGTGCCGGTGTTGACGAGCGTGAAGCCGTACTGCAACTGCTGGCCCACGGCGCCGTCGGTCCCGGGGGCGTACTGCACGGTCTTGTCGATCGTCAACGAACCGCGGCCCGCGACCGGTGCGGTCGCCGAGGACGCGCCGCTCGTGACGTCGGTGCCGCCCGGTCCCGTGCCACCGACGGTCGCGGTGTTCACCACGCCGCCGGCGTCGACGTCCGCCTGGGTGATGCGGTAGCTCGCCGTGCCGGTCGCCTCCTCACCAGGGGCGAGCGTGCCGGCGGTGCCCGGCCAGGTCCAGCTGACGTCGGTGAGCCCGGCGAGGCCGTCGTCGAGCGTGACGTTCGTGATCGGCGCGGAGCCGTCGTTCGTCACGGTGAACGTGTAGTCGACGCGGTCCCCGACGGCACCGGTCGCCCCGGCCGCGAGCACCCCGCGCTTGTCGAGTGTCAGGTGCGGTGCGTTCGGCAGGGAGACCCCGGCCTCCGACGTGTCGGTGACGGTGGTGCCGCCCGGTGCGGTGCCGACGACCGTCGCCGGCGAGGACAGCGATCCGGCGTCCACGTCCGCCTGGGTGACCACGACGGTCGCGTCGACCTCGACGGTCTCCCCGGGCAGGAGCACGCCGGGTTCGCCCGGCCAGGCGTAGGTCATCGCGGAGACCCCCGCTCCGGCGTCGCGCACGGTGACGCCGCGCAGGGTCGTGTCGCCGCCGTTCGTGACGACGTAGTGGTACCGGACGGTGTCGCCCACGGCGCCGGTCGCTCCCGGCGCCAGGGACGCCGTCTTCACGATCGAGATCCCTGCGGGTGCGGTGTCCGTCGGGACCGTCGCGGCGCCGCCGCCGTCCACCACGACACCGTCCGGTGCCGTGCCGGTCGCCCGTGCCGTGTTCACGACCCCGCCCGCGTCGACGTCCGCCTGTCCGACGGTGCTCGTTCCCGTGACCCGTGCGGTCTCGCCCGGTGCGAGGGTGCCTTCGACACCCGGCCACGCGGTGCCGGTGGTCCGGAAGCCCGCGAGGTCGTCGGTCACCGCGACCCCGGTCAGCGTGACCGTGCCGCTGTTCCGGACGTCGATCGTCCAGCGGAGCTCGGTGCCACGTCCCGCGGTCGTGCCGGACGCGGATGCGCCGGACTTCGTGACGGTCAGCCCGGGGGTCCCCGTGATGGTCGTCGACCCGTCGTCCGAGGCCCGCACGGTCGCCCCGGCCGGGGTCGTGCCGGTGGTGGTCGCCGTGCTCGAGACCGAACCGCGGTCGACGTCCTGCTGGGTCAGTGTGTAGGTCGCCGTGCCCGTGGCGGTCTGGCCGGGCCGGAGGACCCCGGACGCGGCCGGCCAGTCGATCGAGATCGCGCCGAGGCCGGGCTGGCCGTCCGCGACGGTGACCCCGCGGAGCGTCGCGGCCGCGGTGTTCGTGATCGTGAACGTGTACGTGACCTGGTCGCCCGCACGCCCGGTGGCGCCGTCTGCGAGGCGCTGCGTCTTCACGATGTCGATGCCGGCGTCCGCTGCCGCGAGGGTCACGGTGGCGCTGCCCTCGGCCGAGACCGGGCCGCCCGTCGGCGGGTTGGCGGTCGCCGTCGCGGTGTTCACGACGCTGCCGGCGTCGACGTCGTCCTGCGTGACCGTGTACGCCGCGGTGGCGACGACGTCGGCCCCGGGGGCGAGCGTGCCGTCGAAGGCGGCGGGGAACGTCAGCGCGCCGAGTCCCGGCAGCGGGTCGCTCGCGGCGACGTCGCGCAGCGTCGTGGTGCCGGTGTTCCGGATCGTCACGCGGTAGTCGACGGTGTCGCCGACGGAGCCCACCGCGCCGTCCGCGAGCGCACCGTCCTTGGTGACGGTGAGCTCCGGGGCGCCGGGCAGCACGAGCGTCGCGCCCGCGCTGGCCGTGACGTCGGTTCCGGTCGGCGGGGTGCCGTTCGCGGTCGCGGCGCTGGCGATGCTCCCGCGGTCGACGTCCGCCTGGGTCAGCGTGTACGTCGCGGTCGCGGTGACGACCTGCCCCGGAGCGAGCACACCGGCGGTCCCGGGCCAGTCGTACGACACGGTGCCCACGCCGTCGTGCGCGTCGGCGACTCCGACGCCCGAGAGCGTCGAAGTGCCGCTGTTCGTCACCCGGTAGGTGAACGTCACGACGTCCCCGGCCCGCGGGGCGGTGTCGCCGTCCGGCAGCGCTGCGGTCTTCGTGATCCCGATCCGGGCGTCGACGGGGCCGGTCCCGACCGTCGCGGTGGCGTCGGCGGTGACGACGGCACCGTCCGGAGCCGTGCCGGACGCGGTGGCCGGGTTGGTCACCCTCCCGGCGTCGAACTGCGCCTGCGTGATCGTCGAGGTCGCCGTCGCGGTGACGGTCTGCCCGGGGGCGAGCACGCCGGGGGTGCCCGGCCAGGTGCCGAACGTCACGTCGCCGCTGCCCGGGAGCTGCTGGGCGATCGCGGTCGCACCGAGCGACACGGTGCCGGAGTTCGTCACGGTGTACGTCCACTGCACGGTGTCGCCGACGGCGCCGGTCGCGCCGGGTGCGAGCGCACCCTCCTCCGTCAGGTCGACAGCCGGTCGGGCGGTGATCGTGACCGTGGCCGTGTCGGCTGCGTCGACGGTCGCGCCACCGGGTGCGGTGCCGGTCGCGGTGACACGGGAGGCCTGGGTCCCCCTGTCGACGTCGGCCTGCGTGAGCACGTAGGCCGCGGAGGCGCGTGCGGACTCCCCGGGTGCGAGCACCCCGGTGGTCCCCGGCCAGGCGATCGTGATCGCTGACGTGCCGGTCTGCGCGTCGGCGAGCGTCACACCGCGGAGGGTCGACGTGCCGGTGTTCGTCACGACGTAGCCGAAGTCGACCGTGTCGCCGGCCCTCCCGGTCGCGCCGTCGGCGAGGCTCGCGGTCTTCGCGACGGCGACCTGCTGGGTCGAGGCACGCAGTGCGACCGTGGCGCTGTCCTGCTGCGGACCGGGATCGGTCACACCGGTCGGCACGGTGGCGTCGGCGGTCGCGGTGTTCACGACGCTGCCGGCGTCGACGTCCGACTGCGCGACGGTCGAGCGTGCCGTGGCGGTCACCGACTGCCCGGGCAGGAGCTGCCCGGCGGTGCCGTTCGGCCAGGTCCCCACGACGGGTGCGGAGACCCCTGGCAGGGCGTCCGCGACCGAGACGTCGGTGAGCGTGACGGTGCCGGTGTTCGTCACCCGGTACGTCCAGTCGATGCGGTCGCCCAGGTCGCCCCGGTCGCCGTCGGCCAGCACGCCGGTCTTGTCGAACGTCCACGAGCCGGTCCGGACGGTGTCCACGCCCCCGACGGCCGTGGCGGTGACGACCTCGCCCGAGGGGACGGTCGCGGTCGTCGTGGCGGTGCTGGCGATCGATCCGCGGTCGACGTCCGCCTGGGTGAGCGTGTACGTGGCGGTCGCGGTGACGGACTGCCCGGGCGCGAGGGTGCCGACCGTACCGGGCCAGGTGCCGTAGGTGACGGTGCCGAGGCGCGCCTGGTCGTCGTCGAGCGTGACGCCGGTGAGCGTGCGGTTGCCGGGGTTCGAGACGGTGAACGTCAGCGTGACGGTGTCGCCGGCGACGCCCGTGCCCGAGGTCACGCGCTCGTCCTTCACGAGCGCGATCGCGTCGGACGGGTCCGCGGTGCGGATCGTCGCGCCGTCGGTCGCGGTCACCGGTGCCCCGGTCGGCGGGTTGCCGACGACCGTCGCCTGGTTGACGATGCTGCCGGCGTCGACGTCGGCCTGGGTCACCGTGTACGTCCCCGTCGCGGTGACGACGGCACCGGGCGCGAGCGTGCCCGCCGTGCCCGGCCAGTCGGCGTCGATCGCGGAGAGCCCGGCGAGCCGGTCGGACACCGTGGTCCCGGTGAGGGTGACGGTGCCGGTGTTCTGCGCGCGGAACGTGTAGCGCACGGTGTCGCCGACGCGTCCGGTGCCCCCGTCGGTGTACGCGGCCGTCTTCGACAGCGTGAGCGAGGGCGACGGCGCGATGGTCACCGAGCGGGTGTCGGCGTCGCTCACCCCGGTGCCGCCGGGGGCGGTCCCCGTGGCCGTGACGGTGCTCGTCAGCGTTCCCCGGTCGACCTCGGCCTGGGTGAGCACGTGGGACGCCGTCGCGGTAACGGTCTCCCCCGGTGCGAGGCGCCCGGCGGTGCCAGGCCAGGTGCCGTACACGACGGCGGACACGTCGGTCTGGTCGTCTCGGGCGGTGACGCCGGTCAGGGTGACGTTGCCGGTGTTCGTGATCGCGTAGGTGTACTCGACGCGGTCGCCGGCGACACCGGTGGATCCGGCCGCGAGCACCGCGGTCTTCACCACGCCGATGCGCGGGCCGGACGCGGCGGTCTCGACGGTGGTGCCGTCGGTCCCGGTCACGTCGGAGCCGTCTGGTGCACGCCCCACGACGGTCGCGGTGTTGGTGACGGCGCCGGCGTCGACGTCCGACTGCGTGATCGTGTACGTCGCCGAGGCGGTCACGGTCTGGCCCGGGGCGAGGACGCCGACCGCGCCCGGCCACTCGTCGACGGTCGGGTCGCTGAGGCCGGGCATGCGGTCGATCAGGTCGAGCAGCGTGACGGTGACGTTGCCGGTGTTCGTGGCGGTGAAGGTGTAGCGGATGCCCTCGCCCGCGGAGCCGGTCGCACCGGGCGCGAGCCGACCCTGCTTGAGCAGGGTGAGCTCCGGAGCCTGGGCGAGGTCGACGCCGGCGGTGTCGGTGGCGCGCACCGTGCCTCCCGTCGGTGCCGTGCCGGTGGCGGTCGCGGCACTCGCGACGCGACCAGCGTCGAGGTCCGCCTGGGTGAGCGCGTACGTCGCGGTGGCCGTGACGGACTGCCCGGGAGCGAGCGTGCCCACGGTGCCCGGCCACGTGCCGTACGTGACGGCGCTCGTGCCGGTCTGGGCGTCCGCGACCACGACGCCCCGGAGCGTCTGGTTCCCCGTGTTCGTGATCGTGTAGCCGAGTCGGACCGTGTCACCGACGGCCGGCGTGCCGGTCGCGGCGAGCTGCTCGGTCTTCGTCAGCGCGATCGCCGGGGCGCCGTCGTTCGTCCTGATCGTGGCGCTGTCGGACGCCGTGACGTCCCCGCCACGTGCGGGCGCCGCCGTGACGGTCGCCTGGTTGACGATCGCGCCCGCGTCGACGTCGCCCTGTGTGACCGTGTAGCCGGCCGTCGCGGTGAGGGCCTGGCCCGGTGCGAGCGAGCCGTCGCCGTTCGGCCCGGCCGCCACCGTGATCGTGCCGAGTCCGGCGAGGCGGTCCGTCACACGGGCCGAGCCGAGCGTGACCTGGCCGGTGTTCGTGACCGTGAAGGTGTAGCGGACGGTGTCGCCGACGCGGCCGGTGCCGCCGTCGACGTACGCGGCGCGCTTCGTGACGCCGACGCCCGCCGCTGCGGTGAGCGCGACCGAACCCTGCGCGGTGTCGCCGACGCGGGTGCCGGTCGGACCGGTGCCCGTGGTGGTCGCGGTGCTCGCGACGCTGCCGCGGTCCACGTCCGCCTGCGTCAGTGTGTACGACGCCGTGGCCGTGACGGACTGGCCGGGTGCCAGGGTGCCGACGGCGGTCGGCCAGGTGCCGAACGCGATGTCCGACAGCCCTGCCTGCGCGTCCGCGAGCTCGACGGCGGACAGCGTCGCCGTGCCGGTGTTCGTGATCGTGTACCCGAACCGCACGGTGTCGCCGGCGACCCCGGTCGCACCGCCGGCGAGCTGCTCGGTCTTGTCGAGCCGGATGCCGGGCACGGCCGTGGCGAGCGCGACGGTCGCGGCGTCCGACGCCGTGACGGAGTCGCCCGTCGGCGTGCTGCCGGTGACGGTGGCGTCGTTCAGCACGCTGCCGGCGTCGACGTCGGCCTGGGTGACGCGGTACGTCGCCGAGCCGGTGACGACCTGCCCGGGGGCCAGGCGTCCGGCGGCGGCCGGCCAGTCGGCGACCTCGACGTCGGACACCCCGGCGAGGACGTCGGAGACGGCGACCCCGGTGACGGTGACGTTGCCGGTGTTGGCGACGCGGAACGTGTAGCGGACGGTGTCACCGACGGCCCCGGTCGAGCCGCCGAGGCTGCCGGTCTTGTCGATCGACAGGGTGCCGCGCGGCGCGACGGTCACGCCGCCGTCGTCGGACGCCGCGACGTCGGCGCCGCGGGGCGGGGTGCCGGTGGTCGTCGCGGTGCTCGCGACGCCGCCGCGGTCGACGTCCTGCTGCGTGAGCGTGTACGTGGCGTGCGCGACGACGGACTGACCCGGTGCCAGGCGTCCGGCGGTGCCGTTGGGCCAGGCGTCGAACCGGACGGCGGACAGGCCCTGCTGCGAGTCGGTGACCCCCACACCGGTGAGCGTGACGTCGCCGGTGTTCGTGACCGTGAACGTGAGGTCGACGGTGTCGCCGGCGGCGCCCGCTCCCCGGTTCGTCTCGGTCTTCTGGATCCCGATGCCGGGCGCTCCGGTCGTCGTGACGACGGTGCGCGTCCCCGAACCGGACACGGTCGTGCCGGCCGGTGTGGTGCCCGTCGTGGTCGCGGTGTTCGCGATCGACCCGGCGTCCACGTCGTCCTGCGTGACGGTGCGGTCCGCCGTGACGACGACCGCCTGGCCGGGCGACAGCCTGCCCGCGGTGGCGTTCGGCCACGTCGTGGTGGGGGTGCCGAGCCCGGCGAGCGGGTCGTCGACCGTCACGGCGGTGAGGGTCGTCTGCCCGGTGTTCGTCGCGGTGACGCTGTACCGGACGACGTCGCCGACGCGCACGGCACCGATGTCGCCGGCGCCGACGACCGCGGCCGTCTTGCGCGTCGACACGGTCGAGGTCGGGTCGAGCACGACGCTGCCGTCGTCGGTCGCCGAGACCGCCGCGCCGCTGCGCCGGTCGGTCGCGGTGGTGGTGGCGCCGCTGGACAGGGCGACGTGGCCGTCGGTGTCCGCCGCGGCGCGGTCGACGTCCGCCTGGGCGAGCCGGTAGCTCGCCGTGGCGGTGACCGACTGGCCGGGGGCGAGCGTGCCGGTGGTCCCGGAGGGCCAGGCGCCGAACGCGATGCCGGACAGCCCCTGCTGCTCGTCGGTCAGCCCGACGCCCGTCAGCGTGGTCGTCCCGGTGTTCGTGATCGTGTACCCGAACCGCACGGTGTCACCGGCGACACCGGCGGCGCCGTCGGCGACGGCCTCGGTCTTGTCGAGCGTGATCGTCGGGGCGCTCGCGTCGACCGCGGTGGTGCTCGTGGCGGTCTTCGTGATCGCGGCTCCGGCCGGCGGGCTGGCGACGGCGTTCGCGGTGTTCACGACGCTGCCGGCGTCCACGTCCGCCTGGCTGATCGTGTACGCCGCCGTCGCCGTCGCGACCTCGCCGGGTGCGACCACGCCGGGGCGGGACAGGTCCGGCCACGTGTACGACAGCACCCCGACGCCCTGCAGCTGGTCGGTCATCTGCAGCAGGTCGAGCGTGGTGTTGCCGGTGTTCCGCGCGGTGAGGGTGAACCGGAGGTCGTCGCCGACGCCGGCGCTGCTGCCCGCGGGCACACCGGACTTCGTGAAGTCGAACGTGTTCACCTGCGTGACGGGGACGGTCCGGTAGCTCGTCGCCGTGACGGCCGCGCCGCCGTTGGACGGCGTGCCGCGGGTCGTCGCCGGGCTGGTGACGTACCCGGCGTCGATGTCCGCCTGGGTCAGCGTGTGCACGGCGGTGGCGGTGACGGTCTGGCCCGGGGTGAGCGTGCCGGTGGTCCCGGACGGCCAGGTGCCGTACGTCGGGCCGGAGGAGGCTCCGGCGTCGGTGATGCCCACGCCGGTCAGCGTGTAGTCACCCGTGTTCGTGACCGTGTACCGGAGGTCGACCGGGTCACCCGGCCGGGGCGCGCTGCCGGTGTCCCGGACGGACGCGTCCTTCACGATGCCGATCGCCGCGGTGTTGTCGGCGTCGGTGGCGATCGTGACCGTCGCGTCGCGGCTCGTCGTGGCACCGGCGGGCGTCGTGCCGGTGACGGTCGCGGTGTTCGTGATCGCGCCGGCGTCGACGTCGGCCTGCGTCACGGTGTACGACGCGGTCGCCCGGAGCCGCTCGCCCGGAGCGAGGGACCCGGCCGTGCCGCCGGACCACTCGAGGTCGCGGAGCTGCCCGGCGGCCGCCGCGTCGGCGACCGGGGTCGAGGCACCGAGCCCGATGAGCTGGTCGCGGAGGGCGAGGCCGCTCAGGGTCACGGAGCCGGTGTTCGTCGCGAGGAACGAGAACACGACGGTGTCGCCGACCCGGCCGCTCTGCACGGCGCCGTCGGCGGACTGGCCGTACCGAGCGGTCTTCGTCAGCGTCACGGCCGGGGTCGGCGTGATCGTGACGCCGTCGGTCGCGGTCGCGGTGACGCGGGTGCCGGCCGGGGTGGTGCCGAACGCGGTCGCCGCGGAGCGGATGCCCCCCGCGTCGACGTCGGACTGGCTGAGCGTGTACGTCGCGGTGGCGGTCGCCGAGCGGCCGGGGGCGAGCGTGATGGTGGTGTCGCCGTCGGCGAAGACGACGCTCGAGATGCCGCGCTGGGCGTCCTGCACGCCGACGACGGTGAGCGTGACGTTGCCGGTGTTCGTGACGACGTAGCGCATGTCGACGTGGTCGCCCGCGGTCGCTGCGCGGGTCGTCGAGCCGTCGGCGTCGAAGGTCTCGGCCTTCGTGACGGCGAGCCCCGGTGCTGCGCTCGAGGTGGGGACGGTCGCGGCCGCGGTGGCGGACACGGTGGCCGGGTCGGTGCCGGTCGGTGCGGTGCCGGTGACCGAGGAGGTGTCGACCAGGGCGCCGGCGTCGACGTCGGCCTGGGTGACGGTGGAGGTGGTGGTCGCGGTGACGGTCTGTCCGGGCGCGAGGGTGTTCGGGGCGTTCGGCCACGCGTACGTCACGGTCCCGCCGAGGGCGTGCACGACCTCGGGGATCGTCAGCGTGACGGTGCCGGTGTTCGTCGCCTGGTAGGTCCACGTGACGACGGAGCCGACGCCGCCGGAACCGCTCGTGACGGACCCGGTCTCGGTGAGGGAGACCGCCGGGGTGCGCTTCGTGCCCACCGAGCCGGTGTCGGTCGCGCGCACGGTGGTGCCACCGGGAGACACACCCGTGGTGGCGGCGTCGCTCGAGACGGTGCCGCGGTCGACGTCCGCCTGGGTGAGCGTGTAGGTCGCGGTGACGGTGACGGACTGCCCGACGCCGAGGGTCCCCGCGGTGCCGGACGGCCACGTGCCGTAGGTGAACGCGGAGTGCCCGGACTGCTCGTCGGTGAGCGTCACGTTCGTCAGGGTCTGGTTGCCGCTGTTCGTGATCGTGTACCCGAGCCGGACGGTGTCACCCGCGACGCCGGTGGCACTCGTGGCGAGGCGCTCGGTCTTCGCGAGGGAGATCGCCGGTGCGCCCGAGGCCGGGGTGACCGTGGCCGCGCCGGTCGCCCGGACGGTGCCGCCGGTCGGGGTGGTCGCCGTCGAGGTCGCGGTGTTCACGATGCTGCCTGCGTCGACGTCCGACTGGGTGACGGCGTAGGTCGCGGTTCCGCGGACGGTCTGCCCCGGCGCGAGGGTGCCGGTGGTGCCGGACGGCCACGTGCCGAAGGTGATCCCGGACAGCCCGGCGAGCTGGTCGCGCACGCCGACGCCCGTGAGCGTGGTGGTGCCGGTGTTCGCGACGTCGAAGCGGTACGTGACCGTGTCGCCCGCGGCGCCGGTCCCGCCGACGACGGCGCTCTTCGACACGGCGATGCCCGGCGCCGGCGCGATCGTCTGCGTGGCGGTGGCCGGGGTGGACACAGCGGTCCCCTGCGGCGTGGTGCCGGACACGGTCGCACGGTTCGCCACCGTGCCGGCGTCGACGTCGGCCTGGGTCACCGTGTACGACGCGGTCGCCGTCACGGACTGGCCCGGTGCGAGGCGTCCGGCGGCACCCGGCCACGTGTACGTCAGCGTCCCGAGCCCGGCGTGCGGGTCGGTGATCGTGACGCCGGTGAGGGTCTGGTTGCCGGAGTTCGTGGCCCGGAACGCGTAGGTCAGGGTGTCGCCCGCGCGGCCGGTGTACCCGCTGCCCGTGGTGACCGACTTGGTGAACCCGAGTGCCGGCGACCCGGTGAGCGGGATCGTGCCGGAGCCCTGCGCCGTTGCGGTCGACGTGCCGGACGGCCCGGAACCGGTCGCCGTCGCGGTGTTCGTCACCGATCCGGCGTCGAGGTCGGTCTGGGACACGGTGCCGGTCGCCGTCGCGGTCGCGGTCTGGCCCGGGGCGAGCGTGCCGTCGGTCCCCGGCCACGTGTACGTCAGCCCGGAGAGTCCGGCGAGCGAGTCCGTCGCGCCGACCGAGGTCAGGGTGGTGGTGCCGGTGTTCGTGATGCGCAGGGTCCAGGTGGTGCGGTCGCCCGCGGTGCCGGTCGACCCGGCGTCGAGCGCGCCGGACTTCGCGACGCTGATCGCGACGGTCCGGTCGACGGACACCGACGCCGCGGTCGCCTGCGACACCAGGGTGTTGCCCGGCGTGGTGCCCGCGATGGTCGCGGTGTTCCGGACGGTCCCGGCGTCGACCTGCGCCTGTGTCAGGGTCGAGGTCGCGGCGGCGGTGACGGTCTGCCCCGGCGCCAGGCGGCCCGTCGTCCCCGGCCACGAGTACGTGATCGCCGACAGGCCCGCGAGCTGGTCGGTGATCGCGACGCCCGTGAGCGTGACGTTGCCGGTGTTCCGGGCGCTGAACGTCCAGTTCACGGTGCCGCCGGCCGCCGGCGAACCCGAACCGGCCACGGCACCCGTCTTCGTGAACGTCAGGGCCCCGGACGACGGCACGGGCAGGGTGTTCGGACTGGTCGCCGAGACGGACCCCTGCGCGGGCGTGGTCGCGGTCGCGCGCGCCGTGTTCACCACGCTGCCGGCGTCCACGTCGGCCTGGGTGAGCGTGTACGTCGCGGTGGCCGTGACGGACTGGCCCGGAGCGAGGGTGCCCGCGGTGCCGGACGGCCACGTGCCGTACACCGGCGTGGAGACGCCGGTGAGCGCGTCGCCGATGCTCACGGCGGTGAGGGTCTGGTTGCCGGTGTTCCGCGCGGTGAACGTGTAGTTCACGGTGTCACCGGCACGACCGGTCGCTCCCGACGCGAGTGCGCCGGTCTTCGACACGGCGATCCCCGGCGTCGCGGGCACGGTCGTCCGCGCGGTGGCGGCGTTCGTCGCGGTCGTGCCGTTCGGCGCGGTGCCGGTCGCCGTCGCGGTGTTCTGGACGTACCCGGCGTCGACGTCCTTCTGGGTCAGCTTGTAGGTCGCCGTCCCCGAGGCGCTCTGGCCGGGGGTGAGCCGTCCGGCGGTGCCCGGCCACGCGTACGTGATCGTCGACAGCCCGGTGAGCGGGTCGGCGACGGTCACGCCGGTGAGGGTGGTGTTGCCGGCGTTCCGGACCGTGAACGTGTAGGTCACGGTGTCCCCGACGGCGCCGGTCGCCCCGGACGCCAGCGCGCCGGTCTTGGCGATCGCGATGCCGGGTGCGCGGGACACCGCGACCGTGGCGGAGGCCGTCGACGAAGCGGGCTGACCGGAGCCGTCGGCACGGGTGTTGCCCGCACCGGTCGCCGTGTTCACCACACTGCCGGCGTCGACGTCGGCCTGGGTGAGTGTGGACGTGGCCGTCGCGGTGACGGTCTGGTTCGGGTCGAGCTGCCCGGTGGTCCCCGGCCAGCTGTACGTCAGCGCGGAGATCCCGTTCAGCCCGTCGGCGATCGCGACGCCGTACAGCGTGGTGTTGCCGGTGTTCGTGGCGCTGAACTGCCAGTTCACGGTGTCGCCGACCTTGCCGGTGGCTCCGGTCGCGAGCGCACCGGTCTTCTCGAGGGCGATCTTCTGCGCGGCAGCGATGTTGACGGTCTTCGAGGTCTGCCCGCTCGTCACGGCGGTGCCGGACGGGTTCGTGCCGGTCGCGGTCGCGGTGTTCGTGATCGACCCGGCGTTCACCTGCGCCTGCGTGAGCGTCGAGGTGGCGGTCGCGGTGACGGACTGGCCCGGCGCGAGCTTGCCAGTCGTGCCGGAGGCCCACGTCCCGTACGTGATCGTCGAGATCCCGGCGAGCGGGTCGGCGATGGTGACGCCCGTGAGGGTGCGGTTGCCCGCGTTCGTCACGGTGAAGGTCCAGTTGACGGTGTCCCCGGCCCGCCCGGTCGCGCCGGACGCCAGAGTCCCGTCCTTGACGATGGTCAGACTGGAGGCATCGGTCACCGCCACGGTCGCCGTCGCGTCCGGCGCGGTGACGGTGCCGCCGGTGGCGCCCCGTGCTGCGGCTCCGGCGGTGTTCACGACGCTGCCCGCGTCGACGTCGGTCTGCGTGAGCGCGTACGTCGCGGTGGCGGTCACGGTCTGCCCCGGTGCGAGCGTGCCGCTCGTGCCGGACGGCCAGGTGCCGTAGGTGAGCGCCGAGACACCGGTGAGCCGGTCGGTGATCGACGCGGAGGTCACGGTCTGGTTGCCGGCGTTGCGCAGGGTGAACGACCAGTTCACGGTGTCGCCGGCCCTGCCCGTTGATCCGGCGGCGACGGCGCCGCTCTTGGTCAGGACGAGCGCGTTCGCGGCGGGGACCGCCACGGTGGCCGTGGCGGTGGGTGCCGTGACGGTACTGCCGGTCGCACTCCGTCCGGCGGCCGTGGCGGTGTTCGTCAGCGTGCCGGCGTCGACCTGCGCCTGGGTGAGCGTCGAGGTGGCGGTCGCGGTGACGGTCTGCCCGGGGGTGAGCCGGCCGGTGGTGCCCGACGGCCACGTGCCGTAGGTGATGGCCGAGACGCCGGCGAGCTGGTCGGTGATCGCGGCACCGGTGATGGTCTGCGCGCCGGAGTTCGTCAGGCGGAAGGTCCAGTTCACGGTGTCGCCGACCCGGCCGGTGCTCCCGGAGGCGAGGGCGCCGGCCTTCGTCAGCGTGAGGGCGTTCGCGGCCGTCAGTGGCTGGGTGCGGGACGCGGTCGCGGTGGGCTTCGGCCCGCCGTCCGGGTCGGTGCCGGTGACGGTGGCGGTGTTCGCGACGGACCCGGCGTCGACGTCGGTCTGCGTCAGCGTGTAGGTGGCGGTCGCGGTGACGGCCTGGCCGGGCTGGAGGGTGCCGCTCGTGCCGGACGGCCAGGTGCCGTAGGTGAGCGCGGAGAGCCCGGACAGCGGGTCGGTGATCGCGACGCCGGTGAGCGGGGCGGTGCCGTTGTTCGTGGCGGTGAACGTGTAGTTCACGGTGTCGCCCGCCTTGCCGGTGGCGCCGGAGGCGAGGGCGGAGGTCTTGGTGAGGGCGAGGGACGACAGGTAGGTGTTCGTCGAGCCGGTGTCGGCGACGGTGATGGTGGTGTCACTCGTGACCTGGGCGGTCGCGGTGACCGAGCTCGTGGTGGACGCGGCGGTGGGCGGCGGACCCGTGCACCGGACGGTCGCGGTCGCTCCGGAGGCGAGCGGCCCGGCGATCGTCGTCGACGGCGTGCAGGTCTCGGTGTCCGGGAACGTCAGCTGGATGTTCGACAGCGACACCGACCCGTTGTTCGTCACGGTGATCGTGAACGCCGTGTTCTCGGTCGCGGTGCGGTACTGGTCGTTCACCGAGCCGTCCAGGGTCTTCACGACGCTGAGCGCGGCCGTCGGCACCGACAGCACGGCGTTCTGCAGCAGGTAGGAGTCACCGCTCGTGCCGACGGTGAGCGTCATCGACGTGTCGCCCTTGTCGACGCCGCTGAGCGTCTGGGTGTGCACGTCGACGCTCTGGTTCGTGAACGTCGACGTGTCGCTGGTCTGCGTGTACCGCACCGAGCCGTCCGCCTGCCCGACACCGATGTTGCCGGAGGCGTTCTTCGTGTTGAGCACCTCGGTCGGACTGCCGCCCTGCGGGGTGTACCGCATGTAGTCGCCGGTGATGCCACGGTCGCCCTCGTACAGGGTGTAGCCGAACTTCACGCCGGCCTGCAGTGCCGAGAACCCGGTGAAGTTGACGGTGAGCGGGCTGTCCGAGGCGGCCTCGCGCACGTGGCCCTGGTAGTAGATGACCCGGTGCGGGGCACTCGCAGCGTTGCCGGGGATGTACTTGCCGTAGTCGTAGACGACCGTGAGCGACCAGCCCGCGTAGCAGCCGGCACCGACCGCGGCCCAGATGTTGCCGGCGCTGATGTTCAGCGCCGACCCGGTGGTGGCGTTCGCGAACGCGCTGGTGACGTCAGCCGAGGCCGAGTAGTACAGCGCACTCGCCTGCGACGCCGGGTCCTCGAGGAGGGCCTGCGGGGCGACGGTCTGGATCGCGCCGGAGCCGACCTTGAACTGCACGCCCTGGGTCCGGTAGCCCGAGGCGGCGTCCGGCCGGGTGGCGTACCACTGCGAGCCGTTCGCCGAGTTGCCCGAGCAGGTCACGTTGCCGGCACCCGTGAAGACGCCCGTGTTGGCGCTCCAGTCGAGGTACGCCTTGGCGACGGTCGCACCGGCCGGGATCGTCAGCGCGCCGGTCGACGAGTTCGTGGTGAAGCCGGAGACGGTGTTCGAGTTCACCATCTTGAAGTAGTCGTTGTACGACGTGGAGACACCGGTGCCGGGGTTGTTCGCGTGCAGGTCCGTGCAGCTGCCGCTGGTGTTCGTCGCGGTGAGCGCGGAGCCGGTGCACGCGAGCACACCGTTGCCCGTCATGGTGAAGTCGCCGTTGACGGTCGCCTGGTAGTTCGGCGACTGGTCCGCCCCGGTGCCCCACTGCACGACGGCGGCCTGTGCGACACCCTCGGTGCCGAGCGCGACGCCGGCGGTGGGGATGAGCACGGCGAGCGCCATCGCGATCCCACGGAACCAACGGGGACGGGCGATGGTCTCCGCGCGGTGGCGGGGACGGGGTGCGAGCAGCAAGCAGTGACCTTCCGGGCACGACGAACAGACCCTTGGGAGTGGTCGGGTCCACGCTGCCGGGTGGGATCAGGGATGCGGCGACCGCCTCACAGGTCGTCCAGTCGATCATCTGTCGTGTTGTGGACAGTCGTTGTCCAAACGAGTGATTTTCACCCTGCGGTTCACCCCGTTCGGGGGACAGCCCGGGCGCGCCGCGGACGGTGTCTCACGCGGCTGACACGCCTCCCCGACGCCGAGACACCGCCGGACGCCCGAGACACCGCCGGTTCCGGCGGTGTCTCGGGCGGAAGGCGGCGTCTCGCCGACGCCGCGGTGTCTGGCCCGTGCGAGACACCCCACGCTCGACGGGTCAGGGCAGCTCGGCGTGCTGGACGACCCAGCTGTGCATCACGATCGCCGCGGCGGCCGAGGCGTTGATGCTCCGCGTCGACCCGAACTGCGTGATCTCGAGGTGTCCGTCGGCACCCGCCACGGCTTCCTCGGTGAGGCCGCGGCCCTCCTGCCCGAACAGGAACACGCACCGCTCCGGGATCGGCGCCGTCTCGATGCGCGACGCCCCGGGGGTGTTGTCGATCGCGATCACCGGGCGACGATCAGCACGCATGGCCTCGAGGAACGACGACACGTCCGGGTGGTACCGCACGTGCTGGTACCGGTCGGTGACCATCGCGCCGCGCTTGTTCCACCGTCGGCGCCCGATGATGTGCACCGTCCCCGCGAGGAACGCGTTGGCACTCCGGACGATGGACCCGATGTTGAGGTCGTGCTGCCAGTTCTCGATCGCCACGTCGAAGGTGTGCCGGCGTGTGTCGAGCTCGGCCACGATGGCGTCCATCGACCAGTACCGGAACCGGTCGACGACGTTGCGGGTGTCCCCGTTCGCCAGCAGCTCCGGGTCGAGCCGCGGGTCGTCCGGCCACGGCTCGGGGTGCGGACCCACCCCGTGGGTGGTCGCCTCGTGCGTGGGCTGCGGCTCCGGCGCGTCGCCGGGACCGGACGGGAGGCGCTGGGTCACGTCCCCAGCGTACGTCCCGCCCGCCACGCGCCCCGTCCGGCGTCGGTCACCCCGGCCGCGCGCACCCCCTCGCACCGTGCGACCCCCGGGGCCGCAGCGTGCGAGGTTCCGTGCACGGTGCGGGGCCGCGACCCTCGCACACTGCGGGAGACCTCGCACCGAACCGCGCGGCGTCGGCGGGACCTCGCACCGTGCGAGGGCCGGCAGGACCTCGTGCGAGGGTCGGCGGGACCCCTCAGCGAATGCGGGACTCGATCCCCGCGATGAGCACGTCGAGCCCGAGGTCGAAGCGGGCGTCGTACGAGTGCTCACCGAGGAGCTCCCCCACGAGCGCGTGCCGCTCCGGACGCCCGGCCTCCGCCGAGCCCCGGCCGACCTGCACACCGGTGTGCCCGACCACGAAGTCGTACACGACGAAGAACGCGTACATCGCCTCGGCGTCGGGCAGCCCGGCGGACCGGAGCGCCCCGACGACCTTCGCCACGACGGCGTCGGACTCGGTCGACACCAGGGCACCACGACGACTGTGCGACTCGAGCACGAGGGGGTGGGTCAGCATGAGGTCGCGGAAGGTCGTCGCGAAGACCCGCACCACGGCGTGCCACTCGTCCGGCCACACGAACGTCGCGGTGAACTCGTCGACGGTGCGCCGCACGAGTTCGGCGTGCAGGTCGTCGAGGCCGCCGATGGTCCGGTGTACGGTCATCGGCGCGACGCCCAGCCGGACGCCGAGTGCCCGGAACGACAGTCGGTCGAGACCGTCCTCGTTCGCGATGGCCGTGGCGGCGTCGATCACCTGCTCGCGGCTGAGCACGTTCGGCCGGCCACGGCGTCGTCGCGGGGTCACCTCGGCCTGCTCCGGCGCCGCGGTGGGCCGGGGTGTGACGGTCGGGGTTCCGGGTTCGACGAGCACTTCGGGTCTCCTTGATTCGGTACGTATCCCGAAAAGCCTAGGGCAAAGCCGACCGGCGTTCGGTGTCTCGACCATCTCGAGTCCGCGACCGGCGCGCAAGAGCCGATCCGTGCCTCCCGGCCTTCTCGAAGCCGGCACCGAGCCGGGCCGTCACGGGCGCGCACTAGGGTGAGGGGCATGGCAACCCGCGACGAGGTCGAGTGCTGGCTGACCGACATGGACGGCGTGCTCGTGCACGAGAACCAGGCGCTCCCCGGGGCGCCCGAGCTGATCCAGCAGTGGCTCGACGAGGGCACGGAGTTCCTCGTCCTGACGAACAACTCGATCTTCACCCCGCGCGACCTCAGCGCCCGGCTCCGCTGGTCCGGCATCCACGTCCCCGAGGAGCGCATCTGGACGAGCGCCCTCGCCACGGCGGACTTCTGCAAGTCCCAGATGCCCGGCGGCTCCGCGTTCGTGATCGGCGAGGCCGGCATGACCACCGCGCTGCACGAGGCCGGCTTCATCATGACCGAGACCGCCCCCGACTACGTGGTCGTCGGCGAGACCCGGAACTACTCGTTCGAGGCGATCACCAAGGCCGTCCGCCTCATCCGCGATGGTGCCCGCTTCATCGTCACCAACCCGGACGCGACCGGCCCGAGCGCCGAGGGCGTCCTCCCGGCGACCGGTGCCATCGCCGCGATGATCGAGAAGGCCACCGGCAAGCAGCCGTACGTGGTCGGCAAGCCGAACCCGATGATGTTCCGCTCGGCGATGAACCGGATCGGTGCGCACTCCGAGAACACCGGCATGATCGGCGACCGCATGGACACCGACGTGCAGGCCGGCATCGAGGCAGGGCTCCACACCGTCCTCGTCATGACCGGCATCAGCGACCAGGCCGAGATCGACCGCTACCCGTTCCGCCCGAGCGAGGTCATCTCCGGCGTGCACGAACTCGTCCGCACGGAGCCCATCGAAGTCGAGATGTAGCCGTGCGGTGGGACCCGGCCCGCTACGCGGCCTTCGGTGACGAGCGGTCGCGGCCGTTCCACGACCTGGTCGCCCAGGTCGGCCTGGAGGCGCCCCGTCGCGTCGTCGACCTCGGCTGCGGTCCCGGGGCCCTCACCGCCACGTTGGCAGCACGGTGGCCCTCGGCGTCGGTGGTCGGGCTGGACAGCTCGGCGGAGATGTTGGAGTCGGCACCGGTCCGCCCGGGGTTGTCGTTCGAGCTGGGCTCGATCGAGGACTGGACCCCCGGCCCCACGGACGACGTCGTCGTGACGAACGCGGCGCTGCAGTGGGTGCCGTCGCACGTGTCCCTGCTGCCCCGGTGGCTCGACGCGATGCCGTCGGGGTCGTGGTTCGCGATGCAGGTGCCGGGCAACTTCGGGTCACCGTCGCACGGCCTCATGCGGTCGGTCGCCGCCGACGGCCCGTGGGCGTCCGCGCTCGACGGGGTGCTCCGCGCGGACCCGGTGCTCGACCCGGCGGGCTACCTCGCCATCATGCTCGACGCCGGGTACGAGGCCCGCGCGTGGGAGACCACCTACGCACAGCTCCTGCCCGGCGAGGACCCGGTGTTGACGTGGGTACGTGGGACCGGACTCCTGCCGGCACTGCAGGCGCTCGATGCTGCGGACCCGTCCGGCGAACTGACGGCCGCGTACGAGGCCCGCTACGCCGCGGCCCTGCGCGGGGCGTACCCGATGGGACCACACGGCACGGTGTACCCGTTCCGTCGGGTCTTCGCCGTCGGCCGCAAGCCCTGACCCGCCGTCACGGCGGTCATCGGCGGCGCTGTCGGCTGAGCGGCCTGGCGCACAACCAAAGTGGCCTCGCACCGCGCGAACCCGCGGTTCCGGGCCACTTCGGTTGTGCGGCAGCGAGCCGAACCGCGCGACGGCAACCGCGGCCGCGGCGCAGCAGCGGCCGCCGCCGCCCGACCGCTACTCGACCGTCACGAGGGTCCCGAGCGGCAGGGCGTTCAACGCCGCCACCGCCTCGGCGTCGAGCCGCACGCACCCGTGCGACACCGCACCCGAGGTCGTCGCGTTCCAGTGCAGGCCGATCAGCCCGCCGTCGTGCCCGCCGTACGGTTCATCGGCAGCGCTCGAGTGCAGGGACGTCAGCTGGATCGGGTGGTCGCCGGTGCCCTGCGCCGGATCGACGTACCGCTGCTCGAGGTACCCGGTGACCCCGGTCGGCGTCGGGGTGTCCGCCGTGCCGACCCCGGCGCGGAACCGCTGGACCGCTGCACCGTCCGACGAGACGATCGACACGGTCTGGTCCTTCGTCGAGATGACGACGCGGGAGGTCGGCGTCGACACCTCCCGGAGCAGCGCCACTGGGACCCACGCCGAGGTCTGCGCCGCAGCGGATCCCCCGGCGGCCGAGGGCAGCTGCTGGCGCGCCGGGGTGAGGACGCGCTCCCAGTCCCCGTCGCGCTCGAGTCCGACGACCGTGGTGGGCTGCCGGAGGAAGTCCGAGGCGGCGAACCGGGCGACGGGTGTGGTCCGCGCGGCCCCGAACAGGGGCGCGTCGGCGCGGAGCTGGAAGACGGTGTCCGAGGTGACCGTCCGGTCGAAGGGCATCAGCCCGCCGATGACGGCCGAGTACTGCGCCTCCGGCAGCGCGGCGAGCGCCGCGGCGTCGACGTGCGGCACGGCGGGCACCGGTGACGCCGACGTCGTGGCGGGCGGCGCGGTGTGTCCGGGTGCCGCCGAGACGGCCGAGGGTGGACCGACGACGAGCGGGACCACGACGGCTCCGGCGAGGACGACCGCGCCGGCCGCGGCCACGCCGGCCCAGAGGGTGCGCTTGCGCATGGGGACTCCTGGAAGGGGAGACCGGTCGGCGCGCGGGCGCCGACCGGTCGGGGTGGAACGGATCGGCCCGGATCAGCCGGAGACGACCGGCAGGTGGACGCCGGTGCCCGGGTCGACGACCGCGGTCCCGGTCCCGCCACCGGTGCCCGTGCCGGCAGCGGCGGGGGTCACCGTGATCGCGAGCGGTGCGACGAGCGCCGAGGCACCGGACGCGTCGACCACGTCGATCGTGTGCGCTCCCGTGGCGGTGCCCGCCGGGATCGTCACGCTGCCCGACACCGTGCCGTCGGCGGCGACGGTGAGCGTGCCCACCGTGACCGGGTCGGAGTGCAGCACGACCTGCAGCGACGCACCCGAGGTGAAGCCGGTGCCGGCGAGGGCGAGCGAACCGCCGGCGGTCACCGAGGTGCCCTTCGGCGCCGTCAGCACACCGGTCACGACGCGTGCGGTGCCGCCGGTGGCGAGGACCTTCGCGGTGCCGTCGGCGGAGACCGCGACCGTGGCGCTCGTCGCGGCGGCGAGGTCGAGGCGCTCCCACGAGCCCGCGGCCGTCCCGGACTGGTCGAGCGGGAACCCGGACGCGATCTCGGTCTGCGCGAGGACCGAGGTGCGCTGCGCGTCGGTGAGGGTCGGGAACGCCGTGAGGAGCAGGTTCGACGCACCGGTCGGCACCGAGGGGGCGAGCCCGGTGGTGCCGGTCGCCGCGAAGCCGTAGGTCATCCGCTCGCGGTACACCGCGGCGGCCGAGGCGCGGTCGGTGACGACCTGGGCGGTGCCGCCGGGGATCGCGGCGCCGCCGTACGGGTCGTCCGAGTAGGCCTTCGAGTGGGCGATGCAGTTCGCGAGGGTGTCGCCGCACTGTGCCTCCAGGTAGGAGACGAGTTCCTTCCGCGCGGGCTCGAGGACGTCGGTGCGGTACTGGGTGTCCGACCAGCGGGCGGCGAGCGCTGCCTCGCCGTCGATGCGCCCGCCCATGATGTCGAGCGGGTAGTGCACGCCGAGGACGATGCGGTCGTTGCCGGCCTCCGAGGCGCGGGCGAGGAGCTCCGGCGCCAGCTCGGGCACGAGCGTCGCGAGGGTGATGCCCGCCTGGTACGCCGTGGTGGTGTGGCCGCTCGGGTACGAGCCGCCCGTGCAGATGCCGACGGTGCCGTACCCGGGGTCGAGGACGACGTCGTTCGGGGAGAACTCGTGCGTGGTGTCGGTCGCGACCGGCACGCGGGTGATGTCGAGCGTCCCGTCGGCCGACGCCCAGGCCTTGCCGGCGCGGTTCGCGGCGAGCGACGACGCGTTCACCTTCGACGGGGCGCAGCCGGTCTGGTCGTCGGTGGCGGGCAGCGTGGCGGTGGTGGTACCCGGCAGGTACGGGCGGGGGTAGCTGTAGTGCGCCTTCGCGTCACCCGTGCTGACGTAGGCGCCGCTGGTGCCGTTCGACGAGTTCACGAGCGCCGAGGTGAGCGGCAGCTTCCCCGAGTTCCGGCCCTCGACGTAGATCTTCTCGAGCGCCGGACCGAGGCCCTGCGACACCGTCATCGACTGGTCGTAGGCGGTGTTCGTCGCGTTCTGGTACTCGGAGTCCTGCAGCGCCTTGCGCTGCTGCGCCGTCGTGGCGTGCTGGTTGATCCACGAGGTCAGCTCGTCGTTCTTCGCGAGCGTCCCGGCGTCGAGGACGGTGCCGTGCAGGTCGTTCGTCCCGCTCGACGTCCAGTACTGGTCGTACCCGCTCAGCAGCGAGACGAGGTCGGGCTTGGCGGTGTCGCTCGGGTACCCCGCCGCGGTGGCGACGAGGGGCGAGCCCACGACGAGGGCGGTCGCGACGGCGGCGACGGTCACCCCGCGGAGTGCTGATCTGTGCATGCGCCGAACGCTAAGGACGGGTGGTTGCCGAGTGGGGAACGGTTCACCAAGCCGAGGTGAACCGGACCGCAGCCTGTGCGCACTCGCAGCCCCGTGCCTCCAGTCCGGCTGTCGTCACCACACGGCGGACGGGAGGCGCGGCTCGTCCCCCAGCACCGCGTACGCCGCCATGGGCGGTACCGTCCGCCACCGGCGCCGCAGGCGGCGCGGCCGGTCGTCCCGCCACGCGATCACCCCGCCGGCGACGATCCCGAACGCGAGCACCGCGAACGAGAAGAGCCCGACGACACCGACGAGCACGAGCGTGGACGTATCGTGGACGTCGCTCGTCGCCGAGAGCGCGATCGACCCGAAGTCCCAGAACGCGTGCAGCAGCACGGGCACGAGCAGGTTCCCGGTCAGCCGGCGCGCGACGTACAGCGTCGAGCCGAAGGACGCCGCGAACACGACCTGTACGAGCGTCGCACCGAGACCGGCCCCGGCGAGCGCGTTGAGCAGGTGCAGCAGGCCGAACAGCACGCACGACGCGATCCACACGCCGAACTCGGGCAGCCGCCGGCGGAGCCCGACGAGCAGCACGCCGCGGGTCATCAGCTCCTCGAACACGCCGACGAACACCACGCCCAGGGCCAGCAGCAGGAAGTAGTGCCCCGGCAGCGCGGACCAGTCGACCAGGGGCAGCCGCACCAGGCAGACCACCGCGATGAGGGCAGGAGCAAGCCAGGTCCACCGCAGCCTCGTCCGGGTGGGGTCGACCGTCGCGATCCGCCACCAGCCGAGCCCCGTGACGACCAGGCAGAGGGCGACGGCGGCGATGCCCTCCGGCAGGACGAGCGACCGGAGGACGCTGTCGACCGTCTGCCCGAGCGTCGGGTAGTCGTCGCTCGGACGCGCGCGCCACGCACTGATCGCGGCGAACACCACGAGGGGCGCGAGCCCCACCAGCAACGACGGCGGGACCGGCCAACGGCGGCGACGGGCGGGGGCGGCTGTGGTCACCCGCTGTTTGTACCATTGGGGCATGCGCCTGCCCTCCCTGTCCACCATGGCGGAGGACTACGTCAAGCTCGTCTGGAAGGCGAGCGAGCGCGGCGGCCCCGGACTCGCGACGCGGGACATCGCCGCGACGCTCAAGGTCTCGGCGTCGACGGTGTCGGGCAACCTCCGGAAGCTCGACCGGGACGGCCTCATCGAGCACACCCCGTACTACGGCGTCGTGCTCACCCCGCTCGGGCAGCAGGTCGCGGTGGCGATGGTGCGGCGGCACCGGCTGATCGAGACGTTCCTCGTGCAGCGACTCGGGTACTCGTGGGACGAGGTCCACACCGAGGCCGAGTCGCTCGAGCACGCGGTGTCGGAGACGTTCCTCGACCGGGTCGACGCCGACCTCGGGCACCCGACGCACGACCCGCACGGCGACCCGATCCCGCGTGCGGACGGCACCGTGCCGGACTCCCCCGGGACCCTGCTCGCACGCGTCGAGCCCGGCGCGTGCGGCACCGTCGACCGTGTCTCCGACGACGACCCCTCGTTGCTGCGGTACTTCGACGAGCTCGGGGTCGGGCTCGGGACGCACCTGCGGGTGGAGCAGGTGCGGGACTACGCGGGCGTGATCGCGGTGTCGCGCCGGGGTCCGTCGGGCGAGGAGTCCCTCGTCGACCTGCCGGCAGCGGCGGCGTCCGCGATCTGGCTCGCCCCCGACGCCGACTGACGCGCGGCTGCGGCGGGCGCCCGCGCGGGGTCGCGGCCGCGGCCGCACAACTCGCCGCTCACGTCCGCCGAGATCGCACGAAGTGCCGCCCACACGCCCGCAGAACCACCGAAAGTGCGATCTCGCGGGCGGCCCCGGCCGGGCGGCCCCGGCCGGGCGGCCCCGGCCGGGCGGCCCCGGCCGGGCGGCCGGCCCGGCCGGGCCCCCGCGTCAGTCGCGGAACGCGGGGGACGACGGCCGGCGGAACGGCGCCGAGATCGTCGGCAGGATGTCCCGGCGGTTGATCCAGAACACCACGAGCGCCGCCACCAGGTGCACGATGCTGAGCACCCAGCGCCCGTTCGTGTCCGTGACGAAGAACTGCACCGCGAACAACGCCGCGAGCGCGATCGCCGACCACCGGTGGAACCGCAGCGCGATGATGATCGCCACGCCGAGCACGGTCTGCGACGCGGTCAGCATGAACTCCTCGACCTGCCGCGAGTCCAGCGGCAGCCCGCCCGTGGTCCCGCCACCGAGGACGTGCGCGATCGGCAGCGACCCGACGAGCAGCGACCACTGGTTGACCTTCGAGGCGATGAGCGTCCCGATGGCCGCACCGCCCATGCCGCGCAGCGCGAACAGCGCGGCGACGATGAACTCCGGCGCCTCGGTGGCGAGCGGCGCGAGCCACTGCACCAGGAAGTAGCTGTCGATGCCGAGGGCGCTGCCGGAGTCCACGAGGGCGTCGGCGAACGGCTCCGCCGAGGACAGGATCACCGCGGCGGCCACCACGAACAGCGCCACGATCGTCCAGCGGCGGGCACGCTGCGGCATCGACGCGATGTTGCCCGCCATGCCGACGAGCTCCTCGTCGTCATCGTCGTCGGTCACCTTCGACGCCCGCCAGAGGTACCAGACGAACGCCGCGAGCAGCACGAACCCGAACCACATCGGGATCGACCCCATCAGCGGGATCAGGAACGCGACCAGGGCGAGGAGCGCCAGGAACCCGATGTCGAGCCTCGACGAGCGTTCGAGTTCGAGCACGCGGGTCGCCGACGCGGGGAGCGAGCCGGTCCTCACGAACCGCCGGGCCACGAGCAGCGAGATGATCACGACGAGCGGCCACCCGAACCCGAGCAGCAGCCTGTTGGAGCCGGTCATGTTGGCTGCGGCGAACTGCTCGTACGCGGGGTCGTACCCGGAGCGGAACGCGTAGTACAGGTCGACGGCGTACTCGGGCAGCACGGCGATGAGGGCGAGGATCGCGATCGCGAGGGCGCCGGCGATGTCCTTCTGCGCGGCCTCCGCGGCCCAGGCGAGCAGGAACGACGCGGCGACGACGGCCCCGCCGAAGACGAGCAGGTCGACGAGCGCGTTCGGGGCGAAGCCGCCGACCCGGAAGACGACGGCGGGTAGGGCGATGGCGATGCAGATCGCGATGCGACCCCAGGCGCTGGCGCCCATCCGGGGCGGTGCGACGGCGGGCGCGGCCGCAGGGGACAGGGTGTTCGTCATGGTGGTCCTCGTGGTCGAGCCATGACGCTGCACCCACTCGAGCGGCTTCGGCCATGGCGGAACGGCCGAAGGTCTCGCTCGCCTCGAGGGCCACGTGCACCGGGCCGATCGTCGTGATGGCCAGTGTGTCGATGCACGCGCTGGGAGCTACTCCCCTTCGACACCCACCTTGGCGCGCTCCGATCGGCGTGCGCAAGCCGATCGGGCCTGTTCGGCATCCCGAATTCCGGTGTTCCCCGACCCGCCCCGGAACGGCCTGGAGGCGCGGGGCGGGGCCGCCACGCGCCTCCAGGCCGTCATCGGGTCACGCCCACCGCGCGCGGGCGCGGCCCGTCACCCCTTCGCGGACCGCGTGCGGCCGAGCGCGACCTCGCGGCGAGCGCGCTCGACGGCGAGCGCACTCGCCGCGTCCGGGTCCTGGAGCAGCCGGTCGATCTCGACGACGTGCGCCCGGACCTCGGCGTCCGAGCTGCCGGCAGCGTCGTCGAGGACGGGGCGGACCGTGTCCTCGCCGAGGGCGACGATCGCCCGGCTGAGGCTCAGGCGCGTCTCGCGGTCCCCCTGCCCGAGGTGCGTCGCGAGGGTCCGTGCGAGCGCGCCGGACTCGGCGTCCGGCACGATCGCTGCGGCGGTGCGCCAGGCGGCCCGCAGGACCTCGACGTCCGGGTCACGGAGCAGCGGACGGACCGACGGCCAGACACTCGGGTCGCCGATCTTCGACAGGGTGTGCAGCGCCTGGCTCCTGGCCTGCGGCACCGGTCGATCGAGCTCCGGCAGCACCCGTCGGACCACCTCGTCGGCGGGTTGGCGGATGAGCGCCCACGTGAGCATGTCGCGGACGAAGAAGTCCGGCTCCACCGCGCACCGCTCCACGAGCACGTCGAGGTCCGCCGCGTCCGGGTGGGTCCCGGCGTCCATGACGGCGCGCAGCCGGACGGAGGAACGCGGGTCGGCGAGTGCGGTGGTGAGCGCGGACATGGGTCCATGGAAGCGCACCGTGCTGCGTGACGTCCGGAGACGGCGCACCAAGGGTCGAGGCATAGCGTGGGACGGACCGCTCCGACCCTGCACGAAAGGACCCCCATGCCCCGCATCGGAACCAGCGACCTCACCGTGTTCCCCCTCGCCCTCGGCGGCAACGTCTTCGGCTGGACCGCCGACGAGCAGACCTCCCACCAGGTGCTCGACGCGTACACCGCGGCCGGCGGGGACTTCGTCGACACCGCGGACGTCTACTCCGCCTGGGCCCCCGGCAACCAGGGCGGCGAGTCCGAGCGGGTCATCGGCTCGTGGTTCGCGAAGTCCGGCAAGCGGGACGACGTCGTCATCGCCACGAAGGTCTCGCAGCACCCGCAGTTCTCCGGCCTCGGCGCCGCGAACGTCGCAGCCGCCGCGCGTGCGAGCCTCGAACGTCTCGGCACCGACCGGATCGACCTGTACTACGCCCACTTCGACGACGAGTCGACCCCGCTCGAGGAGACCGTCCGCGCGTTCGACCAGCTCGTGCAGGAGGGCCTCGTCCGGTACACCGCGATCTCGAACTACTCGCGTGCGCGTGCCGACGAGTGGATCCGCATCGCGAAGGACAACGGCCTCGCGCTGCCGGTCGCGATCCAGCCGCACTACAACCTCGTCACCCGCGAGCCCTACGAGTCGGACATCGCGCCGCTCGCCGCTGCCGAGGGACTCGGCGTCGTGCCGTACTTCTCGCTCGCCGCCGGGTTCCTCACCGGGAAGTACCGCACGAAGGAGGACTTCGCGGGCAAGGACCGCGAAGGACAGGTCTCGGGCTACTTCACCGACCAGGGGCTCGCCGTGGTGGACGCACTGGCCACGATCGCGGACGCCCACGACACCGAGCTCGCGAGCGTCGCCCTCGCGTGGTTGCAGGCGCAGCCGGACGTCGTCGCCCCCATCGCGAGCGCACGCAACACCGAGCAGCTCCCGGCGCTGCTCGCCTCGGCGGAGCTCGAGCTCAGCGCCGACGAGCTGCGGACGCTGTCCGACGTGTCGTCGAAGGTCCCCGCGACGGCCTGACGACGGTGCGAGTCTCGCGCGGGACGACGCGAGACTCGGGCCTGGCGACGGTTCTCGGGCCGATGACCGCGAGAACCGTCGCTCAGAGCGAGTCTCGGGGCTCGGTCGTGCCCGGCTTCGCGCCCGGCTACGCTCGCGGCGCGACCGACCCCGTCAGTGCCTCGCCCGACGACCGGGTCACGAAGCACGAGATGAACGTGTCACCCTGGTCCCACGTCGCCTGGTCCGGCGCGTAGGACCCCTGCACCTGGACGTCCCCGTAGGCAGCAGCGGCCGAGGTGTCGAGCGCAGCCGAGGTCTGGCACTGCTCCGCGGCCTGCGTCGCGAGCGCGTCCGGCCCGGGCCACTGGTTCGCCGACACCGGCAGCCGTGCGGTCAGCTGGGCGATGTGCGCCGACGAGCAGTCCACGACCGTGAAGGTCTGCGCCCACGCGTTCGTGAACGGCGACAGGCACTCCCCGCCCGCCAGCTCGGTCCAGCTGTGCTCGCCGGGAGCAGCGGGGGTCGTCGCGAACTGCAGCGTCTGCAGCGTGCCCGACGACGGCGCGGGCGTGGGCGCGGCTGCCGCCGAGGACGCAGGCGCTGACGCCGACGCCGCCGAGGTCGACGTCGGTGCCGGCGTGTGGTCCTCGATGGTGTTGCCGAGGATCCAGCGCGTCAGGGCGAACACGGCGACGAGCAGCACCACGATGAGCGCGATCGAGCCCCAGATGAGCAGTCGCTTGCCGCGCTGGCCCTCGTTGCGGAGCTTCGCGAAGCCCTCGTTGATGAAGTTGTCGCGGTCACCACCACCCCCGGCGGCTGCGGCCGGAGCAGCGGGCGCGACGGGCGTCCGACCGGGAGCGGGAGCGTGCGCCGGAACACCGCCGACGGCAGGCATCATGCGTGTGCCGGTGTCGTGCGGGTCGTACCCGGTGCCGCCGAGCTGGCCCACGGCCTCGGTGCCGAAGAGGTCCTTGATCGCACTCGTGTCGCTGGTCTCGCGGCCGTCCCACTCGGACTGGTCGAGGTCGTCGGGCGCTGCCGCGGGCAGCGGTGCGGGCTCGTCGTCGTCCACCGGAGCGTGGGCGCGGATGCCCATCACGGCGTCGAGGTCCTGCCCGACGGCGGGCGGCAGGTGCGCCGGGTACGCCGGCGCGTCCGGCTGGGCAGCGGCGGGCTCGACGAGCGGCGGGGCGGCGGTCGGGGGCACGGTCGCCTCCGGCTCGGCCCACCAGGGCGTCCCGGCGACGGGCAGCGCGGTGGTCGCCGCATCAGCGGGTTCGGTGGGCTCGGCCTGGAGGCGCGACTCGCCCTCCGCCTCGTCGGTCACGTCGTGCGCCGGCGCCGGTTCGACTGCCGCGGTCGTCACCACGGGCGTCCCGCTGACCGGCGTCTCGAGCTCCCCGGACACCACGTCGTCGTCGGACTCGTCCGCGAGGGTCCACGAGCCCTCCGCGAGCGCCGTCGTGTCGAACGCGTTCGTCGTCAGGGTCGCGGGGACCTCGCCGGTCTCGTCGTCACGGATCGCCCAGTCGAACGGACGCTCGTGCCCGCCGGTGCCGGATGCTTCGGCGTCGGCGATGCGGAGCAGCTCGGTGAAGCTCGGTGGCTCGTCGGTGGCGGGCAGCACGTTCTCGACGCCGAGGGGCTGCTGCGCGACCGGACCGGTGGGGGTCGGCTGCGAACCGGTCGCCCGGCCGAGCCAGTCGACGTCGCTGCGTCCTTCGCCGAACGGGTCGACGCGGCGGCGCTCGTCCTCGATCGCCCGGTTCTCGGCGGCGCGCTGGTCGCGGTGGGACTGGGCGGTCGGGAGCGAGATCGACGAGGGGTGCGGCGCGGTCGAGGTGGGCGGGACCGGGGCTGCCGGTGGGATCCGCTCGCCCAGGGTCTCGCGCTCGTGCTCGGCACTCGCCTGCGGGTTCACCGACGGTGCGATGAGCTGCTCGGGCATCGAGATCGCCTGGGTGGCACCGTCGTCGTCGGCGGACGGGGCCGCGGACGCCTCGGGGGCCTCCGGGGCCGACGGCACCGGCTCGAAGGGTTCGGGGAGCGGCGCACCGGTCTCCCGCGCGGTCTTCTCGGCCTCTCGACGCTCGCGGCGGGACGGCCACTCGTCCTCGCTGCGGGGAGCGCCGAAGATGTCCGCAGCGCTGCGGAGACCGTGGAACGGAGCATCCGGGGCGGACTCGCGCCGTGCCTCCAGTCCGTCGTCCCCGTCTGCGGGACCGGCGGTCTGGTCGGGCTCGTGCGCGTCCCCCGGACGCTCCCCGGTCACGCGCTCAGCCCCAGATCAGCCAGCCCGATCGCACTGAAGTACGGGTACCCGGCGGCCTCGATCTTCTCCTTCGCGCCGGTGTCGCGGTCGACCACGACGGCCACGGCGGCGACGATCGCGCCCTCGCGCTCGAGCGCCTCGGCGGCCTTGAGCGGCGAGCCGCCGGTGGTGGAGGTGTCCTCGAGGACGACGACGCGCTTGCCCTGCAGGTCCGGCCCCTCGACCTGCTTGCCGCGGCCGTGGTCCTTCGGCTCCTTCCGCACGACGAACGCGTCGTAGGCGAGCCCGCGGGCGGCGGCCTGGTGCAGCACGGCGCTGGCGATCGGGTCGGCGCCCATGGTCAGGCCACCGACGGCGGCGACGTCCGGCACCTGGCCGACGAGGTCCGTCATGACCTGGCCGATGAGCGGGGCGACACGGTGGTCCAGGCTCACCTTGCGGAGGTCGATGTAGTACGTCGCCTTCTTCCCGCTGGTGAGGGTGAAGTCTCCGTGGAACACCGCTTCGTCCGTGATGAACTGGATGAGCTGGTCGCGCGCGTCGGTCACAGCCCACAAGGGTAGCCGGTCGGGCTCGGGACGCGCTCCCCCAGCCTGCGGGGGCCTGGGCTGGGTACGCTCCTGGCATGGCCTCCGACGCGCGCACGACGACGGTCGTGGCGCGTCCGACGAGCGGCCCGCGGTGGCACGGGCTGGTCGCCGCGACCGGCCGGGAGGCGCTGGGCGGCCTGGTCGCGCTGGCCCTGTCCGTCATCGCCCTGCGCCACGTCATCGCCACCGCCAGGGTCGAGCTGCTCTGGTACGACGGCGACTCGGTGCTGCTGCCGCTCGTCCGGCGTTCGATGGAGCTCGGGCAGCCGTTCGAGTGGGCGATGTCCCCCGCGCTGTTCTTCTTCCCGGAGCTGCCGGTCTACCTGCTCTGCTCGGTCGTCACCGCAACCCCGCAGCAGGCCCTGGCGCTGAACGGGCTGCTCGTCCTGCTGGCCGTGTACGCCCTGGTGCGCGCGGCCGCCAACGAGCTCATGCCCGCTGCCCGACGCTCGGCCCGGATCGCCGTGTCCGCGGTGGCCCTCGGGTTCGTGACGCTCCTGGTGCTGACGGAGTCGTCGGCCACCGCGACGTCGCTCGAGCTGGCCTCGCTGCTCCTCACGACGACCTACTACTACGGCGCGGTGCTGGCGATGCTCGGCACCGCGGTCCTCGTGCTGCGGGCGGTCCGGACCGGGCGGGCCTCGGTCACCGTGCTCGTCGTCCTCGGGCTCGTCGCCGCGTGCACCACCGCGTCGAACCCGCTGTACGTGCCGTGGTCGGCCGCGCCGGTGGTCGTGACGCTGCTGCTGCTCGCGCTCGCCCGGCGCCTGCCCTGGCGTCCGGTCCTGCTGCTCGCCGGCACGGTGACCGCGGGGTCGGTCGTCGGGTACCTGCTCCGGATCCCGCTGCGGCCGTTCGTGTCGCTCGACCCGTCCACCTACGTGCAGCCGTCCCGCGCTGGCGAGACCCTCCGGTTCTTCGCGGCACTCACCGACGACCGCGCGGGGACCGCCGCCGGCGACGCCGGGCTCCTGCTCCTGTTCGTCGGGGTGCTCCTGTCCGTCGGCGGCACCGTCTGGGCGTGGCGGGTGCGGACCTCGCGGACCGTGCTCGTCGCCGCCGCGCTCCCCCTGGTCACGGTGGTGGCGGTGTCCGTCGGGGTCGTCGTCGCCGGGTCGGAGACCCCGCGCTACCTCGAGCCGATCGTGACGGCCCCGCTGCTGGCGCTCGTCGCGGTCGCCGAGCTCACGCGCACCGCCGTCCGCACGACCCGGGTGCACCGACCGCGGCGCGGCGTCCGGGTGGTCCTGGCGGTGGCGGCCGCGGGGGTGCTGCTCGCCGGGGTCGCGACCGCACCGAGCACCGCCCGAGCGGTCAGCACGGCACGGTACGACCCCGCGTCCTGCCTCGACCGGTGGGCCGACGGGCGGGACGTCGTCGGGGTGGGCCAGTTCTGGACCGTCCGGCCGCTCGCCACGTACGCCTCGACGAACGTGCAGCTCCTGCAGGTCCGGGACACGTTCCAGACGTACCCGTGGCTCGTCGACCTCGGGGCCTACCGGGACGCGGCGCCGACGTTCGTCGTGATCGGCACCCGGGACCTCTGGACGACCGCGGTGGAGGACTCGCTCGGCACCCCCGCGACGATCACCCACTGCACCGGCTTCGACGTGTACGACTACGCCGGGACGTCGGGCGCCGCGGTCCTGCAGCGCGACGTGGTGCGCAGCGCCGATGCCGTCCGGCGCGAGCGCGGCTTCTGAGCGATCACCCCGGAAGTCGTCCACAGCCGCGCGGCGGCACCCGTTCCTGCCTGTACGGATGTATAGGCTCGTGCCCGTGACTCGTCCCACCAGCCACCGCTCCCCGCGTGCGACCGTGCGCCTCCGCCTCGCCGCCACCGGACTCGCACTCGCGGGTCTGCTCGGCACGGTGGTGCTCGACGCGCCGGCTGCGAGCGCGGCGACGTACCCCTCGTGGGACGAGGTCATGGCCGCCCGCGGGCAGGAGTCCGCGAAGCAGGACCAGATCACCGAGATCAAGGGCATCATTTCCGGCCTCTCCGACAAGGTGAAGGCGGCCGAGGCCGAGGCGAAGCGGCTCGGCACCGAGTTCTTCGAGGCCCAGAGCGACGCGCAGGACGCCGCCGAGAAGGAACAGCGGCTCCGCGCCGACGCTGAGGAGCACGCCGAGATCGCCGAGCAGAGCGCAGCCCAGGCCGGGCAGTTCGCCGCGCAGATGGCCCGCTCCGGCGGCGCGGACGTCACCGCGTCCGTCATCACCGGTGGCGAGGACGCGTCCGACCTCCTCTACAACCTCGGCGCGCTCAGCAAGCTCTCCGAGCAGGCCGAACGGGTCGAGGCCGCTGCCACCGCCGACGCCGCCGTCGCCCGGTCCCTGACGGCGCAGGCGGACCGTGCGTCCGAGGCGCTCGACGAGCTCGCGGCCGAGGCCGAACGGCGCATGCACGCCGCCCAGGCCGCGGCGGACGAAGTACAGACGGCCTACGACGAACAGCAGAGCAACAAGGCACGGCTCGACGCGCAGCTCGCGACCCTGACCTCCGGCCGCGTCCGGACCGAGGCCGAGTTCGCGCAGGGCGAGAAGGTCCGCAAGGCGGCCGAGGCGAAGGCGGCGCGGGAAGCCGCAGCACGTGCGGCGGCAGCAGCCGCCGCGGCGAACACCGGCGGCGGCGGGTCCGGCAGCAGTGGCTCCGGAGCCGGCGGTTCGCCCGGATCCGGTTCGGGCACCGGCTGGGTCCGTCCGGCGAGCGGGTACGTCATCAGCCCGTACGGCTACCGGGTGCACCCCATCACCGGCGTCGTCACGAAGCACGACGGCGCCGACCTCGCGAGCGGCTGCTACACGCCGATCGTCGCCGCAGCGGCGGGCACGGTCGACTACGCGGGCTGGTACGGCGGCTACGGCAACTACGTCCGGATCAGCCACGGTGGTGGTGTCCAGACCGCGTACGGCCACATCGTGAACGGCGGGTACCGGGTCGCCTCGGGCCAGCGGGTGTCCGCGGGGCAGCTCATCGCCCTCGTCGGCTCCACGGGCGCCTCGACCGGCTGCCACACGCACTTCGAGGTCCACCTCGGCGGCGCGACCGTCGACCCGATCCCGTTCATGCAGGCGCGGGGCGTGGCCTTCTAAGCGGTCGACCCCGCCGGCTCGAGGCCGTCGTCGTCGAGGTTCCACAGCGCCCGGTACCAGGCGGTCCGCTCTTCGTCGGCGGGCAGCCCGTACGCCTCGTGGAACAACCCGTCCCACCCCGGCCCGTAGTTCCACCCGAGCGCCATCGTCGCCACGCCCAGGTCCGCCCAGCGGTCCGCGATGCCGAGCGCGTCGAGGTCGACGTGGCCGGCCCACTTCCCGTCCCCACCGATCAGCGTGTTCGGCGTGCACGGGTCCCCGTGGCAGACGACCACGCGGTCGGTCGGCGGCTCCGGGCCGAGCAGGTCGGGGTCGGCGCCGGCGGCACGGGCCCGACCCGTCCGCTGCGCCGTCGACCACTCGAAGGGGCAGTCGAGGACCGGCAGGGTGTCGTGCAGGGCGCGGAGGCCCTCACCGGCGGCGATCACGGCCGTGCGGGGTTCGTCGTGCCAGCGCTCGTCGACCGCACTCCAGCCCGGGAGCGCCCGGGTCCGCAGCCACACACCCTCGTCGTCGGTGCCGTGGCCGATCAGCTCGGGCACCCGCGCGTACCGGGAGGCCCAGGTCAACCGGGCGGCCTCGCCGACGATCCACGGCGCGTACGCGTGCGGGAGCACCTTGACGTACTCCTCGGCGTGACCGTCGTCCCCGATGCGGAACGTGCGCCCACCGATCTCGTTGACCCACACGGCCTGCACCGGCCGACCGCGGGCCGCTTCGGTCACCACGTGCGGCACCACGACGTCGCGCCGTGCCCTGGAGAGTCCGTCGATCGAGCGGGGCACGGCGGGCTCAGTGCACCCGGTCGGTGCGTCCGGAGCCCGCGCCGCCGCGGGCGATCTCGAGCAGGACGGGCAGGCCGTCGCCGAGCAGTGCGTCGAGGTCCTCGACGATGCCCTCCACCCCGGTCGTGATCGCGCGGGGCGAGGCACCACGGCGTGGACGGACCCGGATACGGATCGCCCGCTGGCCACGGACGCGGTAGACGTCGACGGCGAGGGAGCCGACCTCCGGCAGGTCGCCGATCGCCGAGGACAGCGCGTGCTGGACGGCCGCCGCGTCGATCCGGACGGCGCCGGCGACCCCGTCCGCGGAACCGTCGTCCTCGACCACGGTGCCGGTGCGACCGCCGCCGAGCGTCGTCAGCACGACCAGCGCGAGCACGCCGAGGACAACTGCTCCGCCGAGGACCCACGTCCACGCGGTGACCGAGGCGTCGCGCGGGGCGTCCCGGCCGAGGTCGCCGAGCGCCCGGGCCCAGTCGTGCCAGGTCGACGCCGCCCATGGCACCGTCTGCACGAGGATCGTCCCGACGCCGAGCACGAGCAGCGCGAGACCGACCAGGACGAGCGTGGTGCGGCCGACACCGCGGTTCGTGGCGTTCACCCGTCCACCCGTCCGGTCGGCTGCACCCGGACCCGAGCGGTCACGGACGGCACGACGTCGATCGCGCGGAACTCCTCGGTCACGGCGTCCGTCGCGGCGACCGCGGGGACGTCGACCCCGGCCGCGGGGCGCAGGACCACGTCGACCGTGCGCCGACCGACGGTCCCGACGGCGGCGTCCGGGCCGAGACGCGTCGCGGAGCGTGCGGCGCGGGCTGCGGCGGACGCCAGGACCTCGTCGTCGACGACCACGGCGAGGCGGTCGGAGGACATCGTGTGCCGGGGGCGACGCTGCGGCAGGAGCCCCTGCGCGAGGAAGACGAGGCCGACGACGGCGACGATGGCGGCGACCCCGACGACGATCGTCGTGTCGAGGCCACGCGGCGCCCGGGCTGCGGCGTCGACGAGGTCGCGCGGGTCGATGCCGAGGGCGCGCTGTCCGAGGAAGACCAGGGCGGCGGCGAACACGGCAGCGGCGGCGAGCACGAGCACCACGAGCACGGCGATCACGACGGTGCCGGAGCGGGACGCCGTCGACTCGCGGCGGAGGATGCGGCGGTAGGTCCGGTCGTGGGTCATCGGACCCTCCTCGGGGTGTCCACGATCGACGACGTGAACGTCACGGTCACCCGTTCGACCTGTCGGCCGGTGATGGTCCGGACCCGCTCGGCGATCGTCGCCCGGGCGCGGTGCGCCGTCGTGGTGACGGGTTCGTCGGGGGTCGCGTGGCTCCCCAGCACGGGCACGGTGAGCGGGGCGGTGATCTCGACCGCCAGCGCGCCGTGACCGTCGTCGGCGACCCGGGCACGGGCCTCCCGGAACGGCACGCGCAACGCCTCGGCGGCGACCGCCTGTGCGGTGTGCACGAGTGCCGCCGACCCGATGCGGTCGTACCCGGCGACCGCGGCCGGGCTCACGACGAGCTCCGCCGTCCGCGGAGCACGTCGAGCAGACGACGGAAGTCGATGTCGCCCGTCGCGATGCGGGCGACGAGCCCACCGACGAGCATGAAGACCGCCACGACCACGAAGGCCCAGAAGCCGAGCGTCACGGCGACGATCGCGAGCAGCGCGCCGACGCCCATGCCGACGACGGTGGCGTTCACCGGACGCGACCGTCGGTCTCGTCCACGACCCCGTTGAGGGCCGGGATGTTGACGTCGTTGATGGCGATGTTGACCTCGGTGACCTCGAGCCCGACGAGCTCGGTCACCGCGCTCGTGACCGCGGCGCGCACGGCGGTGGCGACGTCCATCATCGGGGTCGGGTAGTCGACGACGATCGTCAGGTCGACGGCGACCTGGGTCTCGCCGACCTCGACGCGGACGCCCTGGCCGAGCGCACTGGAACCGATGGCGTCGCGGATCGCACCGAACGCCCGAGCCGCGTTGCCGCCGAGTGCGAAGACCCCGGGGACGTCGCGTGCGGCGATGCCGGCGACCTTGGCGACCACGGTGTCGTCGATGATCGTCCTGCCCTTGGTGGTCACCTGCGTCGTGGTGCTGCCGGTCGTGCTGCCGGTCGTCGCGGTCCCGTCGACGCGGTTCGTCGTCGATGCCATCAGTGCCTCCTGCGCTCGCTTGCTGGACTCCCAGCGAACACCATCGTGCCGTGCCGTGCCCGAGAGCGGAACACGGCGCGCAGTGGCACCACGGTAGGTTCGAACCCATGCGCGTGGCGACCTGGAACGTGAACTCCGTCCGGACCCGAGTGGGCCGGATCGTCGACTGGCTGGTGCGCGAGGACGTCGACGTCCTCGGCATGCAGGAGATCAAGTGCAAGCCGGAGCAGTTCCCGGTCGAGGCGTTCGAGGCCGCCGGCTACCAGGTCGAGGCGCACGGCCTGAACCAGTGGAACGGGGTGGCCTTCGCCAGCCGTCTGCCGCTCGAGGACGTCACCCGCGACTTCCCCGGCCAGCCCGGCTTCCTCAAGGGACACGAGGGGCCGGACCTCCCGGTGGAGGCCCGCGCGCTCGGCGTCACGGTCGACGGCGTCCGGCTCTGGAGCCTCTACGTCCCGAACGGGCGCGAGGTCGGCGACCCGCACTACGCGTACAAGCTCGACTGGCTCGCGCAGCTCGCCGACCGCACGTCCGAGTGGCTCACCGCGCACCCGGAGCAGCCGCTGGCACTGATGGGCGACTGGAACGTCGCACCGCTCGACTCCGACGTGTGGGACGTCAGCGTGTTCGAGGGCCACACCCACGTGACGGAGCCCGAGCGCGCCGCCTTCCGGGCGTTCGAGGAGCGCGGGCTGCAGGACGTGGTGCGCCCGATCGTGCCGGACGGCTACACGTACTGGGACTACAAGCAGCTGCGCTTCCCCCGCAACGAGGGCATGCGCATCGACTTCGTCATGGGGTCGCAGGCGTTCTCCGACGTCGTCACCGACGCCCGCATCCACCGCGACGAGCGGAAGGGCGACGCCCCGAGCGACCACGTACCGGTGACCGTCGACCTGGACCTCGAGACCTCGCTCGACGACGACCGCCCGATGATCTTCTGACCCGAGCGGCTTCTGTTACGTCCCGGGTCCGCCCGCGTTGAGCGGACCGACGCCCGGACGTAGGTTTCCTGCACCGAACCCCTTCGAGAGCAGGTGAAGCCATGTCCCGCACGACCCCGTCGACGATCCTTCCGATCCAGCGCGTCATGGCCGACGCCACACCCCGGGCATGGCGCGACGGCATCGTCGCCGAGGTCCGTGCGGCCGACGTCGTGGTCCTGTTCCTCGACGGCGGCGTGACGCAGCTGCGGGTGGCGGGCGCCGACACCGTCGTGTCGGTCGGCGACCCGGTCGCCCACCACCCGGCCGCAGAGATCCTCAGCGCCGGCGGCCGGAAGACCACCGCACGCGTCGCCTGACGCGTCAGGCGGTCATCGAGGCCAGCATGGCCTCGCACTTCGCGACCATCTCGTCGCACGCCATCGCGCAGTAGCGGCACGACTCGTCCATGTCCGCGTGGCTGCGGCACTCGGCGGCGCACGCCGTTCCCATCGCGACGCAGGCCGTGAGCATCGCGCGCATGCTGTCCGCGTCCATGCCCATCGGCCGCATCATCATGCGCATGCCGGTGTCGGCCATCATCGCCGTGTTCGAGCACATCGCGGCGCACTTCGCCATGTCCGTGCCCATCTGCATGTCGCTCGCGGAGCACATCGTCGCGGCCATCGACGCGGCGTTCATCGCCATCATCGTGTCCTGCATCGTGTCTGCGTCCATCGCCATGGGCATGTCCGTCATCGACATGCTCTTCATCATCGCCATCGTGTCCATCGGGGACCTCCTCTTCCGTTCGGTGGCGCCCACGGTACGCGCCCCGTCGATGCGCTTCGCGAGCAGGAGTGGTCGGGTCGCCCGACGCGACCCGGCCATCGCTGCTCACCGTGCGCGGTGGTCGCGACCGACGGGCGGACGGGAGGCACGGTGCGGGCCCGCCACGCGCCTCCAGGCCGCCGTCCGGTCGCCTCCACACCCCGCCTACGGGTGCAGGAGCGCCGCGACGGCGACCAGGACCGGCACGGAGCCGATCGTCGAGATGAGCACCACGTCACGGGCCACCGGGACCGCCGCACCGTAGCGCTGCGCGTAGTTGAAGACGTTCTGCGCCGCCGGCAACGCCCCCAGGGTCGTGAGCACGAAGACGTCCTGCTCGCCGAGCCCGAACACGAACCGGGCGAACACGAACGCCACCGCCGGCATGACCACGAGCTTGATCGCCGACGCCACGATGACGTCCGTCCGGATCGCCGGGTCTCGCAGCGGGGTCGCACCGTGCAGGCTCATGCCGAACGACAGCAGCACGACGGGCACCGCGGCCGCACCGACGAGGGAGAACGGCTCGAGCACGGGCGTCGGCAGCTCGATCCCGGTCGCCGAGAACACGAGCCCGACGAGCGACGCGATGATGATCGGGTTCCGGAACGGCCCGGAGACCCGCCGACCCCAGCTGCCACCGGACGAGGTCGCGGTGTCGAGCACGGTGAGCGCGATCGGCGCGAGCACGATGAGCTGCAGCAGGATCACCGGCACGACCGCCGTCGCCTGACCGAGCACGTACACGGCCACCGGCAGGCCGATGTTGTTCGCGTTGACGTAGCTCGACGCCAGCGCGCCGACCGTGGTGGTCGTCAACGGCCTGCGGAGCACCAGGCGGAAGACGAGCGCCGCACCGAGCGCGACGACGAGCGCACTGACGAGGGACACCCAGAGCATCGGCGAGAGCAGCGACTCGATGTCCGCGGTCGCGATGGTGTGGAAGAGCAGGCACGGCATGAGCACGAAGAAGGCGAGTCGGCTCATCACGAACTGGGCGTGCTGCCCGAGCAGGCCGATGCGCCCGACGACGTACCCGGCGGCGATGATCGCGCCGATGATCGCGAACCCGGTCAACACGCCACCCATCGCGTCCATCCTTGCACCGGGCCCCGGCGTCGGCGACATGTGACGTCGTTCAGCCGGGAAATGCGAACGCATCGAATACCGTTGGAGCCACCATGACCTCGACGAACACCAGCACGCTCACGCGTTCCACCGACTCCAGCCAGCCCCTCGTCCCCCTCCTCGAGGAGCGCTGGAGCCCCCGCTCCTACGACGAGACGGCCACGATCTCGGACGAGCAGTTCGACGCCGTGCTCGAAGCCGCTCGCTGGGCTCCGTCGGCCATGAACTTCCAGCCGCGTCGCTTCATCGCCGGCCGCCGGGGCACCGAGACGTTCCGGAAGATCAACGAGAACCTGCTCGGCTTCAACGCCGCGTGGGCGTTCCGCGCCAGCGCCCTGGTGGTCGGCGTGCTCGAGACCGTGACCGAGGAGGGCGACGAGCGCACCTTCGCGCAGTACGACCTCGGCCAGTCGCTGGCGGCCCTCACCGTGCAGGCGCACGCCGAGGGGCTGCACGTGCACCAGATGGCCGGGATCGACGCCGAGGGTCTCCGTGCCGCCTTCGACCTGCCCGAGCGCTTCCTGCCGTACACCGTGACGGCGATCGGCACCGTCGCGGACCCGTCGCAGCTCGACGAGAAGGCCGCCGAGCGCGAGGTCGCTCCGCGCACCCGGATCGCCCTCGACGAGGTCGTCCTCGTCAAGGAGTAGCACCGCAGTACGGTCCACGCGGCCGGGTTCCCGATCGGGAGCCCGGCCGCGTATCATGTACTGACATGGAACCCGCAGCCGCAGCAGCACCCGAGATGAACTTCTACACGCGCAAGTGGGTCCGCCCGGAGGACCTCAACGCGAACGGAACGCTGTTCGGTGGCAGCCTCCTCCGTTGGATCGACGAGGAAGCGGCGGTGTACGCGATCATCCAGCTCGGCAACGGCAAGGTCGTGACGAAGTACATGTCCGAGATCGTCTTCGTGTCCTCCGCGAGCGAGGGCGACATCGTCGAGATCGGCCTCGTCGCCACCCGCTTCGGCCGCACCTCCCTCACCATGCGTGCCGAGGCCCGGAACCTCTTCACGCACCGCAGCATCCTCACCATCGACGAGGTCGTGTTCGTCAACCTCGACGCCGACGGCAACCCGGCCCCGCACGGCTACACCGACATCACGTACGCCCGCGACCGGGTCCCCGCCACCCACCGGGCATGACACCCGGCATGTCGTCGGCGGGCTCTGGCAGGATCGGGGCATGACCACGCCCCGCCTCGTCGCCTTCGACCTGGACGACACCCTCGCCCCCTCGAAGTCCGCGCTCGACCCCCGCATGCTGGAGACCTTCGCCTCCCTGCTCGAGGTCGTGCCGGTCGCGGTCATCTCCGGCGGCAACTTCGCGCAGTTCGAACAGCAGCTCGTCACGCCGCTGCGGCACCGTCCCGGACTGACCCTGGACGACCTGCACCTCCTGCCCACCTGTGGCACGCGGTACTACCGCTGGGCGGGTGACGACTGGGCGCTGCAGTACGCCGAGGACCTCACCGACGACCAGAAGGCACGTGCCCTCGCGGCGGTCGAGGCCCAGGCGAAGACCGCCGGCTACTGGGAGTCCGAGACCTGGGGTCCCATCCTCGAGGACCGTGGCTCGCAGATCACGTTCTCGGCACTCGGGCAGGCCGCTCCCGTGGACGTCAAGAAGCAGTGGGACCCGACCGGCGCGAAGAAGGACGACCTGCGACGCCGGGTCCAGGCCGAGCTCCCCGACCTCGAGGTCCGGTCCGGTGGCTCCACCAGTGTCGACATCACCCGCAAGGGCATCGACAAGGCGTACGGCATGCAGCGGCTCGCCGAGATCACGAGCATCGGGCTCGACGACATGCTGTTCGTCGGGGACCGCCTCGACCCCGAGGGCAACGACTACCCGGTGAAGGCGCTCGGCGTTCCCTGCCACGCGGTGGAGGGCTGGGAGGACACCGACGCGTTCCTCACGGAGCTGATCCCCACGCTGCGCTGACGCGCTGGGCGTGCTGAGCGCGCTGAGCGCGCTGGGCGCGCTGGGCGCGCGGGGCGCGCGGGGCGCGCTGAGCGCGCTGGGCGCGCGGGGCGCGCGGGGCGCGCTGGGCGCGCTGGGCGCGCTGGGCGCGCTGGGCGCGCTGGGCGCGCTGGGCGCGCTGGGCGCGCTGAGCGCGCTGGGCGCGCTGAGCGCGCTGGGCGCGCTGAGCGCGCTGGGCGCGCTGAGCGGCGAGACGCCGCCGCAGCCACGAGACACCGCGCGCGCCACGAGACGCCGCCGTATCCGGCGGCGTCTCGCAACGTCCGATGCGTCTCACTGCCGGCACGGCGCCTCACCCGCTCGAGACGCACCCCCTGTCGGCCTGGAGGCACGGCCCGACCCCGCCACGCGCCTCCAGTCCGCCCTGCGCGCACCCGACGACCGCGTCTCGTCTCACCGAGACGAGACACCGCACACGCGGCGAGACGCCGCCGGGCGCGCGAGACGCCGCCGATTCCGGCGGTGTCTCGCGCCGGTTGCGGTGCCCCGCGGGGCTGGCCCCGTCTCGTCTCACCGAGACGAGACGGGGCACGCGCGGCGAGACGGGGCACGCGCGGCGAGGCGCCGCGTGCCGCGCCCTCAGGGGATGCTGCGGACCGCCTCGACGAACGCCCGGATCTTCGCGGGGTCCTTGACGCCGCGCTCGGACTCCACCCCGCTCGAGACGTCCACGCCGTCCGGGTCGAGCGACTCGATCGCCGCCACGACGTTCGCGGGCGTGAGACCACCGGCGAGGATCCACGCCTCGTCCACCTTGCCGTCGATCGACGCGGGGTCGATGAGCCGCCCGCTGCCCGGAACCGCGGCGTCGAGGAGCAGGAGGTCGTGGTCGTACGAGGCGCGCTGCTCGGTGGACTCGCGGAGGTAGTCCTCGGCCGCGACGGCCCGGATCGTGAAGAAGCCGGCGTCACGTGCACGGGCGAAGTCGGTCGCGGACTCGCCGCCGTGCAGCTGGAGCGTGGTCAGTCCGACCTCGGACGCGATGCCCACGATCTCGTCGATCTCCTGGTCGCGGAACACCCCGACGGCGTCGATGCCGTCCGGCACCCTCTCGACGAGCTGCTTCGCGAGGTCAGCCGTCACGGTCCGGGGGCTCCCGGCGGCGAAGACGAACCCGACCGCGTCCGCACCCGCGTCGATGGCGGCGTCCACGGTCTCGGGCGTCGACAGTCCGCAGATCTTGATCCAGCGCTGGTCGGTCATGCTGACCATCCTGCCAGGGACTGCCGACCCGGGGACCGTCGGTGCTGGTCAGGACCGTCCGTGCTGGTCGGGAACGTCAGTGCAGCATTCCCGCCACGTAGGACGCACCACAGGCGAGCAGCACGCCGACCGCCGCGAAGGACCCGACGAGCACGTTCCGTCGCCGCCAGCGCCGCACCACGACGAACGTGCCGCGCTTGGCGTGCCGGTGGGCGGCACGGTGCAGGCGGTGGTCACGCTTGTGCTTCACCCGCTGCGGGCCGAGCGGCACCGGACCGGTGATCTGCGTCGAACCCCCACGCAGGGCGTTCGCGATCGCCACCGCGGTCGGCCGCCGGTCGGGGTCGCGCGCGGTCATCTTGGCGAGCAGGTCCCGCCACTCGGGGGCGATGCCCTCGGGGATCTCCGGGTCGTGCCGGAGTCGTGCGAGCGCTGCCTCGATGAGCGTGCCGGAGTACTCCTGCTTGCCGGTGAGGGCTTCGAGCAGGACGAGCCCGAGCGAGTACACGTCGGTGGCGAACCCGATCGGCTCCCCGGCGACCTGTTCGGGGCTGAGGTAGGCGGCGGTGCCGATGATCGTGCCGTCGTTCGTCAGGCGGGAGCCGTCGACGAAGTGCGCGACGCCGAAGTCGGTCAGCTTGACGGTGCGGGCGAACCCGGACGAGCCCTCGTCGCTGATGAGGATGTTCGCCGGCTTGACGTCGCGGTGCACGATGCCGCGCGAGTGCACGTACGCCAGGGCGTCGGCGAGCTGGGCACCGAGGTCGGCCACCTCGTAGTTGTGCAGGGCACCCTCGGCCAAGCGCCGCAGGAGCGTCGTGTCGGCGATGAGCTCCATCACGATGAAGCGGTGCGGGCCGTCCTCGAAGTCGTGGGTGCCGGCGTCGTACAGCGGGATGAGCCCGGGGTGCGACAGCATGCTGAGGAGTCGGATCTCACGTTCCTGGCGGACCCGGTCGGCCGTGGTCATCGCCTCCGGCGTCGCGAAGAGCTTCACGGCGACGGCGCGGTAGGTGTGCTCGTCCCGTGCTTCGTAGACGGACCCCATTCCACCGGTGCCGATCAGCTTCACGAGGCGGTAGCGGCCCGCAAGGACCGTTTCCGCACGGGTGCCGTTCAGCAGCGTCATGGTTGATGTCGTTCCGTCCGAGAGCCCGGTGATCCGTGGCAGTTGCCAACGAGGTGACTCACCCAGTACGGTACGCGGCCGCACCGGATTCCGCGTGGACGTTATGACATCGTGATGGGCCTGCTTCCCTGTGTTCATGCGGATGCATCGGGGTACAGTCCGACCTCCACGAAGGTGAGCGATCACGCAAGGAGGACACCATGGCGCTGTCGAACGGCGACACCGTGCACTGGAACACGTCGCAGGGGAAGACCACCGGCACGCTCGTGCGGAAGCGGGTGTCCGAGTTCGAGTTCGACGGGCAGACGTTCAAGCCGACCGACGACGACCCGTACTGGATCGTGGAGTTGGAGAAGACGGGCAAGCGTGCCGCCCACAAGGAGTCGGCGCTGACGAAGGCGTGACGCTCAGTCCTCGGCGGGTTCGGCGCGACGACGACCGCGGCCGGGGGCGCCCGCACGGTCGGCTCGCTCGGCACGCGCCCGACGGACCCGGCGCACCACGAACGTGACGACCACCGCGGCGATCGCGACGTAGAGCACCCGGTCGATCCACTCGGTGTACTGCTCGACCTTGCCGTACTGCGTCCCGAAGGCCGCGCCGAGGAACACGAGTGCGCTGTTCCAGATCCCGCTCGCGATGATCGTGAACACCGAGAAGGTGCCGAGGTGCATCCGGTCCGCACCGGCGGGCAGCGAGATGAGACTGCGGACGATCGGCACGAACCGCCCGAAGAACACCGCGCTCTTGCCGTGCCGGTGGAACCAGTCCGCGGCCTTGCGGAAGTCGTCCTCGTCGACGAGGGGCAGCCGGCCGAGCCACCGGGTGGTCCGTTCGAAGCCGATGACGGCACCGAGCCAGTACAGCACCAGGGCACCGAGGTAGGAGCCGAGGGTCGCGAGGACCAGGACGAGCACGAGGTTCATCCGGCCCGCCCCGGCGAGGAACCCGGCCAACGGCAGGATCACCTCCGAGGGGATCGGCGGGAACACCGTCTCGACGAAGAGCATGAGCGCGACGCCCCACTCCCCCATGGTGTCGATGAGCTGGAGCACGAGCCCCGAGAGTCCACCCATGTCGGTGGAGGGGTCGCCGGCGGCTGTCACGGTCGTGGCCGGCGCGGCCAGGGCAGTCGTCATGCACCCATGGTCCCTGAACGCCCTGTCAGGACCCGGCGCGGTGGCTGAACGTCAGCCGAGCCCCATGTGCGAGGTCCGGACGTGGGTCAGCGACCGGGCGAGGGCACCGCGGGCGACGGCGTCGCGACCGACCGTCGACGGGACGATCTCGACCGGGTGCCGGAGCTGCGGCGCCACGACCTCCGTGAGGGCGTCGCAGAACACCGCCGCCGCGGGCAGGACCTCGCCACCGACCACGACGACCTCGGGGTCGATCGTCGCGATGAGCTGCACGACACCGGGGGCGACGTCCTCGGCGAGCGCGCGCACGACGGCCACCGCGTCCGCGTCCCCGCGCCCGGCCGACGCCATGACGGACTCCAGGTCACTGCCGGGGGCGATCCGTGCCTCCAGCCGGGCCGGGGCGCCGGGCCAACCGGTCACGGCCAGGCCGCCGGTCTCACCGGCCGCCCCGCGCGCACCGCGCGCCAGGGCCCCGTCGACTAGGAAGGCCGCACCGATCTGGCGACCCATCACGAGGTACAGGCCGTCCTGCACGCCGCGGAACCGACCCCACATCGCCTCGGCGGTGGCGGCGAGCTTCGCGTCGTTGTCGAAGAACGTGGCAGAGTCGGGGAACAGGTCACCGATCCGGCCGGGCACCCGGCGTTCGACCCATTGCGGGACGGCGACCGTGTAGTCGATCTCGCCCGAGCGGTCGACGACGGCCGGCACGCCGAACGTGGCGGCGAGCAGTCTGGACGGGTCCGTGCCCTCGACGAGTCGGCGGACGACGTCCTGCACGCTGTCCCAGGCCTGCTCGGCCGAGGCGAGGTCGGTGTAGACCTCCTCGACCCGGGCGAGCTGCTGGCCACGCAGGTCGGACCGGAGCCCGACGATGCCGTGCAGACCGAGGTCGACGCCGAGCACCGACCCCGCTGCCGCGTCGGCACGGAAGCGCTTCGCCCGGCGTCCGGCCTTGTTCGGCGTCGCGATCGCCTCGGCCTCGGTGACCCAGCCCTCCTCGACGAGGTCGGCGAGGGCGGCCTCGACGGTGGGGCGGGAGAGGCCGACGGTCCGGCTGAGCTCCGTGACGGTGTGCGAGCCGTCGTCACGGAAGAGCTCGGCGAGGATGGCCCGCGAGTTGATGAGCCTGAGCATCCCCGGAGTGCTGCCGACGACACCGTTCGGAAGCGTTGACACGGTCTCGTCCACGGCCATAGCCTCCATATTACGAAAGATCATTGAGGAATGGTGGACTCCGACATGCTCATCCCACGACCGCGCCGCACCGAGCCCGGTGCCGGCGCCTTCGCGATCACCCCGTCGACCCGCATCGCCGCGGACGCAGCGACCGAGTCGGTCCGACTGTACCTGCAGCAGACGCTCCGGGGCTCGACCGGCCTGCCGGTGCGCGACGCAGCGGACGGCACCGGGGCGGCGGCCGACGTCATCGCGCTGCGCGTGGCCGAGGACGACACCCTCCCCGCCGGTCCGGCCGGCGACCGTTCGGAGTCCTTCCGACTCGTGGTCACCGCCGACGGTGTCGAGATCACCGGCGGCAGTCCGGCCGGCGTCTTCTACGGTGTCCAGGCGCTCCTGCAGTCCCTGCCCGCCGACGTCTACCGGAAGGGCCGTGTCGGCACCGGCCCCTGGACGATCCCCGCGGTCACGGTGGAGGACGCCCCCGCCTTCGCCTGGCGCGGCGTCATGCTCGACGTCGCCCGGCACTTCCGCACCAAGCACGAGGTCATGCGGGTCATCGACCAGCTGGCCGCCCACCGCCTCAACCGCCTGCACTTCCACCTCACCGAGGACCAGGGCTGGCGCATCGAGATCCGGAAGTACCCGCGCCTGACCGAGGTCGGATCGTGGCGGACGGAGTCGCAGGTCGGTGCGCACGTGCCAGGTCCCGACGGTTCGCTGGCGGTGGCGGGCAAGGACGGCCGGCCGCACGGCGGCTACTACACGCAGGACGACATCCGCGAGATCGTGGCCTACGCCGCCGACCGGTTCGTCACCGTCGTGCCCGAGATCGAGACGCCCGGCCACGTCCGTGCCGCCCTCGCCGCGTACCCGGAGCTCGGCGTGTCCGGGCAGCCGATCGACGTCTGGACCGAGTGGGGCATCGCGGAGGACGTCCTCAACGCCGAGGACAGCACCGTCGACTTCTTCAAGGACGTCCTCGACGAGGTCATCGCGCTGTTCCCCTCCGAGTACATCGGCGTCGGCGGCGACGAGTGCCCGAAGGTGCAGTGGGAGAACGACCCCCGCACGCAGGAGCGCATCCGCGAACTCGGGCTCGAGGACGAAGAGCAGCTGCAGGCCTGGATCATCGGGCAGCTCGCTGCGCACGTCGAGTCGCACGGTCGGCGGGCGTTCGGCTGGGACGAGATCCTCGAGGGCGGCACACTCGCGCCGTCCGCGACGGTGGTGTCCTGGCGCGGCCTGACCGGCGCCCGGACCGCGGCCAAGCGCGGCCACGACGTCATCTCCTCCCCGGACGACCAGGTGTACCTCGACTACCGGCAGAGCGACCTCGAGACCGAGCCGATCCCGGTCTCGATCGTGCTCACCGTCGACGACGTCTTCGCGTTCGACCCGGTGCCGTCGGACCTGACGGACGCCGAGCGCGCCCACGTGATCGGCGGCCAGGGCAACATGTGGACCGAGCACGTCGACACCGCCCGGAAGCTCGACTACCAGCTCTTCCCCCGTGTCGCCGCCCTCGCTGAGGCGCTCTGGTCGGCCGACGTCACCGGCCCGCGCGACGTCGCCGAGTTCCGCGGGCGGCTCGCCGAGCACGTCGCGCGGCTCGAGGCGATGGGGATCGAGTACCGGCACGAGGCCGGGCCGTTCCCGTGGGAGCAGCGTCCGGGCGTGCCCGGGCGGCCGCACTCGCGCGAGGAGCGTGCGGCCTACATCGACGCGGTGACGGCGAACATCGCCGAGTAGGGAGTGCCCCGGGCGGGTTGCCTGCCTCGTCGAGGTTCCACGACCCGCCGCGCACTGCCGCCGAGGTTCCACACGCAACCCCCGTACGTCCGTGAGGTTCCGAGGTCTCGGAACCTCGCGGGGTGGTCGCGACCACAGACGGACGGGAGGCGCGGTGCCAGCTGGCACCGCGCCTCCCGTCCGTCAGGTGGTGACGTCGACTACACGGCGACGGCCACGCGGTCACCCGCGGTCTCCGACACGGCGGCGTCCGCCGCCGGAGCCTTCCGCACCCACTTCTTCAGCCCGACCAGCACGAGCGCCGAGACGACCGTGCCTGCCAGGATCGCCACGATGAACATCGCGACGTCCCCGATGGCGAAGAACACGAAGATCCCGCCGTGCGGAGCCCGCGAGGTCACCCCGGCCGCCATCGAGATCGCGCCCGTGACCGCGGCACCGACCATCGACGCCGGGATGACGCGCAGCGGGTCGGCGGCCGCGAACGGGATCGCACCCTCGGAGATGAACGAGGCGCCGAGCAGCCAGGCGGCCTTGCCGTTCTCGCGCTCCGGCTTCGTGAAGCCCTTGCGGTACAGGACGGTCGAGGCGAGCGCCAGGGCGAGCGGCGGGACCATGCCGGCGGCCATGACCGCGGCCATGATCTCGAACGGGACGACGTTCGTGGCGGACCCGGCACCGAGGCCGGCGACGGCGAACGCGTACGCCACCTTGTTCACCGGACCGCCGAGGTCGAACGCCATCATCAGGCCGAGGATGATGCCGAGCAGGATCGCGGAGGCACCGGACAGCGAGTTGAGGAACTCGGTCAGCTGGGTCATCAGCCAGGCGATCGGCCCACCGAGCACGAGCAGCATGAGGCCGGAGGCGATGATCGAGGCGAACAGCGGGATGATCACGACGGGCATCAGGCCACGCAGCCAGCGCCAGGTCGGGATCCGGCCGATCCAGTACGCGGCGGCACCGGCGATGAGGCCACCGATCAGGCCACCGAGGAACCCGGCGTTCATGAAGACCGCGATCGAACCGGCGACGAAGCCGGGCGCGATGCCGGGTCGGTCGGCCATCGCGTACGCGATGTACCCGGCGAGCGCTGCGACGAGGAAGCCGAGGGAGATCCCGCCGATCTGGAACGCGGCGGCGCCGAGGTAGTAGCCGAGGCCCTCCGGCGGCAGGTTGAGCAGCGTGTAGTTCGTGAGCGTGAACACCGCGTTGTTCTGCCCGGAGTCACCGTGCTGCAGCGCGATGCCGTACCCGGCGAGGAGGAAGCCGAGCGCGATGAGGAGCCCGCCGCCGGCGACGAACGGGATCATGTAGCTGACGCCTGTGAGCAGCCAGCGCTTGAGCGCCTGACCGAAGTGCTCGTTCTTCGTGGTCGTCTCGCTCGTGGCTGCGCCGCCCTGGACGCGTGCGGCGTTCGGGTCGTCGGCGGCACGGAGCGCCTCGGCGATCATCGTGTCGGGCTCGTCCACGCCGCGCTTCACGGGTCCGGAGACGAGGGGCTTGCCGGCGAAGCGGCCGCGGTCGCGGACGTCGACGTCGACCGCGAACACGACGGCGTCGGCGCGGGCGATCAGAGCAGGGTCGAGCGGCTCGACCTGCGAGGAGCCCTGCGTCTCGACGTGCATCTCGGCACCGGCCCGTTGGGCCGCGGCGACGAGGGCGTCGGCAGCCATGTAGGTGTGCGCGATGCCGGTCGGGCAGGCGGTGACGCCGACGATGAGCTTGCGGTGCGCGGACGCGCCCGATCCGTCGGAAGCGTCCGTCGCGCCGGTCGCGGTGGTCGCGGTGGCCGCGCCCGTCCCGGTCGTCGGACTGGAGGCACTGCTCGCGTTCCCGACGCCGGCCTCGGCGACCTCGCCGCTCACCTCGCGATCCACCAGGTCGACGATCTCCTGCGGGGTCGAGGCGGCGCGGAGGGCGGCGGTGAAGTCGTCGCGGATCAGTGCACGGGCGAGGGTCGACAGGACCGTGAGGTGGTCCTTGTCGGCGCCCTCGGGCACCGCGATCATGAAGACGATGTCCGCGTCGCCGTCCGGGGCGCCGAACGACACCTTCCGGGCGAGGCGGCTCATCGCGAGGGTGGGCTCGGACACCGACGCGGACCGGGCGTGCGGGATGGCGATGCCACCGGGGACGCCGGTGCCGACGCTCGCCTCGCGCGCGATGGCGTCCTCGGCGAGGACGGCACCGTCCGCCGCACGACCGGTCGCGGCGACGCGGTCGGCGAGCACGCGGATGACGTCGTTCGACGTGGCGCCGAGGTCCTCGTCGAGGCCGACGAGTTGGACGCTGATGAGGCGTGGACTCGTGTTGACGGACATGGGTTGCTCCTTTGCAAGGGCGCCGTGCGGCGCAGGACGTGCAGTGTTCGGGGTGGGGGTCAGGCCAGTTCGGTCGCCGCGTGCTGCTGCAGCGCCCGGACCGTGATGGCCTCGGGGTCGGTGTGGTCGAGGGCGGGCACGTCGCTGCCGGGCAGTGCCGCTGCGGCGGCTCCGGTGGCGACGGCCTGGGCGAGGCACTGCTCGGGCGACTGCCCGGCGACCTCGGCGAGCAGGTAGCCGGCGAGCGAGGAGTCCCCCGCGCCGACGGTCGAGCGGGCGACGATCCGCGGTGCGGCCGCGGCGTGGCTGCCGGACTCGGTGACGAGGACCGCGCCGGCGCTGCCGAGGGTCAGGAGCACCGTGCCGACGTTCCTGTCCCGGAGTCGCTGGGCGGCCTCGGCTGCGGCGTCGACGTCGCGCTCGAACTCGTCGGGGTCCCCGCCGACGACCTCGGCGAGCTCCTCGGCGTTCGGCTTCACCAGGTCGATCCGCTCGCCGGACTGCAGCAGCGCGGTGAACGGCACCCCGGACGAGTCGACCGCGATCCGGACGTCGTCGCCGTGGCGCGCCCGGACGGCACGCACCAGGACCGCGAGCGCATCGTCGGGCAGCCCCGGCGGCAGGGATCCGGCGAACACGACCCACCGGGCGGCCGGTCCGGTGGCGGTCGCCCCGGCGGTGTCCGCGACGAGGGCGGCGAGGTCGTCGAGGCGGCCGGCGAGCGACGGGCCGGGCTCGTTGAGCTTCGTCGTCGTGCCGGTCGGCTCGGTGACGGTCACGTTCGAGCGGAGCGGGGCACCGATCGGCAGTGCCGCCGTCGGGATGCCGCGGGTCGCGAGGCCGAGCAGCACCGGGTCGAGCTCGTCGCCGGGCAGGACGGCCACGGTGTCGCCGCCGCTCGCGACGACGACACGGGAGACGTTGACGCCCTTGCCGCCGGGCTCGGCCGTGCTCCGGGTCGCGCGCTGGACGGCGCCGCGCTGGAGTTCCCCGGCGAGCTCGATGGTGCGGTCGAGGCTGGGGTTCGGGGTGACCGTGACGATGCGGGTGCTCGTGACGGTACCGGGGTTCGCGCGCTGCTCGCTCATGCGACGACCACCTCGACGTCGGCGTCGGTCAGGGCTCCGGCGAGGTCGGCGGGCGGCTCCTGGTCGGTGACGACGGTGTCGATCTCGTCGAGCCGGGCGAACCGCATCAGTGCTTCGACACCGTGCTTGGCGGCGTCCGCGACCACGACCGCACGACGGGCGGCCAGGACGTACGCGCCCTTGACGGCAGCCTCGTACTCGTCGGGGGTGCTCAGACCGAAACCGGCGGACAGGCCGTTCGTGCCGACGAAGGCGATGTCGGGCCGCAGGGCACCGATCTGCTCGACGGTGGCGGTGCCGACCGCGGCGCTCGTGACCCCGCGGACGCGGCCGCCGAGCAGGTGCAGCTCGACGTGCTCACTGTGCTGCAGGGTCGCGGCGATCGGGACGGAGTTCGTGATGACCGTGACGGTCGCACCGGCGGTGGCCGGCTCCCAGCGGGCGAGCTCGGCGGCGACGGCAGCGCAGGTGGTGCCGGCGTCGATGGCGATCGAGCCGGTGAAGGTCGACGGCACCAGACGCATCGCGGCCCGGGCGATCGCGGACTTCGCAGAGTTGTGCTGCCCCTCGCGCTCGGCGACGGTGAGTTCGACGACGCTGGAACGGCCGATCGGCACGGCTCCCCCGTGGACCCGGCGCAGGACCCCGGCGGACTCGAGGGCGTCGAGGTCACGCCGGACGGTCTCGGTCGTGACGTCGAAGTGCTCGGCCAGATCGGCGACGGAGACCCGGCCGGCGTCCTGCAGCGCTGCTGCGATCGCGTCGTGCCGCTCGGTTGCGTACATGCCCGAACTCCTTCGTTCCCGTGGGTTTCGAGAACTGTACGTCCGAAGTCCACATGAACGCAACCGTTCCGCGCCGAAACCAACACGAACGCAGGCACACCCGCCCCGCGAGCCCACCCCCGAGGTCCCACGATGTGTCGCCCCGTCGGCTTCCACGCGGCAGGTCGTGCGACGTCCGCGACCGACGCGCGGCGTGTTGTGCGCCCTCGAGCACGCCGTAGCCGCCCCGCGCACCCCGCCGCACACCCCGACACCCGGCCGCACACGACGACGCCCCGACCCGACGGAGCGGATCGGGGCGTTCGGTGTCGGAGGGTCAGCCCTTGACGGCCCCCGCGGTCATGCCGCTGACCAGTCGCCGCTGCACGATCAGGAAGAACACCACGACCGGGATCGAGAACAGCACCGACGCCGCCATCAGTCCACCGAAGTCGGTCCCCTTGTTCGTGGAGAACCCGGCGAGCCACACGGGCAGCGTGTACATCCCCTGGTCCTTGAGCATCACGTACGCGGTCAGGTAGTCGTTCCACGCCGCGATGAACGCGAACACACTCGTCGCGATGACACCCGGCATCACCAGCGGGAACAGCACGCTCCACAGGATCCGGAACGTACCGGCACCGTCGACCTTCGCCGCTTCCTCGATCTCGACCGGGACGGCGACGAAGAACCCCCGCATGACCCAGATCGAGAAGGGCAGCACGCTCGCGACGTACGCCAGGATCAGCCCGATGTAGCTGTTGAGCAGCCCGAGGGTCTGGAACGACAGGAACAGCGGGATGAGCAGGGCCCCGGACGGGATCATCTGGACGAAGAGGATCGCCACCAGGATCGCCCGCCGCCCCCGAAACCGGAACCGCGAGAGCGCCGCGGACGCCAGGAACCCGACGACGATCGACAGCAGCACGGCGGCCACCACGACGATCGCGGAGTTCCGCAGGTAGACCAGGAACCCGTCCTGCGTGAGCGCCCGCGTGAAGTTCTCGAGCGTCGGCCGGAGCGGCAGCCAGATCGGGGTGAGCGTCGTGACCTCGTCGGCTGGCTTGAACGCGGTGTTCACCATCCAGTAGATCGGGAACACCCAGATCAGGCAGAACACGACGGCGAGCACGTTGACGAGCACGCGCGGCTTGCGCTTCCGACGACGTCCGGCCGGGGCCGGCGCTGGCACGGACGCGGACGTCGTCGGGGTGACGGTCGGTGCGGTCACAGGTCTTCCTCCCCGCTCCGGACGAGCCGGCGGATGTAGTAACTCGTCAGCGCCCCGAGGATGAGCGTCGAGATGACGGCGATCGCGGCGCCCTGCCCGTACGCGTTCGAGACGAACGACTTCACGAACGTCCAGATGCCGAGGGTGAGCGTGGTGTCCTCGGGACCACCCTTGGTGAGCAGCCAGATCTGGTTGAAGACGTTGAAGTCCCAGATCACCGACAGGATCGTCACGAGCAACAGCGTCGGGACGAGTGCCGGGAGCGTGATCGCCCGGTACATCGACCACGCCGAAGCGCCGTCGAGTGCTCCGGCTTCGTAGTACTCCGGCGCGATCTGCGACTGCGCCGCGTAGAGCGTCAGCGCGACGAACGGCACCGCCTGCCAGATGACGAGCGTGAGCACGATGGTGAGGGCCTGGCCGGGGCTCGACGCCCAGTTGTCCTGCGTGTGGTCGCCGAACACCCCGAGCTGCGTGATCAGCCAGTTGAGCACGCCGTAGAAGGGCTGGAAGAGCCACTGCCACACCAGGCTCGACGCGACGTTCGGCATCGCCCACGCCAGCACGAGCACGACGCTGACCACGGTGCGCATCACGACGCCGAGTCGCGTGAGCATCTGCGACACCGCCATGCCGATGCCGATCGTCCCGACGACCATGGCGCCGGTGACGAGCACGGTCCGGAGGATGACCGGCCAGAAGCTCGCGTCGGTGAGGACGTTCGTGTAGTTCGAGAAGCCGGCGAACCCGGCCTGCCCGGTGAAGATCGCCCGGAGGCCGTAGTCCTGGAACGAGATCACCAGGAGGCGGACCAACGGGTAGACGACGAGCGCGAGGAGCAGCAGCGCGGCGGGGGCGAGCAGCACGAGCGGCGCGCGCGACGACGTCACCGACCGACGGCCGGGGCCCCGACCGGAGCCCCGCCCGCCCCGCGGCACCGAGCGCCGCCCGCCACCGGCACCCCGTCCGGCGGGACCGTGCCGGGTCCCCGGCTCGGCCTGCGCCGAACCGGGGACCCGCTCTGCAGTGGAGGTCATCGACTACTGCTGCGCGTTGAGCGCGGTCGTGAGGTGCTCCGTGAAGCCCTTCGCGGCGTCCTCCGGCGACTTCCGACCCGTGGCGACGTCCGCGAACATCGTCTGGAACGTCGAGTCACCCTCGATCGTCGCCCACCCCGGTGCAGCCGGCGTCGGACGGCTCGTGGACGCCGCCGCGAAGTACGGCTTGTGGAGTTCGTCCACGTCACCGGCCACCGCGTCGAGCAGCTGCGTCGAGTTCGGCTCCCACCCGTCGACCCCGAAGACCTGGTCCTGCTGGAACTTCTTCGAGGTGAGGATCTTCATGTAGTACAGCGCCAGGTCCTGGTTCGCCGACTTCGACGGGATGCCGAGGTCGGACCCGCCGAGGAAGACGGGCTGGGTCTTGCCCTCGGTCTGGGAGGGCATCGCGAAGGTGCCGATCTGGTCCTTCAGCTCGGGCTTCGCCGTGGTGATCGAGCCGATCTCCCACGCCGAACCGAGGATCGCCGAGGTGTTGCCCTGGGCGAAGACGTCCGACTCTGCTGGCTTGTCCGTGTTGATGTCCTGCGTGGACTTCGCCGAGTAGGTGTTCTGGAAGTCCTTCCACGCGGTCAGGCCCTTGACGGCCTCGGCCGAGTCGATCGCACCCTTCCACTTGCCGTCCTTCTCGGTCGCGATCTGCCCACCGGCGTCCCACACCCACTGCAGACCGCCGTACCAGTACTGCCCGGGCATGTAGAACGCCGAGAAGTCCGCCTGCGGGTTCTTCGCCTTGACCTTGTCGAGGTCGGCGGTGAGCTCGTCGTACGACTTCGGGACGTCGGTGACGCCGGCGTCGGCCCAGGTCTTCTTGTTGTAGATCACCGCGCGGTTGCCGGCGAAGAGCGGGGCGCCGTAGAGCTTGCCGTCCACGGTGGCCGGGCCCTCGAGCCCGGAGAGCCACGTCTGACCGTCGGCCAGTTCCTTCTTGTAGGGCGAGAGGTCCATCAGACCGCCCGTCGCGGCGTAGACGGGCACCTGTGTGTTGCCGAGGTCCACCACGTCGGGCGCGTCCTTCTGGGCGAGCGCCGTGGTGAGCTTCGTCGTGATGCCGTCCCACTGCTGGAGCTGCAGCTTCACCTTGGCCCCGGTGGCCTTCGTGAACTGCTTCTCGGCGACGTCGAGGATCTTCGGGCTGAGGTCGCCGTTCATGATCCAGACGGTGATGGTCTTGCCCTTGCCATCGGGTGTGCCGATGGACTTCGTGCCGCCGTCGGAAGCACCGTTGCTTCCGGCGGAGCACCCGGTGAGGGCGAGCGCGCCTGCGAGGGCGAGCGCACCGAGTGCGGCGAAACGCGTGCGTGTCACGTTGACTCCCTTGGTCCGACCTTTATGAAAGGACGTTGCGTAATGGACAGTGAAGCCCCATCACGCAGGGTTGTCAACCATGAAGTGCGAGCCTGTGGACACTCGTGATCCGCGTGTTTCCGGGGGATCACGGATGGTGAACGGATCGGTTGCGACCCTTGACATGACTGGTCATGACCAGGCATGATTCCGCCCTCGAAATCGGGTCACGACGCGACCGCCTGGCGGCGCGGCACCGGTCCACGAGACCGGCACCGCGCCTCTCCCCCACTGCGCCTGCGCACCGCAACGACGACGACGCACGCTCCACCGCGCGCAGTCGTCGCCGCGGCGCGCACCTACACGGCGGCCAGCGCCGACGTCGGCGGGATGCGCGCTGCGCGCGCCGCCGGGTACAGCCCGGACACGCCACCGATCACGACGGTCGCGCCGAGGCCTCCGGCCACGGCCCAGACGGGGATCGCGATCGGCCACCCCTGCCCGAGTGCGAACACGATCGTCACACCGAGTCCGATCACCACCCCGGCCACCCCACCGAGGAACGACAACAGCAGCGACTCGACCAGGAACTGATCACGGATGTTCCGCCGCCGGGCACCGAGCGCGCGACGCACCCCGACCTCCGCCCGCCGTTCGAGCACCGTGATCACCATCGTGTTCGCGACGCCGATGCCACCGACGAGCAGTGCGACGCCGCCGATGCCGACGAGCAGCCCGGTGAAGGACTCGTCCGTGGCGTCCTTCGCGGCGAGTGCGTCCGACGGTCGGGTGACACCGACGTCCTGCGGCGAACCCGGCCGGATCGCGCCGGCCAGGACGTCCCGCGACTCCTCGACCCGCGACGGGTCCACACGGGTGTAGACCGCGGTCGGCGACCCGTCGAAGCCGAGGTCGGCCGCGAGTCCGCGGGGCACGAACACCTGGTTGTCGAGGTCGTCGGCGAGCTGGATCCTGCCGAGGATCCCGACGACCTGCACCCACTGGCCGCCCATCCACACGCGGGAGTCCGGGCGGACCCGGTCGATGCCCAGGGCCTCGGCGGCGTCCGCGCCGAGGACGACCTGGGGCGGCGCACCCGCGGAGGAGTCGATCCAGCGGCCCGAGACGAGCTCCCCACCGAGCACCTTCGGGACGTCGCCCCACGCGGCCATCACGCCGATGCCCTTCGTCTCCGGCGTCGGCACGAACTCGTTCCGGTACACCGCGGCGTCCGACACCGTCCCGACCGCGGCAGCGCGCTGCACGGCGTCCTGCCGGAGCACCGACTCGAGCGCCGTCGAGGGCAGGGGCTGCGGCTCGCCGAACCCCTGGGGCTGCGTGGCGGTGAGGACGTTCGTGCCGAGGGCGTCGAGCACCTGGTCCACCTTCGCCTTGCTCGACGACGAGATCCCTACGACGGCGATCATCGCGGCGATGCCGATCGCGATTCCGAGCGCGGACAGGACCACCCGGCCCGGACGGGTCCGGAGCCCGAAGACGCCGAGCCGGAGCAGGTCGGCCGGACCGACCCGCCCGCGGCCGCTCACCGCGCACCCCGGATCGCGAGCGCGAGCGAGGCGGCGTCGACGTCGCCGGACGACACGGAGTCGTCCTCGACGAGGCCGTCCCGCATCCGGACCCGACGCGGCAGCGACGCGGCCAGCGCGAGGTCGTGCGTGATGACCAGCACCGTCGTCCCGCTCCGGTGCAGTTCGCGGAGCAGGTCGAGGATCGCGGCGCCCGATGCCGAGTCCAGTGCCCCGGTCGGCTCGTCCGCGAGCAGGATCGTCGGGTCGCCGACGATCGCCCGCGCGATCGCCACCCGCTGCTTCTCGCCACCGGACAGTTCGTTCGGCCGGTGGTCGACGCGGCCGCCGAGGCCGACCCGTTCGAGTGCCGCGACCGCACGCCGGTGCCGTTCCCGACGACCGGTCCCCGCGTAGAGCAAGCCGTCCGCGACGTTCTCCGCCGCTGTCGCACCGGCCTGCAGGTGGAAGTGCTGGAACACGAACCCGACGTGGTCCGCGCGCAGCTGCGACAGGTCGTCGTCGGACATCGCGTCGACGTCGTTACCGGCGATCGCGACGGTGCCCGAGGTCGGACGGTCGAGCGTGCCGATGATGTTGAGCATCGTCGACTTGCCCGAACCGGACGGCCCGACCACGGCCAGCAGCTCGCCCGGCGCGACGTCGAGCGTGACGCCGCGCAGCGCACCGACGTCGCCGTAGGTCTTCGTGACGTCCCGGAGCTGCAGGACGGAGGTCGCCACCGACCCGGCGTCAGCCAGCCCGGTCATCCCGGCACCACGACCTCGTCACCCTCGGACACGCCACCCGTGATCGCGATCCGACCGTCCGCGATGAACCCGGGCGTCACCCGGACACGCTTCGTCGTGCCGTCCCGCTGCACCACGTCGACGCTGAACTTCCCGCCGTCGCCGGCGACCAAGGCAGCGATCGGCACGGACAGCACACCCTTCTCGGTGGTGCCCTCGGCGTCGATCTGGGCCGACGCCGCTGCGGGCAGCTGCCGGTCCCCCGCGTCGAAGGACACCGAGACGTCGACCTTCGAGCCGCCGTCCTGACTCACGCTCGGCTGCAGGTCGGTGACCTCGCCGGGCATCGCGTCGCCGGTGCCGTTGATGCGGACCCGCACCTTCGTGCCCACCGCCAGGCGCTCGGCATCGCGCTGGGACACCGTCGCGGTCACGATCCGCTTCGTGCTCGTCACCGTGAGGACGTCACCGCCCGCCGGCTGCCCGAGCTTGCCGGTGACCGACGCCACCCGGACGTCCCCGTCGACGAACGCGATGTCGGCGCTCGTGATGACGCCGGTCACCGTGTGTCCGCGGTCCTTCTGCCACTGCTTGACGGCGCGCTGGGTCCGCGGCCCGAACGTGTCGTCGACCGAGACGTCGTAGCCGAGGGCAGCGAGGTTCTGGTTGAGCTGGCGCACGTCAGTGCCCTTCCGCCCGCGCTCGAGCGACCGCCAGAGCGGCACGGTCCCGTGCATGGCCCGGACCCCGCGCTCGTCGACGGCGTAGAGGAACTCGTCGCTCCGGATGACCTGCCCGGGCTTCGGCAGCCACGTCAGGGTCCCCTGCGCAGCTCCGGGGACGCCGCTCGCGGTGCCGTAGCCGAGCGTGCCGGCGAACACCTTCGAGTCGGTCAGGTCCCCCTTGTCGACGGTCGCGGTCGGACCGGTGGAGCCGCCGCGAGCGCCACCGGCACCGTCAGACGAAGACGAAGACGAAGACGAGGACGACGCCGATGCCTGCACCGCCGGGTCGACGATCGCCCAGGTCCCCGCTCCCGCGGCGAGCACCGCCACCAGGCCGACCCCCGCGACCGTCGCCCGCTTCCGGGTCCAGGTGGTCACTTCTCCACGACCGTTCCGCCGGTGCCCCAGGTCTTCTCGCTGCACCGCTGCGCGACGTCCTCGAACGCGTCCTGGTCGTCGGCTCGGTACTTCGCCTGCGCGGTCTGGTCGTCCGGGTAGTCCGAGAAGCCACCGTCGCGGATGCACTTCGCGACCTCGCCGGACTTCTCGTCCATCCCCGGCATCGGCTTCGCCTGCTTGACGTCTCCGGCGCCCTCGGTGTCGCCCATGCACTTCTCGAAGTCCGCACGCCACTGGTCCGGGTCCACGCCGTCCGGCACTGCGAGCTGTTGCGTCTGGTTCGGTTTCGGGTCGGGCATCTCGTACCCCTTCTCCCGCATGCACCCCGACAGCGAGGTCCCCGCTCCGGACTTCGCGCCCGAGGTGTCCTCGGCCTTCGGCGTCCCGCTCGAGCACGCGGCGAGCAGTCCGGGCAGCAGCACGACGGCCGCGACGGCGGCCACGAGCGAGCGGGTGCGGCGGGTGGTGGTGGTCGTGTTCATCATCTTCGTTCCTCCTCGGCTGAACGGGTCAGCCGACGTTCTGGGTCCTGGTGTCGGGGGCGAACGCGGCGTTGCAGTCCTGGAGCACTTTCTGGAAGGCGTCTTCCTGCGCGCGCGGGTAGCCGGTGACGTCGAGCACACCGGGCTGCTGGGCCGGGAGGTCCTCGTACCCGTTCTCCCGGATGCACGAGGCGACGTTCGCGCTCTCCCGCTCCCACTGCTGTTGGTCGGCCGTGCTCGAGCCCCGCACCCCGGCGTCCTTCGCGCACCGCGCACCGGCACGCTCGAACTCCTCCTGCGCGGCGCCGGGCGGGGACTGCAGGACGCCGGACTCGACCGTCGCGTCGTCCGGGTCCTCGACCTCGAACCCCGCGTCCCGCATGCAGGCGCCCCACTTCGCTCCGACGCCGGCGGTGACGTCCTTCGCCGAGGACGCCTCCGACGCCGACGAGCACGCCGACAGGGCGAGGGGCAGCGCACAGAGGAGCGCGGCGGCGGCCGGGACGGTACGCCGACTTCGTGTGGTGTGCTTCATGCGACCAGCACACCGGACCGCCTGTTTCGGCCCGTGTACCCGCCGGGTTACACCGACGAAACGTCGATGCGCAGGCCGCCGTCGGCCCGTGCGGACACGTCCAACCGCCACCCGTGCGCCTGCACGATCGCGGCCACGATCGACAACCCGAGACCGCTGTGCCGCCCACCGGACGACGACGGGCAGCGTCGGAACGGCTCGACGAGCAGCGGCGCGACCTCCGCCGGCACGACGGGCCCCGAGTTCTCGACGACGAAGCCGTCCCCGCGCGTGGTCACGCGGACGAACCCGTCGGGTTCGTTGTACTCGACGGCGTTGCCGACGAGGTTCACGAGCAGCTGGCGCACGAGCGTCGGCTCACCTCGCGGATCGGGACGGCCTGGAGGCGCGGTGCAGCGCTCGTGGACGAGCGTCACGCTCGCCTCGTGGGCACTCCCGGCGGCTCCCGCGACAACCTCGTCGGCGAGCGCCGCGAAGTCGATCTGCCGTTCGTCGCCGGCGAGGCCCCGATCGGCCTCGGCCAGCACCAGGAGCGACTCGACGAGGTGCTCGGTACGCCGGTTCTGCTCGAGGAGCTCGTCGCGGATCACCCGGACGTCCTCGGTGTCGGCGCCGTCGTGCAACCCGATCTGCATCGCGGCGCGCTGGACGGCGAGCGGTGTCCGGAGCTCGTGGGAGGCCTGCGCGACGAACCGGCGCTGGCTCTCGAACGCCGTCTCCAGCCGGTCGAGCAGGTCGTCGACCGTGCCGGACAGCCGCCGGAGTTCGTCGTCGGGGCCGTCGAGTGCGATGCGTTCGTGCAGGTTGGACGCCGTGATCCGGTTCGCCGTCGCCGTGATCCGGTCGATCGGTCGGAGCATGCGTCGGCTGACGAACCAGCCCAACCCGCCGGCGAGCACGCCGGCGCCGGCGATCCCGATCGCGGACCACTGCCACTGCTGCACGGCGACGATCCGCACCACCGACAAGGACTGCTGGTGCTCGGAATCGGCACTCATGCCACCCGGCTGCACCGGCGTGGCCGGGTCGCCCCGTACCGTGGTCGAGTACGCGTCGCTGATGCCCGCCTGCGACATGAGGTTCGAGAACACGACCACCCCGGTGGCGAGCGCCATCGCCGCGAGCGCGAACACCAGGGCGGTCCGAGTGCGGATGCTCCAGGTCCGCCCGACCCCCCTCACAGCGCGTAGCCCGTGCCCGGGACGGTCCGGATCGGGTCGGGTTCGCCGAGCTTCTTGCGGAGCTTCGACATCGTGACCCGCACGGCAGCGGTGAACGGGTCGATGTTCATGTCCCAGACCTTCTCGAGCAGTTCTTCGGCGGACACGATGCGCCCGTCGGCCCGGAGGAGGGTCTCGAGGACACCGAGCTCCTTCGACGTGAGATCGAGCGGTCTGCCGTCACGCGTGGCCATGCGTCGGTTGGTGTCCACGAGCAGTCCGGCACGCTCGAGGACCGGGGCGACCGGGGCGACACTGCGCCGGCCGAGCGCACGGACCCGTGCGACGAGTTCCGGGTACTCGAACGGCTTGGTGAGGTAGTCGTCGGCCCCGAGCTCGAGGCCGTTCACCCGGTCGGTCAGGGTGGTCGCGGCGGTGAGCATGATGATCCGGGTCAGGCTGCCGCGGGCGGCGAGCCGCCGGGCGACCTCGTCCCCGTGCACCCCCGGGATGTCCCGGTCGAGCACGACGACGTCGTAGTCGTTCGCCGTGAGCAGCTCGTCGGCGTGGTCGCCGCGGTAGGCGACGTCGACCGCCATGTCCTGTCGGGTGAGGCCCTTCGCGACGAGGTCGGCGAGGGCGATCTCATCGTCGACCACGAGAACTCGCACACATGTACTGCATACGACGTTCCTGTGAGACGGCTGGGTCGGGTTCAGGCGTCGAACGGAACCTCGCCATCGCGGCTCACACCGGCACGCTGCCGGTAGGCCAGGTGCCCACCGAGGTACCCACCGACGCCGACGACCACGAGTCCGGCGAACCCGAGGAGCTTGCCGGCTCCGTGGTTCCCGTGCTTCCGCTGCACCCAGGACAGCCCGTACAGCGAGATGCCCGCCCAGTTCACGGCCTGGTGCACCCACCCCGTCCGCAGCTGTTCGCGGTCCAGCTCGGACCAGTCGACGTACCCGGCCACGCTCGCGCTGCCGGAGGACACGAGCCCGACGCCGACGAGGGTCTTCGCGGCCTTCGCGTTCCCCTTCCCGCCGATCAGGTCGAGGACCGCGGCGGAGATCCACGCGCCGAGCGGGACCGGCACCATGAGCGGGTGCAACGGGTGTCCGAACGGGACCCCGTGCAGCAGCTGTCGGAGCGCCTTCGGCTTCGCGAGGGCGCGGACGACGGAGCGGTCGATGTCGACGGCCTTGTCGAGCACGCTCGCGTGCTCGACGGCGTCGGTGAGGCGACGGATCGCGCGGATCTCAGGCATGCAGTGGACGCTATGCCTGGAGGCCCGGTGCCGGTCCCAGGGACCGGCACCGGGCCTCCAGGCTGGTGCGTTCAGTGCGTCCGCTTACTCCTCGACGATCTCCGCCAGTTCGAACGGCTCGACCGTCAGCTCGTCGCCGCCTGCGGCGACGTCGACACGGACGGTGTCGCCGTCGCGGACGTCACCCGACAGGATCGCCCGCGCGAGGCGGTCGTCGATCTGTCGCTGCATGAGCCGGCGGAGCGGCCGCGCGCCGTACACCGGGTCGTACCCGCGCTCGGCGAGCCAGGCCCGGGCGTCCGGGGTGACCGCGAGCTCGAGCCGGCGGTCCGTCAGCCGGCGCGCGAGCCGGTCGACGTCCAGCGAGACGATCTGGCCGAGGTCGTCCTCGGTGAGCGCCTGGAACACGACGATGTCGTCGAGTCGGTTGATGAACTCGGGGCGGAAGGCCTGCTGCACGAGCTCCCGGACCGCCTCGTCGCGCTGCACGTCGGTGAGCGACTGGTCCGTCATGAACTGCGAACCGAGGTTCGACGTCAGGATGAGGATCGTGTTCCGGAAGTCCACCGTCCGGCCCTGCCCGTCGGTCAGACGACCGTCGTCGAGGACCTGCAGCAGCACGTCGAACACCTCGGGGTGCGCCTTCTCGATCTCGTCGAGGAGCACCACGGAGTACGGGCGCCGCCGGACGGTCTCGGTGAGCTGCCCGCCGGCCTCGTACCCGACGTAGCCGGGCGGGGCGCCGATGAGCCGCGCGACCGAGTGCTTCTCGCCGTACTCGCTCATGTCGATGCGGACGAGGGCCTTCTCGTCGTCGAACAGGAACTCGGCGAGCGCCTTGGCCAGCTCGGTCTTGCCGACACCGGTGGGGCCGAGGAACAGGAAGGAGCCCGTCGGACGGTCCGGGTCGGAGATGCCCGCGCGGGTGCGGCGGACGGCCTCGGACACGGTGCTCACGGCGGAGCGCTGCCCGATGATCCGGCGGCCCAGCTCGTTCTCGAGGTGCAGGAGCTTCTCGGTCTCACCCTGCAGCAGGCGCCCGAGCGGGATGCCCGTCCACTGCGCGATCACGGCGGCGATGTCCTCGTCGGTGACGCTGTCGTTGACCATCCGGTCGGCGGACTCGGCCTGCTCGGCAGCGGCGAGCTCCGCCTCGATGCGCGGCTTCTCGGCGTACTCGAGCCGCGACACGGTGGCGTAGTCGGCTTCGCGCTGGGCCCGCTGGCTGCGCATGTTGAGGTCGTCGAGCTGCTGCTTGAGCTCGCCGATCCGGTTGAGGCTCGCGCGCTCGGCCTGCCAGCGCTGCTCGAGGGCGGCGAGGCGCTCCTCACGCGTGTGCAGCTCGTTCCGCAGGGTCTCGAGGCGGGCCTTCGAGGCGTCGTCCTTCTCCTGCTTGAGCGCGAACTCCTCGACACGCAGCCGGTCGACGTTCCGCTTCAGTTCGTCGATCTCGACCGGGCTGGAGTCGATCTCCATGCGGAGCCGGCTCGCTGCCTCGTCGATGAGGTCGATCGCCTTGTCCGGAAGCTGCCGCCCGGAGATGTACCGGTTCGACAGGCTCGCCGCGGCCACGAGGGCGGAGTCGTTGATCGACACCTTGTGGTGCGCCTCGTACCGCTCCTTGAGCCCGCGGAGGATCGCCACGGCGTCCTCGACGCTGGGCTCCCCGACGTAGACCTGCTGGAAGCGGCGCTCGAGCGCGGCGTCCTTCTCGATGTACTCGCGGTACTCGTCGAGGGTCGTCGCGCCGATGAGGCGCAGTTCGCCGCGGGCCAGCATCGGCTTGAGCATGTTCGACGCAGCCACGGAGCCCTCGCCGCCACCGGCGCCCATGAGGGTGTGCAGCTCGTCGATGAACGTGATGACCTGCCCGTCGGAGTCGTTGATCTCCTTGAGCACGGCCTTGAGCCGCTCCTCGAACTCGCCGCGGTACTTCGCGCCGGCGATGAGGGCGGAGATGTCGAGCGACACGAGTCGCTTGTCCTTGAGGGAGTCGGCGACGTCGCCCGCGACGATGCGCTGCGCAAGGCCTTCGACGACGGCGGTCTTGCCGACGCCGGGTTCCCCGATGAGCACGGGGTTGTTCTTGGTGCGGCGGGTCAGCACCTGGCTGACGCGCCGGATCTCGGCGTCGCGGCCGATCACCGGGTCGAGCTTGCCGCTCCGGGCGATCGCCGTGAGGTCGACGCCGTACTGCTCGAGGGCGGTCTTCTGTCGCTCTTGCGAGTCAGGAGCACCCTGGAGGTTCGCCATGCGTTCCGTCCTTTCGTCACGGTGTTCGTGTAGTTGAGTCTACTCCACTCAACTTCAGTTGGCAGCGCGGTATTCCGGCCGCGGGTTCCGGATGCCGACGGCGCTCACGATCGCACCCGCCACGAGGAGCACCGCGATCGCGACCATCGCACGATGGAGTCCCTCGACACTCACGGCCCCGCCCAGCACGATGCCGGCGAGGGCCACCATCACGAGTCCGGCGATCCTGGCGATCGCGTTGTTCACCGCCGACCCGACGCCGGCCTCGGACTGCGGCACCGACCCCAGGACGGCACTCGTCAGGGGCGTCACCATGAGGGCGATCCCGGCACCGATCAACACGAGCCCGGGGAGCACCGACCACCAGTACGCGTGCGGGTCGTCGCCGGCGAGCAGGAGCACGAGCGCGCCCAGCGCCCCGATCGCCGGGCCGGCAGCCATGAACCACCGCGGACCCCACCGGCCGGCGAAGGCCCCGACGGTCGTCGAGAGGAGCAGGAGCATCACGGTCGGGGGCAGCGTCGCGAGACCGGCGAGCCAGGCCGGGAAGCGCCAGACCTCCTGCAGGAAGAGCGTCACCACGAAGAAGACCATGCCGAGCGCGCCGTAGATCGACAGTGTCGCGAGGTTGCCGACCGCGAAGTTCCGCGCCCGGAAGAGCTCGAGCGGCACGAGCGGCGCACCCGACGTCCGGGTCACCCGGAGCTCCCACGGCACGAACGCCGCGAGCGCCGCGCCACCGACGACCAGTGCGGCCACGACGACCGGGGCACCCCACCCGAGCCGCTCCTGCTCGATCAACCCGAGGACCACGCCACCCACTCCGAGGACGGCCAGCACCGCACCGACGACGTCCACCCGAGCCCGGTGCCCGGCCCGCACGTCGGCCGAGATCCGCCGCACCAGCGGGATCGTCACCGCGATCGGCACCGCGGTCAGGACGAAGATCCAGCGCCACCCGATGCCGTCCACGACGAACCCGCCGACCACCGGCCCGAGGATCGTCGCGGCGCTCGACCACGCGGTCCACGTACCGATCGCCTTCGCCTGCGCCGCACCGCGGAACGCGGCCACGATGAGCGCGAGGGCGCTCGGGGTCACCAGCGCTCCGCCCACTCCCTGGAACGCCCGCGCGACGACGAGCACCTCACCGGTCGGGGCGATCGCGCAGGCGACAGAGGCGATGCCGAAGACCACGAGCCCCCACGTGATGATCCGCACCCGGCCGAACAGGTCCGAGAGGCTCCCGGCGACCAGGATCAGCGACCCCAGCGTGATCAGGTAGGCGTCGACCGTCCACTGCTGGACGACGAGTCCCCCGCCCAGTTCGTCACGGATCGCCGGGAGCGCCACGTTCACGACGCTCGAGTCGAGCCCGACCACGAACGACGACAGGATCGCCACGACCAGGACGACGCGTCGGTCGTCACGGAGCGGCGCGGTGGCGTGGGCAGTGGACACGTGCTCATCCTCCACCCGCTCGCGCGCCCTCGCACCGTGCGAGGTCTCGTCGACCGTGCGAGGCTCGCGACCTCCCACACTCGTCGGCACCTCGCACACTGGGCACGCCTGCGCTCCGCGCACGACGAAGCCCCCGCGACCGAGAGGGTCGCGGGGGCTGCCGACAGGACGGGGCTGGGTCCTAGTTGCGGTGGTCCGTGTTCGGCTGGACCGAGGGGCCGGGGTTGACGACCGGCTGAGCGACCGGTGCCGCGGGGTCGGCCACGGTGTTCTGGACGCCGGCGTCGGTGCCCTTGGCCTTCTTGTCGTCGTCGCCCATCTCCTTCTTGAAGATGTTGATCGACTGGCCGAGGCCCTTGGCGAGTGCCGGGAGCTTGGTCGCACCGAACAGCAGGATGACGATCCCGAGGATGATCAGCAGGTGTACGCCGCCGAGGTTTCCGAGCATCATGACTCCTTGATCTGGAACTGGTCGCCGTCCTCGTGTCGTCGTCGACACGTGCGGCGGAAGTCCGTGGTCTCCCCATCGTAACTCGCACGGCCCGGGAATCCCAGGCCGGTCCCACGAACGGACACCGTTCGCACAGACAGCGCGCCGATCTGGCCCGGATCAGTACGCACCGCGGGAGCGCAGCACGGACGGGATCGTCCGGGCCAGGATCACCACGTCGTGCACGAAGGACCAGTTCTCGACGTAGTGCAGGTCGAGCCGCACACCGTCGGCCCAGTCGAGGTCGGAGCGACCGCTGACCTGCCACAGCCCCGTGATGCCCGGGGTCACCAGGAGACGTCGGTCGGCGAAGTCCTCGTACAGGGCGACCTCTCGGGGCAGTGCCGGGCGCGGCCCGACGAGGCTCATCGACCCGGTCAGCACGTTCCACAGCTGCGGGAGTTCGTCGAGCGAGGTCCGGCGCAGGAAGCTGCCCACCCGGGTCACCCGCGGGTCGTCCTTCATCTTGAAGAGCGGCCCCGCGCCCTCGTTCGACTGCGCGAGCGCTGCCATCCGGGCTTCGGCGTCGACGCACATCGTCCGGAACTTGAGGATCGAGAACTCCCGGCCACCGCGACCGACCCTGGTCTGTCGGAAGAACACCGGCCCGCGGTCGTCCGCGCGGATGACGAGCGCCAGGAGGGCGAACACCGGTGCGAGGAGCAGCAGACCGATGCCGGCGCCGATGACGTCGAGCGCCCGCTTGCCCAGTCGGCGGCTGTAGTCCGGCGTCTCGACGTGCATGAGTGGCAGGCCGTCGACGGGTCGCTCGTGCACGCGTCCGGCGGCGATGTCGGCGAGCGGCGAGGACACCACCAGCTCGACGCCCTGCGCCTCGAGTTGCCAGCCGAGCCGCCGGAGTCGTTCGTGCCCACCCGCGACAGCCCCGGCGACGACGACCGCCGAGACGCCCTCCGATCGAGCGCGGTCGAGCACGGCATCGACACCGTCGAGCACGGGCGCACTCACGACCCCGAGGTCGACGACCGACCCGCGCGCCGCACAGTCCGTGATGACGGCACGCACGCGGTACCCGGCCGACGGCGTCGCCGCGATCCGACGACCGACGTAGCGGACGTCGTCCAGGTCCCCCACGAGCAGGACGTCCTGCAACCGCTCACCCCGGGCCCGGCGCCGCGCGAGGGACCCGCGGACACCCTTCCGGCCGAGCGCGAGCAGCAGCAGCCCGACCGGGAACGCGATGGCGACGTAGCCCCGCGCGAGGTCGACCTGGAGCGCGTAGGCAACGGCAGCGGTCGAGGCCACGGCCACGAGGCTCGCCGTGACGACGCGGCGGTACTCGTCACCCCCGACGCCGACGATCCGCGGATCACGCGTCCGGAAGGCCGCCAGCAGCGCCATCCACGACGCGATCAGCACCGGGGCGACCACGAACTCGATCCACCCGGCACCGATCGTGCCGGCGGGCAGCTCGCCCGGGAACCGGACGAGGTGCGCGACCGCGAACGCGACGAGCAGCAACCCGAGGTCGAGCCCGGCCAGCCCCACCGCGTCGGACCGACGACGGACCGCTCGTCCGGCGTCGGGAACACTGACCGCGGGTGTACGCAGCGTGAGTGACATCGGGAACCCTCCGGGTCGACCTCCGGACGGGACACCGACCGGGTGCCGCCGTCGTTCGGGTCACGACGTGGAGCGGCACTCCGGTCAATATATCACTCTGGTGTTCTGGATATCAATGTCCGAGGATGCGGTCCAGGGTGAGGAGTGTCGGCGCCTCGACCAGCGCGGGGACTTCGGCCGCGGTCACGCCGTGCAGCCGGAACGAGACCCGCTCCCCCGGCAGCAGGGTCATGAACCCGCGGTCCACGGCGCCCTCCGGCGAGACGCGGTCCGGCTGCAGGAGCAGGTCCCGGACGAGCGAGTCGGCCTCGACGACGAGTTCGACCCCGTCGTCCACCGGCTCGAACGACGTCCGGTACCGCGCCGGCTGCCACTGCATGTTCTTGTCCGGTGCCGGCGTCCACACCGCACGACGCCAGTCCATGTCCGCCACGACGAGCTCGTTGGTCGGGTCGTCCACCACGCCGACGGACTCGGGCAGGGACACCACGGCGACCCCGGCGGCCGAGAGGTGGACGGGGAGCGTGACCTCGGCGAGCACGCTGCCGGACAGGGAGATCCGCCGCACGCGCACCACGCTGTCCAGGCCGGGACGGGTGGAGCGGACCGCGACCTCGATCGGCGCGTTCCCGAACGCACCGGGCGACACCCCGAGGGACTCGGCCCCCGGCACCTCGAGGGACAGCGTGTCCGACAGATCACCGGACCCGGCCGTCTCGTTCTCGGAGGCCGACGACACGGAGCGATCCGCGCCTCCAGGCCGGGAGACCGACGCCGAGAACGACGTGACCGGCCGGATCGTCAACAGCACGTCGTCGTAGAGCCGGCGCAGCTCGTGCGCCAGCGGCTTCAGCCGCCCCGCGGAGTCGATCGCCGACCACGAGGACACCGGCCACAGGTCGTTGAGCTGCCAGACCACGACCCCGGTGTTGCGGGGCCAGTGCGTCCGCCAGTGCTCGACGCCCGTCGCGATCGCTCGTGCCTGCTGCAGCTGGGTCAGGTAGTGCCACGCGTCGAACGAGGTCGGATCCACGGAGCCGAACCGCGGCGCAATCCCCCGCGCCAGCTTCCCCATGCCGTCCGCCGCCTTCTGGTGGTGGACGACACCGGGCGAGTCCACGGCGAGGGGTGCGTCACGCACGGCGTCGCGCAGCGTGCGCCAGGCGGGCGGCGCCTGCCACCCGAACTCGGACACGAACCGCGGGACGGAGTCACGGTAGTGGTCGTCGGACAGGCGGTTCCAGACGTCCCACGAGTGGTGCGTCTCGTGGTCGACGTCGTTCGCGAACAGCGACTCGTCTCCCGACCACGGCGACGCGACCGTGTAGAAGCGGGACGGGTCCACGGCGTCGACGATCGTCGGCAGGAGGTCGAGGTAGTAGTCGAGCCCCCAGCCGCGGTCCCCGAGCTCGTCGCCCCAGTTGTCGACGCCGTGCAGCCAGATGTTCTCGTTGTTGCCGTTCCAGACCACGAGCGACGGGTGGCGGGACAGGCGTGCGACGTTGTCCCGAGCCTCGGCGATGACCTCGCTGCGGATCGGCTCGCCCTCGGGGTAGGCGGCGCAGGCGAACGGGAAGTCCTGCCAGACGAGCAGCCCGAGTTCGTCGCAGACCTCGTAGAAGTCGTTCGACTCGTAGACGCCGCCGCCCCAGACCCGCACGAGGTTGACGTTGAGGTCGACGGCTGCCCGCAGCCGTCCCGTGACCCGCGCGCGGTCGACGCGGGACACGATGACGTCGTCCGGGATCCAGTTCACGCCACGCACGTCGATGAGCGTCCCGTTGACGTGCACGTTGAACGGCTTGCCGATCTCGTCCGACGCCGTGTCGATGCGGGTCGACCGGAAGCCCGTGCGGAACGTCGACCGGTCGAGGACCTCGCCGTCGACGGTCTGCAGCTCGACGACCACGTCGTACAGCGCCTGCTGACCGTACCCGCGCGGCCACCACCGCTGCACGTCGGGCACGCGGACGGTGACCACGGTCTCGTCGTCCTTCGGCGTCAGCTGTGCACGGGAACGCTGTCGCGTCGCCGTCCCCTCGGCGGTCTCGCCGCTCACCGTCACGACGAGCACGAGGTCGTCGTCCTCGCCGTCCTGGTCGAGGTCGTTGAGCCCCGAGCGCTCGACGGTCAGGTGCGCGTCGAGCACGCCCTCGCCCGCCTCGACGTCCACCAGCGGCCGGACCTCCCGCAGCCGCGCCGTCGACCAGCGCTCGATCGCGATCGGTCGCCACGGTCCGCTCGTCACCGCGGTCAGGCCCCAGTCCCAGCCGAAGTTCGACGCCATCTTCCGGATGTACGGGAACGGCTCGTCGTACGGTCCGGGCATGCTGCCGGCCTTCGCCGCCACCCGACCGGCTTCGCGGTAGGGCGACTCGAACAGGACCTCGAGCGTCTTGCTGCCACGGCCGACCCCGCCGGTCTGGTCGCGTGCGTCGAAGCGGTAGCGCCGGTGCATGTTGCGGGTGGTGCCCACGACGACACCGTCGAGACTGAGCTCCGCGACGGTGTCGAGTCCGTCGCACACCAGGTCGACGCGTTCGAAGCCCTTCGGGTCCACGTCGACCGTCCGCCGGTACGACCAGTCCGCGCGGCCGACCCACTTGCCGGCGTCCTCGTTGCGGTCGAACGTCGGGTCGGCCAGCAGTCCCTCGCGTTCCAGGTCGGTGTGCACCTGTCCCGGCACGGTCGCCGGGATCGTGCGCCCGGCGACACCGTCCGGAGCGCCGGTTCCTCCGACCATGGTCACGGTCCAGTCGTCGCGGAGTTCCTCGCGTTCGAGGGTCATGCGGGTCCTTCTCTGGGCGGACGGGGTGTCGTCCGCCTCGGTCGGGACGCCGGCCGGTGGCCCGCCCCGTGGCCGGTTCTTCGGCCTGGAGGCGCGGCACCGGTTGGCCGGGCGTCGTCGCGTTCGCGCGCGCGGACGCGGGTGCGGTCGCGCGTGGGGGTGCTCGGCGATGCTAGTACGGCGAGCTTGCAGGGTTCCGAGTGGCAGGCTGGAACGCGTGATCACAGTTGCTCTCGCCGCGGCCCTGCGTGACGCCGGTCTCCGCTGGCACCCGACGACCGGTGACCGGTTCGTCATCGACAAGCCCGGCGTCGACGACGACGTCTACACGGTGTCGGAGATGACCGTCGAACGCCACGACTACCCGTCCGGCACCGTGCTCGGGTTCAACGGCACGACGGAGTGGGCGCTCGACTCGGTCGACGCCGCCGAGTCGCTCTGGCTCCCCCGGGAGGACCAGCTCCGCGAGCTCCTCGGCCCGGCGTTCGTGTCCTTGACCACGGGGTACACGGTGACCGCGACGATCGCCGGCGAGACCCGGGCGTTCACCGAGTCGCTGGCCGCCGACGCGTACGGGCAGGCGCTCCTCGCGTACATCTCCGCCGCCCTGGCGTGACGCGCCCGGCTGAACGTTCCCGGAATGGCTCCTGGCGACCGTTTGGTTGCATGACACCATGACCGTTCCGAACATCACCCTGAACGACGGCAAGACCATCCCGCAGCTCGGCTTCGGCGTCTTCCAGATCGACCCCTCCGAGACGAAGGCCGCCACCCTGGCCGCGCTCGAGGTCGGCTACCGCCACATCGACACCGCCGAGATGTACGGCAACGAGAAGGAGGTCGGCGAGGCCATCGCCGAGTCCGGCATCGACCGCTCGGAGATCTTCGTCACCTCGAAGCTCAACAACGGCTTCCACGAGCCGTCGGCAGCCCTCGAAAACGGCAAGAAGTCCGCCGACCTGCTCGGCGGCTACACCGACCTGTTCCTCATCCACTGGCCGCTGCCCACCGTGTCGGACTTCGTCCCCACGTGGAAGGCCCTCGAGGAGCTCTACCACGCCGGCACCTCGCGCAGCATCGGCGTCTCGAACTTCCAGGCGCACCACCTGCACCGCCTCCGCGACGAGACCACGATCACCCCGGCGGTGAACCAGATCGAGGTGCACCCGTACCTCACGCAGGAGTCGCTGCGCCAGGCGAACGCCGACCTCGGCATCGCGACCGAGGCCTGGTCCCCCATCGCGCAGGGCCTCGTGCTCGACGACGAGACCATCACGCGCATCGCGTCGGCGCACGGGAAGTCCCCGGCGCAGGTCGTGCTGCGCTGGCACATCCAGCGCGGCGACATCGTCTTCCCGAAGTCGGTCACGCGTGCCCGTGTCGAGGAGAACTTCGCGATCTTCGACTTCGAGCTCTCCGGCGAGGACATGACGGACATCTCCGGCCTCGACAAGGGCCACCGGACGGGTCCGGACCCGGACACGTTCGACTACGTCCCGGCCTGATCCTGGTCGTCTGACGCAGGCGGGTGAACCGCTCACCCTGACGACGAATGCGCACGGTCCGCCGTGCGCATTCGTCGTTTCTGCGCGCACTCCGCGCGCACCCTGTGGACAGGCCTGGAGGCACGGCTCGCGTCCGGCACGCTGGCCCGGTGATCCCGCTCCCGGACTGCCCGATCGAGCGCGTCGACGATCGCACTCTCCCAGACGTCGCGCGTGCGCTCCAGCGTGCCGAGGGCTCCGCCCGGACCAGGATCGCCCGCGGTGTGTACGTCGAGACCGCCCGGTGGAAGCGGCTGGACGACCGCGGACGGCACCTCGTCCGGATGCGCGCAGCACTGCCGACCCTGCACGACGGTGCCGCGTTCACGCACGAGTCCGCGCTGGTCCTGCACGGCATCCGGCTCCTGCACCGGGCATCGACCAGCGTGACGGTCGCCGATCCGACCGCCCAGCGCGTCGACCGACGTTCCCGGTTCGTCGAACGGCGGCCGATGCCACCAGGACGCACCACGACGGTCACACTCGGCGATCACATCGTCCGCGTGGTCGAGCTGGCCGCTGCCGGCGCGGAGTTCGCCCGGACCGCGGACTTCCGCGCGGCGGTCGTCGTGCTCGACCAGGTGCTCCACCGCGGCGTTCCGCGCGCGACGATCGAAGCGTTGCTCACCGATGGCACGGCGCGTGGTCGGACCCGCGCCCTCGCAGCCCTCGCGTTCGCCGACGCGCGCTCCGACTCGGTCGGCGAATCGCTCGCGCGGGTGGTGCTGCACGAGGCCGGCGCGCCCGTGCCCGTGCTGCAACAGGAGTTCCGAACGCGGGACGGGCTCGTCGCCCGGGTCGACTTCTGGTTCCCGGAGCAGGGCGTCGTCGTGGAGTACGACGGTGCCGTGAAGTACCGCGATCCCGGCACCCGCGGCGGACGCTCGGCCTCCCGCGTCGTCGAGGACGAGAAGGCCCGGGAGGACCGCCTCCGCGCCCTGCCCGAGGTGCACGGCTTCGTCCGGCTCACCTCGCACGACCTGCGTTCGGTGCCGTTCGTGGCGGCGGTCCTGCGCGCTGCGGGCGTCCCCACGCGGGCCTGATGCTCGCCCGAACGACATCTGCGCGTGGCGCACCGTGCGCACTCGTCGTCAGCGTGCGCGGTCACGCAGGAGCGACGAGAACCGCTATGCCCGCCGCGACGCCGTCACGGTGAACTTCGGCGTCCGCGTCACCTCGCGCGTCGACCCGACGAGCCGCTCCAGCACGGGGCGGTACCGCAGGTGCGAGTTCCAGACGCACCACAGTTCACCGCCGGACTGGAGGATCGTGGCCGCGTTCCGGAACATCGCCTCGGCCGCGTCGGTGGTCACCGTGGTGTCCGCGTGGAACGGCGGGTTGCAGAGGACGAGCTGTGCGGACCCCTCGGCGAGCTCGTCACCAGCGTCGGTGCGGAGGACCTCGACCCGGTCCGCGACGCCGTTCGCCTCGGCCGTCGCACGGGTCGAGGCCACCGCGATCGCGGAGACGTCCGTCGCGATCACCTTGAGGGACGGACGACGTCGGGCGATGGCCGCGGCGATGACCCCGTTGCCGCACCCGAGGTCGACGGCGACCCGGGCGGTCGGCACCGCGGCGTCCATCGCCTCGAGCAGCACCCGCGTGCCCTGGTCGAGCGACGTGCCGGCGAACACGCCGCCGTGCGCGACGAGCGTCATGCCGAGGTCGTCGACGTGCACGGACCGGGGCCAGGGGTTCGTGGCGTCCGCCCGGGTGGCCGAAGCGCGGAGCGGGTCCTGCGCGATGAGGAGCCGCGACTTGCCGCGGCCCCGGGACGCGGTGACGTCGCCGAAGTACCGACGCAGGACGTCGTTCTGGGACAGGTTCATGTGCTTCGACACGCCGCCGCAGAGCAGCACGACGTCGGGCGAGGCGAACCGTGCGACGGCGCGGGCGATCTCGTCGAGCCGGTCGTTCGACTTCGAGAGCCGCAGGAGCACGAGTCGCACGTCGCGGAACGCCTGCTCGAGCGAGTCAGGGTGGTGGAAGCCGCGGCGGCCGAACGTGCCTGCGTTCGCCTCGAGCGCGCGGACCCCGACGAGGGAGTCCTGCACGACCCGGACGTCCGAGGCCCCGTGCACCGTGATGGCGCCGAGCGTCAGCACCCCGTACCGGTCGTCGACGACCGCGACCTCGCCCGGCTGCCGGAGCGCGTCGCCGTGCACGTGCGGGGCCTCGTCGAGGATGAAGCGGTCCGTGCCGTCGATCGCGATGAGGTCCGCGGCGTCGTCGTCACGGCGGCGGAAGAAGTCGGCGAAGTCCGGTGGCACGGCGCAAGCGTACCGATCCGCGGGCGGGTCGCTGTCAGCGCGGCCCGCGGTACAGCACGATCTGCGTGTTCCGCTGTGGGCGCATCCCCGCGCGCAGGGGGACAGCGCCACCAGTGGCCGAGGCGGCGAACACGCGGGCGCCCGGCCGGTTGATGAGCTGGTCGGCGAGGGCCGTCTCCAGCTCGCTCACACGCGCACGCAGCGCGCGGTTCTCGTTCTCGAGTTCGAGCACGCGGCGGATGCCCTCGAGCGAGACGCCCTCGGACCCGAGCCGCGCGATCTCGCGCAGCTGCGCGACGTCGCGCATCGAGTACCGGCGCGAGCCGCCGCGCGTGCGGCCCGGCACGACAAGGCCGAGACGGTCGTACTGCCGCAGCGTCTGCGGGTGCATCTCGGCGAGTTCCGCCGCCATCGCGATCGCGAAGACGGGCGAGTTCTCGTCCATGTCGGTCATGGCGCGTTCCTTTCCGTCGTCCGCGTGGTGGTGAAAACCAGCCTGGAGGCAGGGCGCGCGTTCCTGACGGAGCCGCGCCGTGCCTCCAGGCCGGGTCTACTGCTGGTGGTGCGCAGCGCTAGCTGCGCGCCTTGGCGAGGAGGTCCTCGCGGGGGTCCTCGTCGGGCAGCGTCTCGGCGAGGGCCTCGACGGCCTCCCGCTGCTTGTCCGACAGGTGCGACGGCACCGCGACCTGGACGGTGGCGAGCAGGTCGCCGGTCCCGTTCTTGGTCGTGACACCACGGCCCTTGACGCGGAGGACGCGACCGGACGGCGTACCGGGAGCGACCTTCAGCTTGACGGTGGAACCGCCGAGCGTCGGGACCTCGATCGTCGCGCCGAGCGCTGCCTCGACGAACGTCACGGGGACGTCCAGCCGGAGGTTCTGCCCGTCGCGCTCGAACACCGGGTGCTTCCGGACGGTGACGGTGACCACGAGGTCTCCGGCCTCACCGCCGTCGGGCGAGGGTTCGCCATGGCCGCGCAGACGGATCTTCTGACCGTCGGCGACGCCAGCGGGGATGCGGACGTTCACCGGGCGGCCGTTGCCCTGCGAGAGCTTGACGGTGTCGCCGGCGATCGCGGTGGTGAAGTCGAGCGTGGTCGTCGCGGAGACGTCCCGGCCCTTCGTCGGTCCGCCGAAGCCGCGGTACCCGCCGGAGGACTGGCCGAAGCCACCCCCGCCGCCGAACATCCCGCCGAGGATGTCCTCGAAGCCGCCGCCGCCTGCCCCGCCCTGGCCGAAGCGGACGCGCTGTCCGCCCCCGCCCTGGTTGAACATGCCGCCGAAGACGTCCTCGAAGCCGCCGCCCTGGCCCGGGCCACCCGCGGTGAAGCGGGCGCCAGAACCCATGGCGCGGACCTGGTCGTACTCCTGGCGCTGCTCCTTGTCGGAGAGCACCGAGTACGCCTCGCTGATCTCCTTGAAGCGGTTCTCCGCGGCGGCGTCCCCCGGGTTGGAGTCCGGGTGGAACTGCCGCGCGAGCTTCCGGTAGGTCTTCTTCAGCTCAGCGTCACTCGCCGTCTTGTCGACGCCGAGGACCTTGTAGAAGTCCTTGTCGAACCAGTCCTGACTGGCCATGAATCCCTACCTCCTCCCCGCGCTCAGGCCGGGACCGCCACCGCGACCTTGGCCGCACGGAGGACGCGCTCACCGAGCTTGTAGCCCGGCTCGACGACGTCCGCCACGGTCTGGCCGGTGGCGCCCGGTGTCGGGAGCTGCACGATCGCCTCGTGGATGTTCGGGTCGAAGGACTCGCCCTTCTCGCCGATCTGCACGAGCTTGAACTTCTCGAAGCCGCCGCGGATCTTCTGACCGATGACCTGCATGGGACCCTCGGTGAGGTCGCCGTGCGCCTCGGCGCGGGTCAGGTCGTCGAGCGCCGGGAGGAGTGCACGCACGACCTCCGCGATCGCGACCTCGCGGTTGGCCTCTCGGTCGCGCTCGACGCGCTTCCGGAAGTTCACCAGCTCGGCCTGCGCACGGAGCATGTCCGCACGCATCTCGGCGACCAGGTCGCGGTCCTCGGTGCTGAGCTTGTCCCCGGCGATGCCGCGGGCCGCGTCGGCCAGGAGTGCCTCGTCCTCCGGGGAGAGGTCGGTGGCACCCCCTGCCGGCGCGTCCGTCGGGACCTCGACGTCGGGGCCTTCGGCCTCGATGAGGTCCTCCGGCTGCTCCGCGTTGGTGGCGTCCCCTTCGACCTGGGGCTCGTCCTCGTTGGGGACGTTGTCCTTGGGGTCCGTCATCTACTTCTTGTCCTTGTCGTCCTCGTCGTCCACGACCTCGGCGTCGACGATGTCCTCGTCGTCCGCCTGTGCCTGGCCGTCGGCGGTGGGCTGCTCGCCACCGGCCGCGGCACCAGCGTCCTGCTGGGCGTAGATGGCCTGGCCGAGCTTGCCCTGCGACTCGTTGAGCTTGTCGAAGGCCGTCTTCACGGCGTCCTCGTCCTCACCCGCGAGTGCCGACTTGAGTGCGTCGACGTCGGCCTGCACCTCGGACTTGACGTCCGCGGGGAGCTTCTCGTCGTTCTCCTTGATGAGCTTCTCGATCGAGTAGACGAGCTGCTCGGCCTGGTTGCGACGCTCGTTCGCCTCACGACGGGCCTTGTCCTCCGCCGCGTGCTCCTCGGCCTCGCGGACCATGCGCTCGATGTCCTCCTTCGGCAGCGACGAGCCGCCGGAGATGACCATCGACTGCTCCTTGCCGGTGCCCTTGTCCTTCGCGGACACGTGCACGATGCCGTTGGCGTCGATGTCGAACGTGACCTCGACCTGCGGGACGCCACGGGGAGCCGGCGCGATGCCGGTGAGCTCGAAGGTGCCGAGCGGCTTGTTGTCGCGGGTGAACTCGCGCTCGCCCTGGAAGACCTGGATCGCGACCGACGGCTGGTTGTCGTCAGCGGTCGTGAAGGTCTCGCTCCGCTTGGTCGGGATCGCGGTGTTGCGGTCGATGAGCTTCGTCATCAGGCCGCCCTTGGTCTCGATGCCGAGCGACAGCGGCGTGACGTCGATGAGCAGGACGTCCTTGCGCTCGCCCTTCAGGACACCGGCCTGCAGTGCGGCACCGACGGCGACGACCTCGTCCGGGTTGACGCCCTGGTTCGGGGACTTGCCACCGGTGAGCGACTTGACGACCTCGGCCACTGCGGGCATGCGGGTCGAGCCGCCGACGAGCACCACGTGCGCGATGTCGTTGACCGAGACACCGGCTTCCTTGATGACGTCGTTGAAGGGCTTCTTCGTGCGGTCGAGCAGGTCGGAGGTCATCTGCTCGAACTGGGCGCGCGAGATGGTCTCGTCGAGGTTGAGCGGGCCGTCGGCGGTCAGCGTCAGGTACGGGAGCTGGATGCTCGCGCTGAGCTGGCTCGACAGCTCCTTCTTGGCCTGCTCGGCAGCTTCCTTGAGGCGCTGCTTCGCGATCTTGTCGGTCGAGAGGTCGACGCCGTGCTCGTCCTTGAACTTCTTGATCAGGTAGTCGACGATGCGCTGGTCCCAGTCGTCACCACCGAGGCGGTTGTCACCGGAGGTCGCGCGGACCTGGATGGTCGAGAAGTCGTCGTCCTTGCCCACCTCGAGCAGGGAGACGTCGAACGTGCCGCCACCGAGGTCGAAGACCAGGATGAGCTCGTCTTCCTTGCCCTTGTCGAGGCCGTACGCCAGCGCAGCGGCGGTCGGCTCGTTGATGATGCGGAGGACGTTGAGGCCGGCGATCTCACCGGCGTCCTTCGTGGCCTGGCGCTCGGCGTCGTTGAAGTACGCCGGCACGGTGATGACCGCGTCGGTGACGTCCTCACCGAGGTACTGCTCGGCGTCGCGCTTGAGCTTGCCGAGGATGCGCGCCGAGATCTCCTGCGGCGTGTACTTCTTCCCGTCGATGTCCGTCGTCCAGTCGGTGCCGATGTGGCGCTTGACCGAGGCGATGGTGCGGTCGACGTTCGTGACGGCCTGGCGCTTGGCGGTCTCGCCGACGAGCACCTCGCCGTCCTTGGTGAAGGCGACGATCGACGGCGTGGTGCGGAGGCCCTCGGCGTTCGCGATGACGGTGGGCTCACCGCCCTCGAGCACGCTGACGACCGAGTTGGTGGTTCCGAGGTCGATGCCTACTGCACGTCCCATGTGTGGGTGCTCCTTCTGTTGGTGCGGGTCTTGCTGAAGTCTGCGGACTTGCGTCCGATGGACTCAACTCTACTCCGGACTGGAGGCACGTCAACTCTGGGAGCTGAAAGTTGCGTCTGAACGACGCAAGTTCTCGATCGCGGCACCCTAACGCGTTTGCCCCTTTCGTTCGCAATATTTTGCATGTTAGTATTAACGTATCGGCCTGCAGCGCTCTGCCGCGTGGTCCGAGACCTCCCCTCTCGATCGCACCGTCTTCCCGACACGTCTGACGACGGTGCCCTCACAGGAAGTACAACCATGCGCAAATCACTCAAGAGCGTCGGAGCGGCTGCCCTCGCAGCGGCGACCGTCGTGTCGGGGCTGAGCTTCGGCTCGGCTGCGGCCGTGGCGGCCCCGGAGCCCAAGGCGAAGTCGGCGAAGGTGGGCACGCACGCTGCGGGCGACCGCCTGGTCGGCGAACTCCGCTTCAACACGAACGCGGTGTCCAATGCGCCGTTCACCGGATCGCTGACGATCAGCGGCTCGACTCCAGCCTGGACGACGGGCACCGGCCCCTCCTGGACCGTTCCAGCTGTGGGCAAGTCCGGCTTCGTGCAGCTCACCGGATCAGACAAGTGTTTGACCTGGCCGTCAGGGTACAGCGATGGAAGTTTCGCCGGAATTGGAACCTGTGCCGATCGCGATCAATACAAGTGGACGATGGCGCAAAACGCGGCGGGGATCGGTATCTTGCGCCCCGGCACCGCGAACGGGTACTACGGTCTCGCCACCAACGCAGCTGGCTGGGGAAGCGTCACTTTAGCTCACAGCCTGGCTGGCGGGTCCGGCCCTGAGGGACTTCGCCTCTCAACGCTCACTGATCCTGAGGCAGCAGCGAACGGCGGCTTTGCCACGGCGGGCGTCGGGTTCCCCGCGACCATCCCGGCCACCGAGCATCGGACGGTGCACTTCGGTGCCGCTGCGAACGCCACGGTGACGTCGATGACGAACACGACGATCACGGTCGATGCACCGAGTGGCAGCAAGTTCGCCGCGGGGCAGACCACCCTCACCGGCGAGTACAAGCCGGCCGGCGGGAACTGGTCCGCCTCGACCTCCCTCACCATGACCGGCACGGTCAACGCGACGGGCACGAAGTTCACCGGCACGATGGCGACGCCGGGCTCGAGCTTCGCACTGCACGACGGCCACCAGATCCGCTGGGGCATCGACGTCGTCGCGGGCTCCACCGCGGGCACGCAGAACATGGCGTTCTCCGGCGCGGGCACGACCAACTTCGGTGCGTTCTCGTTCTCCGGCAACTCCGCCGTGACCGTCACCGCTGCGCCGGCCGAGTTCACCGCCGAGGTCAACTCCGTCGACAACGCGAAGCGTGAAGCAAGCCTCGCGGGCCTCGGCACGCCGGGCTCGCAGATCAAGGTCAACGGCACGACGATCGCCACCGTCGCACAGATCGGCGCATGGTCGGGTGTGGTCTCCGGACTGAACGTCGGTGCGAACACCATCACCGTCGAGCAGTGGGACGGGAACACCAAGACCGACCAGGCCAACGTCGTCGTGAACATCGTCGACGTCCTCGCCGACGGGCACGGCCCCGACACTGTACTGAACCGCGGGACCGGCACGGACGTCTTCGGGCACGTCAACGTCACCGAGAACTTCAACGACGTCAAGAACGGCAAGGTGACGTTCACCGCGCCCGAGGGCACCATCTTCACCGCGGACCAGGACGAGATCACCGGCTCGTACCGTTCGGCCACGAGTGGTTGGGAGCCGACCCAGCGTCTCAAGCTGGCGAACGGGAAGCTGTCCGCGGACGGCACGGAGTACACCTACGACTGGACGTCCGACACGGGCTTCACGTTCGCGAAGGGCGGGGAGATCCGCTGGGGTATCTCGGTGAACACCCCGACGACGGGTGACGCCATCTCGGACGCGCTCCGCTACACCGTCTCGGGCAGCTCGAACAAGGGCACCTTCGCCGCCGCGGGCTCCACCAAGACCACCGCTCCGGCCCCGGTCGAGAACGGCGGCTTCCTCGCCGACGGCATCGGGCACCCCGTCACGATGATGCAGGGCACGGAGGAGGACGTCGCGTTCGGCATGCACGCCGACACCGCGACCACCCTCGAGGGCACCACGCGGGTCGTCCTCACCGCTCCTGCCGGCACGACCTTCGCCTCCGACATGACGAAGTTCACCGGCGCCTACAAGACCGCGAACGGCAGCTGGGTCACGACGCCGGGCCTCGACGTCACCGGCACGGTGTCGGACGACGGCCGGACCTTCACCGGGTCGATCGCCGCTGGTACCGCGTTCGCGGCCGACTCCGAGGCTCGCTGGACCGGCAAGCTCGCCGCGGCGAAGGATGCCGCGGTCGGCACCCGCGACCTCGGGTTCGCCGTGACCGGCGCGACCACGCACGGTTCCTTCTCGGTGGAGGGCAACTCGAAGATCACGATCGAGCAGAACGACAGCGTGGACCTGACCGCCCGCGGTGCGTTCGACGAGGACGTGACCAAGCTCGCGACGATCTCCGGCGCAGCGCAGAGCGGTGCGAGCGTCAAGCTCTACGACGCCGACGGCAAGGTCATCGCCACGACGACGGCCAACGGCGAGAACGAGTACTCGTTCGACGTGCCGGCACCGTCGGTCGGCGGCAAGCACCAGTTCACCGTGACGCAGACCCCGTCCGGCGAGGCGGAGTCCGCTCCGGTCGCGGTCGAGCTCGACTACGGCCAGAACACCGGCCTCGACGTCACGAGCCCGGAGGACGGTTCCACCATCAACGACGTCCGTCCGACGTTCACGGGTACCGGCGTGAACGGCGCGACGATCGAGATCCGCGAACAGGGTGCGCTCGTCGCGACCACCACGGTCAAGGACGGCGCCTGGAGCGTCACCGCATCGTCGAGCCTCGGCTACGCGAAGCACGACGTGGTCGTCACCCAGATCACGAAGGGCGACCTCCGCACGCAGCAGAACCTGTCCTTCACGATCGAGAAGGCGCAGGAGGAGTCGCCGCTCACGGCGAAGGTCGACAGTGTCGATGACGTCGCACGCTCCGCTGCGATCTCCGGCCACGCGACGCCGGGTGCGCAGATCCAGCGCGACGGCAAGGTCATCGCGACCGCCGACGCCACCACCGGTGCCTGGTCCGCCACCGTCACCGACCTCAAGGTCGGCCAGAACCCGGTCACCCTCGACCAGTTCGTCGGCGGCGTGAAGAAGGACAGCAAGACCCTCGACATCGAGGTCAAGCAGACCCAGTTCCCCTTCGCGGTCACCAGCCCGGAGAACGACTCGGTCGTCCGCACGAACGACAAGCAGGTCACCTTCACCGGAACGGGCAAGCCCGGCGGCAAGGTGTCGGTGAACTACGGCCCGCGCAACATCGGCACGGCCTTCGTCGACAACGACGGCGAGTGGAAGTTCACGGCGACGATGAACTACGCCGACTACGAGCTCACGGTCTTCTACAAGCAGAACCCGACCGGGGCAGTGACCAGCCAGCAGCCGCTGCACATCACCGTGACGAACAACGAGCAGAACAACCCGTTCGTCGTCACCGCGCCGGCCAACGACGCGGTCATCCCCGCACCGGACAAGCAGGTCACGTTCGAGGGCACCGGCACCACCGGCGGCATCGTCACGATCAAGCACGGCGCCAAGACGGTCGGCACCGGCACGGTCAACGACAACGGTCAGTGGAAGTTCACCTCCACGATGAACTACGCCGACTACGACCTCACCGCGTACTACAAGAAGACCCCGACCTCGGGTGCTGTCCAGCAGAAGCTCCACATCGTCGTCACGGACGGCGCGGTGGTGAAGCCGTTCGAGGTCACGACCCCGACCGACGGGTCGACGGTCGAGACTGCGGACAAGCAGGTCACCTTCAGCGGTGAGGGCGCAGGCAACGGCCTCGTCAAGATCCTCCGTGGCAGCCGTGTCGTCGCGGAAGGGACTGTCGGCACCAACGGCCAGTGGACCCTCACGGGCGAGCTGAACTACGGCAGCTACGACGTCACCGTCTTCCACAAGCCGGTCGGCTCGAAGACCGCGGACAGCAAGGTGCTCAACCTCACCATCGCACCGCTCGCCAAGGACTTCGAGATCAGCACCCCGTCGAACGGCGCCACCGTCCCCGGCGGTCCGATCACCTTCACCGGCACGGGCAAGGACGGCGGCCTCGTCTCCGCCTTCCTCAACTCGAAGAAGCGCGCCGAGGGCACCGTGCAGGGCAACACCTGGACCATGACCACCGCCGCGATCACCACCCCCGGGACCCACACGTTCACGATCTACTACAAGGCCAACCCGGCCAGCCAGATCGCCGACGCGTACCCCATCACCATCACCATCAAGTAGCAACGAACCGAGAGGGCTCCTGCACCCGCAGGAGCCCTCTCCTGCGAAGAACGGAACCCGAGATGAAGAAGCTGATCGCCGTCACGAGCCTGGCCATCGTCGCAGCGTCGACCCTCGCCGGCTGCTCTGCCGCACAGGTCGATGCGGCCGGCACCCCGACGCCACGCCCCACCGTCACGTCGACGCCCGACCCCGACTACACGGCCCCCACGGGCGCGTGCGTCGACGGCGTCGCGACCATCACCGCCGACGTCACGGACATCGCGCTGCCGGAGGGTTGTGCGACGGTCAACGTCCTCACGAACGGCTCGACCATCGAGCTCGGCCCGGTCGAGACGCTGCAGATCGAGGGCAACGACAACACCGTGACCGCCACGTCGGCATCGTCGATCACCGTCTTCGGAGCCGGGAACGCGCTCACCCACGGCGGTGACCCGAAGGTCACCGACGAGGGCGAACGGAACACCGTCAACAAGCACTGATCCGAGCACGCAGAAGGCGCGGACCCGATGGGGTCCGCGCCTTCTGCATGTCCACGAGAAGTCAGGGCAACGGTGACTGGTTCCGGATCGCCTCGAGGTAGCCGAAGCCGTCCTGCGCGTTGGGGACGAGGCCGGGCCCGCCTTCCGCCCACTCCGAGACGTTGTACACGGTCAGCATCCGGGGCAGATCGTTCCGCACGATCGCCTCACGCGCCGCGCGGACCTGGCGAGCGAACAGTTCCGGAGTCGCACCCGTGATCGCGTACTTGGACGGATGCGGGTACGCCGTGTCGAGCGACGTGAACACGCCGAGCACGGTGTTCCTCCGACTCGCGATCGCGTCGTAGTCCGTGCTCGCCACGTACGAGGGATAGTCGGTCGCTGACGACGCGTACTTGCCCTCGTAGGTGGCGAAGTGGACGTTCACGTGCTGGTCTCGCAGCCGCGTCGCAGCACTCGATGCCAGGACTCCGCCGTTCCGCCCGAGCACGGTGACGCCGTCGAACTTCCCGGTGCTCCGGAACCAGCTCGCGAGTCCGGCGAGGAACGCCTCCGTGCGCTTCGAGCCGTTGTAGTTGTCGAATGATCCGCGCAGCATCTCGAGGTCCCAGGCGTTGACGACGGCGTAGCGCTGGCCGTCCGTTCGCCGCTCGACGTAGGCGCCGGGTCGGGCCGCGTAGAACTCCACGAGCTGGGCAGCCCGACGGCGGATCTCGGCGGGGTCGCCCTTCGTCCCGATGGGCAGGACGTAGTCGAGCGCTGCTGCGTTCGGCGTGTTGTCGAAGTACTCGACAACCCACGACGAGGAGGACCGGTCCCAGACGTCCGTCGTGAAGCCGGCGGTGTCGGTGAACGCGACGGCGCGGACTCCGCCGGTCGCGAGCCAGTGTGCGATCCACCCCAGCACCCGGGGGTCGTCCCCGCGGTAGTTGCCCAGCAGCGGTTGGCGCGCCGGGTCGTAGCCGTACCGAGAGCCCGGAGTCGCGGCGTTCGACGCGGCGTTCCAGCTCCAGTCGTACCAGCCGCTCCACTTGCCGGACGTCAGCGTCGCCTCGAGCCCGAAGCCCTGGTACCAGTGCGCGATGACGTCGATGCCGGTGTCGACGGCCCGCGACGTGGCGGGCGGTTCGGCCAGGTCGCCGAACTCGATCGGGCCGCCGTCGGAGGTGGTGCAGTCCAGGTGCTGCGGCGTGCCGAAGTCGGTCCGGTACGGCAGGCCCTCCGGAATGGTCGGCTGCGGCACCGGTGCGCACGCGCCGGCGGCGTCGGCGGGAGCAGGCCCGGCGAGGGTCGTTCCGACGCTCAGGACGAGCGCGGACAGCGACACGGCTGCGAGCCATCGGACGCCTCGGGGCTCGGCTGCCGTGGGAGGTGGAGAAGGACGGAGGAGGGGCATGCCCGGACACTACGGGCAGCCGGGCGCCGGGGACGACTTCTCTGCATACAACATTTCGATGCGCCCACGAACGACGAGGCACCCCCGACCGTCGTCGGGGGTGCCTCGTCATCGGACACTCAGGTGCGGGTCGCTGTCCTGGCTCGTCGTGAACGGCGAGCCGGCTCGACCACGAGACGCGGGGCATCCGGCCGCGGTTCGTACCCGCCGTAACCGTACCCGTAGCCGCCGACCGAGAACATCTTGCCGCGGCGGACGGGGATCATCGTCACGGCCAAGCCGACGGCCCGCGCCTCGATGCGCTCGAGTCGGTCGAGCGCTGCCCGGAGGTGCTGGCGTCGACTCCGTCGTGCCGCAGCGACGACCACCACCCCGCCGCACAGCGCACTGAGGACCGAGGCGTCGGTGACGGGCAGCAGCGGTGGCGCGTCGATGATCACGATGTCGAAGCGCTGCTCGAAGTCCTCGACGAGCATCCGCATGGTCTCGGAGCCGAGGAGCTCGCTCGGGTTCGGTGGGATCCGGCCGGCCGGGAGCACGTGGAGGCCGCCCGCGCCCCACGGCTGGACCACGTCGTCGGGTTCTGCGCGTCCGACGAGCACGTCGGAGAGGCCCGCTGCACTCTCGAGCCCGAACACCTCGGCGAGCCGGGGTCGACGGAGGTCCGCATCGATGACGAGGACACTGGCGCCGTTCTCCACCAACGCCAGCGCGAGGTTCGCCGCTGTCGTCGTCTTGCCCTCACCCTGCAGCGCCGAGGTGATCATCGTCACCGTGCGGACGTCGCCGGTGGACGCGTAGGTGAGGTTCGTCCGGAAGTCGCGGAACGCTTCGGAGAGCGGGCTCCGAGGCTCGTCCCGGACGACGAGTGGGGCCGTGTCGTTCGCTGCGTTGTGCCCGAGCATCCCGATGATCGGCAAGCCGTGTGCAGCGGACGCGACGTCCTGGACGGTGCGGAGCCGGGTGTCGAGCATCGCGCGGAGGAACAGCACACCGACGCCGAGGGCGAGTCCGACCACGCCACCCAGTCCGATGTTGAACGCAGGCCGTGGTTCGATCGCTGCGGTCGGAGCTGACGCCTCACGCAGCGTCGTGATCTTCACCGGACTCGATCCGTCCGGGAGGGGCTGCTCGAGGTCGGCGACCACCGCGTCGAACTGGTCGACGACGGCGTTGACGACGCGCGCCGCTCGGGCGGGATCGCTGTCGGTCGCCTTGATGTCCATCAGCGCGGGCGACGAGCCCGCCGTGACCGTGATGACCGAGGCGAGCGCCCCGGGCGTCTCGTCGAGTCCGAGGTGTTCGACGACGGGCCCGAGGACGGGCTGGCTCGTCACGACCGCGGCGTAGGACTCCACCTTCGCTGCGGCCGCACTCGATCCCTGCGCGATGCCTGCCGCGCTCGTCTCCCCGGTCTGCACCGAGAGGAACAAACGAGCGCTCGCCTGGTACGTCGGCGTGGCCACGATCGTCGCCAGGACACCGCCCCCGACACCGAGCACGGTGGCGACCACGAGCAACCAGAACCCACGCTGCAGCACGCGGATGATGTCATTGAGGTCCATCGAGGTCTCCTAGGCGTTTCCATAGCGTTTGCTTGGTTCAAGCGTATTCCAATGTGGTATTTCAGTCAATCGGTCATCGTGCGGCTGCGACCGAGCGGCACCCGCGCCGATGCACAGTCCGATGGCCACGAAGTAGGGCGATGCGGAGTTCGGGCTCATCGCGACCTCGTTGAACGCCGCGTTCGCGATGAACCCGACCGTGAGTGCGAGGGCCGCGAGGCGCAGGCGTTCGTCGGCGATCCGCGCGGCGGCTCGGACGAGCGCGACGAAGAACCAGCCGTAGACGGCGACGCCGACGACGCCGAGCTGTGCGATCGTGACCCCGAGACCGGACTCCTGCACCTCGGAGCCGGAACCGTCGTCGAACAGGCTCGCGAGCACGCCGACGTTGCCCATGCCCCGTCCCATCGGATGACCGGGCAACTCGGTGAAGGCCGCCGTGAAGCCACCGACGTGCGCTTCGGTGCTGCCGGTCGAGTTGGTCAACGTGTACCCGTAGACGACGACGCCGGCGACGACCACGGCGACGACGGCCACGACCTGCACGGCCCGGTTGGCGTACACCCGGGTCCACAGCGCCGCGAACACGAGGACGGTCAGGAGCCCCCCCTTGCTCACCGCCAAGGCCATGGCCGCGAGCATGAGCAGCGCGACGATCCACCGGCGGAGCACCCAGGCGGCCACGAACGCCGCGAAGAGGAAGGTGCCGAAGTTCACGGGGTCGGCGAACGAGCCGACCATCCGCCGGAGTGGGCGATCGTCGAACTGTTCCGACGAGTAGAAGTTCGCCGGCAGCCCGGTGCTCGCGGCGGTCCCGATGCCCTTCGCGTCCCAGAGCCGCGTCAGGCCGGCGTTCTGCCAGAACGAGGGCGCGTTGAGCTCGTAGAACCCGAACAGCACGACCACCACCCCGAGCGCGCAGAGCGCACCGAGGTAGTTCCGGGCACGGGTGGAACGCGCGCCGACCAAGCCGAGCAGGACGAAGAGCATCGGCGTCACGAGGTTCCGGTACGCGGCGAGCGCCGAGGTGAGGTCGGCACGGAACAGCACCGCCGAGAACAACCCGTACAGCGTCGCCACCAGCGCCAGCAGCGCGACGAGACGCACGAGTCGATCGAGCGCCGACCGATGCGGACGCCGTTCCGGCCGGACGAACGCCAGCACCCCGAGCAGGACGACCGCGTCGACGAAGTTGAGGACGATGACGATCTGGAACTGGCCTCCGGTGAGCTGCCCGACGACGGGCAGGAGGTACACGTTCTGGAACGCGGAGATGATCGTCGGCGCGAGCAGGAAGATCGACATGTCGGCGCCGCGACGTGACTGGTAGGCCGCCGGGACGACGAGGACGAGCAGGAGGATCGTGCACACCACGGCCAGTTGGGGCGCCATGGGCAGGACCGTCGACAGGATCGTCCCCGCGATGAACACGCCGAGGAGTCCGAGCCCGACGACGAGCTCGCCGACCGGGCGGGCCCTGTCGCGCGACGCCGGTGCGATCGCGGTCATCGCCGTCCACCGCCCCGACTGCGCAGGACTGCGAGGCAGGCGTCGACGTCGCCCCGCCTGAGCCCGAGGATGCGGTGTGGCGCGATGTCCAGGTACCGCCAGAGGAAGCAGGAGTTGAGGGCGAAGAGGACCACGCTGCCGCCGACGGTGGCCACGGCGGCGCCCATCACGCCCCAGGCCGGGACGAGCAGGAGGACCAGGCCGAGGTTGACGCCGCACGACGCAGCGAACGCGGCACTCCGGGCGCCGGGGTGCCCTCGCGCGATGAGGGCGACCCCCGCGACGCTCGAGGCACTGCCGGTCGCCGTCGCGACGAGCAGGACGAGGGTGGCGGGGACGGCTGCGGCGAACCCCGGGCCGAAGGCCAGGGGGACGGCCCACCACAGGTTGACGGCACCGAGCGCGCAGATCGACACGACGGCCGCCGCCGACAGCCGGGCGGTCCGGACGAGACGCTCGTCCGACCGATCGCGCGCGTCCGCGCTGAAGGTGACATCTCGCGCGGCATCGGACACCACGCGGGGGATCTCGGAGATCGTCGCCGCGACGACGTAGAGCCCGAGGGCACCGACCCCGACCAGCGGCGTCATGAGCACTTGGTCGATCCGGGAGAGCAGGACACCCGAGATCGAACCGATCCAGACGCGGAGTCCGTACGACGTCATCGAGCGGGTGGTGATCGATCCGGGCCGCACCGCGACCGGGGCCGGCGAGCGCGGCGTCAACAGGCCGCAGTAGACGACCCCTCCGAGCACCGGGGTCGTCGCGAGCACGACGACCGCCACCTCGACGGTGAGCACGTCGGCCGCGGCACAGAGCGCGAAGGACACCAGGCGCACCCCGGCGGTCACGGTCCGCTCGGCGAGCACGAGGCCCCAGCGGTGCCGGCCACTCGCCACCGCTTGCAGCACCAGGACGACCAGGCTCGGCACGACCGCGGCTGCCGAGAGGCGGATGAGGCCGGCCAGGTCGGGGTCGCCGGCCGCGGACCACTCGCTCATGACGAGGACGAGGCTCGTCGCGACCAGCCCCGCGGCGACGATGAGCAGGAGCGCGCGGACGAGCACCGAGCGCAGCGCCACGCTCCGAGCGATCGCGTAGGTGACGGCACCCGGCACCCCGAACGTCGCGGCCGTCGTCGCGAGGAACAGCGGCGCGGTGACGGCAGCGACCGCACCGCGCCCGTCGACACCGAGGGCGTGGGCCATGATCGGCGCCGTCGCGATCGCGGAGAGCGGGGTGAACCCGCGGCCGAGGACGGTGACGAGGACGTCGCCTGCCAGACCACGCCTGCGGGGCGCAGGCGTCGTGTCGGGTGCGAGTGTTCGGGACACACGGTCTCCTCGGTTGCGGATCGGGAATGCTAAACTAACATAACACATGTCAGTATTTCGAGAGAAGCGAGGCGCGATGCGCACACCGATCCCCACCTACTGGTGGTCACCGCGCCGGTCCGCCCGGACGCTCGCGGTCGAGCTCCGTCAGCACCCCGGCTCCTGGCTCCGGACCGCGAGCCCGATCGGCCGCGCGTTCACCAACCACGGCGACGAACTGAACGCGGTCGTCCTCCCGGAACTCGTGGGCAGACCGGTCCGGTGGGCACCGCTCGGCCGGGAAGAACTGGTGGGCATCGGCTCCGTCCTCGTGCCCTACCTGGCGCACGGCGGACAGGGGATGGTGCTCGGCAGCGGTGACGGCTCGAACACCTTGGGTCCCACGGACATCGCTCCCGCCCGGGATCGGGTGCTCGCTGTCCGCGGGCCGATCGTCCGGGCTGCGCTGGGCCTGGACCCCGACCTGCCACTCGGCGACCCCGGCCTCGCCGTACGGGGCATGGGCATGGGCGGCCGGCGCCGGTCGGGACGGCTCGTCATCCCGCACTTCCACGTCTACGCGCGACCCGACCACCGGGCGGCGCTCGGGGCACTCGCCTCTGCGGGCTACCGCGTCATGGGGCCCACCACGCACCCGCTGGACATGATCGACGCGATCAGCAGGGCCGAGTTCGTCGTCGGCTCGAGCCTGCACGGGGTGATCCTGTCCCACGCACTCGGCACCCCGACCGCCCACATCTCGTTCGACGACTCCGCCCCGGCGGTGCCCGGGCACAAGTTCCGCGACCACAACGCGGCAGTGGGCGTACGCGACCGGATCCAGACGTGGCGCGTCCTGCTCGACGAGACTCGGCTCGCCGCCGTCCGCACCGAGAGCGATGACGACGCCCGCCGCGTCCTCCCCCGGGTCGACGACCTCGTCGCCGGTCTGCACCGTGCCGCCGCGCCGCTCCGTTCCGCCCACTGAGCAGGCGGCACTCGCTCTCGCCCCTCGACAGCACGATCAGCCGTGCAGGTACCGGTTCGACCGCACGACACCGGAGGGGTCCGGGAGCGAGTCGAGGACCGCGCTCCGGTCGAGCGGCGCGCGCACCGCTCGCGTCAGGGCGTCGGCGAGGCCCACGACGAAACGGTCCCCGAGGTCGTGCAGGTCGACGACGTGGTGCCCGTGCTCCCGGAGCCACCCGGCGATCCCGGTCTGGTCGGTGACCACGACGGTGCACCCGTTCGACAGCCCTTCGAGCACGGGGAGGCACACCTGCTCGCGTGAGCGCCCCCAAGGGATGCTGGGGACGACGACGACATCGGACGTGGTCATGAGTTCGTGGACAGCGTCGTGACCGAGACGGCCCACGACCCGCCGCTGCTCAGGACGAGCAGCGGCCCAGGCCCGGAGCTCCTCTTCCAACGCCCCGACTCCGCCGAGCACGAGCTCGGCGGACGGGAACGCCCGCTCGACCCGCTCCCACGCACGGACCAGGTACCGCAGCCCCTTCCGTTCCTCAAGGACACCGACGAACGCGACCCGGCCCCGCCGCGGCACGCGCACGGACGCCTGCGGTCGGGCTGCCTGGAGTTCGAGGACGACGGCGTGTTCGACACGGTGGACTCCGGACAGCCGGAGGTAGGCGTCTCGCGAGGGTTCGGTGGCGAAGCAGATGCGGTCGACGAGCAGCCGGACGCAGAGGCCGAGGCCGATCCGGAACGACCACTCGACGACACGCGGGACACCTCGGGGGCCACCGATCAGCACGGCGATGTCGTTGTGCTCCATCGCGTACACGACGGTCCGTCGACGGACGCCCCGCAGGACGCCGCCGAGCCGCCAGACGACCACGAGCGCGAGCCACCGCGGGAGGAAGCGCATCCACAGCGGCTCGGGTGCCTCGAGCACGCGGGCCCGTGAACGCACCAGCGCCGCGAGGAGCGCGGGCAGGCCGATCCGGTGGAAGCCGTCGGGAACCGGGACCCCGACGACGTCGTAGTTCTCGCGCAGGTAGTAGACCGTGGCAGGCGCCAGGGCCGGCGCATCCTCGATGTGGCTGATCCGCAGCTCCGGCAGGACGCGGACGACGTCCGGCGTCACGCCGGCACCCCTGGCTCGATCCGCCCGAGGTCGTCGTCGACGATCGCGGCGACCTCGTCGGGACGCAGGACCGCTGCGACCACGCGGTCGTTGCGTCCGCCGGCGATGTTCTCGTGCTCCAGGCTGGGGCCGCGGCGCGCACGGCCGCCGCGCATCGGGACGATCGCATCGATCGGCAGCCCGAGGACGGCACGGACTGGTCGTCGGTGACGGAGCGCGACGTGGTGCAGCCACACGTCGGACGATCCCGGCGCGAGCGCTCGGAACGCCGTCCCGGTCTCGCGGAGCTCGTCGACGAACTCCGCGGGGTAGAGGATGCCCTTGACGCCGACCGCGACGTTGCGCGGCGACGGGGTCGTGTCGGCGGCCCGGCTCCACTCGGCGTACGGCAGCACCCGACCGTGCCGCACGGCGATGCGGTCGACGCGGTACGCGAGGACCTCGCCCGGGTGCCGGTCGTGCGCCCGGGCGAGTCCGAGGAGCCACTCCGGCGGGTAGAGCACGTCGTCGTCCGCGGTGACGAGTGGACGCGGGTGGTGGGCTGCGGACTGCGCGTAGGGCAGGTACTTCTTGTGCGGGCCGTCGTCCTCGCAGACCCGGATCTCGACGCCGCGTGCGGCGAGGCGGACGAGGCCCGGTGTCGGGTGCTGCACGGCGTCCGCGTCGTCGAGCCAGAGGACGAGCCGAGCGGGGCGAAGACGCCCGGCGGCGATGCTCTCGATCGCCAGGTGCACCGTCGCGATGCGGACACCGAAGCTCGTCAGCGAGACGACCGGCCCGTCACCGAGCGCGGTGCGTTTCGTGAAGCGGTTGCGGAGAGCCAGGGACGCCATCCGGCGTCGAGCCCTGAGGAACGAGGTGAAGCGTGCGGGAGGAACGACGTGCATCGCTCCATCAAGCCACAGCCACACCACTTCCATGAAGTAGTTTACATGTGACATGCACATTCACAGCATGCAGCCAGGCCTGGGAGCACTGCCGGCCCTCGACGTCCGGCAGTGAGTCGAGGACGTCCACCCTCGGGAGCGGGTCCGACATCGCGTCGAGCAGCGCGCGAGCGAGGGACTCGACGAGCCCGCCGTCCACGGCCAGGACCCGGTGCCCGTGCACGTCGAGCCAGTCCGCGAGGCCGGTCTGCCGCGTCGTCACCACGGTGCACCCCTGCGAGAGCGCCTCCTTGATCGGCAGTCCGACCTGCTCGATCCACCGGCCGTCCGGGATCGAGGGCGCGGCGAGCACGGGCACCTCGGCCAGGGTCGCCACGGCCACGGTGCGCGGGAGCTGCCCGGTGGCGATCCGGGAGGCCGGTCGACGGTCCGCCCACGCGCTGACCTCGCGCTCGAGGTCGCCACCCCCGATGACCGCCAGCGCCGCGTCCGGCCGCGTCCGCTCGACGATCTCCCACGCCTGCATGAGGACCCGGACGCCGTTTCGCGGCGCGAGGAGCCCGACGAACGCGACGTCCGCGTCCGCCGCCGCGCCGTGCACCGCGCCCCGCTCCACACGCCGCGCCGGTGCGGGCAGCTCGAGCACCAGGCGCGACCGGACGCGACCGACGAACGGGAGCGAGCGGTACAGGTCCCGCGAGGCCGGGGTGGCGAAGCCGATCCGATCGAACGACGCCGCGGTGAACGCGCCGATCAGGAACGCTGCCGACCGGACCAGCCACCGAGGCACCCTGCGACCACCGCCGAGGAGCGTCACGAGCGGCGCCAACTCCATCGCGTACGTCACGGTGGTTCGCCGTCGACCCCGGAGCGCTCCCCCGATGCGCCACGAGAGGACGAGGACTGCCAGCGCGGGCAGGAACCGCATCCAGAGCGGCTCCGGCACCTCGAACACGTCGGCATCGGAGCTCCACGCCGCACGGACGGCACCACACAGGGTCACCTTCTCGATGCCCGGCGGCAGCTGGAGCCCGCCGAGGTCGTACTTCTCCGACAGGTACAGCAGGCGCCCCGAGCCGAACCGCACGTGCCGTTCGAGGTGGACGGAGCGGAGTTCCGGGACGAGGCGGAGGGAGGACGTCGCGGGTCGGTCGCGGCACATGTTTGTATTTTACATGTTGTATTGCAAACGGGCGAGGGTGCATCCCGCTAAGGTCGACCTGTGCGATGGAGTCGAGTGGGCTGGCCCGCCGTCGGGTACGTCTCCCTCGAGGACGTCGACGGCTACCCCGAGCACCTCGCGCGCCTGGTGACCGACGCCCCGCCCTCCGTGGCCGCGCTCGCGTCCGTCACGTGGAACGAGGCCCGCGTCCAGAGCTGGCGCATCGAGGAGGCCGGCCGGCACGGCGACGCCGGGGTCGACGCGACGCCGACCCACACCGTCCACGCCGCGTTCGTCATCCGCAACGACGAGGTCCTCGACACCCCCGACGGGCTCTGGCGTCGTTGGAACCACGCACGGGTCTCGCTGCGCTTCGACCGTGCCGTCCTCGATCCGTCCGACACCGAGGCCCTCGACCTGCTCGCGGGCGACGTGCACGTCTCCCGCGGTGAGCTCGCGCACGTCGACGCCGACGTCTGGGAGCTCCGCCTGCTGGTCTCCCCCACCGGCGAGCTCGCGATCCACTTCCGCGACGTCGTGATCGAGGTGCGTCCGGTCGACGAAGAGGACTGGTCGTCCCTGGAGGCACGCCCCCCGCACGGCTGGTACGGCCCGGTCCCGGACGGCTGGGTCGAGTGGGCCACCCCCGCGGTCCGCGCGGCGGCGCACGGTGACGTCGGCGGGCTCTCGCTGGCGCTCGACGGCATCGGCACGGACCCGGCGGGCATCGACGAGGTCGACCCCCGATGGGGCTTCGCTCCGCTGCACGCCGCTGTCTGGTTCGACAACCGGGGCACGACCGAGGCCCTGCTCGAGCGCGGTGCGGACGTCCGGGTCGAGGACGCCGAGGGGCGGACCGCGATGGACATCGCCCACGAGCGCGGCGCACGCCGGGCGGAGGAGATCCTCCTGGCCTGGTTCGACCGGCCGGCCAACGACACGACGCACCAGGGCGACTGACTGGAGGCGCGGCCCGCGTGATCACGCGGGTCGCGCCTCCAGGCAGTCGCCTTCTAGACCGTGAGCGCGTTGGCGGCGGCGACCCGCCCGTACCAGCGCGCCGAGTCCTTCGGCGTCCGGGCGAACGTCACCGGGTCCCACGACACGAGGCCGAAGGTCGGGCGGAAGCCCGACGCCCACTCGTAGTTGTCGAGCAGCGACCAGTGCTGGTAGCCGAGGACCTCGATGCCGTCCGCGATGCACCCGTGGATGCCCTCCAGGGCGCCCTGCGTGTAGGCGATGCGGCGGGAGTCGTCGGCGGTGGCGATGCCGTTCTCGGTGATCATCAGCGGCACGTGGCCGGAGAGCTCCCACGCGCTGCGGAGCCCGTCGGCCGAGGCGTCGGGGTAGAACTCCCAGCCCGTCAGGGTCGTCTCGACGTCGTCCGCGACGGGCAGCGGACCGTTCGGCCCGATGAAGGTGCGGGTGTACGCCTGCACGCCGAGGAAGTCGTCGCCCGCGGCGTTCTCGAGGTACCAGTCGTCGCGCGGGTACCCGTACTCGCGGAGCATCTCGTCGGCGCCGGGCTCGCCGTTGGATCTGAAGGCCTGCGTCGCGATGGTCCAGCCGCTCTGGATGCCGTCGACCTGCGAGAGGACCTCACGCGAGCGCTTGTGCGAGGCGAGCAACGCGTCGGCCACGCCGAGGTCCGGGTTCGGCAGCCCGTAGGCGACCAGGTTCGACGCGTCCTCACCACCGGCGAGCATCGCGGCGATGTTCGGCTCGTTGATCGTGCAGACGTAGCGGACGCCGTCCTGGACGACCGGGAGCGCGGCCTCGGTGTAGCGCGCGAACAGGTCGGCGGCGTCGGGGGCGCGCCAGAAGCCGTCGCGCTCGAACCAGCGCGGCACGGTGAAGTGCATGAGCGTGACGATCGGCTCGACACCGAACTCGTGGCACGTCTCCACCATGCGGCGGTAGTGGTCGACCTCCGCGCGGCTGACGAACCCGCGCTCAGGCTCGATGCGAGCCCACTCGATGCTGAACCGGTAGGAGTTCAGCCCGAGGTCTGCGGCGATGCGGATGTCGTCGCGGTACCGGTGGTAGCTGTCGGCGGCGTCACCGGAGGGCTCGACGATGGTCGTGTCCGGTTCGTGCTCGTGCACCCACCAGTTCGAGTTGACGTTGTTGCCCTCGATCTGGTGCGCGGCGGTGGCGGCACCCCAGAGGAAGCCCTTCGGGAAGTCGAGCGTGGTGATGACGGGGTCCTTTCAGTGGGCGTTCATGAACGTGTCGAAGACGGCGAGGGTGCCGAGCGGGTTCTCGACCTGCGGGCCGTGGTAGCTCTCCGGGATGACGGCGTACTCGGCGCCGAGCCGGGTCGCCATGTCGTGCTGCCACGGGATCGGCCAGGCGCCGTCCCAGATGCCGTGCGCGACGAGCGTCGGGAGTCCCGTGCTCGCGAGTGCGGCGGTGTCGTCGGCGGTGTCCTCGAGGATCGCGGCACCGCCGAGCACGCTGAGCACGCTCGTGTGGTCGAAGCGTTCCCGGACGAAGCGCGGGTCGTCGGGCAGTTCCTCGTCGGGGCGGCCGGCCCAGAGCGGGTTCTGCGCATCGAAGAGGGCACGGTTGCTGCAGGTCTCGGCGACGATGCCCTTCTCGGCGAACTTGCGGTTCACCCAGCCGTGCGGGCCGGAGCAGAACAGGGTGACGTCCCGGAACGACGACGGCGAGGCGATCGCGGCGGCGCGGACGATCACGCCGCCGAGCGAGTGCCCGACGAGGTGCACGGGCGCGCCGTCGTCGAGCAGGGCGGCGACACGGACGACGTCGGCGGCCTCCTGCTCGAGCGTGTACGCCGCGCGGTCGTCCGGCGCTGCCGAGTCGGCCTGGCCGCGGCGGCTGATCGCCACCGCGGTCCAGCCGGCGTCGCGCAGGAGCGGCATGAAGGTGCGCCAGTCCTCCTTCGAGCCCGTGTACCCGGGGACGATGAGCACCGTCCCCTTCGACGGGCCGAACGGGACGACGCGGTAGGCGGTCAGCCGGCCGACGGGCAGGTCGATGCCGACGACGTCGACCCCGTCGGGCGTCGGCTGGTGCCCGAACGCCGCGACCGACGGGAACGCGTGCAGGCTCACAGACGACCCTCCGCGAGGGCGCGGCGCGGGTTCGGCACGGCGTCGAGCAGGTCGATCGTGTACGGGTCCTGCGGGTTCTGCAGCACCTCGGCCGTGCGACCGCGCTCGACCACGGCGCCGTCGTGCAGCACCATGATGTCGTCCGTGATGAGTCGGGCGCTCAGCAGGTCGTGCGTGATGTAGAGGAGCGAGACGCCCCACTGTTCGCGCAGGTCCTCGAGGAGCGCGAGCACCCCGGCACGGAGCGTCACGTCGAGCATCGACACCGGCTCGTCGGCGATGATCACCTGCGGGTCGGAGGCCAGCGCCCGTGCGATGACGACACGCTGCCGCTGCCCGCCGGACAGCTGGTGCGGGAGCTTCTGCGCGAACTGCTCCACCGGGGTGAGCCCCACGGTGTCGAGCAGCTCGAGGACGCGCTTGCGGGCGTCGCGCCCGCGGAGCCCCGTGTAGTTCGCGATCGGGCGGGACAGCGTGTACTCCACCGTGTGCAGCGGGTTGAGCGCCGCGTACGGGTCCTGGAACACCATCTGCACCTCGGAGCGGAGGTCCTTCAACCCGCGCCGCCCGAGCTTCGCCACGTCGGTGTCACCGAACCGGACGGTGCCGGTCGTCGGCTTCTCGACGCCGGTCAGCAGCTTCGCGATGGTGGACTTGCCCGAACCGGACTGGCCGACGAGGGCGAGCGACTGCCCGGGCTCGAGGGTGAACGACACGTCGCGCACCGCCTGCACGGGCTGCTCGCCGCGACGAGGTGCCGGGTAGGTCTTGACGATGTGGTCGACGACGATCGGGTTGCGGGCGGCGCTGCGCTCACGGGACCCGACCGTGCTGAACGACGACGTGGTCTCCTGGCGGGTGGCCGCCGGGTCGCGGAGCGACCGGTCGGGGAATCCGGGGAGCGAGACCACCTCGGCGCGCGGGTCGGCGTAGTGCGACAGCAGCATCTTCGTGTACTCGTCCTGCGGGTCGCGCAGGATGTCCTTCGAGCCGCCGTCCTCGACGATGCGCCCCTCGTGCATGACGAGCACGCGCTCGGTGGCCTCGAGGACGATGCCGAGGTCGTGGCTGATCAGGACGGCCGTGAAGCCCTCGGACTGCTGCAGCTCGATGATGGTGTCCATCACCGCGTGCTGCACGAGGACGTCGAGCGCGGTGGTCGGCTCGTCGAACACCATGAGCTGCGGCTCGAGCGAGAGCGCCAGGGCGATCGACACGCGCTGCCGCATGCCGCCGGAGAGCTCCCCCGGGTAGCGGGCGAGCATCGCCGTCGGGAGCTTCACCTTCTCGATGAGCTCCTTCATCCGGGCGTCCCAGCGCTCGCGCGACACGTGGCCGTGCGCCCTGAAGACGTCCACGAAGTGGTTCCGGATCGTTCGCACCGGGTTGAGCGCGTTCATGCCGGACTGCAGGACCATGGCGAAGCCGCCCTGGCGCTGCTGCCGGAGTTCCTCGTCGCCGAGGTCGCGGATGTCGTGCCCGCCGAAGAAGATGTTCCCGCCGTTCGTGCGCGCCGGCGGCTTCTGCAGCCGGGTCAGCGCGTACCCGAGGGTCGACTTGCCCGAGCCGGACTCGCCGACCAGGCCGACGAACTCGCCCTTCCGCAGCTGGAAGGACACGTGGTCGACCGCCTGGACGGCCTCCTGGCCGGCCGACTCGTACACGACCGACAGGTCGCGGACGTCGAGCAGGACGTCCTGCGTGGCGCTCGTGGCGTCGGACGGGAGGCGCGTGGCGGCGCCGTCCCGCGCCTCCAGGCCGTCTGCTGGTTGCGGTGCTCGCGACCCGCTCATGCGGTCTTCTCCTTACGGGGCCGCGCGCCCTCGCGCAGCCGCGGGTTGGACACGGCGTCGACGCCGAAGTTGATCAGGGTGAGGCTCATCGCGAGGAGTGCGATGCAGAGACCCGGGGCGAACAGCAGGATCCACTGGCCCGTGAGCAGCGCGTTGGAGTTCTGCGCCCAGTAGAGGATCGTGCCCCAGCTGACGATCGACGAGTCGCCGAGCCCGAGGAACTCGAGGCCCGCCTCGGCGAGGATCGCGCTCGTGGCCGCACCGAAGAACGAGCCGACGATGAGGCTCGTCATGTTCGGCAGGATCTCGCGGAACACGATGCGCGTCGCGCCGTCGCCGGAGAACTGTGCCGCGGTCACGAAGTCACGACCGCGCAGGGACTGCGTCTGGCTGCGCAGGACGCGCGCGCCCCAGGCCCAGCCGGTGACCACGATCACGGCGATGATGACCGCGATGCCGCCGTTCTGCAGGTACGCGGCGATGACGATCATGAGCGGCAGGCCGGGGATGACGAGGAACAGGTTCACGATGAACCCGATGACCTCGGCGATCCAGCCGCGGACGTAGCCCCAGCTGAGGCCGATCGCGACGGCGACGAGCGTGGACAACAGGCCCGCGACGGCACCGACGAGCACGGAGATCCGGGCGCCGTAGATGATCTGGGACAGGACGTCCTCGCCGGCGGCGGTCGTGCCCATCCAGTGCGCCCACGTGGCGTCGGCGCTGCGGGCGAACCCGTTCTGGCTGGCACCGTAGGGGGCGAGGAGCGGGGCTGCGATCGCGACCACGACGAAGACCGCGAGGATGATGATGCCGATCCGGGCCTTGGTGTTGCTCCAGACGACGCCGAACTGTCTTGCTATGGATTTGAGCTTGCTCGGGGCCTGCTGCTCGTTCTTGTCTTGGGTCCGTACTGCGACGGTCGCGTTGTTCGTCATCGGCGCGTCCTCGGGTCCAGGACGCCGTAGAGGACGTCCACGATGAAGTTGGCGATGAGCACCGACACGGTGATCATCAGGAAGAGGGCCTGCATGAGCGGGTAGTCCTGCCCGATCACGGCGTTGAACAGCAGGTAGCCGATGCCCGGGTAGCCGAACACCTGCTCGACCAGGACCGAACCGCCGACCACGCCACCGAGCGCCAGACCGAAACCGGTCAGGTTCGGCAGGATCGCGTTGCGGGCCGCGTACCGGATCGCCACGGTGCGTCCGCGGAGACCGTTCGCCTCGGCGAAGGTCACGTAGTCGTCACCGAGGGTGTTGATCATCGCGTTGCGCATGCCGATGATCCAGCCGCCGAGGCTCGTCACGAGGATCGTGACCGCCGGCAGCACCGCGTGCTGCAGGGCGTCCCCGATGAACGCGCCGCTCAGGCCCGGTGTCGTCGTCGCCGAGTAGGCGCCCGTGGTCGGGAACCAGTGGGCCACGTAGCCGAGGAAGAAGAGCAGCAGGAGCGCCGTCCAGAAGTACGGGAACGTCGACATGAACGAGCCCGACAGCGTCGGGAGCGAGTCCAGCCAGGTGCCGCGCTTCCACGCCGCGCCGACTCCGATCAGGGTGCCGAGCACGAAGGCGAGGATCGTCACCACGCCGACCAGGATCAGCGTGTACGGCAGGGCCCGGGCGACGAGGTCGCCGACCGGCTGCGGGTAGAACGTGTAGCTCGTGCCGAAGTCGAGCGTCACGACCTGGTGCAGGTAGCTGACGTACTGGTCCCAGAGGTTGCCGGTCGGGACGCCGAGCTGCGCCTCGATGGCCTTCTTGGTGGCGTCGGTGACCGGGCCGTTCTGGCTGAGCTTCGCCAGGGCGGCGTCGGTCGGGCTGCCCGGCATGAGTCGCGGGAGCACGAAGTTCAGCGTGACCGCGGCCCAGAGGGTCAGGACGAAGAGGACGAGTTTCTGGAGGATGTACTTCACTTCTGGTCCTCCGTCTGCTTCGCGTCCCGCTGTTCCTGCAGGATCTTCTTGCCCGCCGCGCTGTCGCGGAGCCGGAGCTTCGAGAAGATGAGCAGGGGTGCCGAGTCGTAGTTCTGCGGCGCCATGTAGGGGTCCTCCGCGCTGGGCCACCCGACGAACTTGCCGGTGTTGAAGAGGCCCCAGAGACCGCCGTAGTACATGCCGATCACGGGCAGGTCGTTGTACACGACCTCCTGCAGCTGGTCGAGGATCTCCTGCTGCTTCGCCGTGTCCGTCGTCGCCTTGTACTCGTCGAGGAGCTTCTGCGTGTCGGCGTTCCTGTACCGCTCGTAGTTGTTCACGGTCGACTTGCCGACCGGCTGGTAGAAGTCGCTGCTGAGCAGGGAGTTGAACGCCTGGTAGACGTCGCCGTTGCCCATACCGCCCATCGCCATGTCGAACGTGCCGTTGTTGATGTTCTGCTGGTACCCGGCGGGCTGCGGTGCCTGGATCGTCACCTTGATGCCGATGGCGGTCAGGTTGCGGCGGACCTCCTGCGCGGCGCGGAGCCAGTCGGAGTAGCCGTTCGCGGTCATGATCTTGATCTCGAGCTGCTTGCCGTCCTTGACGATCTTGCCGTCCTGGACCGTGTAGCCGGACTTCTCGAAGCTGGCGACGGCCGCCTTCGTGTCCTGCGTGACGACACCCTTGTTCGGGATGTCCTCGTTCACGTACTGCTCCTGGTTCGGCAGGATCAGGCCGGTCTGCGCCGCGGCCTTCAGGTTGCCCTCGGTCGCGGTCTCGGCGATGTCGTCGCGGTCGAGCGCGAGCGAGATGCCCCGGCGGACGTTGACGTCGTTGTACGGCGCCTTCGTGAGGTTCGGGATCAGGCCGATCACACCGCCCGGCGGGAACCAGTACGTGTTCGTCTTCGAGGCGGCGCCCCAGGTGCCCTTGACGTCGGAGATGAACGAGTACGCCCAGTCGTAGCCGCGCGTGACGGTGTCGAGCTGCGTGTTCGTCGCCGGCAGGATGAGGTGCTTGATGGCGATCTTGTCGGCCTGCCAGTACTTCGGGTTCTTGTCCATCGAGTACTGCTGGTCGGTGTAGTTGCCGAGCACGAACGGGCCGGTGCCGACGGGGTTCGGGTCCCTCCAGGTGGTGGGGTCCTTCACCTTGCCCCAGTGGTTCTCGCCGAGGATGTACGTCTGGCCGATGATCGTCAGGCTCGGGACGTCCTCCGACTTGAGGTGGAAGACGACGTGGTCGCCCTTCCGCTCGATCGTGTCGATGTGCTGCCACGCGCCCTTGATGTCCATCGCGGGGAACTTCTTCAGCAGGTCGAACGTGAAGACGACGTCCTTCGCGGTGAACGGGTCGCCGTTGGACCACTCGACACCGCTGCGGATCGTCATGTCGATCGTCTTCGCATCCGGCTGCGTCCACGAGCTCGCGAGCCACGGGTTCCGCTTGCCGTCGAGGGGGTTCACCTCGATGAGCGGCTCGTACATCCACTTGCTCGCGGTGCGGGCGTTCGCGATGTACGGGTTGAAGTTGCGGTCGAACAACGGGTTGCCGTGGTCCGCGTTGATGAGCATCGTGTCCTTGCCGATGCTCGGGTCCGGTTGGGACCGGACCTGGATGCTGCAGCCGGTGGCCGCGAGGGCCACGACCGCGATGCCGGCGATGGCCGCGATGAGACGGCCACGCCGTCCCCGGCGGGTGCCCGGGGTGCGCGGCTCTTGTTGCCCGCGCGTGCGCTGTGGGGGAAGCGTCATTGCTCGGTCGACCTCCGTGTCGAGTCGGTACGGAGACAATGTATGCGCTTACATCGCGTCGCGCAACCGCGGGTTTGATTGCCGGGGCGGTACGGGTCGCGGGGTCGCGGGCGGGGCGGGAGGCAGGGCCGGGACGCGCGGGTCGGTCGCGGGCGGGTCGGTCGCGCGGGTCGGTCGCGCGCGGGTCGGGATCGCAGGGTGCGAGGTTCCGTCCTGCGTGCGAGGGTCCGAGCCCCGCACACTGCGCGGGACCTCGCACACTGGCGCGGCGGGCGCGAAGCGACCTCGCACCGTGCGAGGGCACGCGGGCAAGCGGCGCGCGGGTCGGAACGTGCGGGTCGGGATCGCAGGCTCGGGATCGCAGGGTGCGAGGTTCCGTCCTGCGTGCGAGGATCCGAGCCCCGCACACTGCGCGGAACCTCGCACACTGGCGCGGCGGCCGCGGAGCGACCTCGCACCGTGCGAGGGCGCGCGGGCAAGCGGCGCGAGCGCGCGAGCGAGCGAGCGCGCGGCGCACGACTACAGCGCCGGCGGGCAGCTCTCGCGCAGGAGCACCTCGACCGGCAGACGCATCGCCCGCGGCGGCCCCTCACGTCGCTCCAACCGATCCACGATCGCCCGGACGGCAGCGCGCCCGAGCTCCCCCATCGGCTGGTGCACGGTCGTCAGGCGGGGCACCGAGAACCGCCCCGCGTCGATGCCGTCGAACCCGGTGACGACGAGGTCCTCCGGCACCCGCACACCCCGGGCCACCGCAGCGTCGAGGACCCCGAGCGCGGACTGGTCGTTCGAGCACACGATCGCCCGGGGGACGGCGTCCCCGTCGAGCAGCTGCGCCGCGAGCTCCCGTGCCCGGACCCGACCGAAGTCGCCGTGCACGACCCGGACCGCCGACGCCGGCACCCCGTGGTCGTCGAGCGCCTGCCGGAACCCCGCCGAGCGCTCGATGTCGTCCGGGGAGTCGATCGGTCCCGCCAGGTACACGAGTGACGACCGGATGCCGAGCCGACCGATGACGTGCGAGCCGAGCGTCCGCATCCCCGCGGCGTTGTCGACGCTCACGGAGTCGAAGCCGTGCGAGCGTCGGTCGTCGGCGAGCACGACGACCGGGATCCGTCGGGCGACGTGCTCGAGCAGGTCGTCCGGCACGGTCTGCGCCAGCACCGCGAGTCCGTCCACCCGGCCGGCGACGTCGTTGACGATGACGTCGCGGGAGGATCCACGCCCCGCCGCCACCATGAGCGCCAGGCCGCGCTGCCACGCCTCGGTCTCGGCGCCGCGCAGGACCTCGTCGAAGTACAGGTTGGACGAGAACGGCTGCGTCACGTGCCGTCGGTCGTCGACCACACGGACGCCGCCGTCGGTCACGAGGTCGGGTCGTTCGTCCGGCACGACGTCGAACCCGGGCAGCAGGAGTCCGACCACACCGGTGCGCTTGCCCGCCAGTGCCCGGGCGTTGCCGGACGGCACGTAGCCGAGGGTGCGGATCGCCGCCTGGACCCGGTCTCGGGTGCCCTCGCGGACCGCGTCGGGCGTGCGCAGCACGCGCGACACCGTGGCGATCGAGACACCAGCGGCGGAGGCCACGTCGTAGACCGTGGGAGGTGCGGTGCGCTGCTCGGCCAAGCCGTGCCTCCCGTCCGACGTCCGCTGCTTCCGTGCCGCGAGCCGTGCGGCCGGACCATCCTAGGCATGGTGCACGCCGGGACTTTTCCCCACGTGACCGGAATCCCTTGCGCAGTGGCGGTGCTGACCGCACACTGGTGCGACCTCAGTACGTCCCGTGAGGAAGCGCACCGCGAACGGTGCCCACACACACAGGAGAAGAAACGATGTCCCAGTCGACACGGTCCGGCAGCAAGAACGCGATCAAGCTCACCACCGACGAGGCCGAGGTGCGCGACGCACTGCTCGACCACACCGACGGCGGGAACGCCTGGATCTTCGACCAGATCGACGCGGCTGAGGACACCGCGACGAAACCGTAGCCACCGGCCAGGAGGCACGGTGCGGGTCCGCCCCGCACCGCGCCTCCTGCAGATCGGTCGCCTCCAGGGCACGCGGCGTGCGTGAGCCCGTCAGCGCTCGGTGCTGCCCACGATCGCCATGCCCGCGCCGCGCAGACGGCGACGCTCCTGCGCGATCCACGCGAGCAGGCGGTCGTTCGTCCCGGCGACGTGCGCCGCGAGCAGCTCGGCCGCGCGGTCGGCGTCCCCAGCGCGCACGGCGTCGATGATGGCGCTGTGCTCCTCCCACGCGGCGTCGCGGGCCTCGGGCGTGCGGACCTCGATCCAGCGCGTGCGCTCCAGGCGGGTGAGGGCGTCGGCGATGGCGTCGGTGATGAACCGGTTGCCGCCGAGCGCGGCGAGGTCGAGGTGGAAGGTCGAGCCCATCCGGATGCCGGCCTGCTGGTCGGGCGTCGGTCGGAGCGTGTCGAGGTGTGCGCGGACCTCGGCGAGCTGCTCCTCGGACGCACGACCGACGGCGAGCCGGGCGGCGGCGGGTTCGAGCACGCCACGGAGCTCCGCGAGTGAGGCGATCTCGTCGAGGTCGATCGGGGTCACCGTCCACGAGCGACCCTCGTGCAGGATGAGCCCCTCGCGTTCGAGCCGCGACAACGCTGCGCGCACCGGTGTGCGCGAGGCGTGGAACCGCGCCTCGAGGCCACGCTCGGAGATGCGCTCCCCCGGCGCGATCTCGAGGGTCAGGATCGCGGCACGCAGGTTGTCGTAGAGCTGACTCGTCTGCGACACCGGCGCTGCATCGGTCGTCTCGGTCACGGCGATCCAGCCTAGTAGCGGAGCGGCCCGGATGGTATACCGTTTTGGTATACCAATCAGTTCAGCAACGAAACGATGCTCGTGACAACCACCTCCCGCGCCTGGACGATGCTCGCCCTCGGCGTCGCCGCCCAGGCCGCCGGCACCCTCGTGGTGTCCGCCCCGGCGCTGCTCATCCCGTACCTGCACGCCCAGGGCGCGTCGCTCACCCAGGCGGGACTGCTCGCCGCGGCACCGACCTTCGGCATGGTCCTCACGCTCATCGCCTGGGGAGCCGTCACGGACCGCTTCGGCGAGCGCGTCGTCATCGCGGGCGGTCTGGTGCTCACCACCCTGGCGGTCCTCGGGGCCTGGGCCGCGGCGGGGAACCCGGTGCTGCTCGGGCTGGCGTTCCTCGCGGGTGGCATGACGAGCGCCTCGACGAACGCCGCCAGCGGTCGGGTCGTGGTGGGCTGGTTCCCGAAGGAGCGGCGGGGCCTCGCGATGGGCATCCGGCAGATGTCGCAGCCGCTCGGGGTGACGCTCGCGGCGGTCACGGTGCCGCAGCTCGCCGAGGCGGACGGCATCCGCTCGGCCCTGGTGCTGCCGATCGTCCTGTGCGCCGTGCTCGCCGTGCTGTGCGCGATCGGCATCGCGAACCCGCCCCGGCCGGCCCGTGCGGACGCCCCGGTGGAGCACGTGGCGAACCCGTACCGGACGAACGGGTTCCTCTGGCGGATCCACGCGGTGTCGATCCTGCTGGTGGTGCCGCAGTTCACGCTGTCGACGTACGGCCTGGTGTGGCTCGTCGGCCTCGGCTGGTCGACCCCTGCGGCGGGGCTGCTCGTCGGGGCGTCGCAGTTCGTCGGCGCGATCGGCCGGATCCTCGTCGGCGCCTGGAGCGACCGCGCCGGGTCACGGGTCGGGCCGCTGCGCATCGTCGCGGTGAGTGCCGCCGTCGTGATGGGACTGCTGGCGCTGGTCGACACGACGCACCTCGCCGCCGCAGCGGTGTTCCTCGTGGTCGCGACGAGCGTCACGGTCGCCGACAACGGTCTCGCGTACACGTCGGTGGCCGAGGCGGCGGGGCCGTTCTGGTCGGGCCGGGCCCTCGGCGCGCAGAACACCGGGCAGTTCATCGCGGCGAGCGCCGTCGGTCCCGGGGTCGGCGCGCTCGTGGGGGCGCTCGGGTTCGCGGCGTCGTTCTCGATCGTCGGGGTCCTGCCGTTGCTGGCGCTCCCCCTGGTCCCCCGCCGCGATCGGACGCTGCACGACTGAAACGTCCCAGAACGCCCGCGATGGAACGCGGAAACGGGCGTACCTGGTCGAAAGGATCGACCAGGTACGCCCGTTTCGACCAGGTACGCCCGAGCAGCCCAGGCTCAGGCGGGTACGGCGGGACCCACGGGCCAGCGCAGGAGCGCGGCCGCAGCCACTCCGCCGGGCAAGGACGCGGCGTTCACGAGCTGGAGCTCGGCGTCCGTGAGTACCGCGGCACGCACGAGCGCGCACACGGCGGGCACCGGTCCGATCACGGGCGTCCCCGCCGCCTGCTCCGGCGCGGTCGCCACCCACGGAGCCCCGGCGAGCGCGAGGAGCGTCCGGTCCCCGACCGCCACGGCGTCGAGCGCGACGACCGCTCCCTGCGCCTGCTGCAGCGCGGCGACGACGGAGCCGAGCCCGGTCACCGCGAGGTTGTCGCCCCGGCCGACGTGGGTGCGGAGCAGGTCCTCGAGGTCGTGCCGCCGGGTGGCGACCACACGGGCGAGCGCGGTCTCGACGTGTTCGACGAACGCCTGCTTCGACGAGGCGTCCGATCGCGGGTCCCCGGGGAACACGGAGGTCAGGGCACGGCTCTCGCTCGACAGGGCCTTCACGAGCAGCTCGCGTGCTGTGACGTCACCGGCGACGACGACGAGCCCGGGCCGCATCGTGCGGACGGCCTCGTCCACGGCGGCGGCGGTCTCCGACGAGTTCTGCTTCCAGATCTCCTCGGTGTGCTGCTGCCAGTGCGGCTGCTTCCAGCCGGTCCCGGCCTTCGCGTAGTGCAGGGTGTCGTTGCGCCCCTGGACCTGCTGCTCGTCGAGCGCGACGGGCGCGTGCCCGAGTCGGTACGCGCGGAAGGCACCGCCCTCCTTGCCGGCGTGCACGACCAGGAACGGCAGGTCGACCGGGCGGTGGGCGACGAGCGGCACGAGGTCCGGCACGGCACCGACGCCGACGGACTCCACGCCGTGCAGGTGGCCGGGCAGCACCTCGCTCAGGACGACGGCGCCGTCGTGGACGAGCACGTAGCGGGTGACGGGCGAGGGGACCCCTGGCTCCTGTTCGAACTCGCCGGCGATGACGTCGACGACCTCGTCCGATGCGCCCTGCGCGCGCAGTGCCTCCTCGACCCCGCGGAGCTTGAGCGCCGCCTGTCGTCGTGGGTCCTCGACGTTGCCGGAGACGTCGGCGTAGGCCCACGCCCACGTGCCACCGCCCTCCAGCCGCTCTCCCAGGATCCCGTGCAGTTCGCTCGTCGCGTTGGTCGACGTCATGGCAGCTCCTCTCGGACGGTCGCCGAGGCTGTCACGGACCCCGACGTTTCGTGTTGGCCCACACTCCACCCACGCGGGGCACGGTGTTCCACGTCCGGAGGGAACGTCCAGAGTCTGCGCGAAAGTACAGCCGCGCTCGGTTTTGTGGTTGGCTGGAGGGCACCCCGCTCGACGACGAACCGGAGTCCAGGCAATGACGCCACAACCGAACCGACGCCCGATATCACGACGACAGCTGTTGGGCTTCGGCCTCGGCACGGCCGCTGCCGGACTCCTCGCCGGGTGTGCGGTGCCCGGCTCGACGAACGTCAACAAGGCCGCGCTCGTGCCCGCCGCCGCGAGCGGCCAGAAGGTCGAACTCACCTACTGGGCCTGGCTGAAGGACCTGCAGAAGGTCTGCGACGTGTGGAACGAGACGCACCCGGACATCCAGGTGAACGCGAACTGGATCCCGGGCGGCAACAGCGGCGGCTACCAGAAGATGTACTCCGCGCTGGCCGCCGGCGGTGGCCCGGACATCGGGCAGGTCGAGCTCCGGCAGATCCCGGAGTTCATGCTCGCGAACGGTCTGGTCGACCTCGCCCGCTACGGCGCGAAGGACCACGAGGCGAAGTACGACGACGCCGCCTGGGCCCAGGTCTCGTTCGTGGACGGCATCTACGGCATCCCCCAGGACACCGGCCCCATGGGCTTCTACTACCAGACCGCGCTGCTCGAGCAGGCCGGCGGTGAACCCCCGACGACGTGGGACGAGTGGCGCGACCTCGCCGAGAAGGTCCGGAAGACGGGTGCGCAGAACTACCTCGAGGTCTTCCCGGTCTCCGACGCCTCGCCCTTCGCCGCGTACGCGCAGCAGGCCGGCGCCCGTTGGTTCAAGGTCGACGGTGACGAGTGGGTCGTCGACATGACCGACGACAAGACCCTCATGGTCGCGGAGTTCTTCGACGGCGTCATCGACGACAAGCTCGTCGACACGAGCGCCGGCGCGTACTCCCCCGGCTGGTACGCCGCGGCGGCGAGCGGCAAGATCGCGGCCGTCACGAGCGCGAGCTGGGGTGACGCCCTCATCGAGTCCGTGCAGGGCGGCGAGGGCAAGTGGAAGGTCGCGCCGATGCAGAAGTGGGGCGACACCGGCTTCGGCTCGAGCGCGATCGGCGGTTCGACGGCGGCGGTGCTCGCCAACTCGAAGCACCCGAAGGAGGCGCTCGAGTTCATCACCTGGATGACCACCTCGAAGGAGGGCATCGACGCGATGATCAAGCACTGCGGCATCGGGTGGTCCCCCGCGAAGGACTACATCGGGGCGCAGCGCGAGCAGCCGAGCAAGTGGTTCTCCGGGCAGAACTACAACGAGGACGTCTTCGTCCCCGCCGCCAAGGAGCAGAACGTCGACTGGTCGTGGTCCCCGGTCACGCAGTCGGCCTTCACGAGCCTGCAGAACCAGTTCCGCCGCAAGCTCACCAGCGGCCTGAAGCTCACCGACGCGGTCGAGCTCGCCCAGAAGGAGATCGTCCAGTCCTTCAAGGACAAGGGCCTCAGCGTGAGGACGGCACGATGACCACGACACAGCCGAAGAACGGCTTCCGCACGAGCACGAAGGCCACGGTCGCCCAGAAGCGCGCCCCGTGGATCCTGCTCGCACCCTTCCTCGCCCTGTTCGTGCTGACGTTCATCATCCCGATCATCAGCGCGCTGTTCCAGAGCTTCACCACGGTGGACCGGCAGGGGCTCTTCGGCGAGGACGGCGTCACCGGCCGGTTCGCCGGGTTCGACAACTACGTCACGGCGTTGAACGACGCCGGCTTCGTCGCCTCGATCGGCCGCATGCTGCTGTTCGGCATCGTGCAGGTCCCCGTGATGATCATCGCCTGCACGATCCTCGCGCTGTTGCTCGAGTCGGCGAGCGCCCGCTGGCCCGGGTTCTTCCGCGCGATCTACTTCATGCCGTACGGCGTCCCCGGCGTCATCGCGACGATCCTCTGGTCGTTCCTGTACGTGCCCGGCCTGTCCCCGATCGTGTCCCTGCTGCAGTCCGTCGGGCTCCAGCCGGACTTCCTCGGCGCGAACAGCGTGCTCTGGTCGATCGCGAACATCGTCACGTGGACGTACACCGGCTACAACATGCTCATCATCGTGGCGCAGCTGAAGTCCATCCCCGGTGAGGTCTACGAGGCCGCCAAGGTCGACGGCGCGAACGCGTTCCAGGTCGCCTGGCGGATCCAGATCCCGCTCATCGCCCCGGCCCTCGTCCTCACGACGGTGTTCTCGATCATCGGCACGCTGCAGCTCTTCGCCGAGCCGCAGATCCTGTCCACGGTCGCCCCGGCGATCGACACCGAGTACACGCCGAACTACGCCGCCTACACGAACGCGTTCGCGTTCAACGAGTACGGCGTCGCGAGTGCGCAGGCGGTCATCATCGCGCTGGCCGCGTTCATCCTGTCGTTCGCGTTCCTCGCGCTGACGAACCGTCCGCCGAAGGACGAACGGGATCGCCGCAAGCGGGCGAAGCGGGACGGCCTGGAGGCGCAGCGCGCGCTCCAGACGCGCGCATCCGCCCGACAGGTGGTCACCACCCAAGCCGCACCGAGCCTCCAGGGCGGGTCCGGTCTGCAGAACGGAACGAAGGGGGCGGACGCATGACCAGCGAAGCCATCGAAGCGCCGGCCACCCGCGTCAACGCGGAACGGCTCGACACCACGTCGATCTCGGCGCACCAGCGCCGCAAGCTCGACCGCTCCGGGAAGTCCCAGATCGTCGTGACCGGCATCCTCGTCATCGTCGCGATCTACTTCCTCGTCCCGTTGTACTGGGTGATCATCGCCGCGACGAAGACCACCGGGGCGCTGTTCGCCACGAACGGGTTCTGGTTCGGCGGCGACTTCGCGCTGTTCAGCAACCTCCAGCAGGTGTTCACGTACGACGGCGGCATCTTCGTCCGGTGGATCGCGAACAGCATCCTGTACTCGGGCGTCGGCGCCGTGCTGGCGACGTACTTCGCGGCCGCGGGTGGCTACGCGCTCGCGAAGTACGAGTTCCGGGGTCGGCAGCTCGTGTTCGGGACGATCCTCGGCGGCGTGCTCGTGCCGGGGACCGCGACGGCCCTGCCGCTGTTCCTGCTGTTCTCGACGCTCGGGCTCACCGACACGTACTGGAGCGTGCTCATCCCGAGCCTCGTCTCCCCGTTCGGCCTGTTCCTCTGCCGCGTGTACGCCGCGGCGTCGGTGGACACGGCGCTCCTGGAGCAGGCCCGCATCGACGGTGCCGGCGAGCTCCGGATCTTCCACACCATCGTGCTGCGGCAGATGACCCCGGCGCTCGTCACCGTGTTCCTGTTCCAGGTCGTCGGCATCTGGAACAACTTCTTCCTGCCGCTCATCATGCTGGCCGACCAGAAGCTGTACCCGATCACACTGGGACTCAACAACTGGCGCTCGCAGGTGGACCGGCTGCCGGAGTTCTACCAGCTCACCACCGGTGGGGTGCTCGTCTCGGTCATCCCGCTCGTCATCGCCATCATCGTCCTGCAGCGCTTCTGGCGCGGGGGCCTCACGGAAGGATCGGTCAAGGGTTGACCATCGCCGCACTCGCATCCACCACGCCCGGCTCCGACTCGCGGCTGGCGCCGCGGGCCTGGTTGCACACCGACGCTCCGTCGCTGTCGTTGAACGGGGAGTGGGACTTCCGGTGGTCGCCGGTGGCGGACGTTCCGGAACCCGGGCCGGCGGACGAGTGGGGCACCCTCCCGGTGCCGGCGCACTGGGTGCTGCACGGCCACGGCGCACCGAGCTACACGAACCTGCAGTACCCGTTCCCGATCGATCCGCCGCACCCGCCGGAGGAGAACCCCACCGGGGACTACCGGCGCACGTTCTCCTTGCCGACGTCCTTCGACGCGGCTGCCCGGGTGGTGCTGCGCTTCGACGGCGTGGAGTCGCACTTCCGGGTGTGGGTGAACGGCTCGCTGGTCGGGTGGAGCACGGGATCGCGGCTCGCGACGGAGTTCGACGTGACGGACGTGCTGCGGTCGGGGTCGAACGAGGTGCGGGTCCGCGTGCACCAGTGGTCGGCTGCCTCCTACCTGGAGGACCAGGACCAGTGGTGGCTGCCCGGCATCTTCCGCGACGTCACGCTGCTCGCCCGGCCCACCGCCCCGGTCGACGACGTGTTCGTGCGCGCCGGCTGGACCGCTGCGCTGGGGAGCGCCGCGACCGCCGGGACCGCTGCGTCCGGCCGGCCGTCGACCGGCACCGGGACGATCACGTTCCCGACGCTCGACGCCGCGTTCCCGGTGCGCTTCGCCGTGCCGTCGCTCGGCGTCGACGTGGTGTGGGCGGGTCCGGACGACGTCGCCCCGATCGAGGTCGAGGGCGTCGAACCGTGGAGCGCCGAGCTCCCGAAGCTGTACGACGCGACGGTGTCCACGGGGACCGCAGCCGGTGGGAGCGCGGGCGGCGAGACCGTCTCGTTGCGGCTCGGCTTCCGGACCGTGGCGATCGACGGTGACCGGTTCCTCGTCAACGGCGAGCGCGTGGTCTTCCACGGGGTGAACCGTCACGAGACCCACCCGGAGCGCGGTCGGGTGTTCGACGAAGCCCACGCCCGGGCCGACATGGCCCTCATGAAGCGCAACAACGTCAACGCCATCCGGACCTCGCACTACCCGCCGCACCCGCGCGTGCTCGACCTCGCGGACGAGCTGGGGTTCTGGGTGATCCTGGAGTGCGACCTCGAGACGCACGGGTTCGTCTTCACCGACTGGGTCGGCAACCCCTCGGACGACCCCGACTGGCGCGACGCCTACCTCGACCGGATCGCGCGGACGGTCGAGCGGGACAAGAACCACGCCTCGATCGTGATGTGGTCGCTCGGCAACGAGTCGGGCACGGGCCGGAACCTCGCGGCGATGGCGCAGTGGGTGCACGACCGCGACGCCGAGCGTCCCGTCCACTACGAGGGCGACTACACGGGCGAGTACACCGACGTGTACTCGCGGATGTACCCGACGCTGCAGGAGACCGAGTCGATCGGCGGCGGTCCGGCCACACCCCTGCTCGGCTGCGGTCCCGCGGAGGCCGCTCGCCAGCGGTCGAAGCCGTTCATCCACTGCGAGTACGTGCACGCGATGGGCAACGGCCCCGGGCAGATCGCCGAGTACGAGGCCCTGGTCGACAGGTACCCGCGCCTGCACGGCGGGTTCGTCTGGGAGTGGCGGGACCACGGGCTGCTCGCCCACACGGCCGACGGCACGCCGTACTACGCGTACGGCGGCGACTTCCACGAGGTGGTCCACGACGGCAACTTCGTGATGGACGGCCTCGTGCTGCCCGACGACTCCCCCACCCCGGGCCTCGCCGAGTTCGCGGCCGTGGTCGCCCCGATCCGGTTCGCCGTCTCGGACCGCACGGTGCTCATCGAGAACCGCTTCCACTCCGCGTCGACCGCCGGGCTCCGGTTCCACTGGACGCTCGCACGGAACGGCGTCGTCGAGCACGAGGGCCGGTTCGCTCCCGGTGTCGTCGCCGCACGTGGGTCGGTGACCGTGCCGGTGCCGGACGAGGTGCTCGAGGCCACGACCGCGACGCTCGCCCCCGGTGACGAGCTGTGGTTCGACGTCACGGCCGAACTGGCCGGGCCGACCTCGTGGGCCGACACCGGCCACGTCCTGGCACGCACCCAGACGCTCGTCGCGTCGCGCGTGGCGGACGCACCACGAGCCTCCGGTCAGGGGTGGGACGGCGACCGACTCGGCGACGGGACGTTCTCGGCCCGCGGTGACCTGGTGTCCTGGAAGGGGCACGAGGTGGCCGGGCCGCGGCTCGAGCTGTGGCGCGCACCGACCGACAACGACAGTCTCGCGTCGCAGGGTGGCTACGAGACGGCCGACCCGGTGCTGACCCACGGCGTCGGCGACCCGTCCGCTCCAGCGTCGGCGACACGCTGGCGGGAGCGCGGCCTCGACCGGCTGACGCACCGGCTCGTGTCGGTGTCCCGGACCGACCACGGCCTGGAGCAGCGCGTCCGCGTCGCGGCGGCGAACAGCGGGTGGGGCGTCGACGTCACGCACCGCTGGACCCTGACGGACGCCGGGCTGCAGCTGCAGACCGACGCGGTGCCGTTCGGCGCCTGGGACGTCACGTGGCCCCGCATCGGTGTGCGGTTCGACCTGCCGGCGTCCTTCGCCGACGGCGACGCGTCGTGGTTCGGGACGGGGCCGCTCGAGTCCTACGCGGACTCGTCGCACGCTGCCCGGGTCGGACGCTTCACGGCGCCGGTGCGGTCGCTCGGGGTCGAGTACTCGATGCCGCAGGAGACCGGGCACCGCCCGGACGTGCGGGAGCTGTCGGTGGGCGACCTGACCGTGTCGACCGTGGGGTCGCACCGTGCGGGCTTCACGCTCTCGCCGTGGACCGCGCAGCAGATCGGCCGCGCGATGCACCCGTACGAGCTGCCCGTGTCGGAGCACCTGTACCTGTACCTCGACGCCGCGCAGCACGGGCTCGGCTCGCGTGCGTGCGGCCTCGACGTGCTGCCGGAGCACCAGCTCTGGCCGCAGGCGTTCTCGTGGAGCGTGGTGCTGGCGTAGGCGGGGCGCCGGCCTCGCACAACCAAAGTCGCCCCGAACCACGCAGATGCGCGGTTCGGGGCGACTTTGGTTGTGCGCCACCAGCTCGCGCTACTGGACGGACTCCGCGGACTCCGCCGACAGCGCCGGCAGCGCCTCGGGGTCGGACGCGTTGAGGAACTCCGTCAGGCGCTCGGGCTCGCCCGGCTCCTCGATCGCCGACGCCGCGCGGCGCAGGGCGAACAGGGCCCGCAGCACGCCACGGTTCGGCTCGTGCGACCACGGCACCGGCCCGGCCCCGCGCCACCCCGCCTTGCGGAGCGCGTCGAGGCCGCGGTGGTACCCCACCCGGGCGTACGCGTAGGACTCGAGGGTGGCCCCGCGCGCCCAGGCCTCGTCGGCGAGGAGCGCCCACGCCAGGCTCGACGACGGGTGCGACACCACGACGCTCGCGACAGGGGCGTCGGCGGCGAGCGCAGCGGTCACCTCCGGCTCGGCGGGGAGCAGCGTCTCGGGGTTCGCGGTCGGGTTCGGCAGCAGGTTCTCCGGCATGCCCCCAGCCTGTCACCTCTTGCGTGTCCGCGGGACGCGGGCGTAGCGTTGTGGGACCTCGTCGTCATCACGAGGCTCCCGGGGCGGGACGACCGACCGGCAGCACGGATGGCGGACACGGGGGTCCCCCGACGGAAGAGACGCCTTGCTGGCCATCACCGGTTCTGCTCAGCCCACGCGCTGACACCGTGATGACGCGCCCCGTCGGGCGCACCACCGCCTCGGCGGTGGGTCCGGTGTCGAGCGCCCAGCTTCGACAACCGGGGAGGCACCTCCATGCCCATCAGTCCGTCCGTCGTCCTGAACGACGTCAGTTTCACCTGGCCCGACGGCACCGTCGCGCTCAGTCACCTCACCACCGCCTTCGGCCGTGGCCGCACCGGCCTGGTCGGGAGGAACGGGGCCGGGAAGTCCACGCTCGTCCGGCTGGTCACCGGTCGGCTCCACCCCACGTCGGGCACCGTCACGACGTCGGGTCCCGTCGACCACCTGCCGCAGCGCCTGCAGACCGGGAACGACGCCGCGGTCGCCGACCTGCTCGGCATCCGACCGACGCTCACCGCGCTGCGGGCGATCCTCGGCGGGGACGCCTCGCCGGAGCACTTCGACGCGGTCGGTGACGCGTGGGACCTCGAGGAGCGGGCCGCCGCGGCGCTCGACTCCATCGGCTTGTCCGGCACCACAGCCGATCTCGAGCGCCCGGCGAGCACCCTCTCCGGCGGGCAGGCCGTGCTCGTCGCGGTCGCCGGCATCCGCCTGCGCGGTCGGCCGATCGTGTTCCTCGACGAGCCGACGAACAACCTCGACCGCCGCGCCCGCGGGTTGCTGCTCGACATGGTCGACGACTGGCACGGCACGCTCGTCGTCGTCAGTCACGACCGGGAGCTCCTCGAGCACGTCGACGAGACCTGCGAGCTCCGGGCCGGGAGCATGACGGTGTTCGGCGGGACCTTCAGCGCCTTCGAGGAGCACCTCGCCGTGCAGCAGGCCGCCGTCGAACGCGAGGTCCGGGTCGCCGAGCAGCGGCACCGCACTGAGAAGCGGCAGCGGATCGAGGCGGAGACGAAGATCGCGCGCCGGGCTCGCTCCGGCGTCAAGGCGGCGGAGGGCATGCCGAAGATCTTCGCGAACGAGATGCGGAAGCGTGGGGAGCAGACCGCCGGGCGACTCCGCACCGGGTACGCCGACGACGAGGCGGCAGCGCTCGACGCCAAGCGGGAGGCGCAGCTCCGACTCCGCACCGACGAGTCGATCCACGTGACGCTGCCGGACCCGGACGTCCCGGCGTCTCGGCAGATCGCGACGATCACGGTCCGCGGCCGCGAGACGATCGTGCAGGGGCCGGAGCGGATCGCCGTCTCCGGGGACAACGGCGTCGGCAAGACCACGCTGCTCGAACAACTCGTGGGCGTGCCCGACGCCCGGGAGCACCCGCTGCCGGACACCCGTGCCGTCCCGCACGTCGACCGGATCGCGTACCTGCCGCAGCGGAAGGACACCCTCGACGACACCGCCACGGTGCTCGACAACGTCCGACGGGACGCACCCCACGTCCCGCCGGCCGAGGTCCGCAACCGACTCGCGCGGTTCCTGGTGCGCGGGGACACGGTCGACCGCCCGGCCGGAGCGCTGTCCGGTGGGGAGCGGTTCCGGGTGGCGCTGGCGAGCCTGGTGCTCGCGGACCCGCCGCCACAGCTCCTGGTGCTCGACGAGCCGACGAACGACCTCGACTTGACGAGTGTCGACCAGCTCGTGGACGCGCTCCGCGCCTACCGCGGGGCCCTCGTCGTGGTGAGCCACGACGAGGCGTTCCTCGAGCGCCTCGACCTCACGACGAGGATCGAGCTGTCGTAGGAGGACTCAGCGTCGCCGCGTCGGCCGGATCGCGAGCGACTCGATCGTGCCCCGCTCGGGCAGGTCGACGACGGTCCGGACGGCGTCCGCCACGTCCGAGGGCGCGAGGTAGTAGTCGGTGTCGTAGTCCTCGCCGAGCTTCTCGGTGAGGGCGCGCTGCATGTCCGAGTCCGTCCGCCCCGGGTGCACGCTCGACACCCGCACGCCGTTCCCCCGTTCCTCTTCGCGCAGGGCGTCCGCGAAGGCACGGAGCGCGAACTTCGACGCCGCGTACACGCCGCCGCCGGGGCCGGAGTGGAACCCCGACCCGCTGTTGATCGGCACGACGATCCCCCGCGCTGCCCGGAGCGCGGGGAGCGCCACCCGGGTGAGTTCGGCGACCGCGAAGAGGTTCGTGGCGAAGACCTGCTCCCACACGTCGCGAGGGGTGTCCGCGACCGTGGTGCCCTGCTCGACGCCCGCGGAGTGCACGAGCACGTCGAGCCGGTCCGGCAGCGTCGGGACGTCCCCCGCGCCGAGGTCTCCGACGAAGGGCGCCGCACTCGGCAGCTCGGCGACGACCGCGGCGACGGCGTCCGCGCTGCGGCCGCCGACGAGCACGTGGTGCGTGCGTCCCAGGTCGAGCGCGATGGCCCGGCCGATCCCACGGGTCGCGCCCGTGACGAGAGCGGTGGGACGGACGGGAGGCGCGGTGTCGGTCATGCGCACCAGCCTACGGAGGCGGCGGGGCGGGGCTGCACCGCGCCTCCAGGCCGTGTCTCGCTGGTCCCGGACGCCGTGCGCCGCGCGACACGACGCATCCACACCGAGACACCGCCCGATCCGGCGGCGTCTCGCGCCCGGCGCGGCGCCTCGCGCCCGACGCGGCGCCTCGCGCCCGACGCGGCGCCTCGCGCCCGACGCGGCGCCTCGCGCCCGACGCGGCGCCTCGCGCCCGACGCGGCGTCTCGTCTCAGCGAGACGAGACGCCGCCTCGGGCGCCGGCGCGTGCACGACCGGCCCGCCGGCGCACCGACCAGACCACGGCCCCGGCGGCGAGGAGCAGCGCGACGAGCGCGACCACGCCCCACGGCGACCCCGCGACGGTGGCGACGACGGCCCAGAACAGGGCGATCCCCACGGTCGCGTACACGAACGCCCACGCCACGCACCCCGGCACCATCGCGATCGTGTACCGCCACCACGGCACCCGGGCGACCCCGGCAGCCGCGTTCATGATCGTCTGCAGTCCCACGGTCAGGAAGCTCACCGTGACGACCGGCAGCCCCCAGCGGTCGAGCAGCGCCGAGCCGCGGCGGACGGCAGCCGAGTCGAGCCAGCGGCCCCACCGCGACCGTGAGGCCCCGGCGACCGCACCGCGCGCCAGCCAGTAGGTGGCCTGCGCACGGCAGAACACCACGGCGAAGAGCGCGAGGACGAGCCACCAGAACGGGAGCCCCTCGAGGAAGGACGGCACGGGCCGAACCGTAGCGGCGCCGGCCGGGAACCAGCCGTCAGCGGCGGTCGGCGCCCTCGCGGATCTTGATGCCGTCGAGGACGTCCTGCGCCCGCTTCTCGTCCTGCTTCTCGATCTGTCGGGTGTCGCGTTCGGGGAGCTGGATGTCCTCCTCGGCGCGGATCCCCGCCTGCAGCTGGCGGCCGCGTTCGAGCTCGGCGTCGAACTCGGCGCCGAACAGCAGCGCGTTGTTCGTGATCCAGATCCACAGCAGGAAGACGATCACCCCACCGAGGGAGCCGTACGTGGCGTTGTAGTTCGAGAAGTTCCCGACGTAGAACCCGAACCCGACGCTGGCGACGATGAAGATCAGGATCGCCAGGATCGAGCCGCCGCTCACCCACCGGAAGTTCGGCTGCTGCACGTTGGGCGCCCAGTAGTACAGGACGGCGACGACGATCATCGCGATCACGAGCAGGATCGGCCACTGCACGATGCTCAGCACCGTCACCGCGACGTCGCCGAGGCCGATCACGTCACCGAAGCTGCGGGCGAGCGGGCCGGACACGAGCACGAGCAGGCCGACCACGAGCAGGATCACCGTGAAGAGCGTCACGCCGAGCATGGTCGGGCGGAGCTTCCAGATCGGTCGACCCTCGCGGACGTTGTAGATCCGGTTCATCGCCCGGCCGAAGGCACCGACGTAGCCGGAGGCCGACCACACCGCACCGACGACACCGACGATGAACGTCACGGGGGCGGCAGGCGATCGGACGAGCCCCTCGATCGGCCCCTCGAGCAGCTTGACGACGTCCTGCGAGCCGATGTTGCCGATGATGTCGAGCAGCGTCTTGATCGTGTTGTCCGCCTGGCCGACGAGACCGAGGATCGACACCACGGCCAGCAGCCCGGGGAAGAGCGCGAGGACGGAGTAGTACGTCAGGCTCGCGGCGAGGTCGGTGCACTGGTCGCTGGAGAACTCGCGGAGGGTCTTCTTCAGCGTGTAGACGACCGTCGGCTTCGTCAGGTCGGCCGGGCTGTCCGGCTTCCGGGAGTCGTCGGGGGCGGGCTTGCCGTGGTCGGATGCCATCGTCTCAGCCCTTCGCCACGGCCTTCACGGCCTGCTTCGACCGCTTCACCGCAGCCTTGCGGTTCTTGTCGGCACGGCGCTGCACGGCTGCGATGCCGGCGCGCTGCTTCACCCGTGCCTTGTGCACCGGGTCGCGCTCGAGTGCTTCCTCGGCCGCCTTCGCCCGCGCCTTCCGGCCCTTCCGGCCGGGCTGCGCCTGCTCCTTGGCGGAGGGTCCGTCGCCGCGCGCCCCGAACGGCAGCAGCGCCGTGAACGCCGAGGTCACCGGCGGCTCGGCCAGGTGCCCGGCGGGCTTGTTGCGGATCGCGATGCCGACGACGATCGCGGCGACACCGGCCGCGGCGGTCATGCCCATCGCCACGAGGGGCGTTGGGTCACGGTGCCAGCGCTGCTTGGTCTTCGCGATCGCCAGACGGGTGCGCGCGGGAATGTCCGCACGACGACGGATCTCGGTCACGGTGTCCGTGATGCCCTCTCGCGTGCGGACGTTCGCGAGTTCGAGCTCGGGGAGACTGTCCTTGGCCATTCCCCATTTCGTACACGCTCGGGCAGGGGTCGTGTCCAGCCCCGGGCGTGTCCCGCGCGCGGCGGACGGGCGCGCCTGCGCGCGGTGGCTGCGCCCGCCGGCTGCTCGCGGGGGCCGAGTCTCGGGGCTGGCGACGGTTCTCGTGGCCGTGCGCCCGAGAACCGTCGCCCACCGCGAGTCTCGGCACTGCCACACGAGGACTGGAGGCGCGGGGCGGGCCCGCACCGCGCCTCCAGTCCGATGCCACCTGAGTCTCGGGCCGGCGTGCCCGAGTCTCGGGGCTGGCGACAGTTCTCGCGGCCGTGCGCCCGAGAACCGTCGCCCGCCGCGAGTCTCGGCACCGCCGCGGGCGGCGCAGCCCGCCGCGCGTCAGGACGGGACGACGACGTCCTCCGGACGGCCGGAGGCCGCCGAGCGGCCCGCCGCCTCCATGAGCGCGAGACTCCGCAGGTTGTCGCGACCACTCGTCGCCGGCGCGGGACCGCCCGCCACCGAGTGCGCGAACGCCTGCAGCCCGCCCTGCCGGTCGGTGTGCGGCATCGTCGGCAGCTCGACGACCTCGGCCTCGTCGTCCTGGGTGCGGCGCACGGTGACGCGGTCACCGTCGACGGCGTTCGGCGACCCGTCGCGGCTCGTGAACCACAGCTCGCCGTCCTCGCCCTGGATGCTCCACTCGCCGGCCCAGGCGGTCCGGGGGCCGCGGGAGAGCCAGCTGCCGCGGTAGCTGACCACGAGTCCGTCCTCGAGCTCGATGATCATCGACGCGACGGCCTCGTCCTGGTACTTGCTGTACGACGGGTACGACGCCTTCGCGAAGACGCGAACGGCCTCCTGTCCGGTGACCATCCGGATGAGGTCGAAGTGGTGGATGGCCATGTCGTTGATCATGGCGTGCGGGAACCGGTAGTGCGGGTGCTCCTCGAACGCGAGGTCGTTGTCCCACTGCCGGAAGTCGATGTTGATCGCCGACAGCTCGCCGAGCGTGCCCGCCGCCAGCAGCTCCTGCGCGACCCGGGGTGCCGGGTACCAGCGGTAGTTCTGGCTGACCTGCAGCACGAGCCCGAGTTCCTCCGCACGGCGCACGGCGGTGACGGCCTCGTCCGTGGTGTTGGCGAACGGCTTCTCGACGAGGACGTGCTTGCCGGCCTCGAGCGCTTCGAGCGCGAGCGGGACGTGCGTCACGGCGGGCGCGGTGATGACGACGGCGTCGGCCTCGACCCCGGCGAGCGCCTCGGTGAGGGACGCGAACGCCGCCGACTCCGGCAGGCCGAGGTCCGTGCGCACGGCGTCCAGCGTCGCGGGGACCGGGTCGACGATCCCGACCACCTCCACTTCGGTGACCTCCGGGATCGCGGTGCGGGCCCAGTTGCCGCCCCACCCTCCGAGACCGACGTGGATGATCCGGACCGTCATGCGTGCACTCCCTCGTGGCTGGCGCGCCACGACAGCCGCGGCGCATGCGTCCAGTCTGTCAGTGCGTGAACGCGTACGCGATGAGTGCCATCGTGACGATGAACCCGGCGAGGTAGTTGATCCAGAGGAACCGCTTCCAGCCGGCGTTGGCCGACTCGGCGCCGTCGTCGGTGACGTTCCACCACGGCAGCACGTTCAGGGCGTACGGCACGACGACGACCGCGGCGATCGGTCCGGGGAACGCCGAGAACAGGAGCGCGACACCGGCGACCAGGTACGCCACGAACGCCAGGCGGACGGTGGCCCTGGCCCCGATGACGGTCGCCACGGAGCCGATCCCGCCTGCACGGTCGGCCAGGACGTCCTGCACGGCACCGAACGCGTGCGAGGCCACACCCCACAGGAAGAACGCCACGCACACGGCGACGAGCTGCCCGGTCCAGTGTGGCCCGGCCAGCGCCAGACCGTAGATCGCCGGCGACACGAAGTGCGTCGACGAGGTCAGCGAGTCGAGGAACGGCTTCTCCTTGAAGCGCAGCCCCGGTGCCGAGTACGCGATGACCGCGAACACGCTGATCGCGAGGACCAGCCAGGACCACGGCCCGTTCCCGGACACCGCCCCGAGCACGACGAGCGCGACGAGGAACGGCACGTTCGTGACGACGACGGCCCAGAGGGTCGTACGGTGCACGCTCTTGTCGAGCAGGGCACCCTCGACCCCGCCCTTCCGCGGGTTCCGCAGGTCGGACTCGTAGTCGAAGACGTCGTTGATGCCGTACATCGCCAGGTTGTAGGGCACGAGGAAGTACACGACGCCGACGAGGAACGCCACGAGCGAGAACCCGCCGCCGCCCTCGACTCCGACGCCGCTGCCGAGCAGGTACGCGGCGCCGAACGGGTACGCGGTGTTCACCCAGCTGATCGGTCGGGACGACACGAACAGGGCGCGCAGGGTCGACGGCCTGGAGGCGGTGCTCGCGTTCACGGGGTCTCCTCCGGTGGTGCGGTGGTCGGGTCGGGCGCGGGGCGCGCGCCGGTGCGGTCCCGCGCACCGGTCCGGTCGAACAGGACCCACAGGCTGGGCAGCAGCACGATCGCGGCGATCGAGTACGCCAGGTCCTCGACGGGGATCGCCCCGATCTTCGCACCGCTGATGAGCGCCGGGTCGTAGGCGACGATCCGCAGCGTCACGATGACGTTGTCGAACACGATCGTCATGACGAGCAGGGCGGTGCCGGCGACGAGCCCGGTCACGAGCGCGATCCGTCGGCCCGTCGGCGCGCGGCGACCCCTGGCACGCGCGCGTCGTGCGGCGACGATCCCGGCGGCGACCGCGACCACGGCCACCGCGGCGAAGAACGGCACGGCGAGCAGGGCGTACGCGCCCGACCCGGTCACGGCCGCCTCCGCTCGGACCGGCGCAGCCCACGGGCGACCAGGGGCTGCACGAAGCCGACCAGGTTCATGGTCGTGTAGCAGAGCAGCAGCAGGAAGAAGAGCTCCTCGAGCGGGACGTCCGGCGCGAGGAGCACCCCGGTCAGCAGGTCCTGCGGCCCGATGAAGAAGATGCCGAGCGCGACACCGAGGGCGTCCCAGAACAGGAAGAACGCCACGCCGACGACCATCACGGCCGCCGCACGCCACGGCGCCCGCCAGAAGAACAGCCGGAACCGGGCGTCGAGCACGGTCATGCCGACGAGCGACACGACCAGCCCGGCGAGGTACAGCCCGGGCATCAGACGCCGTCGACCGACGCGGACCCGAGCGGCGTCGGCAGCGGTTCGGTCGTGGTGTCCCCGTGGATGCGCTTGAGGAGCACCTCGGCGCTGATCAGGCACATCGGCAACCCGATGCCGGGGATCGTCGAGGCCCCCGCGTAGTACAGCCCCTCGACCTTGCGGGAGGCGTTCTTCTCGCGGAAGAACGCACTCTGCTTCAGGGTGTGCGCCGGGCCGAGCATCGACCCGTTCCAGGCGTTGTAGTCGTCGGCGAAGTCGCGCGGGCCGATCGTCCGGCGGACCCGGATGCGCTCCCGCAGGTCTGGTACGCCGGCACGCTCAGCGACGATGTCGATGGCGCGGTCGGCGATCCGTTCGACCTCGTAGTCCCCGGCGCCGTCGATCCCGCCCTTGCCGATGGACAGGTCGGCCGGCAGGGGCACGAGGACGAACAGGTTGCTCGATCCGGGCGGCGCGACCGACGCGTCGGTCTCCGAGGGTGCGCAGACGTAGATCGACGCTGGGTCCGGGACGTGCCGGTCGTGGCCGAAGATCGCGCCGAAGTTCGCCTTCCAGTCCTCGGTGAACACGAGCGTGTGGTGCAGGAGTCCGGGCACCGAGCCGTCGACCCCGAGGTACACGAGCACGGCGCTCGGCCCCGGGTCACGCTTCGCCCAGTGCGCGGCCGGGTAGGTTCGGTGCTCCTTGTCGAGCAGCTGCAGCTCGGTGTGCCGGAGGTCGGCGGCGCTCACGACGAGGTCGGCCGGTGCGGTGTGCTGCACGCCCCGCCGGTCCCGGTGCACGACGCCGGTGACGTGGCCGTCCTCGACGACGATCCGCTCGACCTTCGCCCCGGCGATGATCTTCGCGCCCTCGCGACGGCCGACGCGCTCGACCGCGGCGATGACCTCGGTGATGCCGCCCTTCGGGTAGAGCACCCCGTCGGCCAGGTCGAGGTGGCTCATCAGGTGGTACATGCTCGGCGCCGCGTACGGGCTGGTGCCGAGGAACACCGCCGGGTAGCCGAGGACCTGCCAGAGCCGGCGGTCCTTGACGGCGGACTCGGCGAACGTGGACAGCGGCTCGATGAGCAGGCGTGCGAGCTTCGGCAGCCGACGCAGGACGTCGGGGGCGGCGAGCCCGCGGAGGTCCTGGAACGTCGTGTACAGGAACCGGCGGATCGCCATGGCGTAGGTGTCCTCGGCGGAGGCCAGGTACTTCCGGATCCGCTTGCCGGCCCCGGGTTCGATCGACTCGAACAGGGCGATGTTCGCCTCGCGGTCGGCGCGGAGGTCGATCGGCTCGTCGTGGCCCTCGCTGTAGACGCGGTAGCCGGGGTCGAGCTTCTCGAGGTCGAGTTCGGCGTCCGCCGAGGTGCCGAGCAACTGGAAGAAGTGGTCGAACACCTCGGGCATGAGGTACCAGGACGGCCCGGTGTCGAACCGGAAGCCGTCCTGCTCCCACGATCCGGCCCGGCCGCCGAGCTGCTTGCGCTGCTCGAGGACGGTCACCGAGAAGCCGTCCCGCGCGAGCAGGGCGGCGGACGCGAGTCCGCTGATGCCGCCGCCGATGACGACGGCGCGACGGGCGGGCACCTTGCGCTTGGACGTGGGGGCCTTCTTCCTGGAGGCGCGGGGCGGGGTCATGCCGCGCCTCCAGTCCGGTGGTGGGTCGCGTGTGACCGCAGCGGCGCACGTCCGGCGAGCACCTGCGCGGCCAGGCGCGCCTTCACCGGGTTCGGGACGCGCACGCGCGTCGTGATGAGGCGGTGCGCCGGCGTGACCGCGATGCGGTCGTTGAGCTCCTGGAAGAGCGCGTGCGCGAGGCCGACCGCGTTCCTCGCGTCGGCGGGCAGCAGCCGGACGGTCACGGCGGCGCGGTCGAGGTCCGCCTGGACGTCGGCGACGAGCCGGTCCTTCGTCGCCTCGTCGAACGTGCGGAGGTCCACACCAGGGAAGTACGAGCGGCCGAGGACCTCGAAGTCGGCGTGCAGGTCTCGGAGGAAGTTCACCTTCTGGAACGCGGCGCCGAGCGCGCGGGCACCGTCGACGAGCACGGCGTCGTCGAAGGTCGGCCGGCCGGCGCGGTACACGAACGCGCGCAGGCACATCAGGCCGACGACCTCGGCGGAGCCGTACACGTAGCGGTCGAAGGACTCCTGGTCGTGCTCGGTCCGGTCGAGGTCCATCCGCATCGAGGCGAAGAACGGCCGCGTGAGTTCGGGACCGAAGCCCGTGACGCGGGCGGTGCGGGCGAACGCGTGCACCACCGGGTTCACCGAGAAGCCGAGGGCGATGGCACGCTCGGTGTCCGACTCGAGCTCGTCGAGGACGGTGCGGGCGAGCTCGTGGTCCAGTCCGGCCTCGGTCGCGGGGCCGTCGACGACCTCGTCGGCCACCCGGACGAGGGCGTAGACGTTGCGGATGTGCTCACGGGTGTGCTTCGTGAGCAGCCGGCTCGCGAGCCCGAAGGACGTCGAGTAGCGCTCGATGACGACCCCCGATGCGGCCTCGGCCGTGGCGTCGTACAGGGGCAGACGCGATGGTGCGGTCTGGTTCACCGGGCGCGTTCCACGAGTTCGGTCACGAGGCCCTCCAGGCGGTCGGCGAGGTCGTACGGCAGTCCGGCGAGCTCGGCACGGGCGAGTGCTGCGTGGTCGGCGATCCGCGACTCGGCGGCGGCGCGGGCACCACAGGTGACCAGGTTCGCACGGAGTTCGGCCGCGCGCTCCTCGGTGAGGTCCGGGTCGCCGAGGTAGGGCGCGATGTCGGGCCAGCAGTCGGTGGTCGCCGCGTGGGCGATGAGCATGGTGCGCTTGCCCTCTCGGAGGTCCCCGAGCACGGTCTTGCCGGTCGTGCCCTCGTCCCCGAACACCCCGAGCAGGTCGTCCACGATCTGGTAGGCGATGCCGATCTCCCGCCCGAAGGCACCGAGGGCGGCGACGACGGACTCGTCGGCACCGGCGAGCACGGCTCCGGACTGCAGCGGCGCCTCGAACGAGTACACGCTCGTCTTCGCCCGCTCCATCTGGAGGACCTCGTCGACGGTCGGCATCACCCCGAGCGCGAGGTCGACGTCGGTCATCTCCCCGGCGGCGCTGGCGAACACGGCCTCGTCGAGGAGTTCGAGCAGCCGGGCGCGTCGCTCCCCCGTGACCCCGGAGGACTCGATGAACCGCGGTGCCGCGGCGAGGGCGAGGTCCCCGGCGATCACCGCGGCGCTCATCCCCCGGTGCTCGGCGGTGGGCAGCGGCAGACCACCGGTCGTGCCGGTGTCGCGGAAGGACCCGGCGACGTTCGGCTGCCCGCGGCGGGACCAGTCCCGGTCGATGACGTCGTCGTGCACGACCAGCGCGGTGTGCAGGAGTTCGTAGGCGGCGGCGACGTTCGCGGCGGCGTGCACGTCGTCCCCGCCGAGGCCGGCGTATGCGGTGAGGACCATGCGCGGACGGAAGCGCTTCCCGCCCATGCTCGCCTTGCGGAGCACCCGCCAGAGTTCCTCGGAAGGACGCCCGTAGCGCTCGGCACGCGCCGACGACACGACGAAGAAGCGCTCGAGGCAGTCGTCGACGAGCGCGAGGTCGATGTGCGCCACGGTGGCCGCTTCCTCGCTCATTGGCCTAACCTATCGGGACAGATGAGCGCATTCCCGGAAACCGTGGTGCTCTTGGCCGAGGACCGTACCCCGATCGGTACGGCGGACAAGTTCACGGTGCACACAGACCACACGCCCCTCCACCTGGCCTTCTCGTGCCACGTGCGGAACACCGACGGCGACGTCCTGGTGACCCGTCGTGCGCTCTCGAAGAAGACGTGGCCGGGGGTGTGGACGAACACCTTCTGCGGCCACCCCGGCCCGGACGAGACCTTCGAGGACGCCATCGCCCGCCGGGCGTCGCGCGAACTCGGCATCTCCGTCCGTGACGTCGAGCTCGTCCTGCCCGACTTCCGGTACCGCGCGGTGGACGCCTCCGGGATCGTCGAGAACGAGGTCTGCCCGGTGTACCGCGCGGTCACCGACGACGTCCCCGCCCCCGCGGACGACGAGGTCGCCGAGTACGCCTGGGTCTCCGAGGATGCCCTGCGCGAGTCCGTCGCCGGAGCGCCGTTCGCGTGGAGCCCTTGGCTCGGGTGGCAGCTCGCCGAGCTGACCTCGGCCGGCCTGCACATCACGCGCTGACCGCCGCCGGGCCGCCGGGCCGCCGGCCGCCGTCACGCCGGGCCGAGTCTCGGGCTCAGCGACACTTCTCGTGCCCGCGGGCGCGAGCACGGTCGCCCACGCCGAGACTCGGGCGTGCGCGGCCGAGACTCGGTACGGCCGGCCACCGCTGGGCAGCCCGTCCCCAGACGCGTCGTCGACAATGGTCGGCATGACCACGACGGAACGCGCTGCCGCACCGCGCGCTGGAGCCGAGGCCGTGCTCGACGCGCTGCGCGACGACCCGGTGATCGCGAGCATCAAGGACGCGTCCGCGTTGGACGAGGTCCTGGCATCGGACCGAGGGGTCGTCTTCGTGCTCTTCGGCAGCGTGCTCGACATCGCGGACATCGTCGACCGGGCGAAGGACGCCGGCAAGACCGTCCTGGTGGACGTCGACCTGCTCGACGGGCTCGCCGCGCGGGACGTCGTCGTGACCTGGCTCGCCGAGCACACCCGCGCCGACGGGGTGCTCTCCACGAAGTCGAACCTCGTCCGGGCCGCCAAGCGCGCGGGGCTCGTCGCCGTGCAGCGCTTCTTCCTCGTCGACTCGTTCTCGTACCACCAGCTCCCCCGCGTGGTCGAGCAGGCCGGTCCGGACGCCATCGAGATCCTGCCCGGCTGCATGCCGCGCGTGATCACCTGGCTGCGGGACGACACGTCGGTGCCGATCATCGCCGGCGGCCTGGTGTGCGACAAGGCCGACGTCATGGCCGCCCTCGGTGCAGGGGCCGTCGCGGTCGCGTCGTCGAACCGCGACGTCTGGGGCATGTGAACACCCTCTCACTTGGCGCTCGCGCGGCGGCGGAGTAGGGTCGGGCGTCGGCCACGGGTGTGGCCACGAGGCTGCGGACCGCGGCCACGACGGACCAGAAGGGCAGGTGAGGCGCGATGTCGGGTGACCATCCTCGATCGGGCCGGCCGCCCCTGACGGTCGTCGCCGTGCCCGTTCGCTGAGCCACGCCTGCCCCCGGGACCACTCCGGGGTGACTTCGCGCCTGCCTGCTCCCGAGAGGAGCACAGCATGGCACTGATCGACAACGCGGTCTACGTCGAGGGACGTCGCGTCGAGTCACCGTCGACCCTGTCGCTCGCCACGCGGGGCGACCTGGCGTGGATCGGGCTGCTCCGGCCAGACGACGCCGAGCTCGAGGCCGTCGCGACCGAGTTCGACCTGCACGAGAACGCGGTGGAGGACGCCCGCAAGGGACACCAGCGCGCGAAGCTCGAGCGGTACGGCGACACCCTCTTCCTGGTGCTGCGACCCGCGTGGTTCGACGCCCGCGCCGAGACCGTCGAGTTCGGTGAGGTGCACCTGTTCGTCGGCGACCGCTTCGTGGTGAGCGTCCGGCACGCCGAGCGACCCGACCTGGCGGCGCTCCGTGCCCGGGTCGAGGGGGATCCGGAGTTCCTCGCGCGGGGCTCCGAGGCCGTAACGGCCGCCGTGCTCGACGAGGTCGTCGACGGCTACGCCCCGGTCGTCGAGATCCTGCAGGACCACATCGACGCCATCGAGGACCAGCTGTTCGCCGGCCAGGTCGACCCCGGCGTCTCGAAGCGCATCTACCAGCTCCTCAGCGAGGTCCTGGCGTTCCAGCGTGCCACGAAGCCGGTGCCCGCGATGGTCAAGGGGCTGCTCCGCGGCGCCGACAAGTACGGCGTCGACGACGAGGTCCAGCACCGCCTGCGGAACGTGCTCGACCACGCGCTGCGCGTCACCGAACGGGTGGACTCGTTCCGCGCCCTGCTCGAGAACGCCCTGACCCTGCACGCGACCCTCGTGTCGCAGGAACAGAACGAGGCGATGCGCCGCATGACGAGCGCCAGCCTGGCGCAGGGCGAGGAGAGCCGACAGCTCGCACGCGCCGCGCACCGGCAGGGCGAGGAGGTGAAGAAGATCTCCTCGTGGGCGGCGATCCTCTTCGCGCCTGGACTCATCGCGGGGGTCTACGGGATGAACTTCGACCACATGCCCGAGCTGCACTGGCGGTACGGCTACCCGGTCGCGATCCTCGGGATGCTCGCCCTGATGGGCGTGCTCTGGGCCATCTTCCGCAAGCGCAACTGGCTGTAGGACCTCAGGGCCTCGGCGGCCACACCGTCGTCCGCCCGAGACGCCGGCCAGGGCACGAGACACCGCCGGATCTCACGGCGTCTCGCGCCTTCGGCGGCGCCTCGCACCGCGGACGGCGTCTCGTCTCGTCGAGACGAGACGAGACAAGACGAGACAAGACACCGTCAGCCGACGATCGCCGACGTCCGCCGGTAGACCTCGTCGGTGTGCACCGTCACGTCCGCGTGCACCGCACGCAGCGCGTCGTAGACCGCCGCGGTCGACGGGTCCGGCGTGAACCGGTCCCGCTCGACGACCATCGCCGCTGCCGCAGCCTCGAACGACGGGTGCACGCCGGTCGCGACGGCGGCGCAGATCGCCGCCCCGCGCCCCGCGGCGCTGTCGCCGACCATGCGGATGGTCGGCGTCTGGAACACGTCTGCCATGACCTGCATCACGAGGTCGGAGGACGAGCCGCCGCCGGACACGACCACCCGCGCGTACGCCGTCCCGAGCTCGGCGGCCATGGCGTCGCCACGGTCGCGCATCGTCATCGCGATGCCCTCGAGGATCGACCGGTACACGTGCGCTCGGCCCTGCCGCCCGTCGAACCCGAGGATCGACCCCTTCCGGAACACCGCGTCGGCCGGCGCGAGCCAGTCCAGCACCGTCAGCAGTCCGTCCGAGCCGGCCGGCACGGCGGCGGCCTCGCGGTTGAGGCGGTCCTCGGGGCGTTCACCAGCCGCCTCCGCCGCGGCGGCGAAGTCGGGCCCGAGCAGGTCCCGGAACCAGCTCACGGTCCACATCCCGCGACGGATGCCGCCGGACTCGTACAGGTAGCGGCCGGGCTCCGACCCGAAGTTGGTCCAGAAGTCGGTCGCGCCGGCGATGTTCCGCTCGCCGACCGACATGCCCGCGATGTAGGTGCCGAGCGACACGAGGAGCGTCGTCGGCTCCAGGAGCCCGCACCCGAGCGCCTCCACGGCCTTGTCGTTGGCCGTCGCGACCACCGGGAGGCCGACCGGGAGGCCCGTGGCCGCGGCCGCAGCGTCGGTCACGGTGCCGAGGACCTCGCCGGGCGCGACGAGTTCGAACAGCTGGTCCGGTCGCATGCCGGTTGCGGCATACGCGGCCTCGTCCGCACTCCAGCGCCAGGTGTCGGTGTCGATCGGCCACACGCCCTGGTAGTTCGCCGCCGTGTCCCGGAAGGCCCCGGTGAGCCGGTGCGTGACGTACCCGGAGGACGTCGTGACGTACGCCACGTCGTCGTGCTCCGCGACGAAGGGCGCACCGACACGGGCGTCCATCCAGCTCAGGACCGGCTGCGCGAGCGACCCGTCGGCGCGGAGCACCGCCCGGCAGAACCGGATCGTGCAGAGCCCGACGCCGACGATCTCGGACGGGTCGCCCGGGAACGCGTCCATCGCGATCCGGCACGCCGCCGCGATCGAGTCCCAGAGATCGTCGTCCGGGTGTTCGACCACACCAGGAGCAGGCGTGTGGTTCGGCCGCAGCGGGACGCGCCCCTCGGCGACGACCCCGCCCCGCTCGTCGAAGACCGTGGCCTTCGACGACTGCGAGCCGTTGTCGATGCCGACGAGGTACCTGGTTATGCGCGCGGTGCCGAGAACTGCGTGTCGGGGTCGGCGGCGGCGGGCTGGATCGCGCCCGGTTCCGGGAAGATCGTGCCCTTGTTCATGATGCCCTTCGGGTCGAACTGCGCCTTGAGTCCCTGCATGATCGCGAACGCCGAGCCGTGCTCCTCCTCGACCCACGGCGTGCGGTACTTGCCGACGCCGTGGTGGTGGACCATCGAGCCGCCGTGGCGCAGCGCTTCCTCGACGATGATCGCGTTGAGGGGGATGTGGTACTTCTCGATCTCCTCCTCCGGCGAGCAGTCGATGCGGTAGTCGTACACGAAGTACATGTTCGTGCCGGTCTGGTAGCTGTGCGACGAGTGGCCGCCGAGCATCGTCAGGTCTCCGGCGTGGGGGTACTCGTCACGGATGCGACGCATGACCGCGTCGTACACGTCGCCGACGGCCGACCAGTCCGCCGACACCTCGGTCGTGTAGCCGAGCTGCTGGTCGCGCAGCATGACGGCCTTCTCGGCGTCGATCTTGTCCTGGCCCCAGTTGAGGTTGTCGAACCACGCCTCGATGAGCGCCGGGTCGACCTTCTCGTGCTGGTGCTGGTCGATGACGCGCTGGATCTCCTCCGAGGTGGCGCGGACGATGCCTGCCGGACCCTCGGCGACGAACACCACGACGCACTTGCCCTTCGAGAAGTGCGAGAAGTGCTGGTTGGCGTCCTCCGGCGAGTACAGGCGCACGACCGAGGGGTGGAAGCCGTTCGTGATGACCTCGCGCAGGATCGCGATGCCCGTGCGCATGTCGTCGACGAGCGCGCCGTGGAACTCGTTGTTCTCCGGCTGGTACTTGAAGACCTTGACCGTGACCTCGGTGATGACGCAGAGCGCCCCCTCGTTGCCGATGACGACGTGGCGGATGTCCGGACCGGCCGAGCGGCGCGGGACGGACTTGATGCGACGGACCTGCCCGCCGGGGAACACGGCCTCGAGTCCGACGACCATGTCCTCGATCGCGCCGTACAGGGTGGAGAACTGACCGATCGAACGGGTCGCGACGAGACCGCCGTACTGGGCGAGCGGCTTCGACTGCGGCGAGTGGCCGGTGGTGAGCCCCTGCAGGCGGAGCTCGTCCTCGAGGCGCTGGAGCGGGACGCCGGCCTGCACCGTGACCTGCATGTTCTCCGGGTCGACCTTGAGGACGGCGTCCATCCGGGAGCAGTCGAGCACGATCGTGTCGACGACGCTCGTCTCGAGGCCGCCCTCCGTGCCGGTGCGGCCCGTGCGCGGGACGATGTTGATCAGGTTGTCGTTCGCGAACGCCAGGATCGCGGCGACGTCCTCGGTGGACTCGGCGTTGACGATCGCGACCGGGGTGGGGGCGTCGTAGATGCCGTGCACCGACTGGTACTTCTTGAAGCGGTCGACGCTCGCGTCGAGCAGGTGCTGCTCGTCCGTGTCGATCTGTTCGGGGCGGACGATGCCGGCGAGACGCTGCAGGATCTCGGCCCGGTCGATGGTGGCGATCGAGTCGATCATGGTGGTGAGCCCTTCGTTGGTGTGGTTCGTTGCTCTGGTCTGGTGGTCTGCTGCCTGGAGGCGCGTGGCGGCGCCGCCACGCGCCTCCAGGCCGTCAGGGGGTCGCGTCCGCGATCAGCGGACGAGGTACCCGCCGTCGACGGTGAGGGTGTGCCCGTTCACGTAGTCGGATGCGCGGGAGGCGAGGAACACCGTCGCGCCCATGAGGTCGGCGACGTCGCCCCAGCGCCCGGCAGGGATGTGGTCGAGCACGCGCTGGTTCGTCTCCGGGTTCGAGCGGGTCTGCTCGGTGATCTTCGTGGCGAAGTACCCCGGCGCGATCGCGTTCACCTGCACGTTGTGCTGCGCCAGCTCGTCGCAGTACGCCTTCGTGAAGCCGACGATCCCGTGCTTGGTCGCAGCGTACGCGGGCGACCACTGTCCGCCGAGGAACGCGAACAGCGACGCGATGTTGATGATCTTGCCCGAGCCCTGCGCGACGAACTGCTTCGCGACGGCGTGCCCGAGCGCGAACGGCGCGGTGAGGTTCACGGCGATCATCGGGTCCCACTTCGCGCGGTCGAACGCCTCGACGTCGTCGAGCAGGCAGATGCCCGCCGAGTTGACGAGGACGTCGACCCCGCCGAGCCGTTCCGTGCAGGCGTCGACGATGCGCGTCGGGGCGTCGGCGGCGGTGAGGTCGACCTCGAGGAACTCGTACCGGCGGCCTTCGCCCTCGACGAGCGCCCGGGTCGTGCCGTCGTCGTCGACCACGCTCGGCACGAACACGTCGGCGCCGGCCTTGGCGAGGGCGAGCGAGAACGCCTGGCCGAGGCCGGAGTTGCCGCCGGTGACGATCGCACGCTTGCCGGCGAGCGAGAACAGGTCCATCGAGAAGTCGCGGATGTCCATGGGGTGAGGGGTCCTTTCGTGGTGGGTCAGGCGGCGACGGCGACGTCGGGCGCCTGGCGGTTCCGCAGTTCGCGTGCACGGACGCGCATGGTGAGGGTGGTGAGCAGGAAGCCGAGGACGGCTGCGCCGAGGAGGACGGCGAACATGGTCGTGTAGCCACCGCCCTGCGAGGGCACGCCGTTCGCGGGGTCACCGACCCACCACGCGCCCAGGGCGGGGAGGAAGGCGTCCGGCAGGTAGGCGATGCCCGAGGCGAGGCCGATCACGCCGCCGCGCTGGGCGAGCGGGACCTCGACCTCGCCGACCTGCGCCCAGTAGATGCCGCGCGAGGTGAACACCGCGAGGCACATCACGATCATGAGCACGACGGCGATCCACACGAGGGCGGGGTCGTGCGGCAGGAGCAGGAAGCCGACGGCGCTGATGGCGGCGACGACGAATGCCCACCGGAGGAACGCCGGCGACGACTTCGTCCAACGGTCGACGAGCACGCCGCCGACCGGACCGCCGACGATCTGGAAGACGTACGTGCGAACGACACCGATCGCCCCGAGGAGCACGACGGGCACCGCGTAGCCGTCCTGCAGCAGCGGCGTGAGGTAGCCGAGCAGCGTGTAGAAGCAGTACATCATCATGATCGAGAACCCGATCAGCCAGGTGTACTTGTTGCGGGCGGCGGCGCCGAGCTCCCGGAGCGACACGGCCTGGCGTTCGACCTGACCGAGGGCGTCCCGGTCGGTGCGGACCACGACCAGGACGATCACGGCGAACACCAGGCAGAGCACGCCGTAGATGCGCATCACCCAGAGGACCCCGCCCGTGTCGGCGATCGCGGCGGCGACGATCCCGGCTCCGATGAAGCCCACGACGGTCGACGTGATGCCGCGGACGCCTTCGAGCCAGCCGAAGAGCTTGCCCTGCTCGTCGGCGGTCCCGAGCATCGAGATGAGCTTGACGAGCGACGACCAGTAGAGCCCCATGCCGAGCACGGCCATGAGCACGTGGGCGATCAGGACGCCGGTCTCGTCGGGCACCGTGGACAGCCAGAGGTCGACGACACCCATCCCGGCGAGGGCGATCACGATGAGGGCCTTCGGCGAGAACTTGTCGGAGAACCATCCGCCGCAGAAGTACATGAGCACGGCGACGGCGCCGAAGACCTACGTGATCTCGCCGTAGCGCTGGATGGTGAGGTCGAGCGCGTGCGCGGTGTCGGCGAGGAAGACGAACCGGATGTACGCGACCTGGAAGATCACGCCGCCGGTCATCGACAGGACGATGAAGCTCGTCAGTCTGCGGGACTTGGTCAAGACCACTCCTTCGTGGTGGGTGGGGACAGCGGGGGTTCGGGCACAAAAAAAGAACAGCGACACCCCAGCGCTGGTGCGCTGCGGGTGTCGCTGTTCTCTGAGGTCTGGAGCGACTGCCGTCCTTCGGGGGACGGCCGATCTGCAGTTGTGCGTTCCGGTACGGGCGATATGCCGGATACGACGTGAACCGTACCCCATCCGTCTCCGAATCCACAACTCAGGTGGCGCCGATCCCCGAGGTGTGCATAATGATCTGGCTCGGAATGTGAACGTGCACATCGGCGTGCTTCGGCCCCGGGCGAGAAACGAGTAGCAATGGCGTCGACGCGGACACAGCAACCGCGGTCGCCCAGCATCCGCGACGTCGCGCGGATCGCCGGGGTCTCCCACCAGACCGTCTCGCGCGTGCTCAACAACTCGGACGCCATCCGGGCGGAGACACGGGACCGCGTCCTCGCGGCGATGGAGCAGCTGCAGTACCGGCCGAACCGGGCCGCTCGGGCACTGGTCACCAGCCGCACGCACACCATCGGCGTGCTCACCGCCCGTCGTGCGCACTACGGCCCGGCGGTCGCGCTGCAGGCCATCGAGGACGCCGCGGTGTCCCGCGGGTTCAACGTCACCACCTCGACCCTCACCGAGACGACGGACGAAGCGGTCCGGGAGAGCATCCAGCGGCTGCTCGACCTCGACGTCGAGGGCATCGTGGTGATCGCGCCGCAGCAGAAGGTGTTCGACCTCATCGAGGAGCTCGGCATCCGCACGCCGTACGTCACGATGCGCTCGAGCGTGGGCGAGGACCCGACGGCGCTCTGGGTCGACCAGATGGAGGGCGCCCGACTCGCGACGGCGCACCTGCTCGACCTGGGACACGAGTACGTCCGGCACATCGCAGGGCCCCAGGACTGGATCGAGGCGGACGCCCGCATGCAGGGCTTCCTGCGCGAGATGTCCGACCGCGACATGCCCGTGGTGCCGCCGATCCTCGGGGACTGGACCGCGGACTTCGGCTACCACGCCGGCCGGGAGCTCCTGCGGTGGCGGGACTGCACCGCCGTCTTCTGCTCGAACGACCAGATGGCGCTCGGGGTCATGCACGCGGCGCGCTCGTACGGCCTTGACGTCCCGGGCGACCTGTCCGTCGTGGGCTACGACGACATCCCCGAGGCGAAGCACTTCTGGCCACCGCTGACCACGGTGCAGGTCGACTTCGCCGAGCTCGGCCGGCGGTGCGTGGACCTGCTCCTGCCCGGCGAGGACGACGCCGTGCTGCGCCCGATCGACATCGTTCCCCAGCTCGTGGTGCGCGGCTCCACGAGCGCACCCCGCAAGCGCTGACGCGCCGCGCCGCGTTGCGCCTCGTGAGCAGGAACGGTCGGGTCCCGTCCGTTCTCACCATGCGGGGGTGGGCGCGCCCACGGACGGCCTGGAGGCGCGGGGCAGCCCCGCCCCGCGCCTCCAGGCAGGTGGGCGGCCGGCTCCACGGCGGTGTCTGGCCGGAACGAGACGCCGCACCACCCGCAGAACTCCCCTTCCGGGGCGAGACGCCGCCGCATCCGGCGGCGTCTCGGCGCGCGGGCGGCGTCTCGCCGCACGGGCGGCGTCTCGGCGCGCGGGCGGCGTCTCGCGGCACGCACGGCGGCTCGCCGCACGGGCGGCGTCTCACCGCACGGGCGGCGTCTCGCCGCACGGGCCGCCCGTCGCCCCGGGTACCCCAACGTGGGGGCCGTGAGCGGGCGAGTTCCGCCGGATCACGCGGGCCGTTACCGAACCGCGACCAATCCGAATTGACAGCCGCGCCGATCCCGTGCGTAGTATTACCTCCGTTCCGCCGATGTGAACGGTCACATGGACCGTCACACGACAGGACACCGGACGCGACAACGAAGTCCACACAGGCCTCCTGTGCCCTTCGTTGCCGCAGGCAGAACCACCCGAAGGACTGCCGCATCGCAGCGGCAGAAGGAGATGCACCGTGGCGTCAACCCCGATCGACACCGGCCTCGAGACCCGGTCGATCACCGCACCCGAGACGATCCTCGAGATGCGCTCGATCACCAAGGAGTTCCCTGGTGTGAAGGCGCTGTCCGACGTCTCGCTCAGCGTCCGTGCCGGCGAGATCCACGCGATCTGCGGCGAGAACGGCGCCGGCAAGTCGACCCTCATGAAGGTCCTGTCCGGCGTGTACCCGTACGGCACCTACGAGGGCGAGATCGTCTTCGAGGGCGAAGAGGTCCGGTTCAAGGACATCAAGCAGTCCGAGCAGTCGGGCATCGTGATCATCCACCAGGAGCTCGCACTCATCCCCGAGCTGTCGATCACCGAGAACCTGTTCCTCGGCAACGAGCCAGGCAAGTTCGGCGTCATCGACTGGACGACCGCGCAGCTCCGCGCCCAGGACCTGCTCGCCCGCGTCGGCCTGAGCGACGACCCCGACACGCAGATCAAGAGCATCGGCGTCGGCAAGCAGCAGCTCGTCGAGATCGCCAAGGCCCTGCACAAGGACGTCAAGCTCCTCATCCTCGACGAGCCGACCGCGGCCCTGAACGAGAACGACTCGCAGCACCTCCTCGACCTCATCGTCGGGCTGAAGGCCAAGGGCATCTCGAGCATCATCATCAGCCACAAGCTGAACGAGATCGAGCAGATCGCCGACGAGATCACGATCATCCGAGACGGCAAGACCATCGAGACGCTGAACGTCAAGGGCGACGGCGTCAACGAGGACCGCATCATCCGCGGCATGGTCGGTCGTTCGCTCGAGTCGCGCTTCCCGGACCGCACGCCGAAGATCGGCGAGACGTTCTTCGAGGTCCGCGACTGGACCGTGCAGCACCCGCTCGACTCGTCGCGCCTGGTCTGCAAGGGCTCGAACTTCCACGTCAAGCGCGGCGAGATCGTCGGCTTCGCCGGACTGATGGGCGCCGGTCGCACCGAGCTCGCCATGAGCATCTTCGGTCGCTCGTACGGCACCTGGCTCGGCGGACAGATCTTCAAGGACGGCGAGGAGATCAAGGTCACCAACGTCCAGCAGGCGATCGAGCACGGCATCGGCTACGTGTCCGAGGACCGCAAGGCGCTCGGCCTCAACCTGCTCGACTCGGTGAAGCGGTCCACGGTGTCCGCCGACCTGCAGAAGATCTCGAAGGCCGGCGTCGTCGACTCCCTCGAGGAGTACGACGTCGCCGAGAAGTACCGCAAGATGCTCCGCACCAAGGTGCCGAGCGTCGAGGAGAACGTCGGGAAGCTCTCCGGCGGGAACCAGCAGAAGGTCGTCCTGTCCAAGTGGATGTTCACCGATCCGGACATCCTCATCCTCGACGAACCGACCCGCGGCATCGACGTGGGTGCGAAGTTCGAGATCTACGGCATCATCCAGCAGCTCGCAGCACAGGGGAAGGGCATCATCCTGATCTCCTCCGAGCTGCCCGAACTCCTCGGCCTCTCCGACCGGATCTACACGATCTTCGAGGGCCAGATCACGGCTGACGTCCCCGCTGACCAGGCCGATCCAGAAACGCTCATGCGCAGCATGACCTCCGCGCGGAAGGGCGCTCCCGTCTCATGAAGAACCTGAAACTGCTCTTCGGCAAGGGCAACTCGATCGGCCAGTACGGCATGATCATCGCGTTGATCGCGATCCTGATCATCTTCTCGATCGCGACGAACGGGCTCATCCTCGAGCCCACGAACATCATCAACGTGTTCCTGCAGTACTCCTACATCCTCATCCTCGCGCTGGGGATGGTCATGGTGATCATCGCCGGTCACATCGACCTGTCCGTCGGATCGGTCGCGGCGTTCACCGGCATCATCGTGGCGCAGTCGATGTCGCAGTGGAACTTCCCGGCCTGGCTCGCGATCGTCCTCGGCCTCGCCGTGGGTGCCGCGGTCGGCGCCTGGCAGGGCTTCTGGGTGGCGTTCGTGAAGGTCCCGGCCTTCATCGTGACGCTCGCCGGTCAGCTGATCTTCCGCGGTGCGAACCAGATCATCGGCAACTCGACGTCCGTCCCGACGCCGGACGACTACAACACCATCGGCAACGGGTTCCTCCCCGACTTCGGCCCGGCAACGCCGTTCTCCAACGGCACCGTCCTGCTCGGGATCGTGACGTGCCTCGTGCTGATCTTCCTCGAGTTCCGCGGCCGCCAGCGCCGCAAGAAGATGCAGGCCGAGGTCGTTCCGCTCTGGGTGTCGATCGTCCGCACCGGCGTGCTCGTGGTCGTCACCCTCGTCGCCACGTACCTGTTCGCCGCCGGCCCCGTCGGCACGTCGATCCCGATCGTCGCGATCATCCTCGGCGTCCTGACGATCGTCTACGGCTTCGTCACCAAGAACACGATCTTCGGCCGCCAGGTCTACGCCGTCGGTGGCAACGCGAACGCCGCGGTCCTGTCCGGCGTCAGCGCCCGCAAGGTCAACTTCTTCGTCATGATGAACATGTCGGTCCTCGCCGCGGTCGCCGGCATGGTGTTCGTCGGCTACTCCGGCGCCTCGGGCCCCGCGGACGGCACCGGCTGGGAGCTCGACGCGATCGCCGCCGTGTTCGTCGGTGGCGCCGCGGTCGCGGGTGGCATCGGCACGATCTCCGGCTCGATCATCGGTGGTCTCGTCATGGCCCTGCTCTCCAACGGTCTGTCGCTGATCGGTCTCGAGTCGAACCGCGTCCAGATCATCCGCGGTCTGGTCCTGCTCGTGGCCGTCGCCTTCGACGTCTACTCGAAGTCGCAGGGTCGTCCATCGCTCATCGGCGGGATGATGCGGCAGTTCCAGCGGAAGGACACGGAGCAGAACACCGTGGCCGCCCAGCAGCCGCAGTCCATCCAGGACCAGCCGGAGAAGGTCAACACCCAGTAACGACGTGGCGCCCCGGGCGACCGGGGCGCACGAACCCCTCACCACAGCACCAACCCCTCAACGAAGAGAAAGCAATCACATGCGCAAGAAGCTCATCGCCGGCATCGGCCTGGCGCTCGTCGCGGGCCTCGCCCTCAGCGGCTGCTCGGCTCGCGGCACCTCCGGCTCGGACTCGGGCTCGGGGATCAAGAAGGGCGACCTCATCGGTGTCGCCCTCCCGGCGAAGACCTCGCAGAACTGGGTGCTCGCTGGCGCCGCGTTCAAGAAGTCGATCGAGGACGCCGGCTTCAAGGCCGACATCCAGTACGCGAACGCCGGCAACCCGGTTCCGGACCAGCAGGGCCAGATCCAGTCCATGGTCACCAAGGGCGCGAAGGCGATCATCGTCGGTGCGGCCGACGGTTCGCAGCTCGGCACGCAGGTCTCCGCGGCGAAGAAGTCCGGCGCGACCGTCATCGCCTGGGACCGCAACATCCTGAACACGAAGAACGTCGACTACTACGTGGCGTTCAACAACTTCAAGGTCGGTCAGCTGCAGGCCCAGGCCCTCCTGGACGGCATGAAGGCCAAGAAGTCGAGCGGCCCGTACAACATCGAGCTCTTCGCCGGTTCGCCGGACGACGCCAACGCCTCCGTGTTCTTCAACGGTGCGATGGACGTCCTGCAGCCGAAGATCGACGACGGCACCGTGAAGGTCGTCTCCGGTCAGACCTCGTTCTCGAAGGTCACCACGCAGGGCTGGCTCGCGCAGAACGCGCAGTCCCGCATGACCGACATCCTGACGAAGTCGTACACGAGCACCGAGCTCGACGGGGTCCTCTCGCCGAACGACACGCTCGCCCGTGCGATCCTCACCGCGACGAAGGCGGCCGGCAAGCCGAACCCCATCGTCACCGGTCAGGACTCGGAGACCGCGTCGATCCCGCTCATCATGAACGGCACGCAGTACTCGACGATCTACAAGAACACCACGGAAGAGGCCCAGGCGGCCATCGACCTGGTGTCCGACCTCGCCGACGGCAAGACGCCGAAGACGACGAAGGACAAGAACAACGACAACGGCGTGAAGGTGGTCCCGGCGGTCGAGCTGACCCCGATCCTCGTCACGAAGGAGAACGCGGTCGAGGCCTACAAGGGCAACGACACCCTCGAGGCACTCGCCAAGAAGGGCTGATCTCCCCCGCACCACGGACGGCCCCGTCTCGCCTCGGCGAGACGGGGCCGTCTCGCGTCCGCGAGACGCCGTGGCCGGCGCGAGACGTGCTCGCCCGCGCGAGACACCGCGGGATCTGGCGGCGTCTCGCGTCAGCCGGGGCGTCTCCGGGACGGTGCGGTGTCCCGCCCCGGCCAGGCGCCGCCATGAGGCCGGCCGACCACCGGACTGGAGGCACAGGTCGGCCCCGCACCGCGCCTCCAGTCCGGAACGCGGTGCGCCAGCGCGACACCGCCTCCGGTCTCGGACACCGGCACGTCAGCGAGACGCCACCGGTTCGAGCGGTGTCTCGCGACCGCGAGGTCGTCTCGGCCGCCCGGCGGCGTCTCGTCTCGGCGAGACGAGACGCCGCCGCACGGCCACCGCGCCGCGCCGCCGCGCCGCGCCGCCGGTCAGGCGTGCGCCGCACGCAGGCGGCGGACCGCCTCGCACAGGGAGGGCACGTCGACGCGCGCCGTCCCGAACACCACCGCGGGGGTGGTGTCGAAGTAGCGCCGGGTCAGCCGCTCCCCCAGCAGGGACACCCGCGACCACGGGATGCCCGGCTCGGCGGACGTCACCGCGCTCGGGAGCATCCGCACCGCCTCACCGATCTCGACCAGTCGCATCCGGACCGCGTCGTACACCAGGTCCTCGGGTAGCGCGTCGTCGTCGACGTACCGGCGGATCACCCCGCACGCCCGGATGACGTCGTCGAGCCGGTCCCCGACGTCGCGGCTCACAGGGGCACCGCGTCCCGGACGGCGTCAGCGCCCATCCCCGCGGCATCGACGACGTCGACCCGGACGCCGAGGAGCTGCTCGGCAGCGTCCTGGATCCGCATGAGCGCGAAGATCCCGAGGCCCGGCTCGAGGTCCACCATGAGGTCGACGTCACTGCTCGGACCGTCCTCGCCGCGGGCGACGCTGCCGAACAGCCGAGGGTCCCGTCCGCCGTACCGGTGCACGATCGCGGTGAGCTCGTGACGGACCGCGGTCACCCGGTCACGGAGCGGCTGCGGCTCCTCGATCGGACGCAGGTCGATCACCGTCGTGAACCCGGCGGCGAGCAGCAGCCGCTGGAGCGCCACGAGGGACGGCTCACGCCGACCGTTCTCGTAGGTGCTGATGACGCTCTGCGTGACCCCGGCACGGACGGCGAGCTGCACCTGGGTCAGCTCGGCGCGCAGTCGGGCGTCGCGGATGAGCTCGGCCGCCGACACTGGTGGCGCGGGTCTGGGGAGAACTGCGGACATGCTGTCACGATACACAGCATGCGACATTTCGTATCGCAATTCTCCTGCAGCTGCGGCGGCCTACGGGCGGCGGGACACGTCCGTCCGCAGGAAGTTCTGCGCCGAGCGGGACGGTGTCGGCCCGCGCTGCCCCTGGTAGCGCGACTGGTACTCGGCGGAGCCGTAGGGCTTGTCGGCGGGACTCGACAGCTGGAAGAAGCAGAGCTGGCCGATCTTCATGCCCGGCCAGAGCTTGATCGGCAGGGTCGCCACGTTCGACAGCTCGAGGGTCACGTGCCCCGAGAAGCCCGGGTCGATGAAGCCGGCGGTCGAGTGCGTCAGGAGGCCGAGGCGTCCGAGCGAGCTCTTGCCCTCGAGGCGGGCCGCGATGTCGTCGGGGAGCGTGACGACCTCGTACGTCGAGCCGAGGACGAACTCCCCCGGGTGCAGCACGAACGCCTCGTCGGGGTCGGTCTCCACCAGGCGGGTCAGGTCCGGCTGGTCCACCGCGGGGTCGATGTGCGGGTACTTGTGGTTGTCGAACAGCCGGAAGAACTTGTCGAGCCGGACGTCGATGCTCGAGGGCTGGACGAGCGAGGCGTCGTACGGGTCGAGCCCGATCCGGCCTTCGGCGAGCTGGGCGGTGATGTCGCGGTCGGAGAGCAGCACGCGCAGAAGCCTAGCGGCCTCGCGGCCGGCTCGATATGCTGCGAGGCTGCCCAGTGTCGGGCGGCGTCACACTGCCGGGAGGAACCGACATGACCGCGTACGCCGTGCACGAACTCGACGTGCCCGCCACCATGGACGACGACCCCGCGACGGTACGGGCCTTCTGCGAGTGGCTCGCGGTGTCGGATGCGGCCGAGGTCGCCGTGCACGGACTCACCGAGCTGTCGTGGAAGCCGGAGGAGTACCTCTCGATGTGCCACGAGCCCGAGGCGCCGAGCCGGCTGTTCGTCGTCCGGGACGCCGAAGGCACGGTCGTGGCCGCGGGCTCGTACGACACCAAGCAGGCCCCGGGGACCCCGAACTGCTGGATCGCGATCGGCGTCGCCCCCGAGCACCAGCGCCGCGGCGTCGGCACGCTGCTCGCCGACCACCTCGAGCAGCTCGCCCACGCCGAGGGCCGCACGCAGTGGAAGACGTACGCGGTGTCCCGGCAGGTCGGACCGGCGTCGGGGCACGGCTTCGTCGCCGCACCCACCGGGTTCGGCGCGGTCCCCGCCGACGAGGCCGGCGTGCGGTTCCTCACCGGCCGCGGCTGGCGCTTCGGGCAGGTCAACCGGATCAGCCGACTCGGTCTGCCGACCGACCACTCGGTCGTCCGGGAGCTCCACGACCGCGCGGTGGCCGCCGCGGGTCCGGACTACCGCGTGCACTCGTGGACCGGTCGGACGCCCGAGCAGTGGCTGGACGGACTCGCGCTCCTCGAGACACGGATGAGCACGGACGCCCCGAACGGCGACATGGACGAGCCGGAGGACGTCTGGACCGCCGACCGTCTCCGGGAGCACGAGGCGGAGCTCGCCCGGGCGCCGCGGACCATGCTCACGGTTGCGGTCGAACACGTCCCGAGTACCACGCTGGCAGGTTTCACGCAGCTGGCGGTGCCGGACGACCCGGCTCGCGCGGTCATGCAGTGGGACACCCTCGTGCTGCGGGAGCACCGCGGGCACCGGCTCGGCTGGCTCCTCAAGGTGGCCGGCATCGAGCACGTCGAGCGGGACTTCCCGGGCCGGCCCTCGATCATCACGTTCAACGCCGAGGAGAACCGGCCGATGCTCGACGTCAACGAGGCGGTCGGGTTCGTGGGGGTCGGCAGCGAAGGGATCTGGGAGCGCCGCGTCTGACGACGCGACCCTGAGGCGGACCGCAGCCGGATCCGGCGACTCTCCCCACCGGCACGGCCTGACCGCCGCTGGCGCGTCGCTCAGGAACCGGCGGCGTGGGCCCAGCCGAGACGCCTACCATTGGACGGTCATGACCGTCACGTCACCCGAAACCCAGCCTGGAGGCGCGGCGCCGGAATCCGCGCCCGTCACCGCGCGCACGTCCACCGTCGCGACGGTCCTCGTCATCGCGATCCCGCTCGCGGTCGCGTGCTCGATCCTCGGACTGACGCTCACGGGAGCGTTCACCGCGAACCAGCAGCTGGTGTCCGCGGGCGACCTCGTCGAGTACGGCCTGCCCGTCGCGCGGGTCGTGCACGACACGATGGCGGCACTGACGATCGGGCTCCTGGTCGTCGGGGCGTTCGCGCTGCCGGCGCAGAAGAAGGACCACGGCGCGATGTCGAGCGTGCAGCACCGGGCGTCGCGCTGGGCGGCTGCGACCGGTGCGGTGTGGTTCCTCGCGGCGGTCGTGAGCATCGTCTTCACGGGGGCGAACACCCTCGGCGTCCCGCTCACCAGCCCGGTGTTCGCGCGGAACTTCATGCTCTTCGCGTTCCAGGTCGAGATCGGCCAGGCACTCGTCGTCTCCGCGGTGGCGATCCTCGTCGCGACCGTCGTCGCCGCCTTCGCCACCCGCGTCACCACGCTGGCCGTGGCCACGGTCGCCGGGCTCTTCGCACTGCTCCCCCTCGCGCTCTCCGGGCACGCGGCCGGTTCGCTCGAGCACGCGAACGCGGTGAACTCGCTCGCGGTGCACCTCGTCGCGGTGTGCGTCTGGGCGGGCGGCCTCGTCGCCGTGCTGGTCCTGCGCACCCGGACGAAGGGTGCCACCGGCCGGGTCGTGTCGCGGTACTCGACGCTCGCCGGTTGGGCGTTCGCGGCCGTTGCGTTCTCGGGCATCGTGAACGCCTCGCTCCGGCTGACCGGCCCGCTCGACCTCTTCACGACGACGTACGGGTGGCTCATCACGGTGAAGGCCGTGATCCTCGTGCTGCTCGGGCTCGCCGGGGTGGTGCAGCGTCGCCGACTCGTCCCAGCCCTGCTCCGTTCCCCGCTCGACCGGCGGTCGTTCACCCGGTTCGCCCTGGCCGAGGTCGTCTTCATGGCCGTTGCCATCGGCGTCTCGGTCGCGGTGTCGCGCTCGCAGCCGCCGATCCCGCAGACGCCCGAGACCGGTGAGGACACCCGTTCCGGCCTGATCGGGTTCCCGTACCCGCCGGCCCAGACCGTCCACACGTACCTGACGCAGTGGCACATCGACTGGGTGTGGCTCGCGCTCGCGGTCGTCGGTGCCGGCTGGTACCTGCTCGCCGTCCGCAAGCTCCGGAAGCGCGGCGACAAGTGGCCCGTCGGCCGCACGATCGCATGGCTGCTCGGCTGCGCGCTGTTCATCTGGACGACCTCGGCAGGACCAGCGGTCTACGGGATGATCCACTTCTCGTCGCACATGCTCCAGCACATGCTGCTGATGATGTTCGTGCCGCTGCCGCTCGTGCTCGGTGGCCCGGTGCTCCTCGCGCTGCGCACCCTGCCGGTGCGGAACGACGGCTCGCGCGGTGCGCGCGAGTGGCTCATGTTGTTCACGCACTCGCGGTACATGCAGTTCCTGGCGCGGCCGGCCGTCGCGGGTGTCATCTTCGCGGGCTCCCTCGTGGTGTTCTACTTCACGCCGGCGTACCAGTACGCCATGCAGTCGCACGAGTGGCACGTCGCGATGGTCGTGCACTTCGTGTTCAGCGGGTACCTGTTCTTCTGGGTGTTCGTGGGCGTCGACCCGGGCCCCGCGCGGCCCCAGTACCCGATCCTCATCATCGCCCTGCTCGCGACCCTGGCCTTCCACGCGTTCTTCGGCGTCGCGGTGATGACGTCGCAGTCGGTGTTCGCGCTCGACTGGTTCCACGCGCTCGGACAGACCGACGACGCGGCACTCCTCGACGACCAGCACACGGGCGGCGGGATCGCGTGGGGGGCGTCCGAGCTCCCGATGGTGTTCGTCGCGCTGCTCGTGGTGCGGAACTGGGTGAAGTCGGACTCCCGCGACGCGAAGCGCCTGGACCGCAAGGCCGACCGCGACGGGGACGCTGACCTCAAGGCCTACAACGAGCGGCTCGCCGCGATGCACGACCGCGACTGACACGGGGGCGTGGTCGGGCGTTCTCGGGGTCGCGGTGGTCGCACCGTGCGAGGTCACGCCACGTCGCCGCCCGCAGTGTGCGAGGTCCCGCGCACGGTGTGAGGCCGATCGGCTCGCACACTGCGTGGGACCTCGCACACTGCGCGGCGCCGGACGCAGAACCGCGCACCGTGCGAGGGTCGCACGGTGCGCGGTTCGTGGGACGGTGCCCGGTCGGTTACTCCGCGGACTCCGCGGACTCCCGGGCCGCGCGGGTCCGACGGATCATCAGCAGCACCAGGCCGGCGACGAGCAGGGCTGCGGCGAGGCCGATGCCCGTGCCCATCGCGAGCGGCGAGCCGGTGAACGCGAGCTCCCCCGCGCTCGGCGTGCCGCCGGCGGCTGACGGCGCGTGCGACGGCGTCGCCGAGGAGGACGGGTCCGCCGGGGTCGTCGGGTCGTCCGTCGGGTCGGTGCCCGGGTCCACGACGGGTGCAGCGTCGACGACGACCTCGAGCGAAGTGCTCGACGCCGCGAACGACGCGTCCCCGCTGTACGCGACCGTCACGGTGTTCGTGCCGACCGGCAGCGCGTCGGTCTCGCAGCTGGTCTCCGGCAGCGTGGCCGTGCACAGGACCGTGCCGTCCGCCGCGGTGAACGTCACCGTGCCGGTCGCACCTGCCGGCAGGCCGGAGGCGCTCAGGCGCACCTTCTTCCCGACGACCGTGTGGGTGGTGTCCGTGGAGGCCACGAGCTCGGTCGGCTGCGCGGTCACGACCAGGTCGAAGGGCTCACCCTCGGCCGGCTCGTAGTTGTCATCGCCGCTGTACTTCGCGTGCACACGGTACTTCCCGCCAGCGAGGTCCGACGGAACGGCACACGTGGTCTCCGGCAGGGTCGCCGTGCAGAGGACCGTACCGTCGTCCGTGACGTAGTCGATGGTGCCGGTGGCGTCCTTCGGGACCTTCGGGGTGTCGAGCGTGGTCGTCTCGCCGTGCGTGACCGTCACCGTGGTGTCCGACGGGTCCGACGGGTCCGACGGGTCCGACGGGTCCGACGGGTCCGACGGGTCCGACGGGTCTGACGGACCTGACGGGTCCGTCGGGTCGGACGGAGCCGGCGTCAGCGTCGTCGACGCCTTGCGCACCGTGAGGTCCACAGCCACCGCGGTCGAAGCCGCGTACCGGTCGTCACCCGAGTAGACCGCCGTGACGGAGTGCTTCCCAGCGGACAGACCCGTGACATCGCAGCTCGTGTCCGGGAGCGTCGCCGTGCAGATGACCGTGTCGCCCTCGCGGAACTCGACGGTCCCGGTCGGCGCGGCCAGCGTGCCGTCCTGGCCCTCGAGTCCGTCGACGCCGAGCGTCACGGTGTCGCCGTACGCCGACGACTCGGGGTCGGACGTCAGCGCGATCTCGGTCGGGATCTTCGAGACGACGAGCGAACCGGTGCCGCTGGCCGCGGTGTGGTCCGAGTCACCCGAGTAGGTGGCGGTGATGCCCTTCGTGCCGACCTCGGAGGTGGCGACGGTGCAGGACGCGACCCCCGACGCGATCGTCGCGCTGCAGAGCGTCGCGCCGGTCGTCGTGTCGGTGAAGGTGACGGTGCCGGTCGGCGTGGTGCCGCCCTGCGCCGTGCCCGAGGCCACGCTCGCGCTCAGGGTGGCGCGGTCGCCCACGGTCGCCGTCGCCTCGGACACCGTGACGGTGCTCGGCTGGGGCTCGACGGCGACGGCACGGGTGATCGTGATCGCTTCGGCGTCCGTCGAGGCGACGACGGTCGACACGGTGGCGGTGCGCGCGGCGCCGGACACCGTGTACGGGATCGTCAGCTGCGGGAGGACGGTCCCCGGGCTGCGGTCCGCTGCGGCCTGGTCGCACGTGACGACCTGGCCGGACGCGGTGCAGGTCCAGCCGTCGCCGGTCGCGGCCGCGGCAGCGGGCGTGAAGCCCGTCGGGAAGGTGGTCGTGGTGCGCACGAGCTGCGACTCCGACCCGCCGTCGGCGGACACGGTCGGGGTGACCGTGTACGTGCCGGAGCCGGCGTGCGCGACGCTGGACGTGCCTCCAGGCTGGGCAGTCAGCACCGGCACCGGACCGGCAGCCGTCGTCGTCTTGAGGTAGTTGACCTCGTGCACGTCGTTCTGTCCGCCCGTGCCGGCGACCCAGCCGTAGGTGAGCTTGTAGGGGTAGCCCGTCGCAGGGTCGATCCAGGACGAGTCGATGTTCGCGGCGTTCCCCGACGTCGCGAGCTTCGGCAGTGCGCCCGTGACGACCTGCTGGGTGCCACCGATGGAGGTGAAGACCACCGCGTACTGCCCTGCCGGCACGGACACGGACGTGTTCTCCTGCGCGGTCAGCGTCGACGAGGTCGGGTTGATGACGATCTCGACCGGGACCTTCGCCTGCACGCGGTCGGTGACGCCGGTCTTGTTGAGCGAGCCGGTCACCAGGGTCTTCGACTGCACGCAGTACCCGGTGGAGCCGTCGCCCGGGCCGCGCACCGTCACGGCGTTCGCGTACAGGGTGCCGTTCGTCCCCGCGTCGGCGTCACATCCGGTGCCACCGAACTGGCGGTTCGCGAAGTTGCCGAACCGGTCGAGGCCGATGCCGAGGTAGGCGTGCGACAGCCCCTGCGCGTTGTTCGCGGTGCTGGCGCTGTAGCCGAGCGACCCGCCGAGGTACCCGATCTTCGCCGGCACGGTCGGGTTGTACGGGTCGGTCGCGGCGAGGTAGAACACGATGCCGTCGGCCGAGGTGCCGTTGTACTGGTAGCTGTTGAAGACCGCGTCGATGCCCTTGGTGATCGGCACCGACTGCTTCGCGCCCACACCGCCGGACTGGTTGTTCACGTTCGAGGTCAGGCGCAGTGCGCCCGACCCGTCGACGTCCGACGTACCCGAACAGGTCGGGATCGACCCGGTGTTCGTGCCGGACGACGGGCGCGCGGTGAGGCACGCGACGTTCCCGCCGGACGCGGTCGTCGTCGGCAGGATGTAGCCGGTGCCGGCGGACCCGCCCGTGAAGCCCTCCTGCACGAAGGTGGTCTGCGCCGGAGCGGCGGCCGACGCGGTGGTCGCCCCCGCCCCGACGAGTGCGAGACCGGCGAGACCGGCGACGACGAAGCCGGCGAGGATGCTGCGAGCGCGCGCGACGGCACGCTTCTGGGGTTGTGTACGCACTGGAGCCCTGTTCAGTGAGAAGAGCGGTGCCGACGAGGAGCGTGCGCGCCCGGCTCGCCGGCTCGGGTGTTCACACCGTAGAGCCGGATCGGGTACTCGCGGGTCTCGAAACCGGCGTTCGCACCACAACTGGGGACACGCGCGGGATCCGATGGGCCATCGAGCGCGCCGAACGCGACCGTCAGTCGCCGTGCACGATGCAGACCGCGTCGAGGTCCAACGCGGCCTCGAGCGCAGCCGAGATGCCGGACTCGCCGTCCGCCCCCGCCGGGGTCACCGTGTCCACCCACCACAGCGGCGTGGACAGGGTCGGAGCGTCCGGCAGGATCCGTTCGACCTCGTCGAGGGAGTCCACCCGCCGCACCCCGAGCACCGTGATGACCGGGTGCGTGGCGTCCCGGCAGACCTGCATCATCGGGCCGTCGTCGAGCGCGCGGACGCCCCAGGTCTCGTCGTGCAGCAGCAGGGCCTCGGCGACGTCGCGCGTCTCCACTGCTTCCCGGCAGAGCAGGGTGACGTCACGGGGCACCGTGACCGCCGAACGCGTGCGAACCAGAACCGCCGAGGCCCGGACCACCAGCTCCGCTGACGTGTCCGTCGAGCGTGCCCTCGTCGTGCGCCGGGTCGAGCGGGGCGCCGCCGACGAGCTGCAGGAAGCGGTCCTCGTCGATGCGGTCCAGGAACGCCTCGAGCGCCTCCCAGCCGTCGTCGAACCGCACCACGAGCCCGCCGCCGCCGAACGTCGACGTGGTGGTGCGCGGTGGCGGCCAGACGCCGTCGCGGTCGAGGAACTGCGAGGCCTCCGGTCCGACGACGACCGCGAGCGGCGTGGGTTCGCCGTGCGACACCGCGCGGACGAGGTGGTCGGCGTCTCCGCGTCGCTGCATCACCACGCCGAAGACCGGTTCGACGTCGTCCGCGACGCGGTGCACGGCGTCCAGCAGCTTCGTCGCGAGGGCCGGGTCTGCCCCGTCCTCCGGGATGGTCAGCACGGCGGACATCGTCTCGACGACGACCCCGTCGAGCAGGTGCGCGGTCATGGTCGCCGAGAACCCCTCGCCCACGGCGTACGAGGTCGAGATCGCCGGCGCTTCGTGCTTGGCGTACTGCGTGACGACCCAGCGGTCCCACGGCACGGTGAGCGGTTCCGCGGTGCCCCAACGCGTCGGGCAGGTGCCGACCGTCTCGCACAGTGCCTCGATCGCGGAGCCGATGTCGATCGCCCGCTCGGAGTGGTGCCGGAGCGTCAGGTCGATGCTGATCTGCCGGACGGAGTCGGCCGCGACCGGGTGACCGGGTGCGGGCGTCCCGACGAGTTCGGGCCCGCGCTGGACGAAGTCCTCGATGCCGGAAGCAGCGACCCCCGTGCGTCCGTCGCGCAACGTGCCGTCGGCGGCGACCACGGCCCACGCAGCCCCGTGCGCTCCCAACGCGTGTCGCAGGGCGGGGGTGATCGCGGAGTTCAGGCCGGTGCGGAGCACGACCATGCGTCCGGACTCGGACGCACGTCGGAGGAGGGAGGCGAGCGCTTCGGTCAGCCACACCACCGGCGAAGCGGACTCGACCACGATGGCGGGGCCGACCACGTCGTCGATGAGGGGATGTCTGACCATCCGGGCCTCCTCGGGTTCACGGGTCGCTCGATCCACCTGGACGGTACACACGCGCACGACACCTGTCCGTCAGGCGGGCGGGCTCACAGCGGAGACACGGGTGCGCCCGGCTCGCGTCCGCGGGGTGCCGAGGCAGACGGCCTGGAGGCACGGATCGCGTCCGCCACGCGGCGCACCGTGGGCGCTCGGCTGGCGTCCAGCGGAGAATCCGCTAGGCTTGCGACGTCCCGCTGAGCGGGGCGCGCGAGTGTAGTTCAATGGTAGAACTCCAGCTTCCCAAGCTGGTAGCGCGGGTTCGATTCCCGTCACTCGCTCTCTTCTGCGGAGCCGGTCTCCACGTGCGTGCACTTCCCCGATGCCACGCGGGTCGTCGTTCCCGGCGCGGGTCCAGGCAGCCGCGGCAGGGTGCCCCAATGCGCCACTCCACCGCCATGGTCGCCAGCGGCGTCGTCGTCGCACTCGCACTCGCCGGTTGCGGCACCGGCACCGGCACCGCGGCACCGACCGCGACCGGATCCAGCGCGACACCGGCGGTCAGCGGACCAGACCGCGCCGCCGTTGCGCAGTCCCTCGCCGCCCTCGAGCACCAGTACGACGCAACGGTCGGCGTCGTCGCGACCGACACGACGACCGGCGCGACGATCTCGTACAACGGCGACCGTCGCTTCGGGTACGCGTCGACGCTCAAGGCGTTCGCAGCGGCGCAGTTCCTGCGGTCCGTGCACGGGGCCGCCCGCGACGAACGCGTGCACTGGACCGCGGCCGACGTCACGGCGGCGGGGCACTCCCCTGTGACCGAGCAGCACATCGCCGACGGACTGACGTACACCGAGCTCGTCGATGCGGCGGTCCGCCAGAGCGACAACACGGCGCTGAACCTCGTCCTCACGCGGATCGGCGGACCGAAGGGACTCGACGACGCCCTCGCTGCGCTCGGCGACGCCACGACCGAGGTGGTCAACGACGAGCCCGACCTCAACACTATCGAGCCCGGCAGCACCGAGGACACGACCACCCCGGCAGCGTTCACCGCGGACCTGGCGAGGGTGTTCGACGGGCACACGCTGAACGCCTCCGACACCGCGCAGCTCCGGGACTGGATGAGCGGCAACGCCACCGGCGACACTCTCATCCGCGCCGGCGCACCGACGGGGTGGGCGGTGGCGGACAAGTCCGGCGGCGCCGGCGGCATCCGCAACGACATCGCCCGCGTCACGACGACCGACGGCAACGAGATCACCATCTCGGTCCTGACGACGAAGCACGACCCGGCAGCGGCGTACGACGACGCCCTGGTCGCGAAGTCCGCCGCGGCGGTCCTGCGGGCGTTCACGACCGAGGACTGAACGTCGCACGACGTCATCGACGACACCTGTCGGAAACGACCCGGTACTACGATCGCGACGTGTCCTCCCCCACCATCGTCATCGGCGCCGGGGTCGTCGGTGCCGCGACCGCGTACGCCCTGACCGCCCGCGGCGAGCGTGTGCTCCTGGTCGAGCAGCACGAACGCGGACACCACCACGGGTCCTCGCACGGTGCGACTCGGATCTTCCGGCAGGGCTACGCCGACGCCGAGTACGTCGCGCTGACCACCCGCGCACTGGAACTGTGGGAAGCGCTCGAGGCCGCGGGCGACACGACCCTGATCGACCGGACCGGCGCAGTGGACCACGGTCGCGCCGAGGTCGTCGACGCCATCGCCGCCGCGCTCACCGACGCGGGCATCCCACACGAGACCCTCACCCCGGACGAAGCGGCAGCCCGCTGGCCCGGCATCGCGTTCGAGGGGCACGTCCTCACGCACGCCACGGCCGGGCGCATCCACTCCGCCGAGGCGATCGAGCTCTTCCTCACCCTGGCCGAGCGCACGGGGCTCGCCGACCTCCGGTTCGACACCCGGGTCATCGGCGTGGAGGACCACGGCGACGCCGTGACCGTCACCCTGACGGCCGCCGGCGGCGCCACCGAGGCGGTCCGCACCGCGTCCGTGGTGGCCGCGGTGGGCTCGTGGGCCCCCACGCTGATCGGTGACCTGCTCGCGGAACGCGGGGCGCGCCTCCCGGCCATCCGCGTCACCCAGGAGCAGCCCGCCCACTTCCCCAGCCACCTGCCGGACGAGGCCTGGCCGAGCTTCGTGCACTGGGCCGACGGCGACGACGTGTACGGCCTGCTCACGCCGGGCGAGGGCGTCAAGGTCGGGTTCCACGGCACGGGACCGGTCGTCGACCCGGACCACCGGGACTTCACGCCCGTGCCCGCCGAGGCCGCGCGGCTGCAGGCGTACGTCGAGCGGTTCGTGCCGGGTGTCGACGCGTCGAAGCCGACGTTCATCAGCTGCCTGTACGACAACTCCCCCGACGAGGACTTCGTCATCGACCGTCGGGGCCCGATCACGGTCGCCACCGGGTTCTCCGGCCACGGCTTCAAGTTCGCACCGCTGCTCGGCGACATGATCGCCGACCTCGCGACCGGCGGGGCGCCCCATCCCCGCTTCGCGCTCTGACGCTCCTCCCCGCAGACCCGGGCTCCGAGGCGTTCCGGGGCTGGCGGCGCTTCGCTCGCCCGAGGCACCGCCCCGCCTGCGAGACACCCTTGCGCCGGCGAGACGCCGCCGCATCCGGCGGCGTCTCGCCGGACCGGCGGCGTCTCGCGGACCCACCAGTGTCTCGCCGGGTCGAGACGTGACCGAACACGAGAGCGAACCTGGTCACCCGGCGGTCGGCACGAGCGCCTTCCGCCGGGTCCGGACCTGCAGCACGCCCGTCAGCAGCAGGACGACCAGCCCGATCGCGAGCACCACGAGCCCTGCGAGGAACCCGATCACGACGAGCAGCAGGGTCTCGGTCGACATCCCCCCGCCGGCACCGTCCGTCGTCGCGACCGCGGCGACCTGCGCCTCGGCCCCGTCCGTCGCGGCGGCAGCAGGAGCGCCCGACACCGTGAACGGCACCGCGACGATCGTGCCCCGGTCACCGACGAGGACGACGTGGTGTCCGCCCTCCGACAGCCCCGCCGTGTCGACCGTGCCCGTGGCGGTGCCGTCGTCGACCGTGAAGTCGCCCGCCTGCACCGGCTCGGAGTACGTCCACGCCGTGCCGCCGGTGTCCTCGCCGGACCAGTCCAGCGAGAGGGCGAGCTCGTCGCCGGCGCGGACCTCCTCGGGGAGTCCCGCGTCGGACGCGGAGACGACGGCGATCTCGCCAGCGTCGATCCTGCGCTGCAGCTCGTCCGAGTCCGCTGCCGGGGCGGTCGGCGGCGCAACGGCAGCCGGAGCCTTGGCCGAGCTCGTCGGCTGCGGCGCTGTGGCCGCAGCGTTCCGGATCGTCGGCGCGCTCGCGGTCGGGGGCAGCTGGACCACGGGCGGTTGGACCACGGTGGTGGTGCCGCCGTTGCCGCCACCGGTCGTCGGGCCGGTCGGGAGCGCGCCGGGGACGGTCTGCCCGGCGAAGTACACCGGCGTGAACGTCTCGAGCGCGGCGTCCTGTGCCCCGTGCGCACCGATCGTGATGATGCCGCACTGCACGGTGCCCGACAGGCAGTCCACGCGCTTCGTCGACTGACCGGTGAAGCTGGCCTTCGCGACGACGCCGGACTGCGTGAACCCGGCCTTCGTCGTCCCGCTGAACGTCGCGGTCGCCGCTGCGCCGGTGCCTGCGTTGTCCGGCCAGGCGACGAAGCCCTGTCCGTCCTGGCCGCCCCTGCCGCCGCCGGGGACGTAGTCGTAGCCGTTGCCCACGGCTCCTCCGGCGCTGGGGTACTTCGTGACGTAGCCGAACAGCACGTACAGCCCGGAGCCGTTCGTGTTCCTCGAGAACGCGGATCCCCTGACGGTCAGCGTGGTGCCGGCCGCGGCGGTGGGCAGACCGGTCGCGGGCGTGACGGTGGTCGAGGCGCCGCGAGCGTTCTTCGCGCCCGTGATCGATCCGTCCGCACCGACGACGGTCGAGCCGCCGGTGCCACCCGAGCCGCCCGGGTCGGTCGGGGTTGTCGGTTCCTGCACGGTGACGCGCAGGGTCGCGGTGCTCGAGGCGACCCGACCGATGACCGTGTCGCCGATGGTGTTCGTCGCGACGGCTCGGTACCGGTCGCCGTTCAGCGCCTCGGTCGCGGTGATCCGCAGCGTGGTTGCCGTCGCGCCGGACACCGAGGCGCCGTCCTGCAGGTCGGCCCACCCCGAGGGGGTCTGCTTCTGCCACCGGAGCGTCGGCGTCGGCGAACCCGTCGTCGTGGCCGAGAAACGCACCTCGGCGGGCGTCGCACCGCTCACGGTGCCGTCCGCGGCCTTCGTCGCACCGGTCAGGGTGACCGAGACGTCGCCGGGCTGCTTCGTGAACGCCGGCGTCGTGACGACCGCGAACGTGCGGAGGCCCTGGTCGGCGGCGTCCGTCGCGGTGTTCGTCACGCCGAGCACCGCACGGCCGTCGGCGGTGAGGACGAACGGGTCGCCGGTGTAGTCGTTGCCCGGCGCGTACTCGGCCGCGACGGTGCGAGCAGTGCTGCCGTCGATCGGGTAGGCGCGGAGGACGTTCCCGGCGTCGGCGCTGCCAGGGGCTGCGACCCAGAGACGCTTCGCGGACTCGTCGACGGCGAGGAACGCGGCCCCGCCGTCCCGGTCGATCGTGGTGGTGACCGCCGGGGCGCCTCGGAGTGCGACGGCGCGGAGCTTCCCGTCGCCGTCGTTGCTCCACCACGCCCGGCCCTGCGAGTCGACGACGGTCCCGCCGGCTGCGGCCGAGTTCGCGGCCGCGCCGATCGACACGTCGGCGACGACTGTACCGCTGGTGAGGTCGAGGACGCGAGCGAGCGCAGCGCCCTGGTCGAACGACACGGCACGCTTCCCCGTCCAGTCGACGCCGACCGAGCTGATCGTCCCGGCGACCGAGCCGATCAGCGTCGCGGTCCGGGTGACGGCACGGACGGTGCCGCCGGTGGGGCTGGCTCCGATCGGGTTCGACGTGCCCGATTCGGTGGCGGCCACACGCTGCAGTCCGGCGGAGCCGCCGTTCGCCGCGGGGGCGATCTGCGCGACGATCGAGCCGTCGGCGGGGTCGACCGAGAACGCCTTCGCGGCGGGCACGGCCACCGAGGGCTTCACGTGCACGACGTTCCGGTAGGCGGCGTCGGCACCGCGCTCGACCACGACGTAGCCCTGCACGTTCGCTCCCGTGCCCCCGAACTCCGCGGCGGGCAGTGAGGCGGTGGCGATGATGTTGCCGGTGGAGGGGTCGACGCTCGGCCTCGAGGTCGCGATACCCGGGTCGATCGGCCCGGCGACCCGCTTGCCGTCGTCGTCGAGCACCAGGTAACTGGCCTTGGCCGTTCCGGCAGCAGGGACCTGGACGACGACCAGACCGTGCTTCGTGTCACGGAGGACGGTCGTCACCCGCCCGATGGTGGAGTCACCGGCGGTGGTCTGCACACCGGTGCTCACGAGGCCCTGGACACCCGGTTCGCTGAACTGCTCGTCGGGCTCCGCACCCTCGGCCGGCCAGCCGCCGGTGACGTGCACGGACAGCGGGTCGAGCGCGGTGCCCGCCGAGTAGAACTGCGTCGGGTTGCTCCCACCGGTGATGTCGGCCGCGAACGCCGCAGCGCCCGCCGCGGTGATCGTGGTCGGCAGGTCGGTCCACGAGTAGTCGCCCGCGGTCACCGCACGGGTGCCCTTCGTGACGTCGATCGTGGCGAAGGCGATCCGCTTCGTGCCGGTTTCCGAGGTGGTCGCTCCCGTGGTGGGGTCGACGAGCCGGACGTTCACCCCGGCGGTCATCGTGCCCGAGGTCGGCGTGAGCTCGATCGTCGGGTCGCTCAGCGTGATGACGAAGGTGTGGGCGCGGTAGTCGAACACGACCTTTCCCGACCCGTTCACAGTGAGCTTCCGGGTGCTCGCGTCGTAGGTGCCGTCGGCCGCGGTGAACCGGAACGTGCCGTCGCTCTGCTTCGTGGCACCGTCCGTCGCGGACTGGCCGGCCGCGGGCACGTAGTTCCGGAACGACTTCTTGAACCCCCAGTCCAGCGCGCCTCCGGAGACGATGGAGACGCTGGAGCCCGCGGCGACGGCGGGGACCGTGCCGGCGATGGCCGACGTCAGGCCGATGATCGCGGCGACGGTGACGCCGAGCACGCGAAGGCGCAGTGGCGGTCGGGTCTGGGTGCGCATGGGTTCCTCGGGTGGGATCGGGTGGGTCGGGGGGATGGGGCGCCCTGGACGGCGGTCAGCCGTCCAGGGCACGGGGTCACCAGTTGACGGGGACCTGGACCTCGTCGAGCTCGGCCGGGTCGTTCGCGACGCCGTGCGCCGAGAACGTCTGGACGAAGCACTGGTACTGGCCGAGGGCGGTGTTCGCGGCCTTCGTCTTGGTGGCGTCGTAGTCACAGCTCACGGTGGCCGCCGCGTCGCCGGTGTGGTGTGGGTCGGCGGTGTAGCTCTTCGCGACGTTCAGCGTGGTGGTGAACCCGCCGGAGGCCGAGAACGCGCTCTTCGAGACCCACTGCGCCGAGCCGAACCAGCCCGAGTTGGTGGCGTAGTCGGCCTCCTTGGGGCCGTACACGACGTACACGCCGAAGCCGCGCCCCTGGGCGTTGCCGTCGAAGCCGTCGCCCGTGACGGTCACGGTGCCGTTCGCGACGCCGTTCACCGCTCCGTTGCCGTCGGTGATGACCGACGCCGGCCCGCTGACGGACAGGCTCGCGCCGAAGTCGTTCGTGACCGCGGTCGCGGCCGAGGCGCTGACGGCGGGCAGGACGGCCAGTCCGATCGCCGCGACCCCTGCCGCGAGCGTGACGCCGAACGTGCGCATGGTTCTTGCCATGGTGGTTCCCTCTCAGTTGTTGACGGGTGTTGCAGTGCGGGTGCCCCCTGTGGACCCCGACTCCTCGGTGCGTCGTGCCACCCGGCGGGCGTGCACGATCGCGAAGACGACGAGCGCCGCGACCGCGACGACGAGTGCGGCGAGCCCGCCGAGCACGATGCGCAGCACGCTCGGATCGATGCCACTGGCATCTCTGCCGGCAGCCGCGGCGACAGCGGTCGGCGTCGCCGTCGGGCTGGCGGTCGCCGGTGCGGTCGCGGACGCGCTCGGCGCCGTGGTCGCCCGAGCGGACGCGCTCGCCCCCGGCGTCGCAGCGGCGGACGGACTGGAGGCACGACCCGCCTCCGTCGTGTCGGCCTGCGTCTGCCCCGCGGCCGGCCGGGTCCCCCCGGCGAGCGTGCCGCCCGTGCCGTAGAGGTTCTGCACGGAGACCGGCGTGAACGACTCGTTGTTCGCGTTCGACACCCCGTGCGCGCCGATCGTGATGATCCCGCACTGCACGCGCGCGCAGTCGACGGTCCTCGCGGCGCCGTTCCGGTCGAGCGCCTGGAACGTCGAGCCGGGCACCTTGAGTGTCGCCGACCACGTGCCGGTCGCCGAGTCCACGGTGCCGCCGTTCGCGGCGTACCCCGTGGAGCTGCCCTCGAACGCGACGAAGTCCAGGTACCCGGTGGGATTCGACTCGTCGTCGGGGACGTAGCTGTAGTCCACGCCCGTCGCGCCGCCCTTGCTCGGCTGCCAGGTACCGGCGACGGTGCCGAACGCGACGTAGATGCCGCCGTACCCGTTCTTGATGCCCTGGAACCCGGAGCCGTTCAGCCGCAGGGTCGTGAGGTAGGTGGAGTCGACCTGGTTCGTGACCTCGGGGTGCCCTTCGATCGCGACGCTGACCCGGCCGGCTGCCGAGGCGGGCGCGGCGCCGGCGAGCAGGAGCGCACCGGAGGCCGCAGCGACGAGCACTCCGGCGAGCGCGGCGCGGAACGGACGGTGGGTTCGGGTGGTCACTGGACGGCCTCCTGGCGGGTGGGGACGACGACGGGGGTTCCGGAGTGCGGGTCCGGCAGGACGGTGACGGGGTGCCGGTAGACGGTGCTGATCCGTTCGGCGGTGAGGACCTCGGCCGGGGTGCCGTCCGCGACCACCCGGCCGTCGGCGAGCATCGCGACCCGGTCGGCGTACGCCCCGGCGAGCGTGAGGTCGTGCAGGACCACGACGACCGCTCCCCCGGCGGCGGCGTGCGCACGGGCGATCCGGAGCACGCCCTCCTGGTGGCGCAGGTCGAGCGCCGCGGTGGGTTCGTCGAGCAGCAGCACGGGTGTCTCCTGCGCGGTGATCCGGGCGAAGGACGCTCGTGCGCGCTCCCCGCCGGACAGCGAGGGGAACGTCTGGTCGATGCGGTCGGCGAGCTCCACCTGGTCGAGCACGCGGGCCACGACCCGGTCGTCGTCCTCGGCGCGGTCGGTCCCGCGCCAGGGCGCCCGGCCCATCCGGACGACCTCGCCGACCCGGAACCCGAACGCGACGGCGTGCTCCTGCTCGAGCACCGCGCGGCGCCGGGCGATGGCGATCGGCGGCTCGGACCCGGCCGGGACCCCGTCGATCGTGACCGTCCCGGTGTGGTCGACGTCGCCGGCGATCGCCCGGAGCAGCGTGGACTTGCCGGCGCCGTTCGGTCCGACGAGGGCGAGCACCTCACCGCGGTCGACGACCAGGTCGACGTCGGTGAGCAGTGCACGGCGCCCGACGGCCACGCCGAGGCCGCTGACGGTCACGCCGGTCATGCCCAGCCTCCCGAGCGTCGGCGCGCGCGGCGCAGGAGCCAGAAGAAGAACGGCCCGCCGACGAGCGACGTGAGCATGCCGATCGGCAGGTCCGCGTACGGCACGAGCGTCCGGGCGAGCAGGTCCGCGATCGTCAGGAGCAGGGCGCCGCCGAGGGTCGAGACGAGCAGCAGCGGGCCGTGCGCGGGCCCGATGAGCATCCGCATGAGGTGCGGGACGACGAGTCCGACGAACGCGATGATCCCGGCGAACGCGACCGCTGCCCCGACGAGCAGGGCGACGACGACGATCGCGACGATCCGGACGGCCTCGACCCGGACCCCGACGTGCCGGGCGGCCCGGTCACCGAGCGACAGCAGGTCGAGGGAGCGGGTGAGCACGACGGAACCGGCCAGCCCGAGCCCGACGACCGGGGCGATCGCCGCCGCCTGGTCCCACATCGAGCCGTTCAGGGACCCGAGCTGCCAGAACACGATCTGCTCGCGGGCCTGCTGGTCCCCGAGGAAGGTGAGGAACGCCAGCCCCGCCCCCGTGAAGGCGTTCACCGCGATGCCGGTCAGCAGCAGCGTGACGACCTCGGTGCGACCGCCCGCTCGGGACAGTCCGTAGACGAGCATCGTCGCGACGAGCCCCGCGGCGAACGCCATGAGCGGGGTCGTCCAGTACCCGGCGAACTGCAGGCCGAACACGATCGAGGCGCAGGCTCCGAAGGCGGCGCCTCCCGAGACGCCGACGACCCCGGGGTCCGCCAGCGGGTTCGCGAACACCGCCTGCATGAGCACTCCGGCGGCGGCGAGCGCGGCGCCGATCACGAGCGCCATCACGACGCGGGGGAACCGGATCGTCCAGAGCGCCTGCGCGACGAGGTCGTCCGAGGGTCCGGCGACGGGGATCCCGATCGAGCGCCCGACGGTCCGGAGCACCTCGGCCGGGGAGATCCCGAGCTGCCCGACGCTCGCCGACACGAGCGTGGTGGCGACGAGCGCCACCACCAGCCCGACGGTCAGCAGCGTGATCCGGCCGACCCGCGACCTGGACGTGACCCCCTGTGCGACGGGGCCCAGCGTGGGGGGCGCGACCCGCGCCTCTCCCCGCGCGCTCGGCCGCCCCGCCGCTCCGCAGGCTCCGCGGCGCGTCGGAACCGGCGCGAGGGGGCCCTGGCCGGTCACTTCGACTCCGGAGCGTAGATCGCCGCTGCCAACGCGGCCACGATCTCGGGCGTGCGCGGCCCGAAGCTCATCACCGTCGTGTCGGCCATGTCCACGATGCGGCGGTGCTGCCCGGCCGGGGTCTTCGCGATCGCGGGGACCCGCTGCAGCAGCCCGTCGACGCCTCCCACCGACTCGAGGCCCTTCGTCATCATGATCACCAGGTCGGGCTGCATGGCGACGAGCGCTTCGGCGTTCACCGGGCGCATGCCCTTCCAGTCCTGCTCCGTCGCGATGTCCCGCCCGCCGACCGCGTCGATGAGCGAGTCCGCACCGGACTCCTGGCCGAAGAGGTAGAAGATGCCGGCGTTCCCCCGCACGTACAGGAAAACCATCCGGAGCTTGTCGCGCTTCGCCTCGGGGGCGATGCGCGCGACCTGCGCGGCGACGGCTTCCTGCTGGTCGTGCACCTCGTCGGTGAGTCGAGCACCCGTCTCCGGCACGCCGAGCGCCGTCGCCACCTGCTCGATGATCCGGTCGGTGTTCGAGGTGTCCCGGTGCGAGTCCACGACCACGACCGGGATGCCCGCCTTCCGGATCTGCAGGACGACGTCCCACGGCCCGAGCGACGTGTCCGTGAGCAGCACGGTCGGTCGGAGCGCGAGGATCGCCTCGGCCGCGAGCTCGTGGCCGTTCCGGGTGACGAGCGGGAGGTCCTCGGTGCCGGCGAACCCGGTGGAGACGTCTCGTCCGACGAGGTTCCCGCCGAGCCCGAGGCCGTACACGGTCGACGACAGCGTGCCGTAGACGTCGAGCGCGAGGATGCGGTCCGCGCTCGTCACGGTCACCTCGGTGTCCTGGTTGTCCGTGACGGTGACGGGCAGCTCCGGCTCGTCGACCGTGCTCGCCTTCGGCGGCAGGTCGGTCGTCAGGGTCGCGGTGCTCGCGCCGGTGACGGACTTCGCGTCGGTCACGGGGGCGATGGTCTGGAGGCTCGTGGCCGGGTCCGTCGCGCTCGTCGCTGCGTCCGCGGTACCGGCAGCGGCGGTGCCGGCGTGCCCCGTCGCGCCGACGGCGCTGCACCCGGTGGCCACGGCGAGGACGACGAGGGCGGAGGCGGCGGCCAGGAAGGCGCGGCGGCGTGACGACATGGAAGGGCGATCCCCGGGGAGCTGGAACGAAAGGCGAGTTAGGTTAGCCTCACCTGAGTGTTAACTTAGGTGAGGCTAACCTCAGTTGTCCAGCGATCGTCTCCGCTACGGTTGTCGGGTGCGAATCGTGGTGGCTCCGGACTCCTTCAAGGGCACCGCGACGGCTGCGTCCGTCGCCGAGGCGATCCGGGACGGCTGGCTGTCTGCGCGGCCGGACGACACCGTGACGCTCGCGCCGATGGCCGACGGCGGCGAGGGCACGCTCGACGCGTTCGAGACCGCCGCCCCCGGCGCCGTGCGCGTCCCGATCACCGTCACCGGACCGGACGGCTCCCCCGTCGACACGTCCTGGCTCCGGCTGCCCGACGGGCGGGCCGTGGTCGAGCTCGCGGCGACGAGCGGGCTCCCCCTGATGCCGACCCTGCAGCCCGAGACGGCGACGAGCCGCGGGTTCGGCGAGGCGATCGCCGCTGCACTCTCCTTCGGGGTGACGGGCCTCGTGCTCGGGATCGGGGGCAGCGCGTCGACGGACGGCGGTTCGTCCGTCCTGGACGTCATCGGCGATCTCCCGCTGCCGTCCGGCGGGGCCGTCGTGCTCACCGACGTCACGTCGCCGCTGCTCGGGCCGACCGGTGCCGCCGCGGTGTTCGGGCCACAGAAGGGCATCACGCCCGACCGGGTGGCCTCGTTCGACGACCGGCTGGCCGAGTTCGCCGGGCGTTTCCCCGACGTCGACCCGTCGACGCCGGGGGCCGGTGCCGCCGGTGGCGTGGGGTTCGGGCTCCTGGTATGGGGTGCGACGCTCGCTCGAGGGGCCTCGGCCGTCGCGGACGTCCTGGGGCTCCCGGCGCTGCTGGACGGCGCCGACGTGGTGATCACGGGCGAGGGCCGGTACGACGGGCAGAGCGCCGCAGGCAAGGTGCCGTCGGTGGTGCGGGCCCTGACGGCGTCGCACGCACCCGGTGCTCGGTCGATGCTCGTCGCGGGCGCGATCGATGCCCCGCTGGACGACTACGACGCTGCCGCGTCGCTGACGGTGCTGGCGACGCAGACGACCGGAGAGCCGGACGACGCCCTGGCCGACCCGTTGCGGTTCGCGGCGATCGCGGGGCAGCGGTTGGCGAGGCTCGCCTGAGGGCTTCAGCGGATCCAGTTGTCGGAGACTGTCGCCTGGATCCCGGACCTTCTCCCTCGAGCAGCAGGTCGGGCGCAGACCAGCCTGCGTTGCCCTCCTTCTGGGGATCGACCCTGTGACACGCATCAGTATCCTGACTCGATGAGCGCTGCGCCGGGATGGTACGACGACCCACAAGACCCGACCATCGTGCGGTACTTCGACGGTCTGGGCTGGACACCTCACACGCAGTACAAGCCAAACGGGAGCGTCCCGGCCCGCCCAGCGACCCGACTCGCTCGGAAGCGAGACGTTCCGCTTCGATCACGACGTGAGTTGCGAGCGCAGCAAGCTGGTGCCGAACCAGCTGTGCCCGGAGCAGCGTCCCAGAAGCGAGAGCGGTTGTCCAAGAACGAGGCACGTGCACGGCTCGCTGCGGCTGAGGAGACCATCGCGCGCCACGGGCTCCGACGATTCGAAGAGATCGACTCGTACCGAGAGTCGGTAGAGGCCGAGCTCGCAGCCGAGCGGCAGGCCGCGCTCGAGGAGTCCGCGTCGCTCCGCAAGGAGGCGTCGGAAACACTCGACGAGAGCCGACGGCTCGTTGCCGAACAACAATCACGAGCCTCGCGCGAAGCACTCGAGGGTCGAACCCAGAGCGAGCAGCAACTCAATCAGCTCCTCGCCGACCTTCGTCTCGCACGCGCGGAGTTGGAGGAGGTCTCCCGCACACTCGTCGGGTCCCGGACGGCCGCGGACCTGCAGTCCGTAGGGCTCTTCGACTACGAGCACCCGGCTGAGTCGTCAGCGGCGCTCGCGACGTCGCTCGAGGCGCTCAGGAGCCGCATCAAGAACGCGGTACGAGACAAGGTCGCCGTGTCGTCGACGATGAACTTCACGTTCAACAACTCCGCGGCGCAGGGCAGGAAGTTCGTGAACGACATGACGAAAGTCCTGCTCCGTGCTTACAACGCAGAAGCCGAGAACGCCGTCAAGGCGACACGAGCCGGGAACCTGCACACCGCACAGGCCCGATTGTCGCGCGCCGCCGAACAGATCGCGAAGAGCGGTCAGATGATCAGTCTCCGCATCACCGATTCTTACCACCGGATGCGTCTCGAAGAACTGGAACTCGCTGCGCGTCACCTGCGGGCCGTGCAGGCAGAGAAGGAACTCGAGCGGGAGCGACGCGCAGAGCTTCGCGAGCAGCGGAAGGCAGAACAGGAACTGCAGGTCGAGCGCGACCGCCTCGAGAAGGAACGCGGCCACTACCTGGCGACACTCGCAGCACTGGAAGCGAACGGAGATCTGGACGGTGCCGCTCGGATCCGCTCGAAGCTCGAGGACGTCGATCGCGCAGTCGCCGAGGTGGACTACCGTGCTGCGAACGTGCGAGCCGGGTACGTCTACGTCATTTCCAACGTCGGAGCCTTCGGCGAGCGCATGGTCAAGATCGGTATGACGCGACGACTCGAACCCATGGACCGGGTGAACGAGCTCGGCGACGCTTCCGTCCCGTTCCGGTTCGACGTGCATGCCCTGTTCTTCGCCGACGATGCGGTCGGCATCGAGACGATGCTCCACCAGCACTTCGCCGAGCAGCGGGTCAACCGCGTGAACCTGCGACGAGAGTTCTTCTACACGACACCCGAGGCAGTCCTCTCTGCGCTGAAGGATCACCACGTCGAGATCGTGAGCTTCGCGGTGGAGCCTGAAGCACCGGAGTACCGGACCAGCCTGAACATGGTTGAGGAGGCCGCCAGCGTTCGGTGACGAGCGACGGTCGCCGAGCAGTCTGCGGCCAGCCGCCTTGCATTCCTCCCCAGGGGTGTCCCATCCGTACCTCCCACGCTGTGGCGCGCTCCACCACACTGGAGCAGGACCGGATCCGGTCCTGAAGCAACCCCACGAGGAGACCATTGCGCACCGTCAACGCGTACGCGGCCCCGTCCGCCACGGAACCGCTCGTCAAGACCACCATCACCCGTCGTGACCTCGGCCCGAACGACGTCGAGATCGACATCGCCTACGCCGGCATCTGCCACTCGGACATCCACACCGTCCGCGGCGAGTGGGGCGAGATCCAGTACCCCCAGGTCGTCGGCCACGAGATCGTCGGCCACGTCGCCTCCGTCGGCGAGAACGTCACCAAGCACAAGGTCGGCGACCGCGTAGGCGTCGGCTGCATGGTGAACTCCTGCGGCGAGTGCGAGAACTGCCTGAAGGGCGAGGAGCAGTACTGCCTCAAGGGCAACATCCAGACCTACGCGGGCGTCGACCCCGCCGACGGCAGCATCACCCAGGGCGGCTACTCGCAGGCCGTCGTGGTGAACGAGGACTTCGTGCTGCGCGTCCCCGAGTCGCTCGACATCGAGAAGGTCGCGCCGCTGCTCTGCGCCGGCATCACCCTGTACTCGCCGCTGCACCACTGGAAGGCCGGCCCCGGCAAGAAGGTCGCGATCGTCGGCCTCGGCGGACTCGGCCACATGGGCGTCAAGATCGCCGCAGCGCTCGGCGCCGAGGTCACCGTCCTGTCGCAGACCACCTCCAAGCAGGAGGACTCCCTGCGGTTCGGTGCCGTCGCCCACTACGCGACGAAGGACCCGGAGACGTTCGAGAAGCTCGCGAACTCCTTCGACCTCATCATCAACACGGTGTCGGCGAAGATCCCGATGGGTGCCTACCTGGGCCTGCTCGCGGTCGACGGCACCATCGTCAACGTCGGTGCCCCGTCGGAGCCGCTCGAGGTCCCCGCCTTCGCCCTGATCGGCTCGCGTCGCAGCTGGGCCGGTTCGGCCATCGGTGGCATCCGCGAGACCCAGGAGATGCTCGACTTCTGCGCCGAGCACGGGATCCTGCCGGAGACCGAACTCATCAGCGCCGACTACATCAACGAAGCCTACGAGCGCGTCCTGTCGTCGGACGTCCGGTACCGCTTCGTGATCGACGCGGCGACGCTGGCGTAGCGACCCGCGTCCTGGACGCGACCAGCAACGGACTGGAGGCACGGTGCCAGCTGGCACCGCCCTCCCTCGCAGGCTCGGTCGGCGCGCCCCGCGCAACGCTTCGCGTTGCCGTTGAGCGGGGCGCGCCAGTCCGTCTGTGCGCGCCATCCGCGCGCTCACCGCCCCACCGTCCGACACGCGCACCGCGCAGGCGCGAACGAGCCGCGCACGGCAGGCTGTACCCATGACCACCCCGGCCCACGAGGGCACCCCGCCCCTCGTGTCCGTCGCCGGCACCGACACGGACGCCGCCGTCGCCGACCTCGCCGGCATGTACGCCGGCCGGTCGTGGCGCTCCGACCGCACCGACGGCTCGTACTGGTACCGCTACGTGGGCGTCGGCGACGACCGGATGAGCATCCGCCGGTCGCAGATGCAGGGGTCGCTCCGCGGCGACGCAGCGGTCGAGGGCGAGGTCGTGGTCCAGTGGATCGACGACGGTGTCGCCGCGATCGACGCCGGCCGCGACGAGGTCCGGATGCGACCGGGGGTCCCGACGCTCTTCCCGATCGAGCAGCGGTTCAGCATCGACTACACGAACTGGGACCAGCGGCTCGTGCACCTCGACCGCGGGCTCGTGCTCGACGTCGCGTCCGAGCGGTACCTCGTCGACGGGTCGGTCGACTTCGACCGGAACGCCACCCCGACGGCCGAGTCGATGGCCCGGTGGCGCACCGCGGTCGCGTCGTCGATCCGGGCCCTCCGGGAGCAGGGCGCGGAGTCGCTCGCGTGGCACGAGTCCCAGCGCGATACCGCCAGGGCGCTCCTCGACATGTACCGGTTCCGCGCCGAGGTGGCACCGATCGGCTGGGGCGAGCACCGGAACGCCCGGATCCGCACCGCCGTGGAGCACATCCACGCGCACGCGCACGAGCCCCTGACGGTGTCGGACCTCGCACGGGTCGCCGACCTCAGCGTCCGCGGCCTGCAGGAGGCCTTCCACCGCACGCTCGACCGGTCGCCGATGCAGTACCTGCGCGAGGTCCGGCTGCGCCGTGCCCACGAGGACCTGCTCCGCGCCTCCCCCGCCCAGGTCGCCGTCGCGGACGTCGCGGCACGGTGGGGCTTCACGCACATGGGCCGGTTCTCGGGCGAGTACCTCCGCCGGTTCGGCGAGTACCCGAAGGTGACGCTCCGGCGCTAGCCGACCTCGTCGCCCGACGGCAACGCTGCGCACCAGTCCACGGACCCCGCGTCGATGCTCGCCTCGAGCGCACCCGAGGTCGCGTCGACGATGCTCACGAGCTCGCTCGTCGCCGACTTCGTCGCGACGGCGACGAACTGCCCGTTCGGGGACGGGCAGACCGCGGTGACGCTCACGTCCTCGGGGACGGGCACGGGCAGCCTGGAGGCGCGGCTCCCCTCCACACGCACGATCCGTTGCGAGATGGTCCCGTCCGACCGCACGTCGCCCACCACGCGCAGGTAGCTGTCGTCCGTCAACTGGGCGATGCGCCCGAGGTAGGCGGCGTCGGTGCTGGCGGCAGGGGCCTGCAGCGCGGTGCGCTCGCCGTCCGTGAGGTCGAGGCGCACGATGCCGGTCCCGGTCTCGACCACGGCGGTGGTGCCGGTGCCGACGAAGCCGTGCAGGTACGTGGCGCTCCCGAGGCGGACGGCGTCGGTCCGGCCGCTCATGTCGACGAGCACGAGGTCGTCGCTGCCGGTCCGGACCAGGGCGCTCTCGGTCCGTGGCACGTACGCCCACTGCCCCACCGTCATCGGGGTGGCCCCGGTCTCCGGTTTCCCGCTCGCGTCGATCGCGGTGGGCAGGTGCGTGCCGGTCATGTCCACGACGTACAGCCCGACGTTGCGGGACTGTCCGGTCGAGGTGTCGGCGTACTCGAACCCGAACGAGGCGCCGTCGTCCGCGGCGTGCAGGGCGGTGACGCGGCCCTCGGCGGTCGGCAGGGTGAGGTGCTCGACGGGGGCGTCCTCGTCCTGCACCCCGCCGGCGAGCGGCACGATGTCGACGGAGGACCCCGCGTCCGTCCCGCTCACCACGACGAGCGACCGGCCCAGGCGGACGTACTCCGCGATGCCGGTCGCCTCGTACACGGTGGTCGCTCCCCCGGCGTCGAGGGACCGACGGACGATCCGGTCCTTCGCGCCGGTCCCGCCCGGGACGAGCGCGAGGACGTCGGTGCTCCCGGTCCGGATCGTCGCGCGGAGGTCCGAGGTCGCACGCTGTCCGGGTGCCCGGACCCCGTCGACGGTGACCGTGTAGTCGCGGTCGTACGCCAGTGGGCCGGCGAACTCCACGGCGATCGTGTTGCCGCTCGAGGTCACGGTGTGCGCGGCCGCCGGGCTCACCCGGACGTCGGCGGCGGAGACCTCCTGCAGCGCCTGGTTCGCGGTGAGGATCACCCGCTGGGCCGGACGGGACACCAGCCCGGTGGCGTCGTACGTGACGTCGCGGAGCCGGGGTCCCTGCTGCGAGCCGACGACCGCGGCGGTCGTTCCGACGACGACGAACACCAGGACCGTGGCGACGAGGCGGCGGCGGAAGCGGTTCCGAGGCCGGCGACGCGTCGGTGCGTCAGTACTCATACGGGTCCTTCGGCTGCGCGATCTTCTTGACCGTCGATGCCTTGATGACGATCCGGGCGTCCGCCGCCTGGTCCGGGTTGGCGGCGAGGGCTCCCGTCACGGTGACCCACTGGTCCTCGTCGGGGACGGTTCCGTCGGTGACGACCCCGAGGCCGACGGGCTGGGCGTCCACCGCACAGCAGCTGATCACGAACCGGGTCAGGGTGAACGACCCGTCCGACCCGGGCACGACGAACCCCGAGAGCCGCACCTGCTTGCCGACGAGCGACGTGGTGTCCGTGGTCTGCCGGATGAGGGCGGCCCAGTCCTTCACGCCGTACTCCGACGTGTCGACCGAGCCGCTGCCGAGCAGGGACACCGCCGCTTCCGATCCGGTGGCGTTCGACAGGGTCGCCGAGTCCACGCTCCGCTGCTGTGCGGTGCGTGCGGAGAGCGTCGTCGGGGGCAGGACGAGCATGGCGGCGGTGACCCCGATCGTGACGAGCGCCGCCACCCCACCGAGCACGATCCGTGGGAGACGACCCGCGCCCCCAGGCCGGTGCTCGTGCTCCTCGTCGTCGTGCACGTGCTCGTGCCCGCGCGCTACGACCACCAGGCCGGCGACCGACGCGGGCACCGCGACGGCCCCGAGGACGATCGTGAACACCGAGTACCGCGGGTTGATGTACAGATCGAGGTGCCCGGCGAGGGCGAGCCACAGCGTGCAGAGCGCCACCGCGAGCACCGACCCGAGGCCGAGGTACGCGGGCAGGCGCGACTCAGACGAGGACATTCATCACCAACCCGACGGTCGCGGCGAACAGGACGCAGACGACGGCGAGCAGCACCAGGAACCGTGCACGGAACGTCGTCCGGAGCAGGGCGATCATCTTCACGTCGATGATCGGCCCGATGATGAGGAACGCGGTGATCGACCCGGGCAGGAACGTCGACGCGAACGACAGCGCGAAGAAGGCGTCCACGTTCGAGCACAGCGACACCGTCATCGCGAGGAGCATCATCGCGGCGACGGACAGCACCGGGTTCGCGCCGATCGACACGAGCGTGGACCGGGGCACGGCGACCTGGATCGCGGCGGCCAGGCCGGCGCCGACGAACAGCGCTGGCATCATCGTCGCGGTCTCGCCACCGAACTGTGCAGCGCTCTCCCGCCAGCGGTTCCGGGACCGCGGGGCGCCGATCGCCGCGCGGCAGCGAGCCTCGAACGCGGGCAGCAGCAGGTCGGCCGGACGACGGTGCGCGGCGACGATCCAGCCGACGAGGTTCGCGATCACGAAGCCACCGACGATGCGGACCGGCAGGATCCAGCCGGACCAGCCGAACGCCTGCGCGGTGCTGATGATCACGAGCGGGTTGAGGATCGGCGCGGCGACGAGGAACGTGACGGCCTCGGCCGGGGTGAACCCGCGCATCATGAGGCCGCGGGCGAGCGGCACGTTCCCGCACTCGCACACCGGGAAGAGCATGCCGATCAGGGAGATGACGGCCCGGCGCGGGATGGCGCGCTGCGGCAGGACCCTCTCGAGCGCACCGACGGGCACCCAGACCTCGACGACGATGGACAACACGATGCCGAGCACCACGAACGGCAGCGACTCGACGACGACGCTGATCGCCAGGGTGAGGAAGTCCTGCACGACGTTCGGCAGCCCCGCGGTGCCGACGGCCGGGGAGAGCAGGCGGATCGCGAGCAGCACGACGACCGCGAGCAGCACGAGCCCGGGGCCGGTCAGGGCCCGCGATCGGGAGTCAGCGCGCTGCGGCGGCCGGGTGGTCGTCGTCACCGGGCAAGGATAGGCGACGAGCGTCGCCCGGAGGGCTCGCACCGTGCGAGCCCCGCAAGCCCCGCAAGCCCCGCGAGCCCCCGCGGCGCCGCCCGGCGCCCCGCGTCAGCCCGCGGCGACCCCGTCGAGGTGCCGGTCGAGCACGTCGATCGCCCAGTCGCCGGACTCCCCCGGCGCGAGGCGCACGATGTGCATCGCGAGCCCGTCGATCAACGCGTGCAGCCGTCGGGCCTCGTACTCACGATCGGCGGCGGGCACCCCGACGAGCCCGAGGATCTCCTCGCTCCACTCTCGCATCTCGTCGACGACCCGGTCGAGCGCCGGCCGGAGCTCGGCATCGGTCAGCGCGGCGTTCCCGAGCGCGAGGTAGACGTCGAGCTCGATGACCCGCTCCTCGTCGAGGGGCAGCAGCTCGAGGACGATCCGGTGCGCACGTTCACGACCCGACCGGTCCGCCGGGATCGCCGCGATCCGCTCCCGCGTGCGGTCGAACACGAGCGTGATGGTGTGCTCGCGCATGCTCGACTGCGTCGGGAACACGTAGCGAACGGTGCTCGGCGGCAGTCCGGCCTCGGCGGCGACGTTCCGGACGCTCAGCGCCCCGAGGCCGTCCCGCGCGAGGACCCGGCACGCTGCCTCGGACACCGTGCGGCGCCGTTCCTCGACGTCGATGCTCCTCGTCATGCCACCCATACTCGCACAACTGTGCTACTTTTGTACTCGCACACTCGTACGACTCATGGAAGGAGATCGTCATGGCATGGGTGATCCTCGTCCTGTCCGGCGTCCTCGAGGCCGTGTGGGCCACCGCCCTCGGCGCCTCGAACGGCTTCAAGAAGGTCGTCCCGACGATCGTGTTCGTCGCCGGGATGGCCCTGAGCATGGTCGGCCTGGCGTTCGCGATGAAGGAGATCCCGGTCGGCACCGCCTACGCCGTCTGGGTCGGCATCGGCGCATCGCTCACGGTGATCGTCGCGATCCTCCGCAAGCAGGAGGCAGCGTCGGTCGCCCGCGTCGCCCTCGTGCTCGGTCTCGTCGCCTGCGTCGTCGGCCTCAAGGTGGTGAGCTGAGATGCCGTGGATCGTCCTGTTCGTCAGCGCCGCGCTCGAGACCGTCTGGGCCACCGCCCTCGGCGAGAGCGACGGGTTCACCGTCCCCGGCCCGACGATCGTGTTCGCGATCACCATCGTGGTGAGCCTCGTCGCGTTCGGCTACGTCCTGAAGCACATCCCGATCAGCACGGCGTACGCGGTGTGGACGGGGACCGGTGCCGCGCTCACCGTGCTGTGGGGCATGGCCACCGGCGCCGAGCCCGTGACGGTGCTGCGCGCGCTGTTCATCGCCGGCATCGTCGGCTGCGTGGTCGGCCTCAAGCTGGTCCCCGCCCGCCCGGCTGCCCCGGCTGCCCCGGCTGCCCCGGAACGAGACTCGGCCTGAGCGACGGAACTCGCGCCTCGGCGCCCGAGGACCGTCGCCAGGCGCGAGTCTCGGAACGCGCGCCGTGACGGCCTGGAGGCGCGGTGCCAGCCCGCACCGCGCCTCCAGGCCGTCGGTGGTCGCGCCCACCCCGCATCGTGAGCAGCAATGGTCGGGTCACGACACGGACCCGACCATTGCTGCTCACGAAGCGAGCGCTGCGAGCGCTGTGCGCGCTCTGCGCGTCAGACCGACGCGCCCGTCCACTCGTCCTCGGCGGCGACGTGGTCGCTGCCCGCCGTGCCGGCGGCCAGCGCCGCGGCCGCGCGAGCGGCGTGCGACGGCGGGTCGGACGGCACGTCCGCCGGGCGCCCCTCGTCGTTGATCGTGCGGAGGGCCGGCACGATGTCCTCGGCCAGGATGTCGATCTGCTCGAGCACCGTCTTGAGCGGCAGTCCCGCGTGGTCGACGAGGAACAGCTGGCGCTGGTAGTGCCCGACGCTGTCCTTCATCGCGGCGTACCGGTCGATGACCTGCTGCGGGGAGCCGACGGTGAGCGGGGTCTGGTGGGTGAAGTCCTCCATCGAGGGGCCGTGTCCGTACACCGGCGCGTTGTCGAAGTACGGCCGGAACTCGTCGATCGCGTCCTGCGAGTTCTTCCGCGCGAAGAACTGCCCGCCGAGGCCCACGATCGCTTGGTCGACACGCCCGTGCCCGTAGTGCTCGAAGCGCTGCCGGTAGAGCCCGACCATCTGCGCGGTGTGCTCGATCGGCCAGAAGATGTTGTTGTGGAAGAAGCCGTCGCCGTAGTACGCGGCCTGCTCGGCGATCTCCGGCGTCCGGATGGAGCCGTGCCACACGAACGGCGGGACGCCGTCGAGCGGACGCGGGGTCGAGGTGAAGCCCTGCAGCGGCGTGCGGAACTTGCCCTGCCAGTTGACGACGTCGTTCTCCCAGAGCTGGCGGACGAGCGCGTAGTTCTCGATCGCCAGGTTGACGCCCTGGCGGATGTCCTGCCCGAACCAGGGGTAGACGGGGCCGGTGTTGCCGCGGCCCATCATGAGGTCCATGCGACCGTCGGAGATGACCTGGAGCATCGCGTACTCCTCGGCGATCCGCACCGGGTCGTTCGTGGTGATCAGGGTCGTCGAGGTCGACAGCGTGATGTTCTTCGTGCGCCCGGCGAGGTAGCCGAGCATGGTGGTCGGCGACGATGCGACGAACGGCGGGTTGTGGTGCTCGCCGGTGGCGAAGACGTCGAGGCCGGCCTGGTCGGCGTGCTCGGCGATCGTCAGGATGTCCCGGACCCGCTGGGTGTCGTCGGGGGTGTGCCCGGTGGTGGGGTCGGTCGTGACGTCACTGACCGTGAAGATGCCGAACTGCATGATGCGCCGCCTTCCGCGATTTCGATGCGTTTGCATCGACTTGCTGGGTACAACGTACCGCAGCCGCCGGCATTCCCGCCAGGAGGAACTACGCGGCGTCGTCCTCCAGGACCCGCCCGCGCAGCACCTTCGACTCCCGCCAGAGCATGTACGCGCCGGTCCACACGAACATGATCGCGACGAGCGCCAGACACGGGAAGAGGAACACGAAGTCGAGCGTCGTCCCGATGGGCGGCGCCCCCGGCATCGCGGACCGCAGCGCCGGGAACGACAGCAGGGTGGCGCTCAGCCAGATGACGTTCGCGAACTCGAGCTTCCGGCGGAGGATCGCCGCGCCGATGGTCACGACGGCCATCAGGGTCGTGAACAGGATCGCGAGGATGTAGAACGACACGATCACGACGCTCAGGGTGTCGCGGTGCCCGTCGATCTGCATCGGGACGAGGGTCCGGCCGTCCGCTTGCTCACCGGCACTCCGCTCGGCGTTCATCACCCACGGGCGCGCCGAGTTCGACATGTCCACCTCGAACGGCACGGCGGCGCTGGTGTCGTCGTTCTGCACGCTCAGCTGGAAGTTCGTGAACGGCTGGTCGAACGGGTACGAGGTGTCGCCGCGGTCCAGGGTCAGCGTCAGCGAGGTCGCGTCGACCACCGACTGCCCCGGGAACGTCACGACGCTCGTCGTCACGCCGCCGCTCGAGACCTCGATGCGGAGCGGCTTCGAGATCTCACCGGCCTTCTCGCCCTCGAACGAGCCGTGCGGGATCGGCAGCACGTTCGCCTGCATCACCCGGTTCGACAGGTCGACGTCCTGCACGCTCATCCGCAGGGTCATGTAGTTCCCCGTCGGGTTGTTCGACCCGGTCACCGGCACCGCGGTCGTCGTCTTCAGCGCCCCGGAGAGCCCGATCACGACGTAGTACACCGCGAGGAGCACCACCGCGACGAGCAGGATGATCGGCGCGGGGTTCCTGCGGGTGCGCTGCTCGGTGGGGGCGTCGGTCGTCTGCGTCATCGGTTGCTCCCGGACGGTGGATCGGTGGTGGGACGGGGACTGGTCGGACTGGAGGCACGGCTCGGCTCCGGCGGGCCGGATCCGGTCGGCGGCGTGGTCGCCGCTGCGGCGGGGCCGGACGCGGCGCGTCTGCCAGCGACGGTCGCGGCGAGCGCGAAGAGCAGCATCGCGAGGAGCGGCACCATCGCGCCGGGGAACTCCGTGACGTTGAACGTGGTGATCTGGTCGGCGAGCTGCGAGGCCTCGGTCTCGCCCTTCGCCACCGCGGTGGTCACGGTGATCGCGTTCGCCTGCGACGCCCGGTTCGACGCGAGGGAGATCTGCTGCACCGCGGTGTCCGGCGCGTTCACGGGGTCGGCGTACACGCGGACGTCGACGTCGGCCTGCTGCCCGGGGTCGAGCGGGATCATGCACGAGAACGAGGTCGTGGCGACCGTGCAGTCGAGCGGCTGGTCATCCACCTCGACGTCCACGTTCCGGTAGACCATGCCGGTCGACATCCGGGCCTGGAACGTGATGGCGACCGTCGCTCCCGAGCCGTTCGGACCGAGGGTGCCGCGCATGTCGGCGGCCGTGCCGGGCAGGATGCGCTGGGTGCCGAAGCGGAGGTCCATCGCCATCGGACCGTCGTTCGTCCCGGCGGCGTCGGGACCGCCGGCTCCGGACCCGCCGGTGCTGCCTGCGCCGTTGCCGCCGCCGGAGCCGTTGCCGGGCGCCGGGGTGGACGGGGAGTTCGGGGAGCTCGGGTTCGTCGGGAGCGCCGACGGCGACCGGCCGGCGTTGCCGGTGTCACCGGTGCCGGCACTGCCGGAGCCGCCCGGGGCAGTGCCACCGGGACCACCCGCGGAACCGCCACCGGTGCCGGGGACGGGGGTCGTGCCTCCAGGCGGGGTGGCCGGTGCGCGAACCGTGAAGGTGACCCCGCCCTCCGGGCCCGTGATGCCGCCGAACGTGTCGGTGACGCGCAGCGTGACCGTGCCGACCGGCAGATCGGCGGTCGGCACGCAGGACCAGTACCCACCGCCGTCACCCGTGGCGGTGCAGACGGTCTGGTTGCCGCGGAGGACCTCGACGGACGCTCGGTGGGGCACGTTGTTGCCGGCGATGGTCGGGCGACGCTCGGTGGTGGTGGAGCCCGCTGCCGGACTCGTCACGCCTGGACGACCGGGCCCGGCCACCGCGAGGGTCGTGCTGACCTCGTGGGTCCCCGTCGTGTCGACCGGCGACGACACGGTGGCGGTGAGCGGCCACCGGGTGCCAGCAGCCGTCCCGGACGGGACCACGCCCCGGATGGTCACCGTCCGCGTCTGCCCCGCGCCGATGGTGCCCAGCGACACGGGGTCACCGCTCAGCAGTTCCTCGCACGTCGGCTGCGTCTCGAGCCCGGAAACGCTGCAGGACCGCGCCGGGAACCCGTTCGGGTCGTCGATCCGGATCGTCGACGGACCCGACGTGTCCGGCCCGGTCCCCTCGACGGTGAACGTCTTCTGCACCGGCGCCGTCGGCAGGGCGGAGTTCGGGCCGTCTGCCGTGACGGTGAGCGCGGACCGGACGGCCGGGAAGGTCACGGCTGCCGTGTCGGACGCCTTGACCCGCGCGTAGGTGTCGTTCGCGGAACTCGCGAGCGTCGACGTGAGGGTCAGGGTGCGCGGGTCCGCATCGAGCGGGAGGGTCACGGTGGCCTCGGCGGTCTGCGTGCAGGCGACCCCCGGGCCGAGCGGTCCGGTGGACCCGAGCAGGTGGCCGGTGGGAAGGGCATCCCCCGGCAGGGCGCAGGCCGTGGACGACGCGGACACCTGCCGGATCGCATCGAGCGTCCCACCCGCCGCCTCGACCCGCGTCCGCAGGTCGGAGCGCACGGTCGGGAAGAGCGTCATGTCCGTCGTCCCCGCGGTGTTCCGGACGCTGGTCGACACGGGGACGGTGTAGGTGACCGTCGTGTCCCCCTGCGCGTCCTGCTGCACGTCGGTCGGGGTCGCCGTGGCGTCCGGCGTGTCCACCGTCCCGCTCTGGCAGCCAAGGGGCGGCGTGACGAGGAACCCGCCGTCGGCGGGGGTCGCGCTGCCGTTGCCGGAGACCCGGAAGGTGAGGGTCGAGACCGGCTGGTCGAACCAGACGTCGACCGCCTTCTGCGGGACGTTGTCGACCGTTCCCGCGGGCTGGTTCGCTCCGGCGACGCGCGCCGTGGTCCCGACGGTCTGCACCGTGGCCGACCCGGCACTCGTGCTCTTCGCGGCGCTCTGGGCGGGCACGGCTGCCCCGCCGGGTCCGGCACCGCTCACGTCCAGGCCGGACGGGGCGTCGATCCCGCCGATGGTGAACTGCACCCGCTGCGGGTACGGCATCGTGACCGTCAGGGTGCCCTGCGCGCCGCCGTCGATCGAGCTGAAGCCGATGCCGTTCGCGCCCGAGTAGTACGTCGTGGACCCGTACCCCTCCTGCCCGAAGGAGCCGTAGCCGAAAGAACCCGTGGGGTTCGAGACGTTGCTGAAGACCCCGGGCTGCATCGGGTAGGCGGAGACGGCGGAGTCGAAGGGCATCGTCGCGCCGTTCGTGACGGCGCCCGATCCGCCGGCCTTGCTGAACACGGGCGACGACGTGGTCGCGTAGTCGCCCGCCGCGATGCAGCCGAGGCGGTCCTGGAACGGCACGGTGATGGTGTCCGCCGCGGCGCTCGTGGCCGCCACCACCGACGCGGCGCCGATCAGCGACAGCGCCAGGACAGCGGCGATCGCTCCATGTGCCCGGCGACGTCGCGCCACGGTGTGCTGCACCCGCATGGTTCCCCGTCCGCAGCGGGTCCCTACTCCGCCGACGCGGGCAACGGTAGTCGTCTTGCCGTCCGGGGTCCGGACGCGTTACAGGGCTGTAATACTCGCACCCGCGATGCTCACCGCGCGGACGGGATCTCCTCGGTGTCGGTGCGTGCCGCGTGGTGCATGCCGTCCGCGATCCACACGATGGTCACGACGGCGAGGACGCTCGCGCTCGACGCCATCCGCCCCGCGACGAGGATCGCCGCGTGGTCGTGTGCGCCGCCGGTCACGCCGTACACGAGGGCGGCGACCCCGACCAGGAACGTCACGCCGGTCGCGACGACGAGGATCCCGGTCACGATGCGCCGCGGTCCTCGACGACCGTCCCGGTCACCGCGCTCACCCCGGTCCACCCGCGGCCCGAACGCCCGGACGGCCCCGAGCCAGAAGAGTGCGATGGCACACGCCCCGACGATGTCGCTCACCCGGTGCCAGCCGTAGACGACGGTCTGGTTGGCGACGAACACCGCGTACGCCGCACCGACGAGCGTGACGACGGGCCGGAAGCGCCGCGGAGTCACCATCAGCACGGCGAACAGTGCGGCGAGGGCGATCGTCGCGTGACCGGACGGGAACGAGTTGGGCGTCGTCGACTGGGCGATCTCCGGGCGCTCGGCGATACGCTTGACGAGCGTCGAGGTGGCCGCCGCCGCGAGCACGACGACGCCGGCTCCGATCCCCACCGCGAGCCGACGTCGAGCGAACGCGACGGCAGCGATCACGACCACGAGCAACAGGATCACCGGCACCGAGATGACGTTGAGTGCAGTGTCCGACCCGAACAGGTCGGACTCCCGGACCCCGCCCAGTGCGGCGTCCTCGACCCGCTGCCCCACCGGCGTCAACACCGCCGCCGCGTAGACGAGAGGCACGATCACGAACCCCAGAGCCGCCAACAGCCCCCACCGCAACCGTCGCGAGACACTCGGTCCACGCGATTCCGGTGCGTTGCGTTCGGGCGTTCGGGTCACCGGACTGGTCCTCCTCGGGGTGCTGGTCGTCGGCCTCGTCACGCGCCTGGCGACGCGCGTGCGATTCGGACGGTCGGGGTCCGACACGATACCGTTGGAGCGCCGGTCGGAGGCTGGGAACGCACCGATCGGTCTCGCGCGGGTGAACGCACCGGCGCACATCGCCGGACCGACGTACACCGCGTCGGCTGCGTACGAGGAGGAAACCGAAGTGGCCATCAAGGAACCGAGCATCACCGCTTCCCCGAACCGCGGACTCGCTCTGACGGTCGGCGCGATCCTCTTCGTGTGGGGCATCCTCGGCTTCTTCTTCGCGGCCGACGGCGACCCCGGGTTCTTCAGCCGCCAGGGCGGGATGCTCTGGAACGCGTTCGGCGTCAACCCGCCGCTCGCCCTGATCTGGGTCATGCTGGCCGCGGTCCTCCTGATCGTCGGCCTCGGCAACACGATCGGGTCCCGCAACGGCAACATCCTGGTCGGTGCCGTGCTCGTCGTCCTCGCCGTGTACGGATTCGTGTTCGTGAACACCTCGGCCAACATCTTCGCGCTCAACACCACGGACAACGTGTTCCACGCGATCGTCGGCGTGATCCTGCTCCTGACGGCGTTCGGTGCCGACAAGGAGAACCTCCGCGCACTGCGGGCCGACGCCGCTCGCGCCTGAGTCCTCGCGTCCAGGACGCCCCGCCCGCCCTCGTGGCCGGCGGGGCGTCCTGCGTCCGGGCGCCCTGCCCGCCGAGGTCGCGCGACTCGCCATGTGCTCGCCGCCGAGGTCTCACGTGCTGCCGCTCACTCGGCGCTCCGACGGCACTTCTTGCGACCTCGAGAGCCCGCGAGCTCGCGAGCCGTCCGGGAGTCAGTCGTCGTCGGGCTCCGGCGCCTTCGGGGCCTCGAGTTCCGTCGCCACCACGCGCGGCGCCTCGGACATGAAGCGCCGGACGTCGAGGTCCACGATGATGTCCTGCGGCCGCAGCGGCCGGGTGAGGTAGAGCCCCTCGAGCGAGGTCAGGCGCGACAACGCGACGTATGTCTGCCCCGCGCTGAACACCCGGTTGCCGAGATCCACCACGGCCCGGTCGTACGTGCTGCCCTGCGACTTGTGGATCGTCACCGCCCACGCCAGGCGCAGCGGGAACTGCTGGAACTCCCCCACGGTGTCCTTCTTGAGTTCCTTCTTGTCCGGGTCGTAGGAGTACTTGAACTTCTCCCACACCGACGGCTGGACCTCGAAGGACTCCCCGTCGACGTCGACCCACACGGTGTCCCGGATGGTCTGCACGATCCCGAGCGTGCCGTTCACCCAGCGCTGGTCGGGGTCGTTGCGCAGGAACATCACGTGCGCGCCGGGCTTGAGCTCGAGGGCTTCGTCGGCCGGGAAGTTCCGCCCGCCGAAGTCCCCGTTGACGTCGGCCCGCGCCGTCCTCAGCTTGCCCGGCAGCCGGTCGAGCGCGGCCTTGTTGATGCGCGCCACGGTGTCGTTGCGCGTGGCCAGGGTGATCGCGTCGTCCGGGGCGGGTCGCGCCCCGGCGGCGTTGAGCTGGCCGGCCACGTCAGCCGTGACCCGCCCGTGCCGCACCGCCGTGAGCATCGCCGCGAAGGCGTCGTCGCGCTGCCGGTGGACGGTCGCGAGTTCGACGATGTGCAGCTCGGCCTCGAGCCACACCTTGGCGTCGAAGAACCACATCGAGCGGTAGTGGTCGGTGAAGTACGCGCGCTCGTCCCCGTCGCCGGGCACCGGTGGCAGCTGGTACGGGTCCCCGAACATGACCACCTGCACCCCGCCGAACGCCTCGAACTGGCGGTCGCGGGCCTTGCGGAGCGAGCGGTCCATGGCGTCGAGCAGGTCGGCGTTCACCATCGAGACCTCGTCGATCACGAGGGTGTCGATGGTGTTGAGGAGCTTGCGGGTGTCCGGACCCTGTCGGAGCTCGGCGTCGGCGATGAGGCCGATCGGCAGGCGGAACAGCGAGTGGATGGTCTGGCCGCCGACGTTCAGCGCTGCGACACCGGTCGGCGCACAGATGACGACCTGCTTCTCGGTGTTCCACGACAGGTGGTTGAGGAGCGTCGACTTGCCCGTCCCCGCACGCCCGGTGATGAACACGTGGTCACGGGTGTGCTCGATGTACTCGAAGACCGCGCGCTGCTCGGCGCTGAGTTCGACGCTCATCGGGCGTCCATCCCGGCGCGGCGCTCGCGCCGTACGCGGACGAGCACCACCCCGACGACGGTCACGAGCAGTGCGGCACCGGCGACGACGAGCAGGACCCCGGCACGAGCCTGGTCGACGAGCGGGTCCGGTCCCCACGTCCTGCCCATCGCGCCGAACCACGACGCCTGCAGGAGCCCGAGCGGCCCGCGCATCGCGATGCCGAGCGAGACCAGTCCGGCCGCGACGACGACCGCACCGGCGATCCGGACGAGTGCAGCGGGCGCCGACGCCCGTCGTGCACCGGCCGCGACGGGCGTGAGCAGGCTCGGGACGGCGAGCAGTCCGACGAGCAGGAACACGACGTCGATCACGGTGCGCCCGGTGGAGTCGCTGACGGACCAGCGGAGTGCGTCGGTCGCGAAGAACGCCCACCACACGGCGGCGAGGAACACGAACGCCGGGAACGGCTGCACGAGGTACCGCACGGCGGCGTTGTCGAGCAGCACGGCGGTCCACTCGCGCACGCCGGTGCTGTCGTCGTCACGCGGGTGCACGGCCGCGCGGATCAGGCTCACCGGCGCCGCGGCCCAGAGCAGCGTCGGGACGACGAGCCCGAGGAGCAGGTGGGCGCCGACGTTCGCCGACACCAGGAACCGGTCGTACGTGTGGAGCGAGCCGGAGGTCGCCACGACGAGCGACACGAGCGCGATGCCGAGCGCCACCGTGCGGCGGACGGGCCAGTGCTCGCCGCGTCGACGGAGCCGGACGACCCCGGCCGCGTACGTCGCCGCGACGAGCACGGCCGCCATCAGCCAGAACAGGTCGACGTTCCACGCCGTCAGCCAGCCCCAGGCCCCGGGGGCGTGCGGCAGGGTGTCGTCCGTCAGCAGCTCGGCCGGTGACGGGTCGGTGGTCTTGCTCAGCGCGATCTGGTCGACCGGGGTGGCGGTGCGGCCGAGTGCCGCGGCGAACCCGCTCGCGACGCCCATCACGGCGAGTTCGACGACGATCAGCAGCCAGAACGGACGACGGCGTCCGGGCGCGACGGTGAGGGAGCGGATGGCGCGCTGCCGCTGCACGGCACCGAGGACGCCGATCGCGACGATGGCCCCGGTCTTGACGAGCACCAGCACCCCGTAGGCGGTGAACAGGTTCGAGAACGCGCCCACGCGGATCTGCGCCGAGGCCACCCCGGACACCGCGACGAGCACGAAGCAGCCGAGGGCGATGCTCGAGTACCGGCCGACGACCACGGCCAGACGAGCGCCGTCGATCACGGGCCGGAGCAGCACGAGCATCAGGAGCCCGCCGACCCACAGCGCGGCGCCCACCAGGTGCAGGCCGAGCGCGGTGACCGCGGCGTCGTGGCTGGCCGTGCCCGCGGCGTGCCCCTGCTGCGCGAGCGGGATGAGCCCGATCATCGAGACACCGGCGGTCAGGGCGACCATCCCCCGCGAGCGCACGGCGAAGCACAGCACCGTGACGGCGGCCGCGACGAGGACGGTCACGAGCCAGGCGAGCCCGAGGTCGGTGCCGGTGAGGAACACACCCATCGACTGGCCGAACTGCTCGTCGAGGCTGACCTTCGAGCCGGCGACGCTGAGGAAGGTGAAGAACGTCGTGACGGCGGACGCCACGGTCCAGATGCCCGCGGCGCCGGCGGCGACGTCGATCGCGCGGTTCCACTCCGGAGCCGTGCGGGACAGCCCGACGGTCGCGAGGGCCAGTCCGCCGATGGTGGCCGCGGCGGAGAGGTCGACGACCAGCCGGGCGATCGGGAGGCCGAAGCGCACCACGGCACCCGGATCGGCGATGAGCGCGGCGTTCGCCCCGCCCCCGATGACGAGGGCGACCAGGAGGGAGACGAACCCGACGAGCAGCAGCACGGCGGGGCCGGCGATGCGCGCGATCCGGTTCACCCGTCAAGCCTAGGCGCTGCCCCACCCGGCCACGGAATCGGGCGGGCCGACCTGTGGGCGGCGATCCGTGCCTCCAGGCTGTGGAGGAGCAACCACGCAGCGGACGCGACCCGAGCACCGACGCTGCCCGGGAACGACGAAAGGGACGGCCGAGGCCGTCCCTTCCAACGCGGAAGCAGTCTTACTTGACCGCAGCCTTCAGCTTCGAGCCGGCGCTGACCTTGACCGAGTCGCTCGCGGCGATCTCGATGGCCTCACCCGTCTGCGGGTTGCGGCCGGTGCGCGCGGCACGGTGGGTCTTCTCGAAGGCGATCCAACCGGGGATCGTGACCTTGGTGCCGTCGGCAACCGAGCCAGAGACGACGGAGAAGAGTGCGTCGACGACGCCGTTGACGGTGGCCTGGCTCTGGCCGGACTCCTGCGCGACGGCAGCGACGAGCTCGGTGCGGTTCAGTGACTTGTCAGCCATGGATGTCCTCCTCGGACTTCTTGCAGTATCGGTCGGACGACTTTTCGTCCGGCGCCCGGAGCGGGTGCCCCGTGCCGCGGGACCGCAGGCGTGCTGCCCGGCGGAACCGGAGTCGAACGTACCAGCCACCTGGGACGAAACCCGCCGACTCGCCCGGATTTCCGGGGTTGTCGGGGTATCAACGGGGCTGGAGTGACCGATGTGACGAAGATGTCCCCCGAAACGGGCCGGGAACGGCGAACGCCCCGCCACCACTGGGGCGACGGGGCGTTCGCGGAAGCTGGTGCTTACCAGGAGCTCTTCGTGATGCCCGGCAGCTCGCCACGGTGGGCCATGTCGCGGAAGCGGACACGGCTGATGCCGAACTCACCGAGGTGGCCACGGGGGCGGCCGTCGATGGCGTCGCGGTTGCGGTAGCGCACCGGCGACGCGTCGCGCGGGAGCTTCTGCAGGCCGACGCGGGCGGCCTCACGCGACTCGTCGGAGCCGTTCGGGTCCACGAGGGCCTTCTTCAGCTCGAGACGACGCTCGGCGTAGCGCGCGATGATCTCGGCACGCTGGTTGTTCTTCGCGATCTTGCTCTTCTTCGCCATGCTTAGCGCTCCTCACGGAAGTCGACGTGCTTGCGGATCACCGGGTCGTACTTCTTGAGCACGAGACGGTCCGGGTTGTTGCGACGGTTCTTCTTGGTCACGTAGGTGAACCCGGTGCCCGCCGTGGAGCGGAGCTTGATGATCGGACGAACGTCCTGACCCTTCTTGGCCATCAGATCTTCTCCCCACGGGCGAGGAGATCCTTGACGACGGACTCGATGCCGCGTGCGTCGATCACCTTGATGCCCTTCGCGCTGAGCGTGAGCGTGACGTTACGACGAAGCGAGGGCACGTAGTACGTCTTCTTCTGCACGTTCGGGTCGAAGCGACGCTTCGTCCGGCGGTGCGAGTGCGAGATGTTGTGTCCGAAGCCGGGGGTGGCTCCGGTCACCTGGCACACTGCTGCCATGGTTTCCTCCTGAGGTACCGTGCGGCTGACTGCCGCACCCAAGTTCACTTGCCTGGCACGCACGCGCTGCGGCTCGGTCGGTGACCGGGCTGTCTGCGAGGGGGTTGTGCGCGCCGCCCAGGCCCGCTGACCCTGTCGAAGGGCCCGTGAGCACCGCGCGACCGCGGCGTTCGCGACGGTCGGAGGGCTTGGAACAACTGGGCTCGCCGCGCGGACGCGGAGAACCAAGGGTCAAGCGTACGCGACGACCGGGCGTGTCGCAAACCGCTGGGGTCGCGGCTGCGTCGTCGGTCGTCGGTCGTCGGTCGTCGGCCTGGAGGCGCGCCCCACGTCCGGTGGGTGCGTCCAGTGAGCAGAAATGGTCGGGTCACGTGCCGCCACCCGACAGTTCCTGCTCAGTGGATGCGCGGACGCCCGCCCGCGAGCGCAGACGCCCGCCCGCGAGCGCGGCGAGCGCCCACCCACGGACGCGCTACGGCGCCGCGGTCGGCGCTGGCGCCAACGCCTGCACCATGAGCTCGCCGAGCTCCTGCGGCGCCGTGAACATCGGCCAGTGCCCCGTCTCGAGCCCCACGATCGAGAGCTCCTCGGTCGCCACGAGCTCCGCCGCCCAGGTCTGGTGGTCGGCCACCATCGTCGCGAGGTCCGTCGCCGGGATCTCGCACGTGATCACCGTCGCCGGGATCGTGTGCCGTGCAGCGTCGGAGTAGTGGAACCGGTCGGACGGCACCGCGGCGGGCTCCGGGATCGCCCGGTGCTCGAAGGCCTCCCGCAGCTCGGCCGTCATGCCCCGCACGGTCGCCGGCTCCCAGACGTCCCACGAGGGCAACGGCACGACGCCGTCCACCACGGGCAGCTCGTCGTTGACGCACCCGCCCTCCGGCCCGGGGAACGTGTCGACGTAGAGCAGGTGCGCGACGAGCGACGGCCGCTGGTCCGCGGCCATGTACGCGATCGGCCCCGCCCCCGAATGCCCCGCGAGCACCACGGGCTCGTCGGGGGTGGCGACGTCGTCGAGCTTCTCGACCAGTGCGGCGACCTGCTCGTCGAGCGTGTCGCCGTCGCGGGTGACCGCCTCGACCGAGTGGCCGGCGGCGCGCAGCACCGGGGTCACCTCGTCCCAGGCGCTCGCGTCGAGCCAGAATCCGGGAACCAGGATCACGTGCATGAGGCGGAGACTACGCGCCGGTGCGCGCTGCCGTGCACGATGCGCACTCGCCGAAGATGTCCACCACGTGGCTGGCGTTCGTGAAGCCGTTCGCCGCGGCGACATCCTGCGCCCACCGCTCCACCGGGTCCGCCTCGATCTCGACGGTGCGGCCGCAGTTCCGGCAGATCAGGTGGTGGTGGTGCGCGTCGGTCGTGCAGGCGCGGTACAGCGACTCGCCGTCCTGCTGCAGGGAGTCGGCGTCACCCTCGGTCGCCAGGTCGGACAGCGCCCGGTACACGGTCGCCAGTCCGATCGTGGATCCGTCGTCCCGCAGGTGCTGGTGGAGCGCCTGGGCGCTCACGAACCCCTCGGTGCTGGAGAGCGCGGTGCGCACGGCCTCGCGCTGCCAGGTGTTCCGCTTCGGCTTCTGCACGGCGTTCATGCGGTGACTCCTTCCTTGCGGCTCGCGTCCGAGGACGCGTCCGGCGTTCCGGCCTGGAGGCGCGGCGCGCCCCCGTCACGCTGGTCCCGGCCCGTGATCCGGTCGCGTCCACGGCGGTCCTTGCGTCCGCCGACGATGCGGCAGACCACCCAGATCGCGAACGAGATCGTCGTGACGTAGGGGCTGATCGGCAGTCCGCCGCCGAGGGCGAGCAGGATCCCGCCCACGACCGACACGACCGCGAACACGGTCGACAGGATCGGCACGACCACCGGGTGCGAGCTGAGGCGAAGGGCCGCGGCCGCCGGGGTGACGAGCAGGGAGAGGACGAGGAGCGCTCCGACGATCTGCACGGACACCGCGGTCGCGAGGCCGAGGGCGAGCATGAACACGATCGCCAGGGTCCGCACCGGGATGCCGGCCGCCGCCGCGACGTCGGGGTCGACGGACGCGAACATCAGCGGACGCCAGATCACGAGCAGCGTCGCGACGACGATCGCCGCGATGACGATGAGGAACGTCAGCTGCGGGTTGTCCACCGAGACGATCTGTCCGGTGAGCAGCCCGAACTTGTTCGCCGCCCGACCCTTGTAGAGCGCCAGGCAGAGGATGCCGAGCCCGAGCCCGAACGGCATGAGCACGGCGATGATCGAGTTGCGGTCGCGGGCCTTCGAGCCGAGCAGTCCGATGAGGAGCGCCGCGATGACCGACCCGACGAGCGACCCGGTGACGACGTTGACGCCGAGCAGCAGGGACGCGCTCGCGCCCGCGAAGGACAGTTCCGAGATCCCGTGCACGGCGAAGGGCATGTTCCGGGCGACCACGAACGGGCCGATCAGTCCACCGACGATGCCGAGCACCGCACCCGCCCAGATGGAGTTCTGCACGAGGACGACGAGCTCGCCGTAGTCCTGGAACGAGAAGATCGTCGACCAGACGTCCATCAGATCCGCCCTTCGTCCGGCGCCGGAGCGTGCGGGTCCGGGTCGCAGTGGTGGTCGTGGGCGTCGTTGGCGCCGACGATGACGATCCGCCCCATCGTGCGGACCACGTCGACGGGGGTGCCGTACAGGTCGGAGAGCACGTCGGTGCGCAGGACCTCGTCCGGCGAGCCGATCCGGAACCGCCCGCCCGCGATGTAGAGCACCCGGTCGACCACGTCGAGGATGGGGTTCACGTCGTGCGTGACGAACAGCACGGCTGCGTCCCGCTGTCGGCGCTGCCGGTCGATGAGCTCGGTGACGCCGCGCTGGTGGCGGAGGTCGAGCGAGATGAGCGGTTCGTCGCACAGCAGCAGTGCGGGGTCGGCGGCGATGGCCTGCCCGACGCGGGTGCGCTGCTGCTCCCCGCCGGACAGCTCGGCGACCGGGGCGTCCGCGAACGCCGTCGCGCCGACCTCGTCGAGGATGCGGTCGACCCGGGCGCGCTCGGCGCGGCTCGCGGGCAGGATCCCCCACCGCGACCCGGTGACGCCCTGCGCGATCATGTCCCGTGCGCGGAGCGGCGTGCCGGGGTCCATCAGGCGCTGCTGCGGGATGTACCCGATCTTGCGGTGCCCGCGACGGACCGGCTGGCCGAGGAACGACATCGTGCCCGAGGTCAGCCGCTGCTGGCCCAGGACGGTCCGGAGCAGGGAGGTCTTGCCGGCACCGTTCGGCCCGAGCACGGCGACGAACTCACCCGGCGCCAGGTCGAGGTCGAGGTGCGACCAGAGCCGGCGCGCCCCGTAGGAGAGTTCGGCGTCCCGCAGCGCGAGCACGGCGGAACCGCCACTGCCGGCGGCAGTGACGGTTCGCGAGGGAGTCTGGAGGGTGGTCACTTCTGGAGCGCCGCCTGCACCGCGTCGATGTTCGCCTGCTGCCACGAGACGTAATCCTCCCCCTTCGGGAGCGTCTCCGTGACACCGACGACCGGGATCCCGTTGTCCTCGGCGGCCTTCTTGACCTGTTCGGTCTCCGGGCTGGAGGTCTGGTCGTTGTACGCCAGGACCTTCACGGTCTTGTTCGTGAACAGCTTGAGGGTGTCGTTGAGCGCGGCCGGCGGGACGTCGTCGCCTTCCTCGATCGCCTCGGAGAAGGCCTCGGGCGTGACGTTGTCGAGCCCGATCGCGTCGAACAGGTAGCCCGGCACGGGCTCGGTGTAGGAGACCTTCTCGCCCGCGTACGTCTTCTTCAGGTCGGCGGTCGTCGACTCGAGCCCCTCGAGCTTCGTCGTCAGCGCGTCGGCGTTCTTCGCGAACTCGCTCTTGTCCGCGCTGTCGAGCTCACCGAGGCGCTTCGACACGTCGGCGACGAGCTTCACCATCGTCGGGTAGCTGTAGAACACGTGCTCGTTGAACTCGGCGTCCCCGCCCTTGTCGAGGCCGGACAGCTGCACGACGTTGATCGTGTCGGCCTTGGTGCTCGACGCGTCGGCGAGCGTGGTCATGAAGTCGTCGTAGCCGCCGCCGTTCTCGATGAGGAGGTCGGCCTTCGACACGGCGAGCTGCGTCTTCGCGCTCGACTCGAACGAGTGCGGGTCCTGCGACGGGTCGTTCAGGATGCTCGTGACGGAGACGTGGTCGCCGCCGATCGCCTCGACGATCGAGCCGTAGACGTTCGTGGAGGCGACGACCCGGACGGTGTCGTCGCCCGAGGCGTCGCTGGAGGCAGAGGACGTCGCGCACCCGGTCAGGGCGAGCGCGGCGGCGCCGGCGACGAGCGGCAGGGCGAGGAGACGGTTGTGCATGTCCTCGAGCGTAAGGCTAGTTGATAACGGTTGTCAAAACCAGTATCAACCGGATGACGGACGGGAGGCGCGGTGCCAGCTGGCACCGCGCCTCCAGTCCCTCAGATGGTGACGTCTACGGCTTCGTGGCCGCGTCGATCGTGTTCTCCGCGATCGTGTCGTCCTCACGCCCCGGCGTGCGGAGGTTCCACTTCTTGATCACGAAACTGAACAGGAAGTAGTAGACCACCGCGTACCCGAGCCCGATCGGGATGAGCCAGATCGCCCCGTCGGCCTTGCCGAAGTTCAGGACGTAGTCGATCGCACCGGCCGAGAACGAGAACCCGTCGTGGATCCCGAGCGCGTTCACGAGGGCGAGCGACGTGCCCGTCAGGACCGCGTGGATGACGTAGAGCGGGAACGCCACGAACATGAACGAGTACTCGAGGGGCTCGGTGATGCCGGTCACGAACGAGGTGAGCGCGGCCGAGAGCATGATGCCGCCGACGAGCTTGCGGTTCTGCGGCTTGGCGTTGCGCCAGATGGCGAGGGCACCCGCGGGCAGCGCGAACATCATGATCGGGAAGAAGCCGGTCTGGAAGATGCCAGCGGTCGGGTCGCCGGCGAGGAAGCGCGGGATGTCACCGTGGACGATGTCTCCGGCGGCGTTCGTGAAGCTCCCGAGCTGGAACCACGGGAAGAAGTTCAGCAGCTGGTGCAGGCCGATCGGGATGAGCATGCGGTTCGCGAACCCGAAGATGCCGCCACCGATGACGGCGTTGTCCGCGACGGCGGTGCCGGCTGCGGTGAGCGCGATGTCGAAGTACCGGTAGACGAAGGACATCAGCACGGCGATCACGAGACCGGCTGCCGCCGTGAGGATCGGGACGAGACGACGTCCCGAGAAGAAGCCGAGGAAGTCCGGCATCTTCGTCCGGTGGAACTTCTCCCACATGACTGCGGAGACGAGACCCATGACGATGCCACCGAGGACGCCGTAGTTGATGACCGCCTGGTCACCGTTGGCGTCCTTCACCCCAGCGAGCACGACGGGGGACATCACGGCGAACACCTGGTACATGACCATGTAGCCGACGACCGCGGCGAGCGCCGTCGTGCCGTCCGACTTCTTCGCCCACCCGATGGCGATGCCGACGGCGAAGAGGAGCGGGAGCCACGTGAAGATCGCCTGACCCGCAGCGGAGATGACCCCGGCTCCGGTCTCGAAGCCCGGGATTGCACCGAGGAGGTCGGGCTGACCGATGCGGTTCAGGATGCCCGCCGCCGGCATGACCGCGATCGGGAGCAGCAGGCTGCGTCCGAGTCGCTGGGCGTTCGCGAAGACCTTGGACTGCTTCTTCGGCTTCTTCTCCGGCACGTCCGTGGCAGTGGTGGTGCTCATCGGAAGTCCTCTCGTCATTGGGTGGAGCTGTCGGGGTGAGTTGAGTCGTGCAGCCAGCGCAGGTAACCTCGGCGGTATCACCAGGTCCGGTCCTGTCCGGTCATGACCAGTTCCGTAGTCTGAACCGAGACCGGGCGCATGTCAACCTGGCGCTCACACCCTGAACGAGGAGGAACCGATGGCTGACATCAAGGCCGCTGACATCATCGCCGCGCTGGGCGGGGTGGAGAACATCGAAGAGGTCGAGGGCTGCATCACGCGCCTCCGCGTCGAGGTGGAGGACGGCGACCTCGTCGACAAGGCCGCACTGCAGGCCGCCGGCGCCCAGGCCGTCGTCGGTGGCGGCACCGGCTGGCAGGTCATCGTCGGCACGGTCGCCGACAACCTCGCGCAGGACATCCAGGACGAACTGTGACGAGCGTCCGGACCCCGTTCGCGGGCCCGGTCGTCGCACTCGCCGACGTGCCCGACCCGGTGTTCGCCGGGCAGCTCGTCGGCGCCGGCGTCGCGGTGGACCCGACCGGCGTCGAGGGCGCGGTCACCGCGGTGGCGCCCGTCGACGGCACCATCGTGAAGCTGCACCCGCACGCGTTCGCCCTGCAGGGTTCGGCGGGGACCGACGTCCTCGTGCATGTCGGCATCGACACCGTGAAGCTCTCGGGCGAGGGCTTCGAGCTCCTCGCGACGGAGGGCGACACCGTCTCCGCCGGCGACCCCGTCGTCCGGTTCACCCCGTCGGTGATCTCGGCCGCCGGCTACTCGCCGATCTGCCCCGTCGTGGTGCTCGGCTCCGCGCCGGACTCGATCGCGCAGGGCACCGTCGGCACGACCGTCCGCGAGGGCGACGCCCTCTACGAGGCGTAGTCGTCCGACGGCCGAGTCTCGGTGCCCCGTGCCCGAGACTCGGCCCCGGCGACCGTTCTCGGGCCGGAGAGCGCGAGAACGGTCGCTGGGCGCGAGACTCGGGCCGGCGGCGACCCGCGCGCGGCGCTACGCGACCACCTGCGGCGCCGTCGCCGTGACCTCCATCTGCACGCGGTACCGGTCCGACCGGTACCACGAGCGGGTGTGCTCAACGGGGCGCTCCCCCGTGTACGACACCCGGTCGAACTCCAGCACCGGCGCACCCGTCTTCGTCCCGAGCAGGGTCGCCACGTCGTCCGCCGCGGGGTTCGCCGCGACGGTCTGCTGCGCCCGGTCGATGGGCGTGCCGTACTCGGTCGCGATGATCGAGTAGACGGACCCGGACAGGTCGTGGTCGAGCAACCCGGGGAACGCGTCCGCCACGAGCCAGGCGTCGTCGATCGACACCGGGGCACCGTCGGCCATCCGCAGACGCTTCACGTGGAAGGCCGGGACGTCCGGGTCCAGGCGCAGCGCGGCGGCGGTGTCCTTCGGTGGGATCCGCTCCTCGCGCACGAGCACGACCGTCGTGGGCACGTGCCCCATCGCACGCATCTCCTCGGTGAAGGACGCCAGGTGCAGCGTGGACTGCACGGGACGGTGCGCCACGAAGGTGCCCTTGCCGCGGACGCGCTCCAGGTAGCCCTCGTTGACGAGCTGCCCGAGCGCCTCGCGCACGGTGATCCGCGAGACGCCGTACTCGGCGATGAGCTGCCGTTCGGAGGGGATCGCGGCGCCGGGGGCGAGGCGCGAGGTGGCGAGCTCGAGGAGGATGCGCCGCAGCTGCTGGTGCTTCGGCTCGGCGCCCTCGGTGATGCGGCTCGTCATGCGTCCCTCGTGCTCCGTCGCTGGTCGTCTTGGTGGTCATGCGCGGACATGACCAGTTCGCATCACAGTAGCGAGTCCCTCTCCGAACGCCAACGTGCATGACAAGATGACGGCCGTGACAACCGTGGTGATCGTCGACGACGAGACGCTCGTCCGCTACGGCTTCGAGCTGATCCTCGGAGCCGCGCCGGACATCGACGTCGTGGCCACGACCGGCGACGTCGAGGCCGTGCAGGTCATCCGGACGCACGCGCCCGACGTCGTGCTGCTCGACGTGCGGATGCCGCGGGTGAACGGCCTCGAGGTCCTCCGCGAGCTGCAGACGCTCGCGGATCCCCCGGCGGTCGCGATGCTGACGACGTTCGACACGGACGAGTACGTCGGCCAGGCGATGGAGCTCGGAGCCGCGGGGTTCCTGCTCAAGGACACCGACCCCGAGGCGCTGGCCGAGTACGTCCGGGTCCTCGCCCGGGGCGGCGTGGTCCTCGCACCGGGCGTCGACCGGTCGCGGCTCTTCGCCCCACGCCTGCCCGGGCACGTGCCGCCGTCGCTGTCCGACCGTGAGCGCGCCGTGCTCCGGCTGGTCGCCGACGGCGCGAGCAACCCGGACATCGGCCAGCGTCTCGGCGTGAGCACCGGCACCGTCAAGGAGGACGTCCGCGGCCTCCTCGCCGCGTTCGGCGTCCCGACCCGGGTCCAGCTCGCACTGCGTGCGGCCGAGGCGGGACTGCTGGATGGCTGAGCAGCCGACGGCCACCCGCCTCCGTCGGGTCCTCGCCGCGACCGACGGGAGGCTCGACCGCCTCGTCGACGCCGGCCTGCGCTGGGTGCGCACCCACCGGGCACCCTGGTGGCTGGTCGACGCGTTCTTCGTCGCGGCCGCCGTCGCCGACGCCGTGCTCGACATCTCGGGAGCCACGACGGTCGAGACGTGGCTGTCGCTGCTCGCCGCAGCTGCGCTGCTGATCCGCCGCCGCTTCCCGGTGCTCGCGTTCGCCCTGACGATGCCCGGGCTGTTCGTCGGGTCCGCGGTGGTCGCCGCCAGCATCGCGCTGTTCACGCTCGGGGAGCGCACGGACCGCCGGTGGCTCATGCTCCTCGCCGCGCTCGTGCAGTTCGTCGGGTTCGGCGGGTTCGTCGGGCCGCCGCAGACCCTCGACGAGATCGTCGTGTCCGTCGTCTACGCCCTCATCTTCGCGCTCGGGCCCCTGGCCGTCGGACTGCTCGTGCAGACCCGTGCGCGCCTGACCGAGCAGCTCGCCGAGGTCCACCGCGCCCGCGAGGACGAACGCCGACAGGCCGCCGCCGTGGCGCTCTCCCGCGAACGGGCGCTGCTCGCGCGGGAGATGCACGACGTCGTCTCGCACCAGGTCACCCTCATCGCCGTGCAGGCCGGGGCGATGCAGATGGCCGGGCGGGACGAGGCCGAGCGCGGGTTCGCCCGCACGATCCGGCAGCTGTGCGTCGTGACCCTGCAGGAACTGCGCGAGATGGTGCAGGTGCTCCGGGCCTCCGGTGGCACCGACCGCGAGATCGCCCCGCAGCCCGTGCTCGCCGACCTGCCGCGGCTCGTCGCCGAGAGCGGTCTGGAGACCAGCACGACCGTCGACCTGCCGGACACCCTCGCGCAACCGCTCCAGCGCGCCGTGTACCGGTTCGTCCAGGAGGGGCTGACGAACGTCCGGAAGCACGCCCCGGACGCGACCGTCCGGGTGAGCGGCCGGATCCACGCCGGACAGGTGCTCGTGGACGTCGTGAACGGGCCGGCGCGGGCGGACCGGCTCGAGCTACCAGGGTCCGGGCTCGGGCTGATCGGCCTCGGTGAGCGGGCGTCGCTCCTCGGCGGGAGCATGGAGTCGGGTCCGCAGCCGGACGACGGGTTCGCGCTGCACCTGCGGCTCCCCGTCGAGCACGTGCCGGCGGTCCGCACCCTCTGACGGTCATCCTCCGAGCCAGCCGGGATGGCCGATCGGCCATCGTGGTTCACACCGCGGAGCGATGACGCAGCGACCGCGACCGGCTGGGATGAGATCGTGGCACCTCAAGCTCTGCTCGGACGACTCCGTCGCTTCCCGGTCTCCGTCGTCGTGACCGTCGTGGCGGTCGTCCTCGTCGTGTCCGCCCGGATGGCCCACGCGGAGCCGGACTTCCCGCACCACCCGCCCGTCGCCTGCCTGGCGCTCGTCGCGGTGGCACTCACGACGATCCTCGCCGAACGCTCCCTCGGCTCCCTCCGGACCCTCGTGATCGGCGTCGGCGCACCTGCGCTCGCCGTGCTCGGGACGCTGGCGACGGTGTCGATCGGCGCCGCGTTCGGTGAGGCGCACGCCGAGTTCGCCGTCGGGCAGCCCCTCTTCGCGCCCTCGATCGTGGCCGCGGCGCTGCTCGGTGCCGCCACCGCCGCGATGCCGACGCAGCACCGTTGGCGGACCCGGACCGCCCTGTGGACCGTGGTGCTGACGCTCGTCCTGTTCGCCGGCCACGGGTCGGACCTGGCGCGTGCCCTGGCGACCCTGCTCGGGACCGCAGCCGGCGTGGTCGTCGTGCGCCGCGCCTCCAGTCCGGACACCCGCACCACCCGCGATGCCGTGCGCGCACGCACGCTCGTCGTGAGCGCGCTCATCGCGCTCGGCGCGGGGACGCTCGTGACCCTCGTCGTGCCGGACCCCGACGGCGTGCTGTCCGTCTTCGTGGACGCGATGAGCGACCGGTCGGTCGTCGTCGTCGGCGTCCTGCTCCTCTGCGCAGCATGGCTCGTGCACCGAGGCCGGCCCGCCGGGTTCGCCCTGGCGACCGGCGTCCTCGTCGTCCTGACCGTGGTGCTCGTCGACGTGTTCGTCATCGAGCCGATGCGCTCCGACGCCGTCCAGTGGCAGGGGCTCGGGCTCGACGCGCTGGAGTGGCAGGTGACGCTCCTCGGTGCGTGGCTCGTGCCCGCCGCCGTCCTGCTCGCCGTCCTCGGGCTGCACGGACGGCTCGTCCGCAAGCGGTTCCGCGCGGCGGGCCCCTGCCGCGACGACCTCGTCGAGATGCTCCGCGACGGCGACGCCGGGACCCTCGGGCACATGGGCACCTGGCGCGGGAACGCGACCTGGACGCACCCCGGCGGACTCGGCGCGGTCGCGTACCGCGTGCGCGGCGACGTCGCCCTGACCGTGTCCGACCCGGCGTGCGCCGCGGCCGACCGCGCCGTGGTGCTCGCGGCGTTCACGGCGTTCTGCGAGCGGAACGGCTGGGTGCCCGCGTTCACGAGCGTGCACGAGCCGGTGCGGGAGATCCTCGTGGCCGAGGGCTGGTCCGCCCTGCCCGTCGGGGTCGAGTCCGTGCTCGACGTCACCGCGTTCGACCTGCGCGGGAAGAAGCGTCAGGACCTCCGGACGGCGTCGAACCGGGCAGACCGGGAAGGCGTCCGCGACGAGTGGACCACGTTCGGCGCGCTCGACGACACCCGTCGCGCCGAGGTCGAGGCGATCTGCACCCGCTGGGCCGCCGACCGTCGACTGCCCGAGATGGGGTTCACCCTCGGCGGCTTCCGCGAGCTCGACGACCCGGACGTCCGACTCATGCTGGCCGTCGCGCCGGACGGCCACGTGACGGCCGTGACGAGCTGGCTGCCGGTGTACGAGCACGGCACGCTGACCGGGTACACACTCGACGTCATGCGCCGCGGCGAGGACGGGATGCCCGGCGTGATGGAGTTCCTCATCGCCCGCACGGCACTCCGGGCCCGGGACGCCGGCCTCACCACGATCAGCCTCTCCGGCACACCGCTGGCCGCCCACGCCGGCGCCGGGTCGTTGGTCGCCCGCGGGTCGATGCTCCTCGCCCGCGTGCTCGAGCCCGTGTACGGGTTCCGGTCGCTGCAGCGCTTCAAGGAGAAGTTCGGCGCACGACACGAGCCCCTCTGGATCGTCGTCCCCACGGCCCTGCACGTGCCGCGGGTGGCCCGGGCGCTGGCGTCGGCGTACGTCCCGGGGCTCCGGCCGAAGCACCTGTGGGCGCTGCGGCAGGCCCACCGCGGCACTGCGGCGTCGCGCTCGTGAGCCCGACCGAATGGCTGCTCGCGACGCAGCTGCAGGCACCGTCGAAGCTCGTCCCGATCGACGTCGCCTTCACGGTGCTCGCGGTCGTCGTGCTGCTGCCGGTCGTCAGGTCGTGGCGGGATCGCCGTGCGTGGCGGTCCGTCGGGCTCCGTGGCGCGATCGCCGTCGCGGCAGCCCTCGTCGTGCTCGTCCTCTGCTGGATCGTGAGCGACGTCCTCAACGTGTTCGGGGTCGCGCTCAGTCCGGTCACCCGGATGTGGATCGCGATCGCGGCGGCCGGTCTCGCCCTGGCGGTCACGGGCATCGTGCAGGGCGGGCGCTGGCGCCGGGTGCTCGCTGTGGTGCTCGTGCCGGCAGCGCTCCTCGTCCCCGCACTCGGGGTGAACGTCGAGTTCGCCAAGTACCCGACGCTCGGGACCGTCGTGCAGAGCGACCCCTACCCGTCGCTCGACCTGCACGCGGCGCCGGCGAGGGCCCTGCCCTCCGTCGGCGAGGTCCGCACCGTCGACATACCCGGCGCACGCTCCGGCTTCCCCGCCCGTCCCGCGATCGTATACCTGCCGCCGGCCGCCCTCGTCCGCGATCCCGCTCCGCTGCCCGTCGTGCTCGCGTTCTCCGGCCAGCCCGGAGCCCCGAGCGACATGTTCACCGCCGGGCAGATGGGCACCGTGCTCGATGCCTACGCCGTAGCGCACCACGGCCGCGCGCCGATCGTCGTGTCCGTCGACCAGCTCTCGGCGCCAGGGCTGAACACCATGTGCGTCGACTCGCGACTCGGGAGGTCGGCGACCTACGTCACCGAGGACGTCCCCCGATGGCTCACCGCCCACCTGCCCGTCACACCAGACCGCCGGGCCTGGGGCCTCGTCGGCTTCTCGCAGGGAGCGACCTGCGCCATGCAGTTCCTCACCGGAGCGCCCGATCGGTTCGGTGCGGCCCTCGCGATCTCGAGCGAGCTGCAGCCCACCGACCAGAGCCCGCAGCACAGCGCCGACCAGGCGTTCGGCGGCTCGGTGGCGGCGTGGAAGGCGGCTGCCCCGATCGCCCAGATGCGGGCGCACGGGCTGGGCGGACACACCGTCTGGCTGACGGCGGGGTCCTCCGACCACGCGTTCAGTCGGAACGCCCGGGCGCTCGGGGCCGCTGCACGGAAGGCCGGGGCGCACTGCGACGTCGCCTTCGCGCCCGGCAGCGGCCACGACTGGAACACGGTCCAGTGGTCGCTGCGCACGGAGTTGCCGCGCGAGGCCGACGTGCTGTTCGGGGCGCTGCGGTGAGCCACGTCGTGCTCGGCGTGGTCGCCCTCGTCGCGATCGCGCTGCTCACCGTCGGTCCGGCCGAGGTCGCACCGCTCGCCGGGGTGCTCCTGGTGATCAGCGCGATCACTGCCGCTGCGACGGCCCCGCGTCGGTCGACCGGGGACTCAGGCGTTGGCGACGAGCCAGGCCCGCTGCGTCCGTGAGAGCGCCCGGTCTGCCCACACCTGACGCTCGACACCGGTCGGCAGCGTGGCGGACGTCGATCCCTGCCAGACGAGCGACAACCCCGCCCGTTCGAGCACCGCGGCCGACGCCGGGTTGTTCGTGAGCACCCGGCCGGTGATCGGGACGTCGGGTGCGACCTCGTGCGCAGCGCTGACGGCGGCGCGGGCGATCTCCGTCGCGTAGCCGTTGCCCCACGCCGACGGCGCCAGCCGGTACCCGAGGTTCCACACCCCGGCCGAGGTCATGTCGACACCGCCGACCCCGAGGAACGCGTGGTCCGCAGCCGAGCGCACCGCCCACGACCCGAGGCCGTGACGAGCGCGACCACCGATCTTGCGCTGGACGAGGTCCACGGTCGACGCCCGCACCGCGTGCCGACCGGCGGGCAGGTGGGTCCACGTCCGGGCGTCGGAGAACACGTCGTGCACGTCGTCGATGTCGGCGGGGGTCAGCGGGGTGAGCAGGAGGCGATCCGTTCGGATCTCCTGCGGGGGCATCAGGAGCTGGTGGACCATGCGTCGATCATCCCGCCGCCCACCGACATCCGGGTGAACGGCGCGCGACCGAACAGATCCAACCGGCGCTGATGCCGGCCGAGATCTGGCAGATTTTCACTCTTGCGCTGATTTTCACAGTACAGTGAAAACATGTCCCAGCGCGAAAGTCTCATGGTCGAGTCCCTGTGGAACGCGCTACCACGTGGAGCGATCGATCTCGAGCTGTCCGACCGCCGCTTCGACGCTGTCGCTGTCCTCCCCGACGGGTCGAGGCAGGCACTCGAATTCAAGTGGGTCGGGGAGGGGTACCCGCGCGACGTGAACCGGGTGCTCCGCGTCGGTCCGTACGTCGAACCGGATTCGTTGGCTGCTTCGGCTCAGACGATCGTCTTCGCCCGCCGTTTCTCGAAGAACGCGATCGACCTGCTCCGCGACCGTGGGTTGTCCTGGGTAGCGCTCGACGGATCGGCCTCAGTTCAACTCGGGACGGTGTGGGTCGAACGCGACGCCCGCTTCGAACCTCCGCCCGCAGTCGAGGGTCCGTTCGCCTGGACGACGGCTCGCTCGGAGATCGCTGAAGCGCTCCTTGCTGCGGTGGCGCGCTCGATGGTCCCCGTGGACGAGCGGCCCGCTGTGCCGCTGTTGGAGGATCTGGCGCGGTGGTCCGCCCGCTCGCTCGGCGCCGTGGCGAAGACCCTGTCGGAGTTCGATCGTGAAGGGTGGACGACCGCCAGCCGTCCATCTCGACGCCGGGTCCTGACCAACGGTCCTGCGCTCCTCGACTCCTGGTCCTCCTGGTACGCCGAGCACCACTTCGCGTGGAACATGTACCACTCGCTGCACCGTGAGCCAGGCCGAGTCGAAGAAACGCTTCAGTCCGCACTGGGGACGGACGTCGTGTTCACAGGGTTGACCGCATCTCAGTTACTCGTACCGACCATGACGTCGGCACCGGTGGTGAGCGCGTACGTGATCGGTGGTCGCGAAGGGTGGCGCGCCGTGGACCGCGCGCTCGAACGACACGACGTCCAACCAGCCGGGTCTGGGCAGATCCGGCTCGCGCTCTGTCCGCCGGTCGTGGAGTCTTTCGCAAGCGATCTGGTGGGTGTCCGCACGGCAGCACCTGTACGCGTCTACGCGGATCTCCTGTCCGGCTTCTCGCGTGAGCTCGAGGCGGCAGAGGCCTACCGCGCGATCACGCTCGGGTCGCTCGCATGATGTCGGTGGGCGGCGACCGCGACCGGTCGTCTCGCGCATTGGCGGAGGAGGCGCTCGTTCGGCTCGGGGCAGCGGCAGGCGCACGCTCCGCAGAGCTCGTCTTGATCGGTGGCCTCGTCCCGGAACTGCTGGTACCCAGTGATGAGCCGCATCAGGGGACGACAGACGTCGACATCCTGTTGGACATCGGCGTGGTCTACGACCGCGATGACCGCGACTTCGGATGGTTGGAGCGCGCGCTCGCGGCTGCGGGCTTCGTCCAGCAGAACCCGAACACCGGCTGGCGATGGGCCGTCGAGATCGACGCGCTTCCAGTGACCGTCGAGTTCCTGGTTGATGTCTCCGACAACCTCGACCAGGAGATCGCACTGCCGGGCACGAGAGGACTCGGCGCGAAGAACCTCTCTGGCCCCGGTCCGGTGCTTCGTGGGCCACGAGTCATGGAGCTGCGGGGCACCGAAATCCGTGTCGCGGGCCTCGGCGGCTATCTCACTGCCAAAGCTGCGGCAGTGTTCCGTCGGCGGGCGAGCAAGGACTTCTACGACTTCGCATGGGTGCTGGTGCGTTCGGTCCGCGTTGACCCGGTGGCCGCGGCCGAGTCGGTGCTCGGAGTGCTCTCACCGGAGATTGATCGCGATAGGTTCCAGATCGTCCTTGCTGCGTGCGAGGACTTCCGGGAGGCGACGAGTACCGGGGCGATCGCCTATGCGAAGGGTTCCGAGCAGGCTGGGTCGACCGAACCTGCCGAGCGGCTCGCTGCGGACGCCGTCATCGCGGTGGGACGCTTCCGCCGCGAGCTCCTGCGGAACAACTAGTCGAGCAGCAGCGCAGGCTCCTCGAGCACCGACGCCACGTCGTGCACGAAGCGCGACGCCACGTCCCCGTCGACGACCCGGTGGTCGAACGAGGCACCGATCGTGGTCACCATGCGGGACCGGACCTCGCCGTCGACGACCCACGGCTTCGGCTTGATCGTGCCCATCGCCACGATCGCGACCTCGCCCGGGTTGAGGATCGGGGTCCCGGTGTCCATGCCGAAGACTCCGATGTTCGTGATCGACACCGTGCCGTTCGCCATCTGCGCGGGGGTGGTCTTGCCGTCGCGGGCGGTCAGCGTGAGCTGCTCGAGTGCCTGGGCCAGCTCGAGCAGGGACATGTCCTGCGCGTCCTTGATGTTCGGCACGATGAGCCCGCGCGGGGTGGCCGCGGCGATGCCGAGGTTCACGAAGTGGTGCACGATGATCTCGCGGTCGGTCCAGGTCGAGTTCACCGAGCGGTTGCGGCGGACGGCCCAGATCACGGCCTTCGCGACGAGGAGCAGCGGCGAGACCTTCACGCCGGCGAACGTCGGCGAGGACTTCAGACGCTTGACGAACTCCATCGTGCGGGTCGCGTCGACGTCGACGAACAGCGAGACGTGCGGCGCGGTGAACGCCGACGTCGTCATCGCGGTCGCGATCGCCTTGCGGACGCCCTTGACCGGGATCGTCTCGCTGCGGACGTCGCCCCACTCGGGCGTCTCGATGTTGCGGAAGACACTGGCCTGCTTCGCGTGCCGGATGACGTCGTCTCGGGTGACCTCACCCGCGAGACCGGTCGCGACGATCTCGGTCAGCTCGACGCCGAGGTCCTTCGCGAGCTTCCGGATCGGCGGCTTCGCGAGGACGTTGGTCGCGGTGGTCTGCTTGCGCCCGGACCCCGAGCCGAGCGCGCTGATCGCCTCGGCGGTGCTCGCCTCACCGGGATCGGTGGCGGCTTCGGCCGCTGCAGCGGCATCCGCACTGGAGGCACGGCTCGCCTCGGCCGCGAGGGCTGCGGCCCGGCGGGCACCCGGCTTCCGACGGGACGGGGACGAGGTCGCGGAGCCGTAGCCGACGAGGACGGCGCCGGACGACTCGTCGGTGCCGACGACGGAGGCGCCGTCGGCGACCGGCTGCGCCGGCGCGGGGGCGGCTGCCGCAGGCGCGGCGGCCGGAGCCGGAGCCGCGGCCTGAGCCGGAGCGGCGACCGGCGCGGGCGCTGCCGGGGTCTGCGCGACCGGAGCAGCGGGTGCGGGCGGTGCCGGCGGGGTGGCCGTGACGTCCGGCGAGGCCGGGACGCTGTCCGCGACGGGAGCCGCGCCTCCAGGCTGGGTCGACAGGACCGGCGCACCAGAGGCGACCGTCGCGTCGGAGTCGACCCGGATGATCGGCTTGCCGACCTCGACGGTGTCGCCCTCGGACACGAGGAGCCCGGTGACGGTGCCGGCGAACGGCGACGGCAGCTCGACCAGGGACTTCGCGGTCTCGATCTCGACGAGCACCTGGTCGACGGCGATCTCGTCCCCGATCGCGACGCGCCACTGCACGATCTCGGCCTCGGTCAGGCCTTCGCCCACGTCGGGCAGGGGGAATTCGGCGGCGGCCACGTCGGCTCCTTCGGCGTTCGGGTCGTGCTCGGTCAGGGTGTCAGTAGGCGAGGGCGCGGTCGACGGCCTCGAGGACGCGGTCGGCGTCCGGCAGGTGCAGGTGCTCCAGCTTGGAGACCGGGAACGGGATGTCGAACCCGGAGACCCGGAGCGGCGGCGCCTGCATCGTGTAGAACGCCTTCTCGGCGACCGTCGCGGCGATCTCGCTGCCGACGCTCACGAAGCCGGAGGCCTCCTGCGCGATGACGAGCCGACCGGTCTTCCGGACGGACGCCAGCAGCGGCTCCCAGTCGATCGGGGAGATCGAGCGGAGGTCGATGACCTCGCAGCTGGTGCCCTCGGACTCGGCGAGCTCGGCGGCCTGCATGAGGGTGGCGACCATCGCGCCGTGGCCGACGAGGGTGACCTCGGTGCCGGTGCGGGCGACGCGCGTCGTGTGCATCGGGACGTGGCCGTCGACCAGGTCCACCTGGCCCTTCGGCCAGTAGCGGGACTTCGGCTCGAGGAAGACCACCGGGTCCTTCGAGGCGATCGCCTCCTGGATCATCCAGTAGGCGTCGTTCGGCGTGCTCGGGCTCACCACGCGGAGGCCCGGGGTGTGCGCGAAGTACGCCTCCGGGGACTCCTGGTGGTGCTCCACGGCGCCGATGTGACCGCCGTAGGGGATGCGGATGACGACCGGCAGTGACATGTGCGCCGGCAGCCGGTTCGCCATCTTCGCGAGCTGCGAGGTGATCTGGTCGAAGCCCGGCCAGACGAACCCGTCGAACTGGATCTCGACGACCGGACGGTAGCCGCGCAGGGCGAGGCCGATCGCGGTGCCGATGATGCCGGCCTCGGCGAGCGGGGTGTCCCGCACGCGCTCTGGGCCGAAGCGGTCCTGCAGGCCCTCGGTGATGCGGAAGACACCGCCGAGCTGGCCGATGTCCTCGCCCATCAGCAGGACCTTGTCGTCCGCCTGCATCGCGGCCGCGAGCCCGGCGTTGAGCGCCTTGGCCATCGGGAGGGTCGGGGTGGGGTCGCTCGGGACCTCGCCGGCGCCCGGGTGGGAGCGCAGCGTGTAGTCGAAGAGCTGCTCGGTGGTGCTCATGCGTGGGCGCCCCCTTCGTAGCCGGCCTCGTACCGTTCGAGCCATGCCTTCTGCTCGGCGATCAGCGGATGCGGCTCGCGGTACACGTTGTCGAACATGACGTCCACCGACGGTGCCGTCAGGGCCACCGTGCGGCGACGGACGTCGGCGGCGATGTCCTCGCCCTCCTCGTCGAACGCGGCGAGCTGCTCGTCGGTGACGCCCTTGCTGCGCAGGTACGCGGCGGACCGGGTGATCGGGTCGCGGCGGACCCACTCGTCGAGCTCGTCGTCGCCGCGGTACCGGCTCGGGTCGTCCGAGCTGGTGTGCGCGCCGATGCGGTACGTGTCCGCCTCGATGAACGCCGGACCCTTGCCGCTGCGGGCGTGGTCGGTGGCGACGACGGAGGCCGTGTACGACGCGAGGACGTCGTTGCCGTCGATGAGGACGCTCGGGATGCCGAAGCCGCGGGGGCGGTCGACGAGCGGCGTCGGCGACTGCACGGCCACGGGGACCGAGATCGCCCAGTGGTTGTTCTGCAGGAAGAAGACGACAGGCGCCTTGGTCGAGGCCGAGAACACGTACGCCTCGTTCACGTCGCCCTGGCTGGTCGCGCCGTCGCCGAAGTACACGATCGAGCACGCGTCGCGGTCCGGGTCGCCCGTGCCGACGTCGCCGTCGAGCTTCTGCCCGAGGGCGTAGCCGGTGGCGTGCAGCGTCTGCGAGCCGATCACCAGGGTGGAGATGTGCGTGTTGCCGCGCTCGTCCGGGTCCCAGCCGCCGTGCGTCTGCCCGCGGTACATCGCGATGATCTCCATCGGCTCGACGCCGCGGTGCATCGTGACCGCGTGCTCGCGGTAGGACGGGAAGACGTGGTCCTGCGCGCGCAGGGCGAACACGGAGCCGGTCTGCGCGGCTTCCTGTCCGTGGCTCGGGACCCAGAGGCCGAGCTGCCCGGTGCGCTGGAGGTTGTGACCGGCGTGGTCGAACCGACGGGTGAGGACCATGCGGCGGTGCATCGCCAGCAGGGTCTCGTCCGGGATCGCCCGCGCGGCGGCGGCGAACTCGGCGTTCTCGTCGGTCTCCACGAACCGGCCCTCGGTGTCGAGGAGCCGGATGGTGGTCGTCGCGGGGGCCGCGGCGCGGAATGACATGCGGGCCAGCGTAGCGGCAGCGACTACTCGGCTGCCTGGAGGTCCCCCACAAGCGAGCCCGCCGTTTCGAGGAGCGTTCCCACAGCCTCGTGCTCACCGATGGAGATGCGGATGCCCTCGTTCCCGAAGGCGCGGACGATGATGCCGGCCTGCTCGAAGCGCTCCGTCGCGTGCGCGGTCAGCTCGCCCGTGGGCAGCCACACGAAGTTGCCCTGCGCGTCGGGCACGTCCCAGCCCTGCTCCCGCAGCGACGTGACGATGTGGTCGCGGAGTGCGGCGATCTCCGACACGCGCGCGAGCAGCTCGGACTCGCGTTCGAGGCTGGCGAGCGCCGCGGCCTGCCCCTGCGCCGTGACCGACAGCGGGATCGCGCAGGCACGGACGGCGTCGAGCACGTACGCCGGGCCGAGGGCGTACCCGACGCGGAGGCCGGCCAGCCCGTACGCCTTCGAGAACGTGCGGAGGACGACGAGGTTCGGGTACCGCTCGAGCAGCGGGGCGCCACGGACGGCGGTCGGCTCGGTGACGAACTCGGCGTAGGCCTCGTCGAGGACGACCAGCACGGAGGACGGCACCCGTGCCATGAACGCCTCGAACTCGGCGCCCGTGACGACCGGTCCGGTCGGGTTGTTCGGCGTGCAGACGATCACCATGCGGGTGCGCTCGGTGACGGCTGCGGCCATCGCGTCGAGGTCGTGGCCGCCGTCGGCGCGGTTCGGCACCTGCACGCTGGTGGCACCGGCGACCGTGACGACGCCCGGGTACGCCTCGAAGGAGCGCCAGGCGTAGACGATCTCGTCGCCGGGGCCGGACGTGGCCTTCGCGAGCTCGTGCAGGATCGCCACGCTGCCCGGGGCGACGTGCACCTCGTCGACGGTGGTGCCGAAACGGTTCGCGAGCACGGCGCGCACGGCGAGGGCGGTCGCGTCGGGGTAGCGGTTGAACGCCGTCTGCGCCTGCACGGCCTCGACCACGCCGGGCAGCGGCGGGAACGGGTTCTCGTTGCTCGACAGCTTGAAGGCGTCGGCCGCGGCCTGGCGTCCCTGCCTGTAGGCGGGGAGCACCGCGATCTCGGGCCGGATGTGCACGCGCTCGTCAGTCACGAGAACAGGCTACCGGCCCGTCCCCGGCCACCGGAGGGCATCATGGGTGCATGCGATTCCTCGTCCGCCTCGTCGTCAACGCCGTTGCGCTCTGGCTCACCACGCTCCTCGTCAGCGGCGTCTCCGTCACCCCGTTCGGCGACGGCGGCACCACGGCCACCGTGCTGACCTACCTGCTGGTGGCGTTCGTGTTCGGCCTCGTCAACGCGGTGATCGGCACGCTCATCCGGATCGTGGCGTTCCCGATCTACATCCTGACCCTCGGGCTCATCTCGTTTGTCGTCAACGCGATCCTGCTGCTCATCGTCGCCGGGATCTCGGACGCGTTCGGGTTCGGACTCGAGATCAGGACGTTCGGGTGGGGCATCGTCGGCGCCTTCGTGCTCGCCGTCTTCGCCTGGCTGATCGGGCTCTTCGTGCGCCCGGTGCTCAACCGCCAGCGCGCGTGACGCGGGCCGACGACGCGACCGGCACCGCGCCTCCGGCCACGACGACGGACGCGACGCCCGTCGCGGACGTGACGTCCCTGCGTCATGATGTCCCCATGACCACGGACGCCGGAGCCCCCTTCCGGGTCTCGTTCGTCTGCAGCGGCAACATCTGCCGCTCCCCCATGGCCGGCATCGTCTTCGCCCAGCTGGCGGCCGACGCCGGCATGTCCGACCGCTTCCAGGTCGAGTCCGCCGGCACCGGCGACTGGCACGTCGGCGAACCTGCCGACGAGCGCACGATCGCAGCCCTCGCCGCGCGCGGATACGATGGCAGCAGGCATCGCGCCCGTCAGTTCGACCCGGACCGGTTCCCGGACCTCGACCTGGTGGTCGCACTCGACCGCTCCCACGAACGCATCCTGCGCTCGTGGGCACCGACCATGGACGACGCCGCGAAGGTGACGCTCCTGTTGCGGTACGACGACGCCTGGCCCCAGCAGACCGACGTACCGGATCCGTACTACGCGGACCGGCACGAGTTCGACCGAGTGCTCTCGACCGTCGAACGGGCCTGCCGGGCGCTCTTCCGCCAACTCGAGCCGGCAGTCCGTCAGGGAGCCCCATGACCCCCCTTCCCCCGCAGCCGATCAGCCCGCTCGACGGGCGCTACTACCCGATCGTGCACACGGTGGGCGAGCACCTCTCCGAGGCCGGCCTCAACCGCGCACGCATCGTGGTCGAGGTCGAGTGGCTCATCTTCCTGACCGACCACGCGATGTTCACCACGTCGCCGCTCAGCGTCGACGACAAGGCCGCGCTCCGGCAGGTCGTCGAGACCTTCGGCCAGACGCAGATCGCCGAGCTCGCCGAGATCGAGGCCACGACCCGTCACGACGTCAAGGCGGTCGAGTACTTCGTGCGCCGCCGCCTGTCGGAGCTCGGGCTCGACTCCATCGCCGAGCTCACCCACTTCGCCGCGACGAGCGAGGACGTCAACAACCTGTCGTACGCGCTCACCGTGCGCGACACCGTCGACCAGGTCTGGCTGCCGGCGTTCAAGGCCGTCCTGACGGTGCTGCGTGGGATGGCCGAGGAGCTCAAGAGCGTCCCGATGCTGTCGCACACGCACGGCCAGCCGGCGACCCCGACGACGCTCGGCAAGGAGCTCGCGGTGGTCGTGTACCGCCTGGAGCGCGTGCTGGCGCAGATCGAGGGCGGCGAGTACCTCGGCAAGTTCTCCGGTGCGACCGGCACCTTCTCAGCGCACCTCGCGGCCGACCCCGAGGCGGACTGGCCGGCACTGTCGAAGGAGTTCGTCGAGGGACTCGGGCTCACCTGGAACCCGCTCACCACGCAGATCGAGTCGCACGACTGGCAGGCCGAGCTGTACGACCGGGTGCGCCACGCGAACCGGATCCTGCACAACCTGGCGACCGACGTGTGGACCTACATCTCGATGGGGTACTTCACGCAGATCCCGGTCGCGGGTGCCACGGGTTCGTCGACGATGCCGCACAAGATCAACCCGATCCGGTTCGAGAACGCCGAGGCGAACCTCGAGATCTCGTCGGCACTGTTCTCCACACTGTCCGAGACCCTCGTCACGAGCCGGCTGCAGCGTGACCTCACCGACTCCACCACGCAGCGGAACATCGGCGTCGCGTTCGGGCACTCGCTGCTCGCGCTCGACAACCTGCGCCGCGGCCTGGGCGAGATCGCCGTGAACGAGGCGCGCCTCGCCGAGGACCTCGACCACAACTGGGAGGTGCTCGCCGAGGCCATCCAGACGGTCATCCGGGCCGAGGTCACCGCGGGCCAGTCGAACATCGAGGACCCGTACGCGATGCTCAAGGAGCTCACACGCGGCAAGCGCATCGGGCAGGCGGAACTCGTCGCGTTCGTGAACGGTCTGGACATCTCGTCCGGTGCGAAGGCGCGACTGACGAACCTCACGCCGGCCACCTACACGGGCCTCGCGGACGAGCTGGTCGACCACCTCGACGTCTGACGCGGCGTCTCGTCTCACTGAGACGAGACGCCGCGCCCGGCGCGAGACGCCGCTCGACGTGCGGGACAACGCGCGATGCGGCGGCGTCTCGCGGCCGGGACGGCGTCTCGCGGTCATGACGGCGTCTCGCCGGACTGGAGGCGCGGCTCGCGCCCCGCGCGTCGGCCCGCCACCTCAGGTGGTGACGTCCAGGGCCTCGGCGACCAGCGCCTCCAGGACGGAACGGACCGCAGGACGGACCGCACGGTCCGGACGGACGAGCGCCTCGATCCGGCGACCCGCACGGACGTCCGCGAGCTCCGCGAGGTGGAAGCGCCCCGGCGCACGCGTGCCGGACGTGTACCGCGGCACGAGCGCGACGCCGTGCCCCGCCGCCACGAGGTTCTCGATCACCGGCAGGTGGATCGTGCGGAACCCGACGCTCGGCGGGGTGTCCGTCGCCGCCGCCATCGCCGTGAGCACCCGGTCGATCGGGTAGCCCGCGGGCACCCCGATCCACGACTCCCCCCCGACGTCGTCGATCCGGACGCGCTCGCGGGACGCCAGCCGGTGGTCGAGCGGGAGCGCGACGTCGAGTGGTTCGCGCAGGAGCGGGACGGTCTCGAGCGCTTCCCGTCCCGCGGGCGGTGCGCCGTCCGGCCGGTGCCCGATGACGACGTCGTGATCGGCGGCGAGCGGGCCGAACTCGTCCTCGCTGACGTCCACGTCCACCAGCACGAGCTCGATGCCGGGGTGCTCGCGCATCCGGGTGAGGAGTCCGGGGAGCAGGAGCTCGGCGGCTGACGGGAACACGGCGAGGTCGACGCGACCGCCCGCGCCGCCGAGGTGTTCCCGCCAGGCGGCGTCCACGCTGGCGATCGCCGTCGCGACCCCGCCGGCCAGGCCCGCGAGCACCCGCCCGTGCTCGGTCAGCCGCACACCACGGCCGACGCGTTCGACCAGGACGACACCGACCTGGCGCTGGAGGGTCTGGAGCTGCTGTGACACGGCGCTCGGCGTCCGGTGGGTGGCCTCGGCGACGGCGGTGACACTGCCGCGTTCGTCGAGTTCGCGGAGGACGGCGAGCAGCTGTACGTCGAAGTCGACCATGCAGGGACCCTACAACGTCGCTTCGGAACTCTTCGCTGGTGCTGCACGGTTCTGGTGCGTCACGATCGACCCGTGCGTACCCGTGATCGCCTCTTCGCCGTGGTCGTCGCCGTCGTGTGGGGGCTCAACTTCCCCGCGACGGCACTGGCGCTCGAGCACTTCCCGCCGTTCCTGCTCGCGGCGCTGCGGTTCACCCTGCTCGCCGTGCCGACCGTGCTGCTCGTCCCGCGTCCGAGGATCCCGTTCGGCCGCCTGCTGCTCGTCGGCTTCGGGCTCGGAGTGCTGCAGTTCGCGTTCCTCTACCTCAGCATGGCGTCGGGCATGCCGTCCGGGCTCGCCTCGCTCGTGCTGCAGGCGTCGGCACCGTTCACGGTCGTGCTCGCCGGGGTGTTCCTGCGCGAGCGACTCACCGGGCGGCAGGTGATCGGGGTGACGATCGCGGTGTGCGCCCTCGCCGCGATCGCCGTGCACCGGGCCCAGGCGGCGGCGCTCCTGCCCGTCGTGCTCGCACTCTGCGGCGCGCTCGGCTGGGCGATCGGCAACGTCGCCACCCGGCGTGCCGGAGCGCCGAACCCGCTGCACCTGACGCTCTGGTGGTCGATCGTCCCGCCGATCCCGATGGCCGTGCTGTCGTTCGTCGTCGAGGGGCCCTCGCGCATCGGGAACGCCCTCGGGACGGCGTTCACCGCTGAGGCCCTGCCTGCCGACCTCGGACTGCTCTACATCGTGCTCGTCGCCACCCTGGTGGGCTACGGCATCTGGTCACGACTGATGGCGACGTACCCGTCGAGCACCGTCGCGCCGTTCTCGATGCTCGTGCCCGTGGTGGGCGTGCTCGCGTCGTGGGCGGCGTTCGGCGAGGTACCGGACGTCGTGGAGATCGCCGCCGGCGCGGTGGTCGTCGCGGCCGTGCTCTGGTCGTCGCGCGCGGCCCGACCGCGGGCGCTGCCGGTCACCACTGCCGGCCTCCCGGTCCCGGTGCTCAGCCCCGGTGCTGGCGACGCTCCGCGATGATCCCGGCGAGCGCCCCGCGGAGGTGCGGGTAGCGGAACTCGTACCCTGCCTCGACGAGGCGCGTCGGCACCACCCACCGGCTCTTCAGCACGAGCTCGGTCTCGGTGCGGATCGCGAACGACCCGATCTCGAGCATCCACCGCCAGGTCGGGATCCCGAACCGGCGCCCGACGGCGTCCCGGATGGTGGCCATCACGGTGCGGTTGTCCGACGGGTTCGGGCTGGAGACGTTCACGGCGCCGTCGATGTCCTCGTGGTCGCGCACGAACCGGATCGCCCCGAGGACGTCGGCGATGTGCACCCAGCTGAACCGCTGCCGGCCGCGGGTGTGCCGGTCGTGGTGGTAGGTACCCGCACGGATCCGGGAGCGGGTCGGGAACCACGGGCCGTCGTACTGCGGACCGCCGAGCCCGGCCTGCGCCAGGCGGAGGAGCGGGACGAGGGCGCTGCCGTCACCGAACACGATCGCCATCCGGAGCGCGACGCGTCGGGTGCCCGGGAGGTCCACCGCGTACAGGGCGTCCTCCCACGCCTTGGCCACGGACACCGAGAACCCCTCGCCGAGCTCGCCCGTCGCTTCGTCCTGCGGGCGGTCGTCGGCGTGCCGGTAGATCGTCGCGGTGGAGGCGTTGACCCAGAGCGGCGGCGGGTGCTCACTCGTGCGGATCGCCTCGGCGAGTTCGAGGGTGGTGTCGACCCGGGACCGGATGATCTCCGCCCGGTTCCGACGCCCGTACCGGCAGTTGACGCTCTTGCCGGCCATGTTCACGACGAGTGCTGCTCCGTCCACGAGCTCGCGGATCCGCATGGTGTTGCCCCACACGGCGTCGCCGGTGCGGCCGATCGTGACGACCTCGTAGCCCTCGTCGCGGAAGGCGTCCTGCAGGTACTGCCCGACGAAGCCGCTCGCCCCCGCGATCACGGCGCGGCCCTTCTGGTCGCTCATCTCATCCCCGTTCTGTGTCCGGCGCGATCTCGTACCGGAACGCCCCCTCGTACCGGTACAGCGTGCCGACGACCGGAGCCGAGAGCACGAGGGACACGCGCTGCAGGTCGGCATCGTCATCGAATCGTTCCACGAGCGTCACACGCGGTGCGATCAGGGCCGGGAGGCGCAACTGCCGTCCCAGCACACGGAGCGTCACGCGCGTGGAGACCAGGCGCAGGGCGCCCGCGTCCGGACCGGTCCCGTCGACCTCCGTCCGGAGCAGGGCGCTGACGCGCCCACGGCGACCGAGGTGGTCGACGAGCCCCTCGGGTTCGGCGGTGATGGCGTCCAGCATCGTGCGGGCGCCGGAGCGGAACCGGAAGGTGCGGTGCGCGCGGACGGCGACGCGGGCCTCCAGGCTGGTTCCCGACCCGCGGTGGACGCGAGCCGGACGGTTCTCGACCGTGAGCGGGACGTCCCGCTCCCAGACCGGGAACACGACGGCGTCGCGGGCGAACCAGGCGAGCAGCGGCCAGAGCCAGCGCCGGGGTGTGCCGACGACGTCGAAGACACCCTCGCCACGGCCGACGTGACCGGGCGGGATCGGACCGAAGTACGTCCGCAGCCGCGGGTGCAGCCGGGCGAGGACGTCGGGCGGCGTGCTCAGCTCGTACGGCGACCGGGTCACGCTCCCGATCCTGGCATGTCGTCGGTGGAGGTCCCTACGATGTTGCGCATGGGACACGACCACGGGCACGGGCACGCGTCCGAGCGCGCCCTGCTCATCGCCTTCTGCATCTCGGCGGGAATCCTGCTCGCCGAGGTGATCGGTGCGGTCGTCACCGGGTCGCTCGCGCTGCTCGTCGACGCGGGCCACATGGTCGTCGACACCGGCGGTCTCGGCATCGGCCTCGTCGCCACACGGCTCGCCCGACGCAGTCCGACGGCGCAGCGCACGTGGGGCTTCCAGCGGGCCGAGGTCCTCGGTGCCACGGCGCAGGCGGCCATCCTGCTGGCGGTCGGCGTCTACGTGATCATCTCGGCGGTCCAGCGTCTGTTCGTCCCGGCCGAGATCCACTCCGGGCCGCTGCTCGTCTTCGGGATCATCGGGCTCGTCGGCAACCTCGTAGCGTACGCGGTGCTGCTGCGGGCCTCCGGCGAGGGCTTCACGTCGCGGGCCGCCCGGCTCGAGGTCCTGAACGACACGCTCGGCTCGGTCGCCGTCATCGCCGCGGCCGTCGTCCTCATGGTGACCGGGTGGGAACGGGCGGACTCCGTCGCGGCGATCCTCATCGGGTTGCTCATCCTGCCGCGTGCGATCCGGCTCCTGCGCGAGACCGCCAACGTCCTGCTCGAGTCGACGCCGCCCGGGCTCGACCTCGACGCCGTGCGGGGGCACATCCTCGAGCTGGACCACGTCATCGCCGTGCACGACCTGCACGCGACGCTCGTGGCCACCGGCGTCCCGAACCTCACGGCGCACGTGGTGGTCGACGACGAGTGCTTCTCGACCGCGCACGCGCCGAGGATCCTCGACGACCTGCAGCAGTGCGTGGCGGAGCACTTCGACGTCCCCGTGGAGCACTCGACGTTCCAGCTCGAGCCCGCGTCCCACCGTCGGCACGAGCACGAGGTGCACGCGTAAGTCGGTCGACCCGGAACGACATCCCCGATGTCGTACGACGTCGGGGATGTCGTACTGCGTCGGCGGCGGGCCGGAGCCCCCGGTCAGCAGCCGTCGTCGCGCGTCGGGTAGGCGGTGATGACGCGGTCCGTGGTGGACGACACGATGACCTTCACGAACGGTTCGGCGCCCGGACGTGAGCCGTCGTCGAACTGCACGGGTGCCGAGTAGCAGACCTTGCCGTCGCCGGCGTCCTGCGGGTACCCGGTGCGCGGTGTCTCGAGCACGGTCTGCACGGCCGTGAGCATCGCGTCGTCCCAGTCGCGGGAGCCGTGGCCCGTGACGACGTCCTGCCAGTCCCGGGTGTGCCGGACGCGGATGTGCTCGTAGCCCTGCCCGGAGTTCCCGCACTGCAGCACCACGGTGCCGAGGGCAGCGGTGTCGTACTGCGCGACGGTCTGCCGGCTGCTCGTGTCGCAGCGATCGAGGACGGCGTCGCCCGGCAGGTCCGGCCCCGTGCGGGTGATCGTCACGGTGCCGTCGGTCGCCGTGCCCTCGCCGGCCGTGGCGCTGGGCGTGATGGTGACGCCCGCGCCGCCGATCACCGGGTCGTCGGCGCCGCGCTGCGCGGTCAGCGCGACGCCGCCCGCGACGAGGCCGGCGGCCAGGACGGCGGCGACCCCCGCGATGACGGAACGGTTGCGCTTCTGGGACACGCGCCCAGTATGCCGGACGGGTGTCGTGCCTCCAGGCGGTCGCCGCCCCCACGGCACTTCGTGAGCGGAAGTGGGCGGCGCGTCCTACGCGCGTGCGGCCAGGCGGTTCCCGGCGACGATCGCCAGAGCGACCACGAGCACGACGTACCCGAGCAGCACCGGCAGGGTCGGCAGCACGAGGAGCGCAGCACCGACCGCCACGACGGGCACCGTCAGTCCGGCGTAGGCGATGAGGAACGTCGCTGCGAGGACGCCACCGCGACGGGAGGGCTCGACGAGCGCTCCGGCACTGCCGATCGCGGCGCGGAACATCAGTCCGACACCAGCTCCGGCGATCACCCCGCCTCCGATGAACCCGGCGACCTGCAGCAGCACGGCCGCCACGGCGAGGATCACGAGCCCGCCGACGAGCAGCACCATGCCGAGCCGGATCTGCGCACGCTGCGTGAGCCGGGCGAACACGATCTGCGACACCGCACTCGCGGCGAACACCCCGAACGTCGTCGCTCCGGCTGCCAGCCGGTCCGTCACGTGGAAGGTCGTCCCGAGGAACGTCGGCGCGACCGAGGTGAACAGGCCCTGCACCGCCAGCGCGGCGAACGCGGCGGTCCCGGCGGCCCAGAACGCGGCGCCCTTGCCCTCCGGTGCCTGCAGTCGCTGCGGCCGGTAGGCGACCGGCGCCGACGGCCGGTCGACGGTCTCGGGCGCCGCGAGCACCACGACGAACGCAACCGCGAGGGCGACGACGAACACGACGTACGGCACCATGAGCGGCTGCCCGACGAACTCCGCCAGGGCACCGCCGACGAGCGCGCCGAGCGACAGCCCACCGAGGTTCACGACCCCTGCGACCACCCCTGCACCGGAGGCCGACGAAGCCGACCCGGTCGCGCGGACCCGGAGCTCGCCGAGGTGCGCGGTCGCCGTGGCCGTCAGCAGCCCGACGCCGAGGCCGGTGACGAGCCGAGCGACGATGAGCCCGCTGACGTCGTTCCAGAGCAGGAACAGCACGGCCGCGACGAGCTCGAGCGCGATCGACACCAGGATGAGCGGTCGGCGGCCGTGGACGTCGCTGAGGTGTCCGGCGAGGTACAGCGCCGCGACGACGCCCACGCCGTAGGCGGCGAACACCACGGTCGTCGTGAACGTCGGGAAGCCGTCCCGCGCCTGGTAGATCACGTAGAGCGGCGCGGGGACGGTCGCGAAGGCCATCACCGCGAGGAACGCGAACGCCACGGCCCAGAAGCCGAAGCCGTGCCGACGACGGGTGTGCTGCCGGCGGCCGCGGGGAGCCTCGACCACGGGTTCGACGGTGTGGGACGGGGCGGTGAGAGTGGACATGCTCCGATGGTGCAGCCGACGCTCCATCGAGTCCAACGGATCTCCTTGATGACGACCATCGAGCGGGTCGATACTCGAGGGATGGAGACCCGCCTGCTCGAACAGTTCGTGACCGTCGCGGCAGAGGGCAGCGTCACCCGTGCCGCCGAACGGCTCTGGGCAGCGCAGTCGACCGTGTCGGCCGGCATCGCGTCGCTCGAGCGGAGCCTCGGCGTCCGGTTGTTCGACCGCACCGGGCGACACCTCGTGCTCACCACCGCCGGCGAGGACCTCCTGCCGCACGCCCGAGCAGTGCTGGAGTCCCTGGACCGGATGCGCGACCTCGCGACCGTCTCCGACGCCGAGCTCCGCGGCCGGGTCCGGCTCGGGATCTTCACGAGCATGGACATCGTCGACCTCACCGGGGTCCTCCGACGGTTCCGGCAGCGGCACCCGCTCGTCGCGGTCGAACTCATGACGTCGCCGTCCGGGACGACCGGACTCGTGCAGGACCTGGTCGCCGGGCGGCTCGACATCGCCTACACGGGCCTGCCGGGCATCCCGACGGGCGTCGTGGTCGAGCCGCTGCGGGAGATGCCGTTCCGGGTGTTCCTGTCCGCTGACCACCCCCTCGCCGATCGGGGTTCGGTGTCGCTGGCCGACCTCGCCGAGGAACCCTTCATCGACACGGCCCACGGCTTCGGGAACCGGATCATCCTCGACACGGCACTCGAACGGCTCGGCATCCGGCGGCGGATCGTCGCCGAGATGAACGACATGCCAGCGGTCGTCCGGTTCGCCTCGGCCGGTCTCGGGGTCGGGGTGGTCCCGGACTCGGGCGTCCGGCACGACGGCGTGGTGCTCGAACTCGAGGACACCGTGGAGCCGCTGCGGATCGGCCTCGCGACACGGACGAGTCCGGAGCCGAACCGCGCGGTCCGCACGCTGGCCCGCGACATCGTCGCGGCCCGCGTCGTGTGAGGTTCCCCACCGACGGACTGGAGGCACGGGTCGTCCCCGCCACGCGCCTCCAGGCCGTCAGTCCCCCCAGATCTCCCCCACCACGGCGTCGAGCAGGCCGTTGGTCGGGAAGTTGGCCTGCCGGATCACGACGAACGTGTCGCCGCGGATGAAGACCGTCGTCGTCTGGTCGACCGGGTACGGCTCCGCAGGGACGGTCAGCTGGCACATCCGACCACCGTCACGTTCCTGGCAGTCCCACGGACTCTCCGCGAGCCGCTCGTCCGCCCCGGGACCGGTGGTCCCGATGTCCATCGTGAGGCCGGTGACGTCGGCGCTGGGATCGGCCCACACACACGTGATCGCCGCGGAACCACCCGTCCAGAGGATGTCTGGCGAGTCCGTCCCCGTCGATTCCTGCGTCTGGTCGATCTCCGTCAACGGGGTGGACCCGAAGAAGCGGTCGTAGTCGTCGGACGGGACGGTCCCGCGGCAGGTCGTCGGGATCGTCGCGACAGCGCTTCGGGTCGGCGTCGCCGTCGGCGTGATCGGCGCGGACGTCGGCGTCGTCGCGGACGGCGCCGGCCCGGGCTGCTGGGTCTGCGTCGGCGCCGCGGTCGGCTGCTCCTGCTGCGACAGGGACAGCGCGACGGCCCCGGTCGCGGTCCCGATGGCCAGCAGCCCGACGACGCCGATCGCGATGCCCGGGCGGACACGACGCCGCTTCGGACGCGGGGTGGCGCGCTCGAGGACGTTCTGCTTCATCGAGACGAGCATGCGGTGCAGGTCGTCTCCCTCGGGAGGTTCAGTGTTCATCGTGCATCACCACCTTCTTGAGTCGGCGTCGGTTGCGGGAGACCCGCTGGGTGACCGCCCCGACGCTCAGGCCGAGCGCCTCGGCGGCCTCGGCGTACGAGCGGCCCTCGAGCAGGCACAGCTCGCAGATGCGTCGGTCGGTCTCGGGGAGCGCGGCGATCTCGTCGCGGACCCAGCGGAGCCGTTCACGGGCCTCGCTGTGGTCCTCGGGGGCGGGGAAGTTCTCGGGGAGTTCGTCGCCGCGGTGCTTGATCCGCTTGCGACCGGCGTTCAGTGCGTGGTTCCGGCAGACGACGAGCAGCCACGGGAGCATCGTGTCCGCGGGGAGCTCGAGCGTGGCGGCACGCTGCCAAAGGGTGAGGAAGGCGTCCTGGACGATCTCCTCGACGTCCATCCGGTCGTCGGCGAGGGCCCAGGCATACCGCGTGAGCGTCGCCGCGTAGCGATCGAACGCCCGTGCGAGCGCGCCCTTGTCGCCCAGCGCCATCGCACGGATGATCGCTTCGTCCGACTCGGTCGTCACGCCCACTTCCCACCTCCTTCACCCTGAGGTGTCGGCCGTGGGCGCGATCCTGACAGGGCCGCACGGAAAACGTGATCCCGGGCGTGTCGCTCGGTGTCGAGACGCCCCGTCTCCGTCGAGACGCCGCCGGGCGAGCCAGACGCCGTCGGTCGCCGGTCGGTCGAGACGCCGCCGGTCGAGCCAGACGCCGCCGGTCGTTCGAGACGCCGCCGGATTCGGCGGTGTCTCGTGCGCGCGGCGGTGTCTCGTGCGCGCGGCGGTGTCTCGTGCGCGCGGAGGCGTGTCGCCGCCCGGGCGTCAGTCCTGGAGCAGGTGCGCGATGCCCTCGACCGAGCGCTTCGCCGCCGCGGTCGTGGAGAGGACGCCGACGACGATGATGCCCGCACCGATCCCGACCACGATCCACCACATCGCGTGCGTGGCCACCGCGAACCCGGCGCCGACGCTCGCCACCGCGCTCGCGCCCGTGACCGTCCCCGCGAGGGCGACCCCGAGCGAGACCCCGGTCTGCCGACTCGTCGACGCGACCGCCGCGGCCGAGCCGGACTGCGCGCGGGGCATGCCCGACACCGCCGTGTTCGTGATCGGCGCGTTGACCATCCCGAACCCGAACCCGAACAGCACGAAGGCCACGACGAGCACCCACATCGGGGTGTGGGCGTCGATGGTGGTGAGGATCGCACCGGCGCCCCCGACCCCGATGCCGGCGAGGACGAGCGGGATCCGCGTGCCCACCGACCCGACGAGGCGCCCGGACAGCGGGGACACCACCATCGTCGCGACCGCGGCCGGCAGGGTCCACAGGCCGGCCTCGAACGGGGACATCCGCCGGACCTCCTGCAGGTAGAGCGCGTTGAGGAACAGGAACGCCCCGTTCGCACCGAACGCCGCGATGGCCGTCACCACGGCGGACGAGAACGGGATGCTCCGGAAGAAACGGACGTCGACGAGCGGTTCACGGCGACGACGCTCGACGGCGACGAGCACGACCAGGGAGGCCGCCGCGACGACGAACAGGCCGAGGGCCGCCGGGGACGTCCAACCGAGCCGCGGACCCTCGATGAGCCCGCCGACGAGGGTGGCGAGGAGCACGATGACGAGCACCTGCCCGACCGGGTCGAGCCGCCGGGGCTTCGGCGACTTCGACTCGGGGACGAACAGGAACGTCAGGACGATCGCCGCGATGCCGATCGGCACGTTGATCCAGAAGATCGCGCGCCACCCGACGGTGTCCGTGAGCGCCCCGCCGACGAGCGGCCCGAGCCCCATCGACACCCCGACCACCGCACCCCACACGCCCACCGCGCGGGCGCGTTCCTTCGCGTCGTCGAACGTGGCGGTGATGATCGACATCGCGACCGGGTTCATCATCGACCCGCCGACCGCCTGGACCATCCGGAAGACCACGAGCCACCCGACGCCCGGCGCGATCGAGCAGAGGAGCGACCCGACCGTGAACAGCGCGAGGCCGATCTGGAACGTCCGTCGGCGGCCGATCCGGTCAGCGGTCGATCCCGACAGCAGGAGGAGGCTCGCCAGGACCAGTGTGTAGGCGTCGATCGTCCACTGCAGACCGGAGATGGTGCTGTCGAGCTCCCGGCCGATCGACGGCAGTGCGACGTTCACCACCGTGGCGTCCATCGACACGATGAACAGGCTCATGCAGCAGACGGCGAGGATCAGGTACCGGTGTCGGTAGCGCTGCGGCAGGTCCGGATCGCCCTGGAACGGCCGACGTGACGGCAGCGCCCGGGCGGCAGGAGACTCAGTGGAAGTCGTCGCCGTCTCCTTCACCCGGGGTCTTGTGACCGCCGAGCATGTCGTTGTCGTCCTGGTCGCTCGACGACGCGAGCTGCAGCATCGCGAGCACGACCACGACGACGATGAACGCCACGCCGAGGAAGATCACGGCGAGCTGGAGTTCCCGCGTCGAGAACAGCACGACGAGTCCGGTGAAGACCGCGACGATCGCGGAGATCCCGAGGAGCTCGACCGGGCGCAGGCGGTCGCGACGGCTGGGGGTGGTCATGCGTGTGGTGCTCCGTCCGGGGCGGCAGCCGGAGCGGCCGTTCCCCACTTGTGCGAGAGTCCGGCGATCACGTGGAAGACCGCCGTGACGGCGAGGTACGCGCCGAGCAGGCCGACGAGGACGATCGACGCGTCCAGTGTGCCGGTGACCTGCTCGACGCCGCCGAGCTGTTGTGTGTAGTCGGGGGGCGTCACCAGGAAGGCGACGGCGAGCAGCAGCGTGAGGCCGCCGACGGTGGTCCAGTCACGGGCGAACGGCGAGCGACGGCGGGCACGGAGGCCCTGCGTCAGCTCGAGGGCCCCGGTCAGCACCGCGAAGGCGACGATCACGGCGATGAACGCCGGGAGCCCGAGCCCGTTGCACGCGAAGGCGGCGACCGCGGCGAGCAGCGTGACGACCGCCTGCACGAGGGTCGTGCGCCGCGACCGGTCGTCCGCGCTGAGGCGGGTGAGCCCCGCGAGCAGGAGCACGAGCCCGTCGACGACCGCGAACCCGCCGAACAGCAGCAGGCCGTAGCCCGCTGCGTGGTTGGACGAGAAGGTGATGACGAGGGCCACGATCGCGGCTGGGACGGCCCGGAGGACGGGGATCGGCCAGTACCGCGCGCGCTGGCCGGAGTCGTCCACGGAGTCGGACACGAGACCTCTTTCGGGCATGCGGATCGTTGTTCGATCCTACCGCCGGAGCATGGTGCGGCCGACCGCGGTGGCGGTCCCGCCGCTGAGGATGCTCGAACCCGGACGGCTCCGGGTCGAACGGTCGGCGGAGCAGCACCGTTCCGGGTGCTCCGCCGACCCGCGACCGTCACGTGCTCGGTGCGTCCTCCGCCGCTGCCCGCGCCCGGCGTCGACGCGCGAGCCACCAGCAGGTACCGCCGGCCGCCACGGCCACGCCGGCGATCGCCGCGAGCAGTCCGAGGTCCTCGGCGCCCGTGTACGCGAGCGCACCCGTCCCGTTCACGGCGGGACCGCCCGGCTCCGGCGCCCGGGCGTCGTCCTGACCGCCGTCGTCGCCCGGTCCGCCGTCGCCCGGCCCGTCGTCGCCAGGTCCGCCGTCGACCGGCCCGCCGTCGTCCGGGTCGACGACGCCGATGCCCACCTCGGGCGAGGGCCGCCCGCCGTCGGGGTCCGTCGGTGAGGTGGCCGTCGCGACGTTGACCACGTCGGACCCGTCGCCCTCGTACCCGGGGTCGAGTGCCGCGCGGATCCGGAAGGCGATCGACTCCCCGGCCGCGAGCGATCGCCCCGAGGAGCAGGTCACCACCTGGCCGGAGGCGGTGCACCCGTCGTCCGACCCGACGAACCGCATCGCCGTCGGGAGTTCGTCCACGGCGCCGACCTGTTCGGCCGGCTCCGGTCCGACGTTCCGAGCGGTCACGGTGTACTCGACCTCGTCGCCGGGGGCGATGCCCGTCGACGGCTCGACGGACTTGTCGGTCTCCACGTGCGCCACCGGCTCGGCTCCGGCCTCGATCGTCGCGCTCGCAGCGGAGACGTTGTCGGACTCGTCGACGTCCGCCAGGGAGGGCGCCGTGCGGATCGTCGCGACGCTGTCGAGGCCGCCGGTCGTCCCGGCCGGGAGCTCCCCGCGCACCGTGACGGTGGCCTCTCCGTCACGCGGGAGGTCGACCTCGGTCGAGACGTCGCCCGTGCCGGACGGTGCCCCACATGAGGACCCGGCGTCGGCGGAACACGACCACGTCACGTCCTGCAACACGTCGGGGACGTCGACGTCGAGGGCGCTCGGAGCCGACCTGTTGGGGCCGACGTTACGTGCGACCACGTCGTACTCGACCACGTCGCCGGCCGTCGCGGTCGGCGCGAGGTCGTGCTCCACGGCGAGGTCGGCGGGCTGCCACACGCGCAGGGCGTCGATCTCGTGCGCGTTCACGTGGGACCCGGTCGCTGCGGAGAACCCGAGACGGAGCGTGCGCGGGAGCGGTGCCTGTCCGTCGCCGTGCAGGGGCACCCGGTCGAGTACCGTCCGCATCGCACCGGAGGCCTCGAGCCGCACGGTGACGAAGAGCTCGCCCGCAGACCCGGGCAGGAGGGTCACCCGCACCTTCCGGGGTCGCGGGCCCTCGGTCTCCACGTCGCCGGGTGCGCTGACGCCGTCGACGTAGCGGTAGCCGTCCAGACCGTTGCCCGACCCGCGGATCACCACGGACTCGGCCTGTGGGCCCGGGCCCGACTGGTTGAGCGGTTGGGAGAAGTTGCCGTACTGGTCGAGCGCGATCCCGGCGAAGGCACCGGGGAGTCCCGGCAGGTCGCAGGGGAACTCGCCGCCCTGGCTCTGCTCGTGCCGGCAGGAGTAGCCGAGGGCCGCGCCGAACGCTCCGACGCCCTGCGGTGCGGCTCCGTCCGCGAGGGAGAGCACCAGGCCGTCCGCCCCGGGATCGCCCACGTCGTTCCACATGGCGTACTCGAACTCGATCTCGAGCCCGAGGTCGGACGGGAACGTGTCGTCGGTCGACCACGCTCCGGCCTGCTTCTGGACGTCGTCGGTGAGCCGAAGTCGGCCGTCGGCGATCACGGCGTGCCCGTCGAGGGTGCCACCCGCGGCGGAGTCGAAGTGGTTCGTGTACGGGAAGGCGAGTTCGTCGGCCGAGGACGCGGCGGGGCTGAACGCGGGCGCGGCGAGGACGCCGAGCGCGGTGACCGCGCTCGCGACGGCCACCGCGAGCCGGACGGGACGGGACCGGGCGGCCGCACGGCCGCCCGTCGGGGTGTTGGGATCTCTCATGCCCCGATGGTCGCGACCGGGTGGTGACCAGCAGGCGGACGTCGGACGATCTGTGGATCGCCACCCCGTGCCTCCAGGCTGTGGAGGAGGATCCTCGGGTCAGGCGAGCCAGACCGTCGTCTCGCCCGGCAGCGCACCGTCCGTCAGCGGTCCGGACGACACCACGACCGACCCGGCGGGCAGGGCGACCGGCTCCGTGCCGAAGTTCGTGACCGACCGCCACCCGTCGTGGCGTGCGAACGCGACGACGCCGTCGCCCGCGTCGATCCACTCGAGCGACTCGCCCCGCTGCAGCTGCCGCCGGGCGGCGAGTGCCGCACGGTACAGCGACAGCGTCGACGACTCGTCGCCCGACTCCGCCTCGACCGACGACGCCCCGAAGTCGGCGGGCTGCGGCAGGTGGGGCGCCACCGCTCCGAAGCCGAACGAGGGGCCCGACGTCGTCCAGGGGATCGGCACACGGCAGCCGTCCCGGCCCTTCACGGTGTGGCCGGTGCGGATCCACTTCGGGTCCTGCAGCAGGTCGTGCGGGATCGCCGCGGCCTCCTGCAGCCCGAGCTCCTCGCCCTGGTAGACGTACGACGACCCCGGCAGCGCCAGCACGAGGAGCGTCGCCGCGCGCGCCCGACGGAGCCCCCGCTCGCGGTCGAGCGTCGGCTGCGTGCCGTCGGTCATCAGCCAGGCGTCGGTGTCGGTGCCGTCCGGCAGCCCGTACCGGGTCGCGTGCCGCACGACGTCGTGGTTCGACAGCACCCACGTGCTGGATGCCCCGGATTCACGCGAAGCAGCGAGGTTCCTGTCGATGACCGTCCGGAACGCCGACGCGTCGAAGGGTGCCTCGAGCAGGTCGAAGTTGAACGCCTGACCGAGTTCGGTCGGCCGCGCGTAGAGCACCCTGCGGGGCGCGGGGGCCCAGGCCTCGGCGACCGCGGCACGGGGCGGGTCGTACTCGTCCAGGACGGTCCGCCACGACTCGAAGATCGCGTGCACCTCGTCGCGGTCGTAGAGCGGGTCCGAGCCGTCGAGCGGCAGCGCGTGCTCGTTCGACGGGCGGTACGGCGTCGAGAGGTCCTTCGCCAGCCCGTGGGCGACGTCCACCCGGAAGCCGTCGACGCCGCGGTCGGACCAGAAGCGCAGGGTGTCCTCGAAGTCGCTCCGGACCGACGGGTTCGACCAGTCCAGGTCGGGCTGCTCCGGGGCGAAGAGGTGCAGGTACCACTGGCCGTCCGGGACCCTGGTCCACGCACTCCCGCCGAAGTTCGACACCCAGTCGCTCGGCGGCTGCTCGCCCGAGGGACCGGCGCCGTCGCGGAACACGTAGCGCGCCCGTTCGGGTGACCCGGGCGCAGCGGCGAGCGCCGCCTGGAACCAGACGTGGGAGGACGAGGTGTGGTTCGGCACGACGTCGACGATGACCCGCACGTCGTGCTCGTGCGCCGCCCGGACCAGTGCGTCGAAGTCGTCGAGCGTCCCGAGTCGAGGGTCGACGGCACGGTAGTCGGCGACGTCGTAGCCGCCGTCGGCCAGGGGTGACGGGAAGAACGGGGAGAGCCAGATCGCGTCGACGCCGAGCGACGCCAGGTACGGCACGCGACTCGTGATGCCGGCGACGTCACCGAGCCCGTCGCCGTCCGTGTCGGCGAAGCTGCGTGGGTAGACCTGGTAGACGACGGCGTTCCGCCACCAGTGCGGGTCGGTCGTGCGCGGTGTGCTGGCCGGCGTCCGAAGCGTGCTCACGTCGTCAACCTACACAGACGGGAATACCCCGGTGGTCGGATGCTTTGGTTGTCGGTGACACCTTTCCGCTCCAGAACGAACAGGATCCCCATGACGAACGTCCTCGCCCTCGTCGGCAGCCTCCGCGCCGACTCGATCAACCGCAAACTCGCCGAGGCGGCAGTCCACCACGCGCCGGAGGGCATCGAGGTCACCACGTTCGACGGCATCGTCGACCTGCCCTTCTACAACGAGGACATCGACGGCGAGACCCCGCCCGCCTCCGCCGTCGCGTTCCGCGCCGCCATCGAGGCTGCCGACGCCGTCCTGCTCGTCACGCCCGAGTACAACGGCACGATCCCGGCCGTCCTGAAGAACGCGCTCGACTGGGCCTCCCGTCCGTTCGGCGCCTCCCCGATCTCGGGCAAGCCCCTCGCCGCGATCGGTTCGGCGTTCGGCCAGTACGGCGGTGTCTGGGCGCACGACGACGCCCGCAAGGTGGCCGGCATCGCCGGTGCGAAGGTCCTCGAGGACGTCAAGGTCGCCATCCCGCAGTCGGTCGTCCGCTTCGCGGAGACCCACCCGCGCGAGGACGCCGAGGTCACCGAGCTCGTGCAGGGCGCGCTGACCGCGCTCGCCGACGCGTCGGCCGAGCAGGTCGCCGCCTGACTCGACCGGATCACGCGCGACCAGGTCGCGTCGTGGAGGCGCGGTGCCGGCTGGCACCGCGCCTCCAGTCCGTCAGCGGGGTGCGGAAGAGCGCATCCCGTGAGGTCCCTAGACAGCCTGACAACGAGACGGGCTAACCTGAACCGCATGGTCACGCAGGAGATGACGGAGCCGTCCGGGTACTGGTTCCCCGACGACGACGCGACGCAGCGCGGCGTCGCCGTCCTGAACGCCCTGCGCCGCTACCGTGCCGCCGAGACCGCCATGCGCCGCCGGACCCGTGACTCGATGGGCATGGGCGAGACCGACCTGCTCGCCGTCCGGTTCCTGCTCCAGGCCCAGCGGTCCGGCCGGTCGGTCAGCCCGAAGGACCTCGCTGCCTACCTCAAGATCTCCTCGGCGTCGACCACGATCCTCATCGACCGCCTCGTCAAGTCGAACCACGTCCGCCGCGACCCGCACCCGACCGACCGTCGTGCGCTCGTCATCACGCCGACGACCGAGACCGACGACGAGGTCCGCGCCACCCTCGGGATCATGCACCGCCGGATGATGTCCATCGCCGAGGGCCTGTCCGCCGACGACGCCCGGGTCATCGCCGTGTTCCTCGAGCGGATGCGCTCCGCCGTCGACCAGGTCGACCCCGTCGTCTCGCACTGATCGCCCGCGGGGGACGCCGTTCTGAGCGGACGTCCTGCCGCACCGCGTAGACCGGTGTGGTACCGGCCACCAACGCGGAAGGAACCGATCATGCACGCATCGGACAAGCTCGCCAAGAACCTCCAGGCGGTCCTCGTGGACCTCATCGACCTGCACGTCCAGGGCAAGCAGGCCCACTGGAACATCCTCGGGACCAACTTCCGGGACCTCCACCTCCAGCTCGACGAGATCGTCGACGCGGCCCGTGAGTTCGCCGACGACACCGCGGAGCGCATGCGTGCGCTCTACGCCGTGCCGGACGGACGCTCGAGCACGGTCGCCGCGACCAGCCACCTCGACCAGTTCCCCGAGGGCGAGATCACGACGCACGACGCGATCGACCAGGTCACGCTGCGCCTCTACCAGGCCACCGGGACCATGCGCGACGTCCACGACGAGGTCGACGAGGAGGACCCGACGACCGCGGACCTGCTCCACGGCTTCATCGAGCGCCTCGAGCAGCTCGCGTGGATGGTCTCCGCGGAGAACCGCGCGCCGAGCACGCCCCTCGCCTCGGCCACGACCCCGGCCGTCGCGGACGCCTCCGCACACGCCTGACCCCCGGCCGCACATGACCGACTACCGCTACCTCATCGTCGGCGGCGGGATGGTCGCGGACGCCGCAGCACGGGGCGTCCGCGAACTCGACGCCGACGGCTCGATCGGCATCATCAGCGAGGACGTCGACCGGCCCTACGCCCGGCCGGCGCTCTCGAAGAAGCTGTGGACCGACCCCGACTTCAGCTGGGACGAGAAGGTCGACCTGCACACCGAGGAGACCGGGGCGTCCTTCGTCCTCGGCACCGCGGTCACGGCGATCGACCGCGCCGCGAAGACCGTGACGACGGCCGACGGCGACACCCACGGCTACGAGCGACTGCTCATCGCCACGGGTGGCAAGCCGCGGGGCCTGCCCGGCCTCGAGCCGTCGGAGCGGGTGCTCGACTACCGGAGCGCCGCCGACTACCGACGGCTCCGTGAGCTCGCCGACGCCGGGGCCCACGTGGCCGTCGTCGGCGGCGGGTACATCGGCACCGAGATCGCGGCGGGCATCGTGCAGAACGGCGCCCGCGTCACGCTCGTCGACCCGGACGAGGTCGTCGGCGGCCGGATGTTCCCGGACGACCTCGCGCAGGCGTTCCAGCAGCGGTTCACGGACCACGGCGTCACCCTCCGCACCGGCCGACGGGTGGAGCAGGGCAGCGAGCACGAGGGCGGGGTCACCCTGACCCTCGACGACGGCTCCACGGTCGAGGCCGACGCGGTCGTCGTCGGACTCGGCATCGAACCGGCCACGAAGCTCGCTGCCGACGCAGGACTGACCGTGCGGGACGGCATCCTCGTCTCCTCGACGCTGCTGACCGACGACGACTCGGTCTTCGCCGCCGGGGACGTCGCCGAGTACCCCGACCGGATCCTCGGCACCCGCCGCGTCGAACACGTCGACAACGCGCAGCAGCAGGGTCGGCAGGCCGGTCGGAACCTCGCCGACGCGGACGAGACGTACGACCACACGCCGATGTTCTACTCGGACGTCTTCGACATGGGGTACGAGGCCGTCGGGCAGGTGACGACGAAGCTCCGGACCGTCGAGGACTGGCAGGAACCGACGGTCACCGGGGTCGTCTACTACCTCGACGACGACGACACCGTGCGCGGTGTCCTGCTCTGGAACGTCTGGGACAAGACGGACGAGGCCCGCAAGGTGCTCGCCGAGGCGCACGCGCTGACGCGCGACATGCTGCCGGGCCGCATCACGCCCTGACGCGCGTCCCGCGCACTGGAGGCGACCGTCTGGAGGCGCGGTGCCGGTTCTCGAGACCGGCACCGCGCCTCCAGGCGGTCCAGCCCACCGCGTCGTTTCAGCCGGCGTCGCGCGTCTCGGGGGCGACCGTGTCGACGACCTTCCGGCGGTCCTCCGGATCGACGGGCAGGTCGTCGCCGTCGGCCATCGCGACCGCGTGCGCGGACTTCGCCGCCTCGAGCGTCTCGTCGTCGTTCCTCGCCATCCCGAACAGCTCGACGAACCGCGACTTCACGAGCAGCCAGGCCTCGCGCGGGCCGAGCCGGGAGAGGTCCGACGCCGTCGAGTCGTCCCGCACCCGCTGCAGCGAGGAGACCCCCCGGTCCGGGAGCCGACCCGCGACGTGGTCCACGGCGAGCCGAGCCACCGCGTCCGCCTGGGCGTGCATCACCGAGTGGGCACCGTCCACGACCTCGCGCAGGACCGCGTAGGGGAACACCCGAGCCAGGCGGCGCACCCAGTCCCGCGGGACCATCGCGTCGTACTCGCCGCGGACGATGAGCGTGTGTGCCTGCACGTGTGCGGCGCGCTCCTCGATCGGGAACGCGATCATCCGCGGCAGCACCTTCGAGAACCAGTGCCAACCGCAGAGCGCGTACGCCGTGATGCCGTGCCACCGGACCGCCGCCGGCTCGTGCAGCGTCGACCGGAGGAACCGGAACGCCGACTGCCGGACCGTGCGCGCGTGCGAGTCGACCACCGGGCTGATGAGCACCAGGTCGGAGATCTCCGGGCGCCGGGCCGCGACCTCCGTCACCACCTGCGTCCCCATCGAGTGTCCGACGAGCACCGGGTCGACCAGACCGAGGTCGTCGATGACCTTCTCGACGGCGTCGGCGTACCGCTTGATCGAGACCCTGCCGCGGAACCGCGGGACGCCGGCGAACCCCGGGAGGTCCAGGGCGTGCACCGGCCCGTCCTCGTTGAGGTGCGGGGCGAGCCGCTCGTAGTAGGTCGCGGCGATCCCGAGTCCGGCCACGAGCAGGAACGCCCGCTCGCCCGGCTCGCCGATCGAGCTCACCCGGACGTAGGTGCCGTCGACGGCGACCCGGTCGACCTCCACGGTGACGTCCGCGTTCTCGGCCCGTGCGAGGTCGCTCGCCGGGTCCGGGGTGGCTGCCGTGTGGTCGTCGTGCACTTCGGTCTCCTCGGGTCGGGCGAGCGCCCACGATACCCGCCGTCCCGCCGGGAGTCCTGGTCGCCGGGACCGCGCGCCCGTCAGCCGCTGAACGTGTTCGCGGGGAACCCGTGCACCCGGGTCGGCACCGCGAAGACCGCGCCCGAGTTCGGGTGGGAGTCGAGCTGCTCCTCGGTGAGGTTCTCCCGCGCCGTGGCGACGAACAGGGTCGACATGTCCGGGCCGCCGAACGCGACCGAGGTGACGTTCGGTGCGGGGAGCTCGACGGTCTCGAGGTGCGACCCGTCCTCGTCGTAGCGCTCGACACGGCCCCCGCCGTAGACCGCGCTCCAGAAGCACCCCTCGTCGTCGCGGACGAGTCCGTCGTGCGCGTCGCCGACGACGAACGGCTCGAGTTCGCCGAGCTCGCCGTCGGGTCCGTACGGGGCGCGGTAGATCGTCGAGGCGCTCGTGTCCGTGACGTACATCACGGTGCCGTCGTCCGACCACTCGATCCCGTTCGTCACCCCGAAGCCGCCCCGCAGCAGCCGCGTCGTGCCGTCCCCCTCGACCGAGTAGAGCGCTCCGTCCGGCTCCCCCGTCGTGAGGTTCATGCTGCCGACCAGGAACCGGCCGAACGGGTCGCACTTGCCCTCGTTGAACCGGAGCCCCGGACCGGCGTGCTGCACGCGGGCGATCTCCCGCTCGACGGTGCCCTCGGCGTCGGTCACCACCACCACGTCCCCGAGCGCCGCGACGAACCCGCCGGCGGCTCGGGGTTGGAAGCTCGCGAGCGGGGGCGGCAGCGGCATGCTCGACTCGAGCGAGCCGTGGGCGTCGGCCGTGTTCAGCGTCCCGAGCGTGATGTCGGTCCAGCGCAGCCGCTGCCCGGCCGGGTCCCACACGATGCTCTCGGCGAGGACCGCTCGGGCGTCGGAGAAGACGGTCCCGGGTCCGGTCGTCGCAGTGGCGCTCATGCCCCCGGTCTACCGGTGACGCCTCCGTTCGTCCCCAGCGGAGGAGGGCCGAGACTCGGCCTGGGCGACAGTTCTCGGGCCGTTCGCCGCGAGCCATGTCGCCCACGACGAGACTCGGCCGGGGCCCGTGGGTCAGAGCCGGGCGTAGCGGGCCCGGAAGAAGCTGTACACGCCGAAGGCCAGGAACCCGATGCCGATCGCCACCAGGACGAACACACCCCCGGGCATGCTCCGGAGCGCGTCGAAGGCCCCGTCGAGCCCGGTGGCCTGGTCGGGGTTGCTGCGGATGCCCGCGACCGCGATGAGCACGCCGACGATCACGACCGCGAGGCCCTTGAGCACGTAACCGACCACGCCGAGCACCGTCACGACCCGCTCGACCGACTGCGGCGGGTGCACGAGCTGCTTCCAGAACGAGCGTCGGCAACCGATCACGATCAGCCCGATCCCGATCGCGATCGCTACCGCCGCGACGAGGAGCAGGAGGAACACCCCGCCCGGTGTCGCGAGCGCCTTCGCCGCCGCACTCCGGCTCGAGCCGCTCGAGCTCTTCCCCGCACCCACCGCGTACGACGCGGCCGAGTACGCGATGATCCCGTAGACGATGGCCTTGCCGACGTTCTTGAGTCGGTTGCCCCAGGCGCGGGCGCTGTCGGTGCGTCCGCCGACCACGGCCTCGACGACGAGCCGGACGGCCAGCGCCGCGGTGGCGACGGCGACGAGCCAGAGCAGCACGACGCCGCCGGGGACCGCCGCGATCTGCTGCAGTGCGCCGGACTGGTCGGTCTCGCTGCCGGACGACCCGTTCCCGATGCCGAGCAGGATCGCGAGGTAGCCGATGAGCAGGTGCACGATGCCGCTGCCGACGAACCCCGCGCGTGCGGTCACCTCGAACCAGCGGCTGTCCGCGACCCGCTTCGCTTCACGGCCGGTCTTCCGGGCCGCCTGTTCCGCCTGCTCACTCACCCCACAGAGCGTGCCTGACGGAACGGCCCGTGTCCGGAAGGGGCGGTGGGTCCCAGCCACCTGCCGGGCTGGAGGCGCGGGGCTGGCCCGCCCCGCGCCTCCAGTCCGACCATGGGTCGCGACGTCAGTCGCCCTTCACGTTGACGACCTGGCGCAGCGTGTGCCGGACCGACACGAGCTCCGCCGCGTCGGCCATCACCTGGTCGATCGGCTTGTACGCCGCGGGGATCTCGTCGAGGAACGCGTCGGTGTCGCGGTACTCGATGCCGACCATCGCCGCCCGGAGCTCGTCGTGCGTGAAGGTCTTCCGGGCTGCGGACCGCGAGTACAGCCGACCGGCACCGTGCGGCGACGACTCGAGCGACGGCTTGTTGCCGAGGCCCTCGACGACGTACGACGCGGTGCCCATCGATCCGGGGATGAGTCCGGGCTGCCCGGCCTTCGCCTGAATCGCGCCCTTCCGGGACACCCACACCGACTTCCCCCAGTGCGTCTCACGCTGGGTGAAGTTGTGGTGGCAGTTGATCCGCTCCTGCTCGTCGACCGGCTGCCCGAGCACCTCGGACAGCTGCCGCACGACCCGGTCCATCATCTCCTCGCGGTTGAGGAGCGCGAAGTGCTGAGCCCACCGCAGCTCGGCGATGTACCGGTCGAACTCCGGGGTGCCCTCGACCAGGTACGCCAGGTCGGGGTCGGGCAGCTCGATCCACCAGCGCTGCATCATCCGCTTGGCGACCGCGATGTGCCGCCGGGCGATCTTGTTGCCGACACCCCGCGACCCGGAGTGCAGGAACAGCCAGACCCGGTCCGTCTCGTCGAGGGAGACCTCGATGAAGTGGTTGCCGGACCCGAGGGTGCCGAGCTGGTTCCGCCAGCCGCCGTGCGCCCCCGCGGGGTCGAACCCGGCGGCGGCCGCCATCGTCTCGAGCTCCGCGATCCGGGGCTCGGCGGTGGCGACGATCTTCCGGTTCGACGCACCGGCGGACAGCGGGATGGCCCGCTCGATCTGCTCCCGCAGCTCCTGCAGGTCGTCGGGCAGGTCGCCCTTCGTGAACTGGGTGCGGACCGCGATCATGCCGCAGCCGATGTCCACGCCGACGGCCGCCGGCATGACGGCACCGAGGGTCGGGATGACCGATCCCACGGTGGCGCCGAGGCCGAGGTGGGCGTCCGGCATGAGTGCCAGGTGCGGGAACACGAACGGCATGCGAGCGGTCGTGCGGGCCTGCTGCTCGGTGTTCTCCTCGAGCATCGAGGCCCAGCTCAGCAGCCGGTCGTTGATCTTCTTCATCGCTTCGTCTCGCTTTCGTGACGGTCGTCGACGACGGTCGTCGGCAACGTCTTCGGTGACGGTCCGAGGCGGACTCCGGCTGCCGTTCCGGGTCACGACGTGTGACGTTCGGAGGGCAGCGTCGTGGAGAGGACGCCCCGGGCCGGGTGGGCACGGGGCGTCGGGTGACGTCGCGTGCCTACGCGGGATAGCGGTCGGACCACTGCTCACTGCGCTGTTCGGGCAGCACGTGGAGCGTGTCGAGCTGGAGCTCGACTCGCTGTTCGTGGTGCTGCACGGCGCGCATGCGCGGTCCTTCCGGTGGTGCCCGGGACGGGCGGTCCTGCCGATGGGCAGGAGGACGACAGTAGTGCGACACGCCCGGGGTGCACAAGTCACGCCGGGCGTGTCGCCGGTTCTCCACGGTCTGGAGGCTCGGATGCGTTCTCCACAGCGGGGTACGCCCGCCTGATGGTCGGGTCCAGGGCCCGGGCAGTCTTGGAGCATGACCGAGCGGACCCGAGACACCCCCGACGCGACCGACAACGAGGAGCGCACCGACGGCTACGTCCCACTCCGCTCCTACGGTGCCATCGGCGACGGGCGGACGGTCGCGCTCATCGCGCGCGACGGTCGGATCGACTGGCTGCCGATCCCGGCGATGGACTCACCGCCGGTGTTCGCGAGCATCCTCGATGCCGAGCACGGCGGACACGTCGCGCTGCGGCCGGTCGACGGAAGCGCCGAGGTCTCCCGCGAGTACCTGCCAGGGACGAACGTCCTCGTCACGACGTGGACGACGTCGTCGGGCCGTGCGACCGTGACGGACGCGATGGTCACCGGTGTCGCCGGCCGACTGCCGTGGGCGGAGGTCGCACGCTGCGTGCAGGGCGTCGAGGGCACGGTCGAACTCGAGTGGGCGGTCGTGCCGGGCACCCTCCTGAACACCACCGAGCCGAAGCGCCTCGACACCGCGAACGGCGCCGTGATCGGGATCGACGGCATCACGATCGCCATCGTCGAGCAGGGGTTCGAGCCCGTGCACGACGACGGCCCCCGGTTCTCCGGCCGCTTCACCACCACGGCCGGGTCGAAGCACATCCTCACGATCGTCGGCACCCACGACGAGCCGATCTTCATGCCTCGGCCGGAGAGCGCCCTCGACGCGATGGACCGCACCATCGACAACTGGGCGACCTGGTCCGAGGAGTTCTCCTACGACGGCCCGTGGTCCGACGCGGTGCAGCGGAGCGCCCTCGCCCTCAAGCTGCTCATCTACTCCCCCACCGGCGCCATCGCGGCGGCCCCGACGACGAGCCTGCCCGAGGACCGCACCGGCGGGAAGAACTGGGACTACCGGTTCGCCTGGGTGCGAGACCTCTCGTACACGGTGCACGCGCTCACCCGGTTCGGCCTGCGCGAGGAGACCCACGCCGCGGTCTCGTGGGTGATGGAGACGATCGCCGAGCACGACGCGGACATGCCGATCTTCTACCGGCTCGACGGGTCGAAGAGCGACGGCGTCGAGGAACGCGACGTCCCGGGGTGGAACGGGGTCGGCCCGGTCACGATCGGGAACCGCGCGGGCGACCAGCTGCAGCTCGGCGTCTGGGGTGACGTCTTCGAGATCCTGCGGCAGTACGTCCGGGCCGGGAACGTCCTCGACCGCAGGACCGCGGCGGTCCTGCAGGGCCTCGCCGACGACGCCTGCCACCGCTGGGAGGAGCAGGACTCGGGCATGTGGGAACTCGAGGAAGCGCAGCACTACGTCACGAGCAAGATCGGCTGCTGGCAGGCACTCGACGCCGCGATCGAGCTGCATGACGCCGGCATGATCGACGGCCCGCGTGACAAGTGGGTGGAGAACCGCGAGCTCATCGTGCAGTGGGTCGGGGAGCACGGCTGGGACGAGGAGCGCGGCCACTACGTGATGTACCCGGGCTCCGACAAGCTCGACACGTCGATCCTGCTGCACGCGATGAGCGCGTTCGATCGCGGTTCCCGGATGGAGTCGACGATCCGGGCGATCGAGGACCAGCTGCAGCGTGGCCCGCTCGTGTACCGCTACTCCGGCATCGAGGACGAGGAGTCCCCGTTCGTGGCGTGCTCGTTCTGGCTGGTCGCAGCGATGGCGTGCGTCGGCCGGGTCGACGATGCCCGGGTCCTGATGGACGAGATGGTCGAGCAGGCGAACGACGTCGGGCTGTTCAGCGAGATGATCAGCGAGGACGGCGCGTTCATGGGGAACCTCCCGCAGGGGCTCTCGCACCTCGCCCTCATCCAGGCAGCGCTCACGGTCGAGGAACTCTCGCGCGATTCGTGAGTCCGTGTGCAAGATGGAAGCACGATGAACGACGTCGATGCACGCATGGACCGGTTGCGGCGGGCCGCCCGCTACCGGTACCAGCAGCTCGTGGACAGCGAGATCGAACGCGGCTCCCTCGACCCGGACGAGGTCCGCGAGGAACGTCGGCTCCTGCAGGCCGCCGACGTCGCGGCGCACGCCAGGGCCCAGATCGAACAGGCCGAACGCCGTGGCGCCTTCGAGGGGAACCCGTACCACGGCAAGCCACTGCCCGGGAACAACGGCCGGCACGATCCCGACTGGTGGATCAAGTCGAAGATCGAGCGGGAGGACATCCGCGGCATCGCACCGCCCGCCCTGTCGCTCCGCACCGAGGACGCCGAACTCGATGCCCACCTCGACGACCTGTCCGTCGAGACCGACGTCCGTGCCGTGCTCGAGGACTTCAACGCGCGCGTGAAGGAGGCCCGACGGCAGCTGCTCGGCGGGCCACCGGTGGTGACCCCGCTCCGCGACGTCGACGAGGAGTTGTCCCGGTGGCGGGATCGCCGGCAGGCGCGCCAGCAGGCAGACGCGCGCGCCGCGGCCGAACGCGCGGCGACGTCCGAGGACCGGCCACGCCGCTGGTGGCAGCGACGTCGGTGAGGTGATCCGCGCCTCCAGGCCGTGGCCGTGGTCGCCGCGGTCCGCACACGCCGGAACGACCGCAGCACCACGCGGTCTGCGTGGTGCTGCGGTCGTCCCTGGCGCGGAAGCGTTACTTGATCTTGGCGGTGATGGTGGCGGTGCCGACGAGGAGGCCGCTCTTGACGGCGTCGGTCTTGAAGGTGCTGTTGAGCAGCTTCGCCGCGTCACCCGAGACGTGCACCGTGGTACCGGTC